>Ga0318524_10000434_pt1 | contig 14025 bp, 32 predicted proteins | sample GRESIP052b4f22_FD_203685 | JGI IMG/M metagenome (GOLD analysis project Ga0318524, IMG submission 203685) | Tropical soil microbial communities from Luquillo Experimental Forest, Puerto Rico - GRE.SIPMG.052b4f22 | ecosystem: Environmental > Terrestrial > Soil > Tropical forest > Bulk soil... | reverse complement strand
CCGTAAGAGAAGGCATCGCCCGGATGGGATGCCCAGTCGTGCGCCGGCTCACGGCTCATCGTCCTGGTTTCGACGTCGAACTCATAGCGCCAGGAGGTCAGGCCGTCCAGACCATCGGAACACATGGCCTCGTCGAAATGGCAGGATTCGATCACGCGGCGCGCGGCGTTGATGCGATCCGCGATCTTGGTGACGGGGACGACGGAGACCTTTTCCGGGCCGAAAGCCTGGAGGAAACGCTCCATCGGCGTGTGCTTGGTGGCAAAGGTCTTGTTGCGTGCATCGTGTGGCAGCCAGATTTGCCCGAGTTTCATTTGGCGATTAGCCATGTATTCCGTGAGTTTTTCTATCCATTCGTCGGCGTCCAGCCCCGATTGGCCTAGATAGCCGACTAGGCCAAAGCCGTCTAAGCGAGGTTGCCAAAACCACCAAGACGCGGTATCACGAAAGCCCAAGTCCGAAGAAATGCAGATAGGCGCTCCATTCGGGTCATAGAGCAGATCGCCAATACGCCCTTGCTGGGCGGCGCGCGCCATCCAACGCCCCAAGACGGCGCCGAGGATCGCGGCCTCGAAGGAGCAGCCGTATTCCTGGTCGAACATCGATTGCCCGAGTTCGGGCCCAAATTCGGCGACATAGGCCGCCCTTTCTTCGTCAAGCTGTTGCGTGGAAAATACACCGGTTTGATAAGCGCTTAAGACCTGGGCGAAAGCAGAAGGGTTATTCTTGGCCGCCTGTAGGGTGGTATAGGCGTGGTTCTTGCCGCGGGGCGTAGTGATGAAGACCTGCCAGCCATTGTTTTCCGCGATGATGGGGCGCAGGTAAGCCCGAGCAGCAGGATTGGCCAATGCCCATTCGGAATAGACGATGCCGGCCGGCGTCGAACCCACTAGGCTATTGAAGTTGTCGGAGCCTACTACTTGCCAGGTCGAGCCATTGACAAACTCGATCTGCATTTCATGGTTGCGGGTAGCCCGTCTTAGCGCCTGGGGAAAGGCTTCATCGATGCGCTTCTTGCCAGTCTTAGGGTTGACCGCATCCCAGATCGCCTTACGGGCCTGCCCCGCTTGGGGCAGCATGTGCCAGTAATTGGCGACCCGCTCGAATGCCGCGACGGCGCCGCGGTTCAGGCAGAGATCATCTTTGCCCGAGCGACGATGCCAGACCAACTCAGCGAGGCGGCCGCCATTCTCTAAATAAGCCCAGGCTTTGCGCTGGTAGGGCCGGGGCGTCCAGTTATTCGGCAGGCGTATCGTCGCCATACCGTAGGATCTGCACTGTCAAAGGAGATTCGGCGTCACCCGCGAGTTCCAGGCGTTCACCGTATTTCTTGGGAGCCACCTTGCCGGCATACCATTTACGCATGTCTACTCGCAAACGACTACGTGCTATCCATTCGTGATTGGCTTTTTCTGCGCCGTCTTCGCCGATCAAGGTATCTTGCTGGGAATTGTCGGCAATTTCCATGGCTTCGTCCACCACGGCATCTGCCATTGCTTCCCTGGCGCGCGCGTATTGCTCTCGGAAGGAGCGCCGCTCAGGATCAGCCAGCCAACGAAAGATAGTCGCCTGCGCAGGCATAGCCTCATCCTGGCAAATCTTGCGCAGGCTGCGACCTTCGCTCATTTGCTGGCAAATATAGTCTACGGTGGCCTGGGAATAAGAAGAGGGGCGCCCGGAGGGCACTTTGGCGGGTTCGCCGTTTTTCTTGGTACGCATGCTGTCTCGCTGTAGGCGGTAAGCTGGAATAAAAAGGCCAGTATAGGAACTGGCAAAAACAAGGCAGCGACGCTCAGAGCGCTACCTCGTGGGGTTCATTTCTTCAGTAAGGCATTTGCTAAGGCGTCGATCTTGGATTTCTGGCTTTCCGATAGATTGCCCTTGTTGAATTGCTGGCTGGCGCGCGCTTTGGCATTCCGCGCATGATTCTTGTCTGGCATCGGATATTTGCGCTCGCCGGGCAATCCAAAATCGGATTTCGGTAAATTGTCGCGGCGCTCAGTGCTGAGATCGGCCATGGTTTTTCCTCAAAAACCCGGCGCACCGGGACAAGTTTCCAAAGAAGCTCGTGACCATGATAGCAATACGCGCTTGGATTGTCTAGAGCAATACTTCTTGCGCCAAGCCAAAGGCAAAGGCCGGCGAACCCAGTCCGACTGAGGTGCGCAACCTGGCGTATTTAGCCGCGGGAATCATACCTGCCAACCCTAGTTCAGTGGCGTCGGTTTCTGCGAGGGCGGTAGCTGCGATGGAGCGTTGTCTTGTGACAAGGGCGACTTGCACGATATTTGTCGTAAATCCGCTATCGTCTGCGTATTCCAGGTAAATACTGCCATTTTGTGGAGAAAGCGCGGCCGCATTCAGGGTGATTTGCACCGAGTAACTGACCCATGCATCGCGGCTGGCACTAATCTGAAAGGCCGCGTTGAGACTGCGCGCAGGATCGGTAAAGCTGCGGCTGGGCTTATTGCTCAGATCGGTATAGCTGCCCGAGGTTGCCACGGTCGCGAGTGTCGGCTTACCGGACAAATCGCTATAGGCGCCCGTAGCGGCTACTGTGGCCAAGGTAGGGCGGCCGGACAAATCGGTATAGGTGCCAGAGGTGGCCACAGCTGCCAAGACTGGCTTGTTTTTGATGAATTCCACGCCACCCGAAGAGGCATTCCAGTCTACATTCACTTGCGGAAAATCAAGCGTTGTCACTTTATTCCAACGGCCGGCACCGGAAACGCCTGTAGGCTGAATAATGGTCGTGCCGTCTGGAGTCGAAGTATCGGTGGCATTCCAGAGGAAGATATTCACGTCGGCATAGGAAAGCGGGGGATAATTGCTGAACCACCAGGCCAAATTGTCGCCCGTGGTACTGCCTGTCAACGCCTGCAAGTCGGTCATACCCCCATCCAGATAGACCCCCTGGTGCAGTTTCGACATGGTATTCTCCCCGTGATTTTGTCTATTTTACCACGGAAAACGGCGAGGCCTGCGGCAACAGCCAAACAGGAATCGGTTTATTTACGGGCAATCCATGTTCGCGCGCGGCTTTCACCAGTTCGTGGCCCAATTGGAGCTTAGCTTCTTTCTCGGTCACGATTCGCCCACTTTTTTGAGAGCTTCATCAATCATATCAAATGTAAAACTTACATCGAAATGGGTCAGCTCTCTAATGTCCTTCAAAGTTTTGACCAAAATTGCTTTCTCATTTCGGAGTTTTTCTGTCTCGTTGCCAATATTTCCCATTTCCTCCTGAAAAATACGGAGAATTTTTACACCATTACGAACCTGATTCCTGATATTTTCTTCATCTATCATATCAATCCTTGATTTGCACGCATTGGGCGCTGATGGCGTAGTCCACGCCGGTTTGTCTGGCTTTGGCGATCTGGGCTTGCTCCATTTGCACGGCGATCTTATTGCAGACAGATAGGCTGGCATATTCGCCAACTTTTGTTGCTGTGATAGCGGCGGAACTTGGTGCGGGCGGGTAAGATACATGGCCGCTCAGATAGACGACTAGCAAGATAGTCCACATGGTCTATTTTCCCTATTGTTAAATGCTGAATTCCAATTTAGTGATCGTAACAACAACTCTTGCTTCGCCGTCCGGCTCCATGCGTTCGGCGGAGTCTTTCCAAATCCATTTATCATCCAGGTAGGCGATGCCGTTCAAGGCGTCGTATAGCACTTTGCGGGCATTGTCGAGATCGAGGCAGCGCACGCGGTCGGCCCACGCTTTCCCCAGTTTTTCCTCGCGTTGCGCCGCATCCAAAGGGCGTTGCGGATATAGGGCGATATGCACAGCCAAACGGCCCGTCAAGGGCTTGACGCCGGCCGCCTTGGCGATCCATGCCACTTGCGACTTATAGGCGCTGGCCTTGGCGCTGCGCACGACCTTGTTGCCGACGTGGCGCCAGTAGATATTCCCCGATACTGGATAAGGCAACACAAGATGTATTTCATTCATTTTTGCATTCCAGTGCTGAATGGATGATGGATCATTTTTGCCTGCAAATAAGCATTCTCAGCGATCTCTATTGAATCAAAACGTCCTAAATTTTTAGATTTGCCATTCAAGCTAATACGGGCCGTCCATTTATTTCTTGCCGCATCCCAAGACACGCCGCGAATTCCACTAGTATTATGAGAAGGCGTATTGTGTTGGTTCTGATTGTTTTCGGCCACTGATGCAATTCTAAGATTTTCAGGGCGATTGTCGTCACGAATTCCATTAAGATGGTCAAGCGTCGAATTCGCCCATTCTCCGTACCAGAGCGCCCACGCAATATGATGTCCAAAGTAATTTTTCTTTCCAATTCTTATCCAGCGATATCCATTTTTAAGACATCCCGCTTCTATATTCTTTGGAAGATTTCCCCATCTACCGTGATCAACGGCCCAGTATATTTTCCCGGTATTAAAATCGAAGTAAAAAAGTTTTCGAATTTCTTCTATAGTCAAGATGATCATGGCATCTTCCATGCTTCGACAGGAAGCGGGAGCGAGCACACATAGTCAACAAAAGCTTTGCCTCGTGCAGAAAGGCAATAACATCTGTTTTGCGGCGTCATAAAATATTGAATTGCGTTTTCCAACATGTTATCTCTCAGAAAAACATCAATCGCCTCGCGCACCGCTGGCGCCGAAAAATCTCCCTCTCGAAAATCATTCATGTGACATCGATAGTGAAACAAGATTTGGATTTGCAAAGGCGTCATGTGCAGCTCCGACCGCGGGTAAAGGGCCATTCAATACCGATCGCCTGTTGCTGCTGATTGGAATTCTGATTGACGAGGTCAGGACGCGTGACGATGTCGAAGTTTGCAGCTTGGTTGGAAGGCGGAGAAGTTTTCTTTATTCCGACTTCCGTTGTCCGCTTGAAAGGAGTCTTTTTAAATTCAAGAAATGCCTTATTTTGCAGACCACCAATTCCCAAATTGCTTTCGTTATCTTGGCGAATGCTCAAATTTTGCGCCATCTGAGCCGCTGCCTGAAGATCTGTGAAAGCTTTGGCCAGCGGATTGGGCAAAGGATCACCCGGCAAGTAGAACACCAGGAATGCCGCCATCGCATGCAATTGGCGCTCCAGCTGGTCGACTTTCGTGTGCAGCTCGCGGTTTTCCTGCTTCAGCTCGGCGAAGCTGTTTTCGTAGTAATGCAAATTGCCGACTGCTTGATCCATGATAATTCCTCAGAGGTTAGTCAAACGAAGTTCTTGCAAAGCTTGCTGAGCCATCTTGAGCGAGATTCCAGGCAAGGAAGAATCCCCGGCTTTGGCGCGCTGGAAGACCTTTTCTATCCAGCGAGTATGATTGCCGCCACCGAGTTTCAAATTACCCAACTGCCGCAACATCGCTTCCGCTTGTTCCTTGCTCGCCCTGGCTTTAGGAACAGGAAGCGCCAAGACCGGCACGGGGATCGGCTCCCATTCTGTTTTCGCCAATTGCTCGCTCAATGATTGCTCCCAGTGGGCTTTCACAGCCGAATAGCTCAGGTTGCGCAAGTCGTAGGCCATCGGCGCAGCGGCCCAGAAAATGGCGGGGTGGCGCCATTCGCCTTTCTCGCCCCGCTCGCGCGCCGCAATCCCGTTGACGGCCTCGTAGTAAGCGACAGTCGCATCAATCGGAGGGCGACACAGGTTGAGGAATTCCGGCAGAGTTGGCGGCCATTGGCGCTGCATCAGAGAAGCGTAGCCGCGCTTGAGTTCGTCGCAAGAGAGTTTCCCCATTTCCTCGGCCCACAGCTCTTTGACGGCATGCAAGTCGGTCTTTTCCCACATGTCAATAAATTTCCTGCCATACAGGGCCTCGAATCGGGCGAATAATTTTTCAACCCAAGAAATCGGAACGCTAGTTGATGTCGATGAGGTCAGGCTGTGCATGGCGGTGTCTCCCAGTCAAAATGTCGGCGGCTTGTTGGCGGCGTTGCGAATCGGATTGCGAAGAATTAGGGGGCGCACGGTTAGGCTGCATCCATTCCGGTTCAAATCCGGCCCAACCGCGTTCGCAGCACAATCGCAGCCCAGCATCTAGGCTCATGCCGGTCGAAAGGATTTTTTCCAGTATGGCGTTTATTGCGGTCTTGGTGGGCGCGGCTTTCTTTTTCCTGCGGACTTCTATCCAATCTTCAGCAATTTGCTTATTGACGCCTTGCTCTATCAAATCGCCAACAGGCGAGTATTTTTTCGCGGAAACTGTAATATTTGAAATACCACTATCTTTAGCAGTATCTATCTTCTCTTCTCTTCTCTTCTCTTCTCTAGTCCGCAATTTGTCCGCAATTTGTCCGAAATCTTCCGTGACGTCTTGCGGATTTTTTCTGTCTTCCCGTTTGCGTTTTTGATCCTCTGCACGACGCTTTCCAGACTTGCCGTTATGCTCGAAAAACTCAGGCAGAATAAGGCTATCCGGCCCATTTACTTCTAACCATCCAACCTTAATCATGGCCTCGGAAAACCCCTGCCAACCGATCACGTGGTCAAGGGCTTGAGGGGTATATCCAGGCAACGCGCCATCTTCGGAATGCGTATCGAACACGCTCCACACCGCATGCAGTCCGCCAATCACACGGAATTTGTCCGCACCAGTTGCGGACAAAATGCGGACAATTTTCGGATGTGATTGCAAGTCAATGCGCATCTTTATCCAGTCTCCAGCCATGATTAGCCCCTGATGCGGTGAATTCGACTGGAAAACGGACCAGTCTTAGGTTGACTGGCCGCTCTTGATTGCAAGCGCTCGCATTCATCCTGAGCAGATCGTAAATCGGGAAGGACCAGAGCAGAAAGGATAAAAGCAGAGTGGGAATGATTTTGAAAGGCGACGGAATAAGCACCATCGCCCAAGGGCCCAAGCACGACATAAGTTAGCATTTTCTTATCCTTTTATGCATAAAAAAAGGCTACACCTGCATTCTCTTCCTGTCGGAAGTTGGTCGAACGGCCGGTAGCCGCCAGAATGCATGTGTAGCCTTACCGAGTTTGCCGACCAAGGCAATTTAATCGCAAATCGCGATTGACAAATTATATCAGCGTTACGCTTTGTGCAAATTCTTTTTTCAACTGATTTGCGTCAACTTTATATAGCAAAACGGCACTTGTTACAGGAACGTCATGATCTATCCACCAATCGATAAAATCGAGGGTGGCCGCTTCTACGTCATCGGTAGGAAAATCCCGATGGCGCAGCACTCCCAGCAAGCGGAAGGTGGCGCGTATCATGGTTTATACGTGAATGAATCATGTTGTCATGATGTTCCGTTTTCCGGCCAATGCCAAGCGCTTAGGGGGAATTTGCAACAATTCCCAGTGCCTTATGTGTCCAGTCGATATAAAAATCCGTTATCGAGTCTGCTTCGTCTTTCGTCATGCCGATCAATCTATCGTGGCGAGAATGACACCCCAGGACGCCAGGGCGCGCGCAACACAATGGAAAGGTGGTCAAGTAATGCGCCTTCAGGCCCAGGCCTTTGCCATGTTCGGCCAGGTTAGAATGGGCGCACTGCGAATAGCCCACAATGCCGCAGCAGGCGCAGGGGAGCGATGCTACGCGCCGGAAATGCGCCGTTTCCGCGGCCTTACGCGCCTGTTTCTTGGCCTTGAACTTGGCCGGCTTGGCGCGCAGGAAGGCGATGCGTTTGAGCGGCTTCTGGCTCGGTTTGATGGGGCTGCGTTTCATATTGATTCAATTGTTACGCTGCGCCAAGTGTATCCATTAGAAATGCTTAGAATATTTTGTTTTGATACATTAAATTTTTTCGCTATATCACCTTTTTTTTCGCCAGCTTTCAAAAGAATTTTTATTTCTTTTACTTGCTCAGAATTCAATTTAGATGCTCCGCATTTATCGCCTTCTCCACCAAGATTTTTAATCTTCCCATTGTCATAGGCATGCTTAATATTTTCTTGATGAGTCACCCATTCAAGATTTTCCAACGAATTATTTCTCCTATTGCAATCCTTATGATTCACACAATATTTTCCAGGAATTTTAGGGATAAATGCCTCGGCCAAAAGGCGATGCATATAGATGCAATAATTTTTTCCTTCATAGGATATTGAATACACCCAATATCCAAGTCCAGGATAAACATAAGGCTTCAGTAATTTAGAACTTATTCGCCTTCCCAGATTATTCAAGCTTTCCTTTCTGAAAAGTTCTCCTTTTTTATTTATCAAATATCTTTCGCCATATCCTGGAACAGGAACCCATTCTTGATTATTCAAAACATACTCCCCATTCAGTCGATGCTTCGCATTGCACCTTGATTAGAAAATCAGACATCATCCCAACTGAAAAGCTTTTGTCCGCAGTACTCCAATAAATCGGAATAGAATCGCCGTCGGGCGTCAGAAAAGTTTCTTTGAATAGATAGCGCCTTCTAAAATATTCTTTCCAAAATTCCTTGGGATATTGTTTTCCTCCCCACCATGCCTGATTGGTTATGGCATCTAAAACAGGCCCATGGAAAAATCTATTTTGCTCATTGCTTCTCTTCTTTTCATCGCTGGTCACGATCAAACGCAGAGGCTCGCCGCGTTTATTGCAGGCTTCCGCATTATTCTTCACGAAGGCAATGAAGGCTGGCCAGGTCGATGGCGTGCGCAGCGAGAACTCTTTGTAGATCATGTCCGCGGCTCAGTCATGGTAGCCCTTGCGGTATTCGCGTTCTTCTTGCCAGATGATGTACAGCACGGCGCCAGCGGCTAGCGAAGTCACTGCAAGCAAAGTTAGGATGCCATAGGCAACCCAGCTGCAAAGATCAAGCATGCTTCTCTCCCGCACCCAAGACGCATAGCCAAAATATCGCCGCCGGCCAAAAGCCGAAGTGATACCAGATCAAGAAGAAAGTGGCGGTGAGCATGACCACCTCTATTTGAAGTTTTCCAGATTAAGTTTGTGGACGTGCAGCTTAACGACGAGGCGCCCCGTTTGTTGTTTGCCGCAAATTGCCTTGACGCCAGGATTTTTCATGGCAATTTCCAGTGCCTCACCTTCGTTTTTCTTATTGATTTCCATGACAAAAACCGGCTTCGTCAACTCTTCTTTGTCGTGCACATAGGCATAGAATTTCATAGCACCCTCCCCAGATGGTCGCGAAGAAAATCGCACATCAAATTCAAAGCCATTTCCCGATCACCATTTACCATTGCGCGGTAAATTTTTTCAAGCTCATCGTCTCTCAAATCCGCTAAATGCAAGCCTCTTTCTTCGGCCTCATTTTCAATGTCCTCATCGGAAAAACTATCAAGACTAACTTCGATAGTTACGTAAGGCATAAACGCTCCATTTCTTCGCGCAGACGGACCGTGCGCAATAGGTCTTCCGCATAACCAGCCGTCATCCTGAGGCAATGCGAACGTATCGCGTTTAGACAAGTGCGAGCATCGCGTAAGTCTTGCGGTACGATATCCTGGCCGAAGTCGAGCTTGCCGGCGAGGCGCCGCAAAGGTTCCGTATCCAATGTCTCGCCGCTGCGCTCATTATGCAATTCAAACGCTTCGCATACACCGACCAAGGCGATGGGCGTTTCATACCAGCGATCACGGTTCGCATGGTCGCGAAAGATGGGCCTTCCCTCTGCGGTGACGTCGGCGCTCTGGTCTTGCTCCAATTGGGCCACGATCAATTCCAACGGTTCCATCATCGCGTGGACGCGCCAGGGCATCGTGCGCAACAAGACCCGAGCTGGATCTTGCGGGCGATAGACTTTGCGCTTGCTCATTATGCATACCCATAGTAAGCAAAGGTCTGGCAAATGGCGTCTACGTCTTCCGGCAGCATAAACAGCATTTCCGCCGTCTTGCGGATCGCATCACCACTATCCAGGCGCAACGCGCAGAAGTCATTGAAGGTGCGCCAGACTTGTTCATGGCTGACGATCATAGTCCTTCCCCTTCTTCAAATTCGATGGTGACTTTGACGCAGGCAATGCGACTTGCATTAGCATTGCAGTCAGCATTGTCTCTGTTCGCATAACTTAGTTGAGCATCTGGATAAATATTCATCCAGACCTCCCGCGTTTGTTTTTCTGGGATGTTTTCAATATACACAGGATCACAAGTGATATAGCGGCCGTCATCCAACCTAAATAAAAGCAAAGAGCCAACCATTTTTCCAACATATTTTTCTTTGATCGGCTCCTTATCGGATTTCGAGCGCATCGGCTTAGAAACGTCGAGCTTAATGGAAGAATCACGATTCTCATATGTGAATGTCATTTCCCGCACTCCTTCGCATGCAAGCGCGTCAGCGGCTTCATGATGGCCTGGCGCGGATGCAGACGCTCGCCACTCAAATACATATCGATGGCGCGGCGCGTGCAGCCCAGCTTCTTGGCGATGCCATCCTTTTTCTCGCCAATCTCGTCTTTTGGCACATGGGCGCAGAGTCCCTCCAGCATTTCTTTCGCAGTCAATTTCATAAACCCTCCTTTGGTTAGCTGCAGTTTAGAACAATTGCGCGAAAAGTGCAAGAACGTTGGATGAACAAATAATTCAAAATGTTCTTGCATTGTTCTATCCGTTAATATAAGATGGCTACATGGATACAGCGATGACGCTGCGATAGATAAGGGGAATGGAAATGGAACATACACCGACACCGTGGGAAACTAGCGGTGACAGAATTAAGAAAAACGGGAAGATTCTAGCTTCTACATGGATTTTTACGCAGGTAGATGAAACACGTTCCGCCGGCGAGAGTTGGATAGATATGCGCAGCAGGACAGAAGATGCAAGAAATAGCGCTCTCAAAGAACCTCAAGATAATGCTGAATTCATCGTCACCGCCTGCAACGCTTATGACAAGCTTGTAGCTGATCGGGCGGTGTTGGTGGAGGCATTGAAACGAATTGCAATCGACGAGAATTTAGACGAAGCAGGAAGCGTTATCGTCGCTTGCAAAGCCCTCGCCGCAGTAGGTGAATCATGACGCTAAACACCGACACTATAAACGCCATTATTGAGGTATTCGCAATAATCACTATGAGCCTTAATGTAAGACGCGTTTACAGAGACAAAGATGTCAAAGGCGTCAGCATATACGCCTCTTTGTTTGGCTGGATAAACGTGGTTTGGTTTTCCTATTTTTGTTACGCATTACATCAGCCGTTTTCATTCGTATTAAGTGGGGTTTACGCATTGCTAAATTTAATATGGCTGATATTTTTTGCGTATTATAAATTTATTTCAGTGAGGGCCAAAACATGACACGCGCACATCACAGTCTGCTACGCTTTAACAAAGATGCGCAGCGCCTGGAAAGCATGCGGACGTATCGCATTGTGTGCAAGTCATGCCGTCGCGGCTATGGAAGCGCGCTCGACGGTCTATGTTCAAAATGCCGTGGTTGCGATGCCTATACGGCACGAAAGGGACGAAAATGAAAGTCGGAGATACTGTTTGGGTGACTAGGCTGGGGCCGAAGCATCCCATTATAGAATGCAAAGTTTCTAGAATAGTCGGACTTGGCTTTATAGAGGTCGAAGGGGTTGATTCTTATTTTGACCGCTATGTAGATGTCTTCCTCACCCTCCCCGAAGCCATCGCCGACGCCAAGCAGCGCCGCGACAAAGAAATCGCCAAGCACCGGGTCGCGATTGAGCGGCTGGAAAGAATGACTTTTGAGGAGGATGTATGAAACCAGCTATTGATTTGGGAGATAACCATTTTCTCCTGTTCGCCGCCTATAAGAATGACCCAAGAGTTGCATGCCGCATAGAGCATCTAACTCTGGATGGGAGGAAGTGCGTGCATTGGGTCCCATTCAACGGTCGTGCATGGCTGAATTGTTTTACAAATGAAAAAGGATGGGACGTCCAGCAAGAAGATCCATTGACGCTATCGCCTAGCGTCCAGTGTCGAGCTTGCGGCGACCATGGTTTTGTCATCAATGGAAAATGGGTGAAGGCATGACCACAAAACAAGAACGCTGCCCGCTCTGTGGCGGCCCGACGTTTCAGGGGCGGTGTGATTGCCGATTGCCTGCGCAATATGAAGAACTGTATGCCTATTGGAAATGCGATACTTGTGATGGGCGTGGCACAGATGGCATAGCACGTTACCAGGGCGAGTTTCAGCCGCCAGAATGTTATCCATGTAGCGACTGTGGCGGCAATGGGCGCGTGTCAACTAAGGCTTACACTAACGACCAAATGCATGCCTACGCCGAGCAAGAGAAAGCGCCCTTGCAAGCTGAACTTACTCAGTTGCGCGCAGAGAATGCGCACCATCGTGAAACTGCACCGATGATAATTGAAGAAAACCAAGAGTTGCAAGCCAAGATCGACGAGCTCATGCTGGAATTTTGCCCCGAACGTATGACGCCTGAGCAAACGGCGGAATGGGCGGCGCATCAAAAGGCAGCGAGCGAACACGCTGACGATCTTACCACTCAATACCGACTAGGCTATCTCCAAGGCATCGAAAAAGGCAAAGCTCTTGGGATGGATGAGCAGTCGGACGAACTCGCCAGCCTGCGGGAAGAATGCGCGGCTTTGAGAAAGGATGCGGAGCGGTACAGGTGGCTTCGACATGGCGACAATGATAAGAAAATCATCGGCAAGAATGCAAACGCGCCAGGAGGCGCTTGGTTGCCACGGAATGAAAAACTTGATGCCGCCATTGATGAAGCGATGAACAGTGGGAGCAAATAATGGGCTGGTCGATTGGATATGATTCAAACTGGCAGCGTGATATAGGCTATGGCGTTCCGGCCTACTGCGACCACCCTGGGTGCAAGAAAGTCATTGATCGAGGCTTTGGTTATGTTTGTGGCGATGACATCTATGGCGGCGAGCATGGATGCGGCCTGTTCTTTTGCGCGAAGCATATGAATGCGGCTCAGAAATGTGTGCGTTGCGCGGCCGGACATTTGCCATTTAATGCTAAGGCAGATCACCCGCGCTGGATGCAGCACAAAATAACTGATGAAAGCTGGGAGCAGTGGCGGCGCGAGAATCCAGAAGCGGTTAGGAAGATGAAGGAACAAACCAAATGAAAACACAACCTAGAAAATGGGCCGCAGAGATTCACGCCTGGGCGTATGGGAAATATATACAGTGCAAATATGTAGGCCCGCAACGAGATGGTGGTGATATTTGGCGCGACTGCAGCCAAGATATTTTTTGGGATGACGAAGATTATGAGTATCGCGTCAAACCAGAACCGGGATATCCAGTAAGTCGCATGTCTGATGTTGAATTGTGCCAAGCATCCGAATGCGCGACAACCCTTTCAATTTATAACCAATACAGAAACGTCGCCAACGCCGCTATTAAGCAAGCCGTCATTGACGGGCAAGTGGTGTTGCCAAAGGATACCAAATGAACCTGCGCCTACGCTTGCGCTTAAAACTCTTGAACTGCGAGCTCGACTTCAAAACATGGCGCCTGAAACGCCGTGCGCAGCGCTCTTTCTGGCGCGCCAGTCCGTATGCGCTCAATCCCTACCATGAGCGCGGTATCAGTCGTGGGGATGCATTGGCCGGCGTGGCTATTGTGTGTGCGTTCTTGCTGGTCGGCTGGTTGGAAATGTCGGTCTGAAATAAATTCAAATTGTTCTTGCGTTTGTTCTGCGATTGTTCTATAGTTTCATCAACGGGCCGCACTTCTTGATTAGAGCGTCAGTCGTATCCGAACTATGCGCCTCATTGCAAGAAACCCGTTTCCCGCGCTGTATCCCGTACCCCTCAAGCTAATCAGTGCAGCCGGGGCAGGGAAAAGGCGGAATTGCCTGGGGTCGGGTCTCAGGCACCACACGTATGCGGATTGTGACAATGCCAAGACACGACCTTGAAATCGTGAAACCTTCAGTCCGCAGTCGTGTGGTGAGTCGTGGAGCTTAGGACACTCAGCGTAATGGCAGTCCGATCTATGAAGCGGCATAAACGCCTTGGACATTACAGGCCAAGGCCACCACAATAACCATAAGGAAAATCATGCAAAGCTCAGAAAGCATCATCAAGTTCGCGGAAGCCTTCACCAAAGCCCAGGCGCAAATCAAGTTTGCGATCAAGGATGCATTGAATCCGC
>Ga0318524_10000415_pt1 | contig 14291 bp, 13 predicted proteins | sample GRESIP052b4f22_FD_203685 | JGI IMG/M metagenome (GOLD analysis project Ga0318524, IMG submission 203685) | Tropical soil microbial communities from Luquillo Experimental Forest, Puerto Rico - GRE.SIPMG.052b4f22 | ecosystem: Environmental > Terrestrial > Soil > Tropical forest > Bulk soil... | reverse complement strand
GTCCGTCTCGCCAAGCGCACCATTCTCGACACCATCGGCTGCGCTTTTGGCGGCTACGACGCAGGGCCGAGCCAGATCGCGATCAAGCTTGCGAGCGAGGTCAGTGCCAAACAGCCGGCGACCGTGCTGATCCGCGGCACCAAAACCAGTCCCGATCTTTCGACATTCGCCAACGGCGTCATGATCCGCTATCTCGATTTCAACGACGCCTTTGTCAGCCTTACCCATGGCGCGGGCCATCCGAGCGATACGATCGCGGCGCTGTTGAGCGCGGCCGAGCTGAAGGGACGAAGCGGTCGCGACCTCATCACCGCAACCGTCCTTTCCTACGAAGTGTTCTGCAAGATCGCCGACGTGTTCGACTATCTGGGCAACGGCATCGACCACTCAACCATGACAGGAATGGCGGCGGTAGTCGGCGCCGGCAGGCTGATGGGACTTACGCCGGACCAGATGGTCCAGGCGATCGGTATCACCGTCGGCGGCAATACCGCAACGCGCCAGGGCCGCGCGGACGCGCTGTCAAACTGGAAAGCGTTTGCGGCGGCCGACGCCTGCCGCAAGGCGATCTTCGCCCTCGAGCTCGCACAGGAGGGAATGACCGGTCCCGCCAAGGTGTTCGAGGGCAGCTACGGCTTCTTCAAGGTCATGGGCAAAAAGCCGGTTGAACCGCCGCAGCTCGGCGAGCCCTTCGGCATCCGCCGCGCCTTCACCAAGCGCTTTCCGCTCGGCCAGTTCTCGCAGACCGTCGCGCAGGCCGCCATCGAAGCGCGGTCGTTCGTCACGAGCCCCGACGACATCCAGGAGGTCATCATCCGGGTCTCGCATTCCGCGATCAAGATCATGGCTGACAGTCCCGAAAAGTGGAAACCCTCGACGCACGAAACCGCCGATCACAGCATCCCCTATGCTGCGGGTCTCGTGCTGATGTACGGCAACATCGCGCCCGAATATTATGAGGCTCCCTACCTGCACGATGCGCGCCTGCTCGATCTCGTGAACCGCATCAAGGTCGCTCCGTCGGAGGAAGCCGACCGCACGGAGAACGAATTCAACCTGTGCGAACTTGAAGTCGTGCTGAAGTCGGGGGCACGCAAGACGACCCGCGTCGAATATCACCGCGGACATTTCAAGAACCCGATGACCGATGCCGAGCTGGAAGAGAAGTTCCGCCTGATGGCACAAAAGCATCTGCCGGCCGATCGCGTGGATCGACTGCTGCGCATCCTCTGGGGGATCGAGAACGAGCCCGAGGTCGCGAACCTGATCGCCGCCACCGTGGCGTAGCGCTTACGTTTGCGCTGCAGCGCCGCGCGGGCGGGTAACCATCCTCCTTTTCAGTCACTGAAATACAAGCGGCCGGCCGGGCTTATACTTTCATTGCCCGCACCAAAGGATTAGCCTGTCAAGCCTCGACATCGTCTGGCCCGCCACACGAGGGGGAGTGAAGGATGAAGACGATCCTGGTGCCCACGCAAAATATTCCCGCCATGAACTCGGCCCTGGAGACGGCGGTGCTGCTCGCGCAGCGCACAGGCGCCTATATCGAGGGCTTCGCGCTGCGGTTCGGCATCCCGCAGTTTGTCGTGGCCGAACTCGCCAGCGGCTTTCCCATGGAATCCTACCAGGCCCGGCGCGATGAAGAGACCACCGAGGCCCGCCAATTGTTCGAAACTTTCATGCGGGAGCATGGCATTGCATCGGCCAGGAGCGGCGAAAAACCGTTCTTTGGCTGGCTTGATGACGCACCCGAAGGGGAGAACTTCGTGGGAAGCCACGGCCGCGCCTTCGACATAACCGTCATGAACAGGCCCGACGCCGACACCATCGGCCTCAACCGCGCTATCGAATCCGGCCTGTTCGAAAGCGGCCGGCCCGTTTTGCTGGCGCCGCCCACCGCGCCGAAACAGATCGCCACCAATGTCATGATCCATTGGAACGGCAGCACGGAGCAGGCGCGTGCCAACGCGTTCGCGATGCCCCTGTTGCGCCAGGCCAGCCGCGTGACGCTCCTGACCGTTGTCGGCGGACAGGAAGTGCCGGGGCCATCGGTCCAGCACGTCCTCAGACAATTGCAGTATAACGGCATTGCCGCCAAACTGATAACCACCGAGATCGGCAGCCGCAGCACGGGCGAAGCGGTGCTTGCTGCGGCCGGCGCGGAAGGCTGCGATCTCCTGATCAAGGGAGCCTTCACGCGCAACCGCCTGCGGCAGATGATCTTCGGCGGCGCCACCAGCCACATCATGGAGCATGCGGAACTGCCGGTGCTGATGGCGCATTAGCGGCGCGATCATACCAGACCTTCGAACCCATTGCGTTGCCACGTGGTCGGGAAATGTTTTAAAGGCAGATAAAATCCACTGTCACGCAAACGGGATTGAGGGAGAAACAGCCTTGGCTGATCAGGGATTGGTGCGGGAGACCGCGTGCGCGATCGTCGACAAGCTCAGGCGCGGCGACGTTACGCCGCTCGATCTGCTCGACGTGCTGGAACAGCGGATCGGCGAGGTCGATACCAAGGTCAATGCGCTGCCGACGCTGTGCTTCGATCGTGCCAGGGCTCGCGCAAAGGCCATGATGCAGAAGCCCGTTGCCGAGCGCGGCATGCTTGCCGGGCTCCCCCTGCCGATCAAGGACCTGACCGATGTCGCGGGCGTACTCACCACGCAGGGTTCCCCGATCTACAGGGATCGCGTCCCGGCGGAATCGGATATTCTGGTCGCGCATCTCGAACAAAACGGCGGCGTGATCTACGCCAAGTCCAACACGCCGGAATTTGGCGCCGGCGCCAACACCTTCAACGAGGTTTTCGGCGCGACCCTCAATCCCTGGGACACCTCGCGATCGGCCGCCGGCTCGTCCGGGGGCGCAGCCGCAGCACTCGCCACTGGCATGGCCTGGCTCGCGCATGGCTCCGACATGGGCGGTTCACTGCGCAACCCGGCAAGCTTCTGCGGCATCGTCGGCCTGCGGCCGAGCATCGGCCGTGTCGCACATACGCCGCACTTCAAGGTCGACCGTAATCTCGGCGTGCAAGGTCCGATGGCGCGCAACGTCGAGGACCTCGCCCTGCTGCTCGATGCGATGAGCGGCGAGCACCCGGCCGACCCGCTCTCGCTGCCGAGGCTGACGACGTCGTTCCTGTCCGCCACGCGCGGTGGCAGGAAGCCGAAACGCGTCGCCTATTCGCCGGATCTCGGCATCACGCCGGTCGATCCCGAGGTGGCGGCGATCACGCGCAAGGCCGCCGAACGCTTTGCGGAGGCAGGCGTCGCGGTGGAGCAAGCCCATCCCGACCTTCGCGAGGCCCATGAGTGCTTCCATGTGCTTCGCGCCTTCGATTTCGCCATCTCCAAGGCGGAGCTGCTGCGGACCAGGCGCGACCAGCTCAAGCCCGAGGTGATCTGGAATATCGAGGAAGGCCTGAAGCTTACGGTCGACAAGCTCCAGCGCGCCGAAGCGCAGCGCGTCGCGATGACCGAGCGCACGCTGAAATTCTTCGAGACCTACGATCTGTTGCTGTCGCCCGCGACCATCGTTCCGCCCTACCCGGTCGGCAATCGCTATGTCGCCGAATGCGCCGGCAAGAAGTTCGACAACTATGTCGAATGGCTCGGCATCGTCTATGCCATCACGCTGGCCTGCTGCCCGGCCCTGTCGCTGCCGTGCGGCTTCACCGCCTCCGGTCTTCCGGTCGGCCTGCAGATGGTGGCGCGCCCGCGCGCCGAGGCCGATTTGCTCGCCGGCGCCCGTGTGCTGGAAGATATTCTGGGACTGCGCGGCACCACGCCGATCGACCCAAGACCACCGAAATGAGGGTGCCGTTGTTACGAAATCTTTTTCGCCCTCAAAGAATATGACAAGGGAATGCGAGGGTATCCGTCGGGAAGACGCCACATTCTGTCGGATGCAGGCACCAGGATCGGCAAACCCCGCCAGGGCAGGACGTCGTGCTCGCGAAACATCGTTATCGTCAGTCCAGCATCGATCAACCCACCGATGACCGCTGACAACGAATGAATCCACTCGCGGGTTGATTGATGTGACAAGATTGTCGGATCGCCGGTGTAGGTCGTCTCGTTAACGAACTGCAGCGGCCTGTCAGCAGGCGTCTGGAAATCGTGCATCGGCACCAGCCTTCCGTTGACGTCCTCCAACACATTGAATGTCGGATGCGCGTCCGCAAAGTAAAGCTCGCCCCCCGGTGCCAGAACGGATGCGATGACCTTGGCCCAGATCCCCGTGTCAGGTAGCCAGCAAATGGTTCCCCAGGTCGTAAAGACCAGGTCGAACGGGCCCGGCGTCAAATTCGGAGCTTGATCGATCGTCCCTTCTACGAAGTCAGCCTTGAGGCCGGTCTCCTCGGACAAACCTCTCGCGACACTTAGCGCGGATTTGGAAAAATCGAGCCCCGTAACAGTCGCTCCGCGCCGCGCCAGACAGAGCGTATCTCGACCGATATGGCACTGCAGATGTAGCACGCGCTTGCCGGAAATATCGCCAAGTTCGGTTGCCTCTATCGCGTGAAGCGAGTCCTCGCCCGCACGAAACCGGTCAAGCATGTAGTCGCCGGTGGTATCCCGAGCGTGAATCGCCGCGCGCTCCTCCCAGTTCCGGAGGTTGATTTCGATATAATCGGTCATGGGGCTCAGTCTGACAGACTTGTGCGACGGGCAACAGGCGAAAGGAATCGAAACGCCTCGACGGTTCGCTACCGGACTTGAGCCCCCGCGCCGTCCTGCCACCGTCTACCGGAGGCCCGTCATATAAGAGGCCCCATCCGGGAACAGAAACACAACGGCGGCTGCAACCTCCTCTTGCTCGCGCGGGCCGCCCGGGCCGTCAGAAGCCGAGGAACTGCGCTTCATTTTTCCTGACATTTACCTACTTATTCGGGATGCCACGCACCGTATTTGAAATCAGGGAGCGTAACAGTCATGGTCAGCGAACGGAAGCAATCCAAGGCGACCGAAGCGGAGGAAAGCCTCGCTTGGGAGAACTTGACCCCGGATTTTGCTCTACTTGGTGACATCAAGCCACCACAGCGCATCGAATTAGCGCGCGAGCGAATGCTGCTGTCACGGCTGTACCTTGGTCTGATCCAAACCATGAATGACGACTACGGCGCAGAGTTCGCAAAGCACAACGACAGTGCGATCTACCGAACAATCGGGATCTACGTCTTTTTGCGGACCGTCCTGTGTTCGCCGGTGCGGGCGAGCACGATCGCGCAGGTGCTCAAGATACCGCGCGTTACGGTGCTCAGACGGCTGAACGACATGGTGAAACTCGGTTACGTCGAGCAGGTCGGCAATGCATACCGCATGACGGACAAGGTCAACATCCCGGACCTGAAAGAAAAGTTGCAGCAACGGATCGATATGATCCTCACGACGGCGGCAGAGCTGTCGAAGCTTCATGCCGCTGATTGATCGGCGGCCGAAGAAAGGTACGCGATCGGTCGCTGGCCTGTCGGGGAACGAGGCGCCACGAGAGAGGCCGGCTTGGCAAGGACGCCAGGGAGCACGGATGGATCGAGGAAAGGCTAAGCCCTTTGTCCTTACAGCTCCTGTAGGCACTTGAGCTCGGCATTGAACACGGTTCGCGGCACGTTGACGCGCTCGTCGCAATAAAGCGCATTGAGTTCGTCGATGTGAGCATCCGGGTCGGAGCTGACAATTGCCAACTGATCGAAAAAGCCGAAATCAAGCTCGCCGTCGTGCCGGCGCATCGCGCCCCAAACATCCCACGGCAACATCTCACGGTTGTTCAAGGCAGCGACGTCACGAACAACGTTGCCCGCAATGAACCACAACCCGTGCATGTCGAGGATGCCGAAGGTAGCCGGATCGGCCCTTCCGCTACGGCAGAACGACCAGGCATCGCCCGCCACCACGAACTGATCCCGAGGGACGTTTGCCGTATCGAAGTCGATCCTGAAGAGTCCGCGTTGGCGATCGTCTATCTGTGCATCAAACAATACCCAGCATTTTTCAGCATCGTCCCAATATTCCGTCACCCAATGGTCGAGGTGTTGGCCCTCTTCAAAATAGGCGCCGAATCCGCAGCGAGCACGCGCCGGAATGCCTTGCGATCGCAACATCGCGACGTGAAGAAGGGTAAAGTGCCGACAGACACCGACCTGCCGCGCGTTGGCCTCTCGCAATGTGCAAAGCGGCCGACTGTCGCGCGTTACGATGTCATCCAGGATCTTCTCGACCGGGCGAACGTGGACCTGAGCTTTTTGGTCGCGGCTAAGCGTTACCCCGTAGGCCGGTGCAATGTGCTGATGGATCAACAGACCCTGCACGGCCTTTGCGAGTGCACCGGGGTCGCAAGGCAAGCTGCCAAATAGAGCGGCGTGGCGCCCGGGATCGCTCATGGCAATCGGCTTCTTGTACCGATCGAAGTTCATGCGCAGGGTCTCCCACAAAAGCTCGCTCAGGCGCGCCCCTCAGAATGAGGGCGAGTTCTGGCTCCCAGCCGCACCCGCGGCCTCGATCGCGGCCGAAAGCGCTGCCTTGGTTTGCGCGACGATATCCTCGACCAGCTCTTCCCTTGTCGTGTTGGCAGCATGCCCCGTGAGCAGGCCCTGCTCGGCCAGCATGACCACGCCATGCAGCGCGACCCAGATCTTCAACGCATGCCGCTCGCGCAACAATCCGACCGCCGGCGCTTCAAGGGCGTCGACGAGGAGGCCAAAGGTCTGCCTCGCCGCAGCGTGAAGCTCGCTGTCCTTGGCCGCACAGGCCATGATTCTTGAGGCAAACATCAATCGATAGATACCGTTCCGCTGTAAACCGAAATCAAGTGCTGCTTGCGCGAAGCGCGACAATTTCGAGCGCTTCGACGGACCGGTAACGGCCTCGCGAAGGATTGAATAGAATTGCCGGAAGGCCTCCGCGGTCACCGCCTGAAGCAGCGCCTCGCGATCGGCGAAATGCCGGTAAGGCGCCGGCTGCGAGACGCCAAGTTTTTTCGCCAAGGCCTTGATGCTGATGGCTTCCGGGCCGCCCTGTTCCGCCTCGCGCAGCGCCGCCTGCACCAGCGCTTCGCGCAAATCGCCGTGGTGGTAGGTGTTCTGGGGCTTGCGTGCGAGTTGTGGCGACATGGGATTTTGGGCAAATCTTTTCGCTTGACGCGCGAGTCGGCGCGAATGTAATAGGCTATAACTTAGCGGCGTGGCCGGCAAGTATCGAAAATCGCATATTTGCGGCCAACGTGTGCGAGGGAGGGAGAGGCGGCATGGCAGCAAAGCTGAAGATCCACGTCGATCAGGAGAAATGCCAGGGCCACGCCCGCTGCAAGTCGCTGGCGCCCGAGCTTTTCGAACTCGACCAATACGGCAATGCGCACGAAATAGGCGACGGCTCGGTGCCATCGGGTCTTGAGGACAAGGCCTGGCTTGCGCAGACCAACTGCCCGGAAATTGCGATCGAAATCACCGAGGAATGATGCTCCTCGGCATGGCTTTTTCATCCTTTTGTTGAGCGAACGTTACCGGAGGATTAACCGATGTCCGATACCGCCGCGCGCGTCATGCCCGAACACCCGCCTGTTTCGGACTGGGTGCATGATTTCGACCACACCGATCCGCGCTGGACCGAGAATCCTTTCCCGATCTGGGACGAGCTGCGCAAGGTGTGTCCGGTGGTGCACACCGAACGCTTTCTCGGCTGCTATTTGCCGACAACCTATGAGGCGGTCAGGGAGATCGCACACGATACCGAGCATTTTTCCTCGCGCCGCGTTATCGTCCGCGACGAACGGCCCGAGGTTCAGCGAAACGCCGCCCCGCCGATCACCTCCGATCCACCCGAGCACAAGCCGGCCAAGCAGCTTTTGCTGCCGCCGTTCACGCCGGATGCGATGAAGAAGCTTGAACCGCGGGTGCGCGCGATCTGTAACGAGCTGATCGACGAATTCATCGCGGACGGAAAGTGCGACGCCGCGGTGCGCTATGCCAAATATATTCCGGTGCGAACCATCGCCCACATGCTTGGCATCCCCGAAAGCGACAGCGACCTCTTCATCAAATGGATCCACCAAATCCTGGAGCTCAGCATCAAGGATGAGGATCAGCTGCGGCAGGCCGTCCAGGAGATGAGCGCCTATTTCGCCGGCCATATCGAATACCGCAAGACGCATCCGACCGAGGACCTGATCTCGACGCTGATGAAGGCCAAGGACAAGAGCGGCCAGCCGCTGGAGGACTCCCACGTGATGGGCTCGCTCCGCCTGCTTCTGATTGCCGGGATCGACACCACCTGGAGCGCGATCGGCGCCTCGCTCTGGCACCTTGCGAAGACGCCTGCGGACCGCGAGAGGTTGAAGCGGGAACCAGCCCTGATGCCGACGGCGGTCGAGGAACTGCTGCGCGCCTACTCCCCGGTGACCATGGCGCGCGAGGTGATCAAGGAAACCACCATCAGCGGCTGCCCGGTCAAGCCCGGCAACATGGTGCTGTTGTCCTTCCCCGCCGCCAACCGCGATCCGGCGATGTTCCCCGACGCCGACAAGGTCGTGATTGACCGCAAGGAGAACCGCCACGCCGCCTTCGGTCTCGGCATCCACCGCTGCGTTGGCTCCAATCTCGCGCGGATGGAAATGACTGTCGCGATCGAGGAGTGGCTCAAGCGGATTCCGGATTTCCGGCTCGATCCTGCCGGCAGGGTCGCCTGGTCGGAAGGGACCGTGCGTGGACCTCGCCGGCTCCCGATGCTATTCGGAAAGGTGGCCTGAACCGACGAATGAGACAGCAGGCCGCCAGATGGAGGCTTGCTTGGCCGACGAGAATGAAACACCGCCGGATTCCAAGCTGACGCGCACCAAGCAGCGCTGGGCGCAGGAAGGCCGCTTTCTCACCGGAGGCGTCTCGCGTCCCGACGAGCAGCGCCTGCCGCCTGGGCAACACCTCACCAGGGACTGGCCGACCCTCGACCTTGGGCTCACGCCCGACATTTCCCGCGAGCGCTGGAGGCTCGATGTTCACGGCGCGGTCGAGAAGCCGCTGTTCTGGGATTTTGCGCAATTCATGGCGCAGCCACAGACGAGGTTTGTCTCCGACATTCACTGCGTGACCACCTGGTCGCGCTACGACAACCGGTGGGAAGGGCTTGCCACGCGCGATCTGCTCAACGCCTGCGCCCCGCGCGAGGAAGCGCGTTTCGTCGTGCTCTACAGCTATGACGGCTACACCACAAATCTTGCGCTGGAGGATTTTGCAAGCCCCGACGCCCTGCTCGCATACAGCTGGTCGGATGCGCCGCTTGCGGCCGAACATGGCGGGCCGGTGCGGCTGGTGGTACCGCATCTGTATTTCTGGAAGAGCGCGAAGTGGTTGAAGGCGATCGAATTCCGCAGCGACGATGCGCCGGGCTATTGGGAAGTCCGCGGCTATCACAACCGCGGCGACCCATGGCTGGAACAGCGCTATTCCACCGACTGAGGCATCTCACCTGCCGCGTCGAGGTGATATCACGGAGGCATGCCATGCCCACTGAACGTTTCCAGTTCGCAAGCACCGAGGGCCACAAGCTTGCCGCCGCCCTCGACCTGCCCGACCGAAAGCCTCTCGCCTATGCGCTGTTCGCGCATTGTTTTACCTGCGGCAAGGATGTGCTGGCTGCAAAGCGTATCGCGGTGGCGCTTGCCACCAGGGGCATCGCCGTTTTGCGTTTCGATTTCACCGGCCTCGGCTCCAGCGAAGGCGATTTCGCCAACTCGACGTTCTCCTCCAACGTCACCGATCTTGTGCGTGCGGCCGATCATTTGCGCGAGAGCCGAAACGCGCCGGCGCTCCTGATCGGCCACAGCCTCGGCGGCGCCGCGATCCTTGCTGCCGCCGCAAGTATCCCGGAGGCAAAGGCTGTCGTCACCATCGCGGCACCCTCTGACCCCGCCCATGTCACCGGTCTGTTCAGCGATCGCATCGAGGATATTCGCAAAGCTGGCAAGGCCGAGGTTTCGCTGGCTGGCCGGCCCTTCACCATCAAGCGCGAATTTCTCGACGACATCGCCGAACAGGGCCTCACCACGCGCCTTGCCAATCTGCACAAGGCGCTGCTGGTCATGCATGCGCCGACCGACGACATGGTCGGCATCGACAATGCCACCCGCATCTTTGTCGCGGCCAAACATCCCAAGAGCTTTGTCTCGCTCGCGGGCGCCGACCATCTTTTGAGCGAAAAGCGCGATTCCAGCTATGTCGCCGACGTGATCGCGGCCTGGTCCTCCCGCTATGTCGAACTCGCGCCCGAGCAGATTGCCGACACCGGCAACGCGCCACGGCAGGTCGTGGTGCGCGAAACCGGCAACGGCAAGTTCCAGAACATGGTCACGGTGGGCCCGCATGCTCTCCTTGCCGACGAACCTGTTGCGGCGGGCGGCGAGGACACTGGGCCCGGACCCTATGACTTTCTGCTCGCAGGCCTGGGTGCCTGCAAATCCATGACCATGAGGCTCTATGCCGACCGCAAATCATTCCCCCTCGAGCGCGCCACGGTGACGCTCAGGCACGGCAGGATCCACGCGCAGGATTGCGCCGAGTGCGAAACCAAGGAGGGCATGCTGGACCAGATCGAGGTCGAAATCGGCCTTCAGGGCGCGCTCGATGCCGACCAGCGCAAGCGGATTGTCGAAATCGCCGACAAATGCCCGGTGCACCGCACGCTGACCTCGGAGATTCGTATCGTGACCCGCGCGGCAGACTGACGTATCATCCGCTGACAAGGAGCCGTCCATGCCTGCCGTGGCACGTATTGATCCGAAAGCCGTCTTTTCGACCGAGGAATGGAGCCACCTCACCTCGCGCAGCTCTTGGCGCACGATGTGGCTGGTGGCGCACGCCTGGGGTACCATCGCAGCAGCGGTTGCGCTGGTTGTGCTTTGGCCCAATCCGCTGACCTGGTTGATCGCTGTCATGATCGTGGGCACGCGCCAGCTTGGGCTCGCCATCCTGATGCACGAAGCCGCCCATGGCGGGCTGCATGCCAACAAGGCGACCAACGAGTGGGTCGGACAGTGGCTCTGCGCGGTGCCTGTCGGGGCTGACCTTGCGAGCTACCGCTCCTACCACCTGCAACGTCACAGATACACGCAACAGCCGGAGGACCCGGATCTCTCGCTGTCGGCGCCGTTTCCGATCAGTCGCGAGAGCTTCACCCGCAAGGCCATCCGCGACCTCACCGGCCAGACCTTTGTGAAGCAGCGGCTGCCCCTGTTCCTGTCGCTGTTCAAGCGTGGCGGCAAGGACGAGCCGGTTTCGCACGAAAGCTTCGTGTCGAGCGGGCGCGAGAAGATGGCGCGCTTTCTTGCCGTGAACGCGTTGCTGTTTGTCCTGTTCTGGCTTGCCGGCGCCGGCGTCTGGTTCTTCGGCGTCTGGGTGGTTGCGATGGCGACCTGGCTGCCGTTGGTGACGCGCGTCCGCAACATCGCCGAACACGCCTGCACCTCGACCGACGAAGACCCCTTCAGTCATGCCCGCACCACGCTGGCGGGTCCGATCGAGCGCGCGCTGATCGCGCCCTATTGGGTGAACTATCACGCCGAGCATCATCTCTTTATGTATTTGCCGTGCTACCGCCTGGTGGAGGCGCATCGGCTGCTGGTCGAAAAAGGCCTGATCGAGCGGATGGAAGTGCGCCCCGGCTATCTCGACGTCATGCGGCTTGCGACGTCGCGAGGCGCGTGATCCGCACAGGTGGGCAGCCGGTTTCTGCAAAACTCCCCGCAGGTAAGGAAATCACAATGTCTGCCGGGCTCGTTCAGACCTACCACGCCTTTGCCTGCAACAATGCGTGGGCGAACCATCGCCTGCTCAGCGCGTGCGCCGAACTGACCCAGGCCGAATTTGCGGCCGCGCGAACCGGCTTCTTCCCGAGCTTGCAGGCAACGCTGAACCACATCTATGTCATCGATCTTTTCTACGTCGATGCCCTTGAGGGCGGATGGCTCGGACCGAAGGCATGGGAAAATCCAATTCCGTTTCCGGCTCTTGCCGAGCTTTCGCCGGCTCAGGCGTCGATGGACAAGCGTTTGATCGGTGTCTGCAACGCGCTCACACCTGCCTCGCTGAGCGGCGAGGTGCGGATCAATCGAGGTGCTCACGTCCAGGTCGAACGGCGCGATCGCCTGCTGATGCACCTTTTTCAGCACCAGATTCACCATCGCGGACAGGGGCATGCGATGCTGTCGGGAAGTAGCATCAAGCCGCCGCAACTCGATGAGTTCTTCGCGGCTGCGGAAGCGTCACTGAGGGCATCGGAGTTTGCTGCTCTTGGCTGGAGCGAGGAAACCGTGTGGGGACCCAACGGCTAACGCGCAAAATATCGTCGAGCGGCATGCCGAGACACGCGCAAAGGACATCAGCGAAACATGCCGACAGATTTGCGCCCCGGCTATGCTGTTGGGGCTTGGGAGTATGCTGCGAATCCTCGTGCATGAGGTAGCCTTCTATGCATAATCTCGCGGCCAGTGGAGCGGAGGAAACCATGAGCGAAGTCGATGGCGCTACCCTGATCGCGAGAAGCCTCAAACAGCAGGGTATCGATCACCTGTTCGGGGTCGTAGGCTTCCCGATCACCCCGATCGCCGTGGCGGCCCAGAAGGAAGGCATCGCCTATCTCGGCATGCGCAACGAGCAGAGCGCGGCCTATGCGGCGTGCGCCTACGGTTATCTCACCGGCCGCCCCGGCGCCTGCGTCGTCGTGACCGGCCCGGGCGTCGTGCACGGCCTCGCGGGTCTTGCCAACGCGCAGCAGAATTGCTGGCCCATGATCCTGATCGGCGGCGCCTCGGAGACCTATCGCGGCGGCATGGGCGCGTTCCAGGAGGAACGGCAGGTGCTGATCGCCTCGCCGTTCTGCAAGTTCGCGCACGGCATCGAGAGCGTGCACCGCATCCCCTATTATGTCGAGATGGCAACCCGGCACGCGATCTATGGTCGCCCCGGCCCCACCTATCTCGACATGCCCGACGACATCATCAAGGGCAAATGCGAGCTCGACAAAATCGTCGAGGTCGAGCGCGTGGGCGAACCGCCGCGCATGGTGGCGCCGACGGAGAACGTCGAGGCGGCGCTGAACCTGCTCGAACGGGCGGAGCGGCCGCTCGTTCTGCTCGGCAAGGGCATGGCGTGGTCGCGCGCAGAGGACGAAGTCCGCGCGTTCATCGAGCGCACGCAAGTGCCATTCGTGCGCTCGCCGATGGGCAAGGGCGTGATGCCGGACGACCATCCGCTGTCGGCGGGGGCGGCGCGCACGCTGGCGCTGCAGCAGGCCGACGTCGTCTTCCTGATGGGCGCGCGGCTGAACTGGATCTTTCACTTCGGCCAACCGCCGCGCTATGCCAAGGACGTCAAGATCATCCAGCTCGACATCGCGCCCGAGGAGATCGGCCACAACAGGGCAACCGAAGTGGCGCTGGTCGGTGACGGCAAGGCCATCGTCGCCCAGCTCAACAAGGCGCTCAATAATCGCCAGTGGTTCCATGCCAAGGACTCGCCGTGGCGGCAGGCGATTGCCAAGAAGACGGCTGATAATGCGGCGCAGATCCGGCCGCAAATCGACGATGATACCGCGCCGGCCGGCTACTACCGCGCGCTGCGCGATGTCGCCGCCTGGATGCCGCGGAACGCGATCCTCAGCGCCGAGGGCGCCGGCACCATGGATATCGGGCTGACGCAATTGCCGAGCTTCAACGCTCGTTCCTGCCTCAACGCCGGCACCTACGGCACGATGGGGGTTGGCCTCGGCCAGGCTATCGCCGCCTGTGTCGCGCATCCCGACCGGCCGGTCATCCACCTCTCGGGCGACTCCGCGATCGGCTTTTCCGGCATGGAGATGGAGACGCTGGTCCGCTACAACCTCCCGGCCAAGATCGTGGTTCTGAACAATGGCGGCATCGGCCCCGGCATGCCGCAAATCCCTGACAACCCGATGTTCAACCTGAGGCCAAACGCCCTGATCTGGGGCGCGCGTTATGACCGGGTGATGGAGGCCTTCGGCGGCAAGGGCTTCCTGGTCCAGGATCCGAAGGACCTGCGCGGCGCCCTCGACGAGGCCATGAACTTCCGCGGTCCGGCGCTCGTCAACGTCGTGATTTCACAGGGCTCGGGGCGCAAGGCGCAGCAGTTCGCCTGGCATAGCTGAACATATCAAAATAGCGGTCGCGCCATTTCCGGCGCGGCTTGTTATCGGGAGAGGACGCCATGGAACGGGTAGTGCAGCCAGAGATCGCGAACGGGATCCAGCCGGCGCTCAAAGGGATCAAGGTTCTCGATCTCACCC
>Ga0318524_10000401_pt1 | contig 14370 bp, 8 predicted proteins | sample GRESIP052b4f22_FD_203685 | JGI IMG/M metagenome (GOLD analysis project Ga0318524, IMG submission 203685) | Tropical soil microbial communities from Luquillo Experimental Forest, Puerto Rico - GRE.SIPMG.052b4f22 | ecosystem: Environmental > Terrestrial > Soil > Tropical forest > Bulk soil... | reverse complement strand
ATTCCACGCCGAGATGGGGGATCACGCTCCCGCTCCGCAGCATGCCCCTGCCCGACCAGCGCGACCTGGTGGCCGCGCTGCCCGACCTCGGCTATACCGATGCGTGGTCGAGCGAGGTCAACGGCGCGGACGCGTTCGCCCCGCTGGCCGCCGCGGCCCAGTGGACCACCGGCCTGCGCTTCGGCACCGCGATCGCCGGGATCTACACCCGCGGGCCGGCGCTGCTCGCCATGAACGCGGCGACCTGCGCGAGCCTGGCACCGGACCGGTTCGTGCTGGGCATCGGCACCTCCTCGCCGGTGATCGTGGAGGAGTGGAACGGGCTGGCCCTGGCCCGGCCGTACCAGCGGGCCAGGGACACGCTGGTGTTCCTGCGCGCGGCCCTGGCCGGGGAGAAGGTGAGCGGGCAGTACGAGACGTTCACGGTCCGCGGCTTCCGCCTCGATCCGCCGCCGGCGCAGCCGCCGGGGCTCGCGCTCGCCGCGTTGCGGCCGGGCATGGTCCGGCTCGCCGCCAGCCTCGCGGACGGGGCGATCACCAACTGGCTCGCCCCCGTCGACGTGCCCACGGTGCGCGCGGTCGCCGGGCCTGCCTGCGAGCTGATCGCCCGGATCTTCGTCGTCCCCACCGACGATGCCGCCACCGCCAGGGCCGTCGGCCGCCGCATGATCGCGGCCTACCTGACCGTGCCGGTCTACGCCGCGTTCCACGCCTGGCTCGGCCGGGGCGAGGTATTGCGGCCGATGCAGGACGCATGGGCGGCCGGGGACCGCAAGAGGGCGCTGGAACTGATCCCCGATGCGGTGGTGGACGAGCTGGTGGTGCACGGTTCCGCCGGCGCCTGCCGGGAGCGGGTGGCCGAGTACCACGCGACCGGGCTGGACACTCCGGTCATCATGATCGTCCCGGCGCCGGGCGTGGACGAGACGGCGGCGGCCCGCCAGCTCGCCCCGGCCTAGCTCGCAATCCTTTGGCCGCGGGCAGCCAGGAAGCCGGGGATCACCAGGAACCGGGCAGCGGGGCGCCGTACCAGGACTCGATGATCCGGTGCGCGATGGACACCGGCGGCGGCAGCAGCACCTCCCGCGACGACACCGCGGCGCGCAGTTGCTCCCGGGTGAACCACCGCGCCTCGGCGATCTCCTCCCCGTCCACGACGATCTCCTGCTCGCCCTGGGCCCGCGCCATGAAGCCGAGCATCAGGCTGCGCGGCATCGGCCACGGCTGGCTCCCGACGTAGCGGGTCTCGCTGATCCGCAGCCCGGTCTCCTCGCGCACCTCGCGGATCAGCGCCTGTTCCAGCGACTCCCCCGGCTCCACGAACCCGGCGAGGATCGAGACCCGCCGCGCCGGCCAGGCCCGGTTGCGGGCCAGCAGGCACCGGTCGCCGTCGTCGCGGACCAGCATGATCACCGCCGGGTCCACCCGGGGGAAGTGCTCGCTGCCGTCGACCGGGCAGCGCCGGGCGTGCCCGGCCTGCATCGGCTCGGTGACCGCACCGCACCGCGGGCAGTGGGTGTGCGTCGCGTGCCAGTTGGCCAGGGCGACCGCCTCGGTGAGCAGCCCGGCGTCCCGGTCACCCAGCAGCGGCCCGGCCTGGCGCAGCCCGGCGACGTGCACCCCCGGCTCGGGCGGCGCCGCGGGAGCCGAGCCGGGTGGCGGGAGCGGGCCCGCGCCGAGGCCGCCCCGCGGGCCGTCCACCCCGAAGTAGGCGACGCCGGCGTCGTCCACCCCGAGCAGGAACCGGACGCCCTCCGGCGCCTGCGCGGGCGAGGTCAGCTCCAGTGCCGCCGCGCCACCGGTGAAGCTGACCCGCGCCTGCCCGTGATCGAGCACGAGCACCCCGGTGCCCTCGTCCGCCCAGGCCGCCGCGAGCCAGGCCTGGTCGCCGCGGCGGTGGCTGGCCCGGTCCACGGCGCTGCGGGCCAGGCCGAGCCCGCTGAGCACCCCGGTGCCGTCCGCCGTTCGCTCGCCGGGATCCGGGGCAGGTGCGCCGTCCGGCATCACCGCGCGCCCGTGCTGAGGCTGACCTCCGCTAGCTCGTCCCACATGTAGGCGACGGCTTCCGCGCCCAGCAGCAGCATGGCCATCTCGACCTTCTCGTTCGGCGCGTGGATCCGGTCGGAGTGCAGCCCGGCGGCGACGAACACCAGCGGCGCGCCCAGGATCTCCGTGAGGTCGGCCTCGGGCCCGCTGCCGCCCTCGCGGGTGAACAGGGCCTCCCTGCCGAACGCGCGCTCCACGGCCCGCTTGCCGGCCAGCACCGGGGGCGAGTCGATCGGCGCGGTCACGGGTCGCACCCCGGGGCCCTCGGGCATGACGATCGCGTCGATCCCCGGGGGCGTGTGCGCCGCCACGTACTCCCCGAGCGCGGCGAGCACCCCGGCCGGGTCCTGGTCTGCTACCAGGCGGAAGGACACCTTGGCGTGCGCCTCGCGCGGGACGATGGTCTTCTGGCCGGGCCCGGTGTGCCCGCCCCACATCCCGTTGACCTCGGCCGTGGGCCTGATCCAGATGCGCTCCAGCGTGGAGTACCCGTCCTCGCCGTAGGTGGCCTGGCTGCGTCCGGCGTCGGCGAGCCACGCCTTCTCGTCGAACGGCAGCCGCCCGAACAGCTCCCGTTCCCTCGGGGTCAGGTTCACGACCTTGTCGTAGAACCCGGGGAGGGTGACCCGGCCGCCGGCGTCGTGGAGGCCCGCGAGCAGCCCGGCCAGCGCGTGCAACGGGTTTGGCACGCCACCGCCGAAGGAACCGGAGTGCAGGTCGGTTTCCGGCCCCCGCAGCGTGATCTCCGCGGCCGTCAGCCCGCGCAGCCCGGTGCACAGGGACGGCACCTCGGCCCCCCACATCGTGGTGTCGGAGACCACGATCACGTCGCAGGAGAGCCGGTCGGCCCGGTCCCGCAGCAGTGCGGCGAAGTGCGGCGAGCCCGACTCCTCCTCGCCTTCGACCAGCAGCTTCAGGTTGACCGGGGGGGCGGTCGCCCCGGCCGCGGCCAGGCAGGCGCGCAGCCCGAGCGTGTGCAGCAGCACCTGGCCCTTGTCGTCGGACGCGCCGCGGCCGTACAGCACGCCGCCCCGCTCGGCCGGCTCGAACGGCGGCGAGTCCCACTCGCCGAGCGGCTCCACCGGCTGGACGTCATGGTGCCCGTACACGCAGACCGTGGGCGCCGCGGGGTCCGCCGCGGGCCAGCTGGCGTACACCGACGGCAGCCCCGGCGACTCCACGGTGCCGGTCTCCCAGATCTCCACCTCGGGGAACCCGGTCGCGCGCAGGTGCGCCGCGAGCCATTCGGCGGAGGCGCGCACGTCGGCGTGACGGGCGGGATCCGCGGAGACCGACGGGATCCTCAGCCACTGCTTCAGCTCGTCGAAAAAGCTTCCGGCGTGCTGCGCGATGTAGCTACTGGCATCCACGCTTGCTGATCGCCTCCCCACCTGATCGCCTCCCTAAGTGATCGCCTCCCCACCTGATCGCACCCGGCACTCTAGACCACCGCGCGCGCCCCGCGCCGAGGGCCTTGGGCTACTGCCCGATGAACAGGTACTCGCGGGCGGCGCGCCGGCGGGCCGCCGGGTGTGTGCCGAACGCGTAGGTGTGGTCGATCTCCCGCACCTCCACATGCCGTTTGACCTCGCGCAGGAGCCCTTCGATGGTCGCGGCGTCGGGTACGGCGTTGGACGAATACGACAGCACGATCGCGGAGTCGCCGAACTGCCGGACCGTGCGCCGCAGCGCCTCGGTGACCGTGCGGGCGTAGGAAAACGGCGTGTAGCGCTTGGGCAGCTTCCGGGTGCGGGTGGCCGCGAGCGGCGCCGGCCCGGCCCAGTACACCGACAGCCCTTCCAGGAAGTGGTAGCGCTTGATGTAGCAGTTGTCGTCGCGCGGCGGCGCGTAGGGCGGGTCCAGGTACACCACGTCGTAGCCGCGCGCGGGCAGGTCGAACACATCAGATGAGGTGGCGGCGCAGGGCCGGCCGCTGTCGAACACCACGCCGTTGTACTCGGCGGCCCGTTCCGCGAAATGCTCGCGGAGCGGGAGGCGCAGGTCGCGGCGGCCGTCGTCGTAGCGCAGGCCGGTGACGGTGAAGACCCCCCGCGGCTGGCGGCGCGCCGCCGACAGGACCAGCGCGGAGATGGCCAGCGCCCGCCGGTGCCCGTCCATCAGGTCGATATGCGACCAGGCGGAGTCGAGGAAGCGCAGGTCGGCAGCGGTGAAGTAGATCCCGCCGAAGGTGCGCTGGATGAAGTCCCGGTCGTCGGCGGGCGGCCCGCAGATCGCGGCGATGTCGTCCGCGCCCAGCGTGACGTCCTGGTTGACCACGCTGGCCCGCGCGATGACCGCGGGGAACGTGAGGAAGTCGTTGGCGGTGACCTGGTAGCCGCAGGCCTTGAGCAGGTAGGACACCACGCCGCTGCCGGAGAAGGCGTCAAGGGCGGTGGCCCCGCCCAGCTCGGTGAAGGCCCTCGCCAGGTGCGGGATCAGCCGGTACTTCGAGCCCATGTACCGCAGCCGGGGGAACAGTCCGGCCCGTCGCACCACCTCGGGCAGCGGGGGCGGTGGCTGCTGGATCACGGTGGTGGCCACAGACGCCATACTCGCATCACCGGGATCCTCATGAGGGCGGGCTCGCGGTCAGCCCCCGGGATGGGATCGTCCCGCAGGCGGGCACAAGATCAGCCGCGGGGATGACGATTTCACCGCGGCCGAGGCCGTACCGTCGGGACCCATGACGCCGCCACCGGCCCAGGTGCTGGATCACCCGAGTTCCCCGGCCACGACCGGGGCGCCGCGGCCGGGGCGCCCGGGCCGCGGCCCCAGCTGGCTCCCGCGCGGGGGCTGCACCGCGGCGGCGGCCGCCGTGATCCGCCGGGAATGGGTGGCGTGCGCGTTTGCCGTGTCCGCCGTCTTCGCGGCCATCACGGCACTGACCAGCTTCAACGCTCCGGAACGCGTGTGGGGCACCTTCGCCGCGGTGACCTACGGGGTCGCCGCGGTCATCGCGGCCGCGGTGCGCCGCCGGGGCGTCAGCCTCGCGGTGCTGGCCAGCCTCGGCGGGGCGGCGGCCGCGCCGCTCGCCTGGATGGCCGTCACCGGGATGGCGCAACCGGAGGTCGGCGTCATCATCCGGTCCGCCCGGATGCTCGTGCACCAGGGCACCCCGTACCTGAGCCCGGCGGCGCTTGCCGCGGCCCACACCTGGCGCGCGTACGACCCTTACCTGCCGGCGCTGATCCTGTTCGGCATCCCGCGGGCCTTCGCCGGCGGGCCGCTCACCGACCCGCGAATCTGGTTCGGCGTCGCGTTCGTGGCCACCTTCGGGGCGGCGGTCCGCGTCGCGGGCGTGCGCCGGCCGGTGTGGTGGACCGCGCTGGTCACCGCCTCCCCCGTGGTGGCCCTGCCGCTCGCGGTCGGCGGGGACGACCTGCCGGTGCTGGGCCTGGTGTGCCTCAGCCTGGCGCTGGCCGGCCGGGGCCGCCGGTGCCAGTGGCGCTGGGCGGCGGCGGCCGGGCTGGCGGTCGGCCTGGCCGCAGCCATGAAGGCCACCGCCTGGCCCGCTCTGGCGGTGGTGGCCGTGCTGCTCGCCGCCCGGCAGGGCTGGCGCGCCGTCTGCTGGTTCGCCGCGGCGGCGCTTGGCGCGGCCCTGGTCACCGACGGCCCCGTCGTGGCCGCCCATCCCGCCGCGGCGCTGGTCAACACCGTGCTATACCCGCTCGGCCTGACCAAGGCCGTGAGCCCGGCCGCGAGCCTGCTGCCCGGGCACATGCTCGCCGGTGCCGGGGGCTGGGGCCACTCGACCGCCCTGGCGCTGATGGCGCTGGCCGGCGCGGGGGTCTGCCTCTGGCTGATCGCCGGCCCGCCCAAGAATGCGCACGCCGCGGGCTGGCGCTTGGCCCTCGGCCTGGCGCTGCTGTTCCTGCTGGCACCCGCCAGCCGGGTCGGCTACTTCGTCTACCCGCTGGGCCTGGCCGCCTGGCTGCTGCTGTGCCGGTGGCCCGCGTTGCCGGGTGATCTGTCAGTCGATCCAGAACCGCAGCAGCGGCTTGCCGTTCTGGCGCGCCACTGAGTCCAGCACTCCGCCGCACGCCTCGATGACGGCTCGCGAGCCGACGTTGTCCTCGTCACAGGTGACCAGCACCCGGTCGACTCCGGCGGCCCGGGCGATGACCAGGCTCTGCCGGAGAATCTCGGTCGCATATCCCCGGCGGCGGTGCTGCGGCAGGACCCCATAGCCGACGTGGCCGCCCTGCTGGAGGAGAAACGCGTTGAGCCGGAACCGGATGGAGGCCCGGCCGACGATCTCCCCTGCCACGTCGGCCACCAGGAAGGTACCCGGCACGTGCCCGGCCGGCAGGTTCCGCCCGTTCCTGTGGTCCTCCAGCTCCCGCAGGTAGCTGTCCCACGGCTTGCCGGGCCGGTAACCGAGACCGAACGTGTGGCCCTCGGCCGCCATCGCCCGGTGCCCGGCCGCGAACGCCGCCTCGTCCTCGGCGCGCGGCGGGCGCAACCGCAGCGCCCGCGCCGTCCTGCCTGTGCCGCTCGCAGCCCGCTCCGGGCCGCGCGCCATCCGCTCCCTACCGCTCACCACCCGCTCCGTACCGGCCGCAACCACCGTGCAAGGCTAGCCCGGCCCGCCCGGTAACCTCATCTCAGTTTCTGTCCCGCGCCGCCACCACGCGGCCGACCCGCGCCACGGAGCCGGCCGCCGGCACGGAGCCCGCCCGCGCCACGGAGCCGGCCCGGCCACGGAGCCGACCCGCGCCACATGGAGGAGCAGCCGTGCTTGTCGCGTTCTCGGTCACCCCGCTCGGGGTCGGCGATGGCGTCGCAGAGTATGTCGCGGACGCGGTGCGGGTGGTCCGCGAGAGCGGGCTGCCGAACCACACCGATGCCATGTTCACCACGGTCGAGGGTGACTGGGACGAGGTGATGGCCGTGATCAAGCAGGCCGTCGACGCGGTCGCCGCCAAGGCACCCCGGGTCAGCGTGGTGCTCAAGGCCGACTTCCGCCCCGGCGCGGCCGACGCTCTCACCGCCAAGATGGAGAGCCTGGAGCGCCACCTGGCCGGCTGACTCGCCCCGTCAGCCGCGGGCATCCGGCGACGCGCGGACGGTGCCGCCGCTGCGCCAATACTCCCCGCCGGACCTGTCCAGGAATTTCTCGTCGACCAGGTACCGGCGCAGCGCGGCGTAGTCGGGATGGAGCTCCCCCAGGAACAGGCTGACCCGCTGCTCGGGGTAGTGCACACCCGGCTCGAAGGGCCTGGGCGATCTGGTCGAGCAGCAGGAACCGCCGCGACCGCTTCGCCGACAGGGTCTCGATCCTGCCGTGAGCCAGGAAAGCCCGCAGCCGTGGGTCGCTGGCCAACGCGTCCAGAACGGGCGCCGGATCAAGGTCGGGCATGACCCCAGTGTCCGGCACGGCCCGCGCGGCGGGAGGGTCAGGCTCCCCGGCCCGCCAGCGCGCGTTCAGGCTCCCCGGCCCGCCAGCGCGCGTTCAGGCACCCTGGCCCGCCAGCGGGACCTCTTCGATGAGCGCGGCCAGCCCGGCCTCGTCGAGGAGATCCGCGGGGCGCAGCGTCTGGTCGTGGCGCACGTAGTAGAAAGCCGCCCGGACGTGGTCCAACGGCACCCCGGCCAGCGTGGCCCAGGCCACTCGGTAGGCGGCAAGCTGGACCGCGGCGGCGCGCAGGTCGGCGGCCGAGGACGGCGGCTCCCCGGTCTTCCAGTCGACCACGTCGTAACCGGTGCCGGCTGCGTCGGCGAACACCGCATCGATCCGCCCGCGGACCGTCCGGCCCGCGACCAGCGTCTCGAACGGCACCTCCACGTCCACCGGCCACCGGTCGCCCCACTCTCCCGCCTCGAACCGCTCCCTGAGCAGTTCGAGGTCGGCGTCGTCGGGGTCGTCGGCCGGGTCGTCGGCGGCCCCCAGCAGGTCGGCCGGGTCGATCAGCCGCTGCTGCCCGAACCGCTGCTCGAGCCAGCGGTGGAAGGCGGTGCCCCGCCTGGCCTGCGGCATCGGCGGGCGGGGCATCGGGCGGCGGATCTGCTGGGCCAGCATGTCCGGGTCGGCGGCCATCGTGACCAGCGACGACACCGACAGCTGCCCCGGGAGCGGCACCGCCGACCCGGCCCGGCCGCGCCGCTGCGAGAGCTCGGTCAGCAACAGGCCGGTGTCCCGTGCCCAGGCCTGGGCCAGCGCCCGGTCCGCCTCGCTCAGCTCGCCGTCGTCGTCCCCAGGCCGGGCCCCGCCGGGGTCCTCCAGCCCGTCAAGCTCCCGTTCCACCAGCGCTGCCGCCTCCCGCACGGCCGCATACCGGGGCCCCTCGGCGGCCGGCGGCCACGACACGATGGCCGGCTCGGCAAGCGCCGGGTTCTGCGCGCCGTCCTCCGGCGGTGGCGTCCAGTGCGCCACGGTGCCGGGGCCGTCCGCGCACGCGGCGCGGACCTCCTCCAGGAACAGCGAAGGACCCAGCGGCGAAGCGGCCTCGCCCCACCAGTAGCCGCTGCAGGCGACCCAATACGCGGCCCGGGTCACCGCCACGTACGCGAGCCGCCGTTCCTCGGCCAGTTCCCGGGCCGAGCAGGCCCCGGCGAACGAGTCCCGCGACGCATCCTCAAGGTCCCGCAGCACCGGCAGGTCTTCGGCGTCGCCGCGCAGGGCAAACGGGAGCAGCCGGGGGTTCTCGGTCCACCGGGTGGTGACCCTGGGCTTTGCGGGAAACACCGAGGCCCGCGGGCCCGCGGCCAGGCCCGGCACCACCACGGCGGCCCATTGCAGGCCCTTGGCGGCGTGCACGGTGGTCAGGGTGACCGCGTTGGCCCCGCTCGGCTGGCCGGACTCCAGGCCGAACTCCTCCGCCTCCGCCGCGGTCAGGTAGGCGAGGAACGCGCCGAGCGTGGGCTCCTCCTCGTCGTCGGCGAACGCGGCCGCCGCGTCCGCGAACGCGTCCAGGTCGGCGCGGGCCGCGGCGGGATCGCGCCACGGCTGCGCCGCCACCTCGATGTCCAGGCCCAGCGCCCGCTCCACCTCCCCGACCAGGTCGGGGAGCGGACGGCTGACGTGCGCCCGCAGCGCCCGCAGTTCGGCTGCCAGCGCGCTGAAGCGCCGGTAGCCCCGCGCGGAGTAGGCGTTCCGGTCGCCCAGGTCGTCCAGCGCCTCCACCAGGCTGCCGGGCACCGCAGTCAGGTCCGTGACGGCCTGCGCCATCGCGTCATCCTCAATCGATACGCCGCTGCGCCCATCCCCGGCTCCGGCTCCCGCCGTGGCCGTGCCGCCGGGCCCGGCCTGAAGATCAGGTGTGGCGTGCCCGGCCTGGAGATCGGGTGTGCCGGGCCCGGTCTGGCCGTCCCCGGGCCCGGGCGCTCCGCGGCGCGCGGCGGGGCCGACCGGGTCGCGCGGCTCGCGGGCCAGGTCGCGGGCGCGCCTGCCCAGGGCGACCAGGTCCCGCGGCCCGATCCGCCACCGTGGCCCGGTGAGCAGCCGGGCCAGCGCGGCGGACGCGGTCGGGTCGTGCAGCACCCGCAGGGTGGCCACGATGTCAGCGACCTCGGGGACGGTCAGCAGCCCGCCCAGCCCAACCACCTCGACCGGGACCCCCCGCGCCTCGATCGCCGCGCGCAGCAGGGCGAACTGGGAGCGCTTGCGGCAGAGCACGGCGATGTCGGACGGCTGGACGGCGAGGCGGTCCCAGGGCTCGCCGTCGGGCGCGAGGCCTGCGGGCAGCCGGAGCAGCCCAGCGACCTGTTCCGCCACCCAGCCGGCTTCCGCGGCGGCGGTCTCCAGCAGAGCGCAGACCACGGCGCCGCGCCCGTCCCGTCCGGGCGGCGCGATCAGCCTGGGCACCTGGGACACCTGGTCCCGCAACGCCCGCTGGATCACCGCGGCGACGTCGAGCACCCTGCCGGTGTTGCGGAAGCTGGTGGCCAGCTGGGCGACCCGGGCCGGGTGCGCGCCGGCGGGAAAGTCGCGGGCGAAGCGGGCCAGGTTGCCCGCGCTCGCACCACGCCACCCGTAGATCGACTGGCAGGGGTCGCCGACGGCGGTCACCGGGTGCCCGCCGCCGAACAGCGCCCGCAACAGCACGAGCTGGGCGTGGCTCGTGTCCTGGAACTCATCCAGCAGGACCACCTGGTACCGGGCGCGCTCGATCGCCCCCACCTCGCGGTGCCTAGTCGCGATCCGGGCGGCCAGCGTCACCTGGTCGCCGTAATCGATGACCTCCCGGGCCGCCTTGGCCGCGGCGTACCCGGCCACCATCGGCAGCAACTGCTCCCTGGTGCGCTGGCAGTCCAGGATCTTGCGGACGGCGCTGGGCATGTACCCGGGGAGCGCGCGCGCCGCCGCCTCCAGCCAGTCGCCGATCTGGTAGACGTCGGCGGGGTTGGCCAGGTGCTCGGCCAGTTCCCCGGCGAGATCCAGCACGGCCGCGGTCACCGACTGCGGGGTCCAGTGCACCGCGTCCATCGGCCCGGCGTAGGCGGCCACCACCCGCGCCGCCGTCTGCCACGCCACCGCCGGGGTGATCAGCCGCACCGTGGGCTCCAGGGCTTCCCGGAGCGCATGGTCGGCGACGAGCCGGGCGGCGTAGGAGTGGTAGGTGGACACGACGGGCTCGCCGTCGAGCAGGTCGCCGCCCGGCGCGCCGGCCGCCAGGCCCGGCGCGGCGGCGCTGGAGATATCGGCTGGCACCCGGCGGTCCAGGGCGCCCAGCACGGCGCCGCTGGCCAGATCGGACCCGGCGCGACCGCCCAGCCGCCCGGCCGTCGGGCCGCCGCTGACCCCGCCGCCCGCGAGCGGGCCGTCCGCGAGCGGGCCGTCCGCCCCGGGGCCGCCGCCGGTCACGTCCAGGCCCGCCCGGCGCAGGCCCGCGAGCCTGGCGTGCACCCGCTGGCCCAGTTCGGCGGCCGCCTTCCGGGTGAAGGTGAGGCCGAGGACCCGTTCGGGCCGCACCATGCCGTTGGCGACCAGCCAGACCAGCCGGGCGGCCATGGTCTCGCTCTTGCCCGATCCCGCGCCGGCGATGACCGCCAGCGGCTCCAGCGGCGCGGAGATCACCTCTGCCTGCTCCGGTGTAGGCTCGGGCAGCCCGAGCAGCCGGGCCAGGTGCCCGGGCTCGTAGCGGACAGCCGGGCTCACCGGGTCACCTGCTCGCCGTCGGGGTGCACGGGGCAGCAGGTGCGCACCGGGCAGTTCCGGCACCCGGGGTTCACCCGCGCCTCGAACAGCGGGCCGGCCATGCCCGCGGCCACGGTCTCGACGAGGTCCCGCGCCCAGTCCGGTTCCGGGTCGTCGGGCAGCGCGCGTTGCGGCTGCACCCGCACCTGGGCGGACAGGCTCGCCTTGCCCACCTGGACCAGCTCCGCGCCGCCGGGCTCGGTCAGGCCGAATCGCTCGAACGCCCCGAGCAGGACGGCGAGCTGGTACACCCCGAGCTGGGGGTGCCGGTCCAGGTCCCCGGCCGGCACCGCCGTCGACCCGGTCTTCACGTCCACGACGATCGCCCGGCCGTCGGGGTCCCGCTCCAACCGGTCCACCCGGCCGGTGATCTCCACCGCGCCGACCTGAGCTCGCAGTTTCTGCTCGACGGCCACCAGTTCCCTCGGGTTGGCCCGGTGCCAGGCGAGGAACTTGCTCACCATGACCTGGGCGCGCTCCCGTTCCTTCTCGCCATACCAGGGGCTGCCGAAGTCCAGGTGGTGCCAGATCTCGTCGATGCGCTCACCGATCAGGGCCTCGTCGGCGCCGGTGGCGGCGAGCACCGCCGCCGCGTGGATCAGGATGCCGAAGTGCCGGATCACGTCCGAGGACCCGGCCCCCGCCGCGACCTCGAGCAGCCAGCGCAGCCCGCACTTGTGGAACGACTCGACCTGGGACGGCGACAGCCGGACCAGCAGGCCGTCCGCCGCGGTGGGGATCGGCGCGGGGTCGGACAGCTCGGTGAGCTGGTACCAGTGCCCCGGGTGGGCGCCCCGGACCCCGGCCGCGGCCAGCCGGGCGAGCTGGGCCGCGGCCGCGCGGCGTAGCGCTGGGGAACGGTCCGGATCGGCCGCGGCCCGCCGCAGGTCGGCGGTCAACGCGGGCAGGGACAGCCAGCGAGGGGCGGCGCCCGCCACGTCCTGAATCTCGATCTCATCACCGGCGAGCTCGGCCAGGAACCGGGACGGGCGTTCCTGGCTGTCATCGCTGCCCGACGCGGTGACCACCAGGTGACGGCGCGCACGGGTGACCGCCACGTAGAACAGCCGGCGCTCCTCGTTGAGCAGCTTGGACGCCAGCGCGGCGGCCATGGCGTCGGTGCCGGTGCCCGGCACCAGCACCCCGGCGGCCGCGTCCATCAGCTCGTCCATGCCGAGCAGGGAAGAGCGCATCCGCAGGTCGGGCCAGATGCCCTCCTGGACCCCGGCCACCACGACGACATCCCACTCCAGGCCCTTGGCCCGGTGCGCGGTCAGGATCCGGACGGCGTCGCCCTCCGGAGCGTGGTCCGCGAGCGTGTCGCCGGGGATCTCCTGACCGGACATGCTGTCCAGGAAGAGCGGGGCCGAGCCCGGCGGCAGCCGCACCGCGAACCGCGCGGCGGCGTCGAACAGCGCGCATACCGCATCGAGGTCCCGGTCGGCCGCGGCGCCCCGGGAGCCGCCGGCGGCGGAGGTCGCCTGCCACTCAGGGGCCAGGCCGGACGCGTGCCAGACCGCCCAGAGCACGTCGTGTGCGTTGCCCTCGGCCGCGGTCTGCCGCGCGAGCGCCAGCATGCTGGCCACCCGGCGGGCGGCGTCCGCGGCCGAGGCCCGGATCAATGTTAGTTCGCGGGGATCGTGCAGGACGGCGGCCAGCGGCTGCGGCGGGCCGTCCTCGCCCGTGTCCCGGGCGGCCGCGCGCAGCGCCCGGCGGAGCCGGCGCAGTCCCAGCGCATCGGTGCCGCCGAGCGGCCCGGCCAGCAGTTCTACCGCCGCCTCCTCGTCCAGGGTCTCCGGGTGCAGCGCGCAGCGCAGCAGCAGGAGCAGCGGGCGCACTCCGGGCTCGGCCTCCAGCGGCAATTCGTCACCGGCGATGACCGAGGGCACCCCGGTGGCGGCGAGCGCGCGGCGCAGCAGCGGTACCTGGCCGATGACCGATCTGACCAGGACCGCCATGGACGACCACGGCACCCCGTCGTGCAGATGTGCCCGGCGGAGCGCATCGGCCACCACCGTGGCCTCCTGGCTGGCGCTGGAGGCGATCACGACCCGCACCGTCCCGGCCGGGGCGGACGCCAGCGGCCGCAGATCTCGGTGCCCCCACGGCGGCTGCGCACCGGCGGGCGGGGCACTGGGCGGCCGATCATCATGCCTGCCGTTCCGTGGACGGCGGTCGGCCGACGCGACGGGCGTGGCCGGGAGCCTGGCCGCGATCCGGCGGGACGCCGCGAGCAGAGCAGTCCCGCTGCGCCGGCAGGTGCCCAGGGCGATGATCCGCGCGGACTGATCGTCCGGAGTGCGGAACCGGTCGGGAAACCGCATGATCGCGCTGACGTCGGCACCGCGGAACGCGTAGATCGCCTGATCCGGATCCCCGACCACGATCAGTTCCCGGCCGTCTCCAGCCAGCGCGTGCAGCAGCGCCTCCTGGGCCGGGTCGGTGTCCTGGTACTCGTCCACCAGGACCACGTCGTAGGCCTTCCGCTCTCGCTCGCGGACCGCGCCGCGGGACAGCAGCGCCGCGGCGATCCTGATGATCTCGGCGTAGTCATAGGCGGGCACCGGCGCCAGGTCGAACCGCGCGTCGTACCGGGCCAGGAACGCCCCCGCGGAGACCCAGTCGTCCCGGTCCCGCTGCCGGCCCAGCCGAGCGAGGGCCTGTCCGTCGTAGCCGCGCTCCGCCCCGCGTAGCAGGAAGTCTCGCAGTTCCGTGGCGAAGCCCCTGGTGCCCAGCGCCGGTCGCAGCCGCTCCGGCCACCTGGTCCCGCCGTCCTCGGTCTCGCCGCGCAGCAGGCGCCGCACCTCCAGCAACTGCTCCGGGCCCGACAGCAGGGTCGGCGGCTCGTCGCCGAGCAGCGTGAATTCGCGGCGCACCAGCGCGTACGCGTAGCTGTGGAAGGTCAGCGCCAGGGGCTCGCGGGTGGTGCGGCCCAGCCGGGCGGTGATCCGCTGGCGCAGTTCCTCCGCGGCCTTGCGGCTGAACGTCAGGACCAGCACCCGGTCCGGGTCGATGCCGCGCCGGGTGATGCGGTCCACCACGGTCTCCACGATCGCGGTGGTCTTCCCGGTCCCCGGCCCGGCGAGGACCAGCAGGGGCAGCCCTTCGTAGTCCACGACGGCCCGCTGCGCCGCGTCGAGGACCGGGGCACCGGCCGCCGGGGCGGGCGGGCGGACTAGGTGGTAGGC
>Ga0318524_10000392_pt1 | contig 14577 bp, 29 predicted proteins | sample GRESIP052b4f22_FD_203685 | JGI IMG/M metagenome (GOLD analysis project Ga0318524, IMG submission 203685) | Tropical soil microbial communities from Luquillo Experimental Forest, Puerto Rico - GRE.SIPMG.052b4f22 | ecosystem: Environmental > Terrestrial > Soil > Tropical forest > Bulk soil... | reverse complement strand
ACCCCCCCCAAACGGCCCCCCATAGGCGTCTGGCGTCGCCGGTGAAACCCGTACGTCGTGTCGACGGCCGATCGCCTCGTGGCGCCCCCGCTGCGCGGCGGGAAGCGACCAGCGAGAAGATCCGCCCGCCGGCGTGGTCGACGAAAACGGCCGTGGGGGTCATCCGTGGCTCGGTTCTCGCTCTCGTCCCCTCCCTGCGCTCTCGCGGCATGGGCGTGGTGCGGTCGCATCCGCCGTGTGGGCCCGCCGCGACGAAAACCTGGGGTCTCGCTTGCCACTTTCTCTCGGTCGGTCGGCGCCGATGAGCTGTGATCAAGACTGGGTAGAGAGGGAGTCATGGGGAATCGATGGGGATCCGCAGAGAGGCGGATCGATCGTGACCTGTCGCGCATGAGCGCACATTCGCCCATGTGATCCGTCGCGATTCGCAGCCGTCGCCGTGTGTCGCGCGGGCGCGCCCCCTTGTCCGCTGGCCTCCGGCCGTGAGGGAACCACGCCGCGACCCGGCCGCTCCGACGCGGCGCGCGCGGTCGCGGGCCCCGTCGCTAGGACGGCGGCTTGCCCTCTCGCTCCCAGGCGGCGGCGAGCTCGCCGAGCTGGGCGATCGCACGCAAGCGCGCATCGTCCGAGGCGGAGCGCGGCGCCTCGTTGGCCTGAATCGGCTCGAGGCTCTTGGCGATCGCGGCGCGCGCCTGCGTGAGCGAGGCGAGCATGCGCGGCTGGATTCGGTTCGTGACGCCCTCGCGCCCGCGTGTCCTCGCTCGCGATTGGAGCACGCGCCGATCGCGACGGCATTGCGGGACAAAGACGAGGCGCGTGCCCGACGTGCACTCGCTTCCGTCAGGCAGGATCCCGCCGGGGAGGAGCCACCATTGGTCGAGCAGGCCTTGCGTCTCGAGGCGACGAAGCGCGCGGCGCACCGTGTCGAGGCCCGGCATGTGCCCCGTGTCCTCGTAGACCATGCGACGGAGGGACGCCTCGCTCGCGAAGGCCTCGCCGTGCGCGCGCTGAAGACTCGCGAGGAGCGCAAGGAGCGGCCGATCCACCGTGCGCCCGTGGTCGCGGAGGTTCGGCAGATCGCGGATGACCTCGCGCGTACGAACGACACGCGTGCGGGCGGCAGAGCTCACGAGCGACGCTCCACGTCCGGCATGTGACGGGCGTGCCACGCGCGGGCTGCGCTGGCGTGCTGGTCGGGGCCTCCGCGACCCGGGTCTTGACCGACTCGGGGAAGCTGGCTACTTGCTGGGTTACGGTTTCCCTCTTCGAACGGGGATCTCGTACGGAAGGTCGGCACGGCGAGCCAGCCTTTCCCCGGCCGAGTGACTTTGGCGGTCACTCGGCCGGATTTTTTTGTGCGCGTGGGACAGCGGGTGGGTGGGGCGGGAGCTCGGGCGGTTCGGGGGGTTGACGGCTCAGAGCGAATCCAGGAGGCGCGGGCTCCCGCGTGCGACTGTGGAGGTAGCGGACGAGCGACGAGAGCGATGCATGCCCAGTGCGATCGGCGAGCGTCCGAAGATCGCCGCCGTAGGTGTCTTGCTCGAGACTCGCGAAGGTGTCTCGGAGGCTATGAGCGCTCCACGAGGCGGGGTTTGGCAATCCTGCACAAACGACCACCCTTCGGATCGCGCTCCTCGTCAGCGTCTCGCCGGCGTGGTACGCGCGCGGAGCGCCTCGCCGGCTCCCTTGCATTTGCGGGAAGACGGGGCCCTCCGGGTCGTAGAGCTCGCGCGCGCGAAGGCGCTCGGCGTGCTGCCGCAAAACCGCGAAGAGCTCGCGCTCGACGCGCACGACCCGGCGCGCGCTCTTTAGGGCCGCGCCGGCGTATTGGCGCTCGACGCGGACGAGCCCCTGGCCCTCGTCGAGGTCGGTCCACCGTAGCCCCGCGAGCTCCCCCTGCCGGAGCCCCACCATGGCGGCGGTCGCGATCTTCGCCTCGAGATCGGGCAGGCGATCGAGCCGGCGCGAACGCTCGGCGTCGAGCACGGCCGCCGCCTCGAGCAAGGCCACGAGCTCGCCGACCGTGCGAGCCGCCTCGCGCTTCTTTCGTCGCGCGCCGCCGGCGCGGATGCCCGCCGGGCGCCACGAGCCCCACGGGCTTGCGCCGATCCAGCCGCGTTCGATCGCGTGGCGCACGACGGAGCGTAGCGTCCGCCAGGAGACCGCGAGGTACCCGGGTGACGCTCCGCGGGCCTTGAGTCGCCGCAGCCACTGCACGACGAGCGGCGCCTCGAGCTCCGCGACCTCCTTGCCGGCGAGCTCCCGCCCTGCCGCGGCGACGAAAGAGCGCGCGCTCCGCGCCGTGTTGGGCGCGAGGTCGCTCCGCGCCGCGTAGGAGATCGCCGCTCGCTCGACGGTGACAGCGCCGTGCACGAGGCGTCGTAGTGCGCGGTCCACGTCGTCGGAGGAGATCATGCCGAGACGAAACTCGCTGCGCAGCGAATCGATCCGGTGCAGGTACGCCGCGAGCTCGCGCTCGGTCCGAGCCGAGACACGGAACTGTTTCCCCGTCAAGGGATGCCTCGGCAACGCCACGAACGGCCGTTTTTCCCTCACGATCGACCCTCGCCCGCGAAGAGGAGCTCTTGCCTCTTGGCGAAACAGAAGGGGCACGGCTCGCGCTTTCGACGGGTCTTGACGCGCGGGACGCACACGTACTCGTGTGGGCAATCGTGCCCGCGGATCTTGCCGTCCTTGCCCGGATAAAACCGCTGCCCGCACCGGCGGCACGCGATCCTCTGGCGCACGGGCTTGCCCGTCGGCGCCGTCGCCGCCAGCCCAAAGAGCGGGAGCGTGTCCTTGTCGATGGCCGCGCGCCTGCTCATGGCGCCGCACGCGTCGCGCGGCAAGACCATCCCGCCGCGCGCTCTTTGTTCCACGCGCACGCCGAGCACTCCGTGACGCCGAACTCCCCGCGCGGCACGCACACGCCGACGCTCCCCGCATCGTCGATGACGAGCGTGCAGCGAGGCCCGGACTTCGTGCAGCCGCACATGGGGCAGCGCGTGCGGCGGTCCTCGCGACGCTTGGACGCACGGAGCTCGCGCAAGTAGCTTGCTTGCTCCGGCGTGCATAGGCCGATGCGGACGTTGCGCCGTAGCGCCTGCTCTTGCCCGTGCGCGCGGGTCACGGGCAGCCCCACGCCTTGGGGTCGTCCTTGGGTCCGGGCGCGTGCGCCTCGAGGAACGACGTAATGTCCTGCTCCGGCACGCGCAGGCGAAAGCAACTGCGCGGCTCGCCGGGCCCGACATTCACGCGCCGGTTGACGCACCGGAGCTCGGCGAACGCCTCGTCGCAGAGGCCTTGGGCGCGGAATCGACGCGCCTCGACGCACACCGCGCCGTCGATCTGGATGACGAGCGGCGGTTCGGGGGGGCGACACGCCATGACGAGAAGCGCCTGCACCATGCCGCCGGCGGCGCCGGCGATGCCGCACGCGACGCCGAGCCTCACGGCGCAACCTGCTTCTCGTGTGCGTAGAGGTGCACTTCGAGCCGCGTGCGTTCGTGCGGATCGAACGTCCCGCCGCGGCAGTAGCGCTCGGGGATCGCGTCCAGCTTGTTGACCCAATGGGCCACGGCGAAGCGAGAGCACTTCGGGCAGTGGCTGACGGCGATGCCCTTGGGAGCGGGGTGCATCATCGCGGCCCCGGCGGAAGAGCGAGGAGCGGCATCGACCCGTCGGCGAGGGCGCGCGCGATCTCTGCACCGAGGGCATGGTGCACGGTCTCGCCGTTGGCGAGAACCAAGTCCGCCATGAATTCGTGCTCCGCGGTCGTTACGCCGAGGCGCACGAGCTCGAGCTTTGCCTTGACGAGCAGCAAGACCTGTCGCCAGCGCTCGCGGCACGCCTGTTCCCACGCCTTCTCGCGCCAGGCCTTTTGACGATCGCTCGACCATCGCCAGCCGCCCGGCGGGAGCGATCGGGTCGCGTGCTCCGCCCTCTTCGGGAGCGGCAAGACGAGCTTGTACTTGAGGCCACGCAGGACGAAGACGACGAGCGCCTGGTCCGCAGCGTCGTCGGTGAGGATCGCGCGCGAGCTCGCGCCATGCTTTCCGAGGAGCGTATCGAGCTCAGCGCGCGTCTTTTCGACGGAGACTCCCGTGCCCTGCGCGTAGAAAGGGGACTCGCTCACGGCATGCACACAACGACGCGGCCGAGCCAGCCGTCGCCCGTCTGCGGATCGGTCCAGTGGCACGCGTCTCCGATCGCGCAGTCGCCGCACGCGCCCGCCGCGCACGTCCACGAGCCGCAAGGCTCGCGCATCGCGGACGGCGGATTGAGCTCGCAGCACACCGCGGGGCCGCGCACCTCGGGAGCCAAACCGGCATCGCCACCGGCGCCGGGCGACGCATCGATCGCAGCCGCGTCCATGGGCGACGTTTCGTCGCCGACGCCGGCGTCCGCGGAGGCCTCCGGCGACGAAAGGGGCGCGGCGTCGACGAGCGGTGTTTCGTCGCCGGCGGCCGCCTCGCGGCCGTCGCGTGCATCGATGGCTCCAGCCGCGTCCGCGTACACGAACGGGTCGACGCGGAAGTCGGCCCCCGAGCACCCGCATCCCGCGACGAGCGCCGTGAGGACGCCGTAGAGCGTGGGGATCTGCTTCGCGGGGACCGCGGCCACCATGGCGCGCGTCTTCTTGGTCCAGTGGTACATGGTTCCGACTCCTTGCACGTGGACGATCTCGATGTAGCCCGCGCGCTCGAATCGCTCGATGGTCGCCGCGGGGACGTGGTGCTCGGGCGTCTGACGGACGAGCGCACGGAGCGCATCGAAGTCCGGACGCGATAGGGGACGACTGAGGCTCATGCGCCGATGGGTGGGGCGGCCGCGATGAAGTCGAGCGAGACGGCCCTTCGGGCGGCCAGGGCGGCGCTCGCGGCGGCTTGCGCGCGCTGCGCGAGGTGCGGGCCCGCGAGACTCTTCAGGCTATCGAGCGGCGTCTGCGCGAGGTACGTCTTCCACGCCTCGAGAAACGCGGCATCCCAAAATTCGCGGTCGGTCATGCTGGCTCTCTTTCGTATGGCGGCACGGCCGCCGTGAAGGATTCGCAGGCGCACGGCGTCTCTCCGGGCGCTTCGTGCCCGCATCGGTGCGGGCTCGGATCGAAGTGCTCCAGCCACGAGTGCCCGCATCGGCAAGGCGTCCACGGATCGAGGAGCGTTACGCACGTCGCTCGATGCCGCTCTTCCGAAGACGAAGTCCTCCTCGCGCCACAATAGGCGCACTCGAGGCGGATCTCGTTGCCCTCCCACCGCGTGCGCCACGGAAAGGACAGCGTCGTCATGCGGTCGCCCGGGTCGCCTGATCGAGCCAGGTGCGCACGTTGGCTCGAGGGTCCGTCGCGTTCGAATACCAGGCGAGCGACTCGCCGCCCTGGCCCTCGCCGAAGTCGAAGAGGAAGAGCACGAGCTCGACGTCCGCGAGCGCGATGACCTTCCCGAGCTCGCCGCAGAGCGCCTCGAGACGCCGGCGACGGCGAGCGTCGTCGGGGGCTTCGCCGCGGTCGAGCGGGCGGCCTGGGGCCGCCGTCTTTGCGATCCACTCCCGGAGCGTCGTCACGACGTCCGAGCGTCTACCGTTCGAGGCGTAGTAGAGCTCGCCCTCGACCTGGAGGAGCAGGGCGTAGCCCGTGCGGCCGCCCATGCGCGCGGCGATCGCGTCGTCGAGGATGCGTCCGACGACGCGCAGATCGTCGAGCCCGCGATTGCCCTCGTTCATAGCGATGATCCGTGAAGGCGAAAGGACCAGGCGACGCGCGCGAGGTGCCGACCTTCGCTTGTCCGTCGCACCTGATGACCGACGAGCAGCCGACGCGCCGAGAGGCGCACGAGCGATCGCCCGAGGGATGCCGTCGACAGACACGACTCGTGCGCGAGCTGCTCGAGCGTGACGACGATGGGACGGCGCTCGGCGCCGTGGCTCCGGAGGACGAGGAGCACGACGCGCGCGCACGTCGGCAGCAACGCGCACGACGTGCAAATAGGTCCCGCCGGCGCCGAGGCGCCGAGCTTGGCGCCGCGTTGACCGAAGGCGACCTCGGCCTCGACGAGCGCGAGCTCGAGGGGCGGCTCGTCGAGCCACGCGCAGCCGCCCGGGCACGCGCGATCGTCGGTGCACCCGCACACGCGGCATCGCCTCTTCATGACGGCCTGTCCCTTCTCGTTTTGTCGCCGAGGACCTCGAGCACCTTGCGACCGACGGCTTTCTCGAAGCGCGCGATCGCGCCCGCCTCGCTCGGCGAATAGGGCTCGCCGCAGCACGGGCAGTGCACGAAGACGACGAGCTCGGGCGGCACGTCGCCATTCGGAGTCGTGATCTCAAAGAGCGGCTTTCGCCACCCGCATGCGCACGCGTGGATCTCACTCATCCGGGATCCCTCCCCCAGCTCATGAGGACCTTGCCGTCGGGGCCGACGACGACGACCTCGCGGCAACCGCGCGGGATGACGGCGAGGTCGAGTCGGTGCTTTTTCTCGTCGGGCATCCGCAGCCGGAGGATGCCCTTGGCGTACTGGACTCCGACCGATCCGCAGAGGCCCGCGGGGGTGACGCGCACGCCGCAGTGGCAGCGCTCTCCGGGCACGACAGGCGAGATCGGACGCCGGCTCATTCGGCCGTCGCTCCCGAGTGAATCGCGATGGGACCGATGCGGAAGCCTCGGCAGGCGCACGCCCCGAACGCCTCGTCGTCGTGGTCGCAGAGGTGCGCGCCCTCGACGAGGTGATCGCCGCGCTCATGGCCGCAGTCGCGGCAAAGCTCGGCGAGGACCGCCACCGCGTGCCAGTGCGCAAGCTCGGCAACGCCGGACTCGGTCAGCATGAGGGCCGCCGTTTCGCCCGGCACGAGATCGACCAGGCGCCGGACGGCGAGCTCCGCGACGGGCGCGAGCGTGAAGCACTCGATCGCGTGCTCGAGCGGCGCCGCTTGCCCCTCGCAGTCGCCGATCCAGAAGAGCGCCTCTCGGGCGCGGTCGCTCGGCGCCGCGTAGTCGCCGCCGTCGCCGGCGGCGCCGTCGCCGACGAGACAGAAGAGTTTCGCGGCCGCGACGGAGATCGCGTCGGCGGCCTCGACGACCTCGGCGGCGCTGACGGCGTAGGCGTGCGCCTCGAGCTCGCGGCTTGTGCGGTCGAGATCCAGGGCGATGACGGGGAGCGTACGAACGATCATGGTTTCACTCCTTGTGTTGAAGAACGGTCTCCAGGCCCGCGACCAAGTCGGGCCGATCGCAGGATGCGTCGAGGATCATCGCGCCGCATCCGGCGCACCAGAAAGCGGGCGAGAGCTTCTCACCTCGCCACGCCCATATACGGCGACGCGCGGGGTGCGTGCAGTGCACGATCTCGGCGGCGGCGTGCTCGAGGTCGACGGCCGCGGTCATGACGCGCGCCGCACCCGCGGACCCATGACGCACACGCCCGAAGACGCGGGCTCGTCGCGAAGCCGCTCGCACGTCGCGCAGAGAACGGCGTGCGGTCCAAACTTGGCGTCCGCGCGCACCTCCGCAAGCGTCGCGAACCGCGCGCCCCCCATCTCGAGCGGAGCAAAGGGCGTCAAGACGACGGGGCCCCACCATGAGCGCCCCATCGTGCGACCGCAGAGCGTCGCGAAGTCGTAGCGCCTCGGATGGATCTGGTGCACGACGTGCGAATCGCGCGAACGCGCGTAACGGACGTAATCGGTCGGCATGTACTACCCCCTTGTCGCTTCGAACGGGTCTTTTGGTCTTAGATAGATCCCTTCACGTGCGCGGCGATTCGCACTCTTCGGAAGGGCGCGCTTCTCGTACTCAGCCGTCTCTCTCCTTTCTCGAAGTCTCCTGGTCGTCGTCGTGGTCGTCGTGTCCAGTCACCGACAGGGCCGCCCGGTGCGCCTCGCGGCGATCGTGGCGGAGCCTGTCCGCGTCGAAGAGCGCGAACATGCGCCGGTAGAACGGCGCGAACGGCGAGCTCGCGAAGAGCTCCTCGCGCGTGAACCATGAGACCGGGCACCCGGGCTCGCGCTCGCGCGGTGTCCCTGCGCGCGAGAGCACCGAGAAGACGGCGACGATCTGCGCCCGGCCTGCCTTGGGCGGAAGGCCATGCGGGCCGAAGTACACGCACGATCGCGCGCCCGTCTCGAGACCCGTCTCTTCGCGGAGCTCGCGCGCCTGCGCCTCGGCCGGCGTCTCGCCCGGGTCCACCATGCCGCCCGGGAGCGTGAAGCCGCCGTAGCGCTTATTGTAGACGACGAGGATCTCGTCGACGTCGCGCCCATCGCGCACGCCTCGGCTCGAGACGATCGACACGGCAGCGACGAGGCGCGCGCCGACGACGCGCTCGGCGAGCTCCGTGCGCGCTCGCTCTCCGACCTCGAGCGCCTCGAGCGTGCGGGCCTCGAGATTCTCGATGTGCGCGGCTGCGTCCTCTTGCGAGGGGACGGCCTGCCCCGCGAGCATCGCGTCCAGGCGCTTCTGGTAGGTCCGGCGCTCCACATCGATCGCGCGGCGCCACGTCTCGAGCTGCGCGAGCTTCTCGTCGCACGAGACGACGAGGTGCATGAGGAGCTCTTGGAGTGCGGCCTCCGCGAGCACGCGTTCACGGTTCGGATCCATGGTCCTCCTTGTCGCTGGCCTCGATCGTACGCCCGAGAAGCTGGGAGACCATGACCTCGACGAGCTCGGGTCGATACCACTCGCCGCGCTTGTACGACCATGACCCGCACCGGCGGCACCGATAGCCGACGAGCCGTGGCTCGCCGTCCGCCTGAAAGTGCACGGCGATGCAATGCTGGCGAGGGTGCTCGCAGTGGACGAGCTGGCGCATCGCCTGAAGGGCGACGGCGATCCGGTCGATCGCGCCGCGCAGGGCGCGACGCGCATCCTCGTCGATGGCGGGCGGCCCTTCGCCCGGGCCGCCACTCGCCAACGCATCGATCGCTTGCTGCCTCACGTTCCCTGCCTCTCTTGCACGCTCCGTTGATGCTGCGCGCGCTTCGCCGCCACGACGATCCACATTGCGATGCGGTCGTACGGAAGAGCGGAACCGATCGCCTGAAAGCCGACGCCGGGCGTCTCGCCGATGCCCTCGAGATCGAGCATCAGGATCCCGAGAGCGTTGACGTTCACCGTGTAGCGAACGAGCGCGCCGGCCACGCGAAGAGCTTGCGCGTCCCAGGACCAAGTCAATCCGTCGTCGCTGCACAGGGCTTCGAGTCGAGGCGCGAGCCCGTCGTGGAACTCTGACAGGAGAGAGCCCATGCCCGAACCGATGATGACCCGCATCGAGGCTCTCGCGAGCCTCCTCGTTTCGTGCGTCCACGTGGAGAGCGTCCGGCGGATCTTCTCGCACGCGTCCGGCGCCGCGGTCGAACACTGCGGAGACTGCGGCGCCACGCGGTCGTGCCGATCGCCCACGTCGTCGTGGCTCGACTGGGAGCCCGCTGAGATCGTCTCCGACTTGTCCGACGAGCTCGAGGCCTGGGCGGCGCCCGGCCACGAGCTCAAACCCCACTGCGACGCGAAGTCGTAGCGCCTCGGATGGATCTGGTGCACGACGTGCGAATCGCGCGAACGCGCGTAACGGACGTAATACGATCCCCACTGCGCGGTGGGCGTCATCCTCGGGACGTGCCGCCACTGCGGCAAGGAGGGTGTGTCGCGTGACGAGCCGTGCTTCGGGCGTTCGGAGTCGGGTGCGCCCGTGTTGTGCCCCTGCGCGACCATGCCGCTCTCGCCCCGGATCGTACGGCCACACGAGGGGCACGGGATGACAACGGTTACCCGCGGCGGCACGGCCGAGGGGCCTTCGATGAGCGTCTCTACGTTCGGGATGAGCCATCCGCACTCGCACCGCGGGCGTCCCTTGTCGTCGTGATGTGCGTCGACCGACGTCACGGCGGCCGCGGAGGTTCTCGCCTTGAAGCACTCGGCGCAGATCGCTCTCGCGCTGAACGTCCCTCCGCCCGACGCCTGCGACATGAGCCGAGTGCCGCACACGCAATGGGCCGGCGCATGGGACGGGAGCGCCTCGTCGTGCGTCGTGTAGACGCGACCGCATCGGCGGCACGTGACGTGGCCTTGCCAGGCCAAGAGGCCATGGTCACCGCACCGAAGCATCCGAGGCTCGCTCATTTGTCCTTGCCTCCGGAATACCCGAGCTCATCTACGCCTGTGTCGAAGGAGAGGCGCGACGCGCTCCGCGCCGTCGGCGGCACGCTGTGGCCTTCGAAGACCGTGCGGCGAAAGCGGTGCGCCCCGCACGTCGTGCAGAGCTCCGCGAGATCGTGCACCGCATGCGAGTCGGGCTCGAGGTGCAACAGCCGAACGCCGCCCGGCGCGTCGTGCTTGCACGCCACGATGGCGCACGCGGTTGTCAAGGGATTGTGCATGGCCCCTCCTTCGAACGGGGATCGTACCGAGGTCGACACCGCGCCGCGGCGACGGCGCATTGAGAGCGTCGTCCACCTCCTTCCCATCCGCAAGCGGCTTTTTGCGTCCCGCTCCTCTCTACCCCGGACTGCGCCCCATAGTCCGGTGCACGCAAGTGCTCGACATTGCTTGCTGCACCACAATCGTCCCCGCAGTCCGTTGACAGACCGTCCGAGGCGTCCCATACATACGGGACACGAAGGTCGCGCACCCGGTGAGGACCTTCGGCGCGCGGGCCGCTTCGCCGGCGGCCCGGGCGATGATGACTGAAAACCCCCCGTTCGAAGATCAAGGAGAGACCCCATGCGATCCCCGTCCGAATTTCACTTCCTCGTGGGCAGCGGCCAGATCCGCGCCTCCGTCGCCAAGACGATCGACCGCATCGCCCGCGAAGAGGAGGCAACGTTTGTGAACGTCAAGCTCCCGGGCGACGGTTGGCGCTACTGGTGCGCCGGCCCGAACCACGGAGACCCCTTCAACCAGTGGATGCGAGACCGCGTCCTCGCGGGCCTTCAGGCCGAGAAGCTCGTGGGCCTCGACGGCAAGCTCCTCCCTTCCTGCTTTGGGGGTCGCTGATGGCCATCGTCATCCGCTACGCAGGCGTCCTCGAGCACATTCTCGATCAACAGGGAGAGCCCGTCGGCCAGTACGACTACGGCTCTCGGGGCGCCGCGCTCGAGGCGATCGCGACGATCGCGGAGGTGCGCTGATGGCTGCCCGAAAGCGCAGCGGAAGCGACGGCTCCGCCAAGAGCGGACACGCTCTTGCGATGGCCGCGAGCCGCGAGAAGGAAGCATGCTCCCAAGTCGCCGAGTGGAACGCCGCCTACCCTCCGGGAACGCGGGTCGTCGTCCGCGACGGCGACGGGGACTACGTGACGACGACGACGGAGGCTGCGACGCTCGCGAGCGCCGCGGGAGATCCCGCGAGCGCCTGGGTGCGTGACGGGCTCGCCGTCTTGCTCGTCGACGCGATCCCCGGGCGCCCGATCGCCCTCCGGCGCGTGCGCGTCTTCGGCACCGGCACGGACGCCGAGCGGGCGTGCGACGCGTGGAACGACGCGCACCCGGTGGGCGGTCGCGTCGTGTACCGGCGCGAGCACACGCGCGACGTGCTGACGACGACGCTCTCGCGCGCCGTCGTCAAGGGCGACGCGGGCGCGAGTGTCTGCCTCGATCGCGTCGAGGGCTTCGTGTCGCTCGATCGTGTGCGTCCCGTCACGACGGAGGACGACGTCCGGCGCGTGCTCGACGCCGTCGAGGGCGCGGCGCCCGAGGCCCGGCTCGGGATCGTGGCGCTCGCACTGGGCTCTCTCCACGGCAACGCGCACGAGGGGGAGCTCGAGGTCGTCGAGGCGACGGCACGCGAGGCGCTCCGGGCGCTTGCCGAGCGGATCGTGGACGACGTCGGCGAGGCACTCGGCTTCGACGCGGCCACATGCCCCGAGAGTCTGTGCGACCACGCCGCGGCGCGTACGCTGGTGCACCTCGGCGCCCCGCCACCCGCGGCCTCGGCGCGCGACGAAACGCACCACGGCACCGCTGGCGTCGGCGATCCCGACGACGACGACCTCGCGGAGCTCTCGCGCGTGCTCGAAGAGCGCGTGCTCGCCGTGCCCGCGAAGGTCGTGGGTCGGTTCATTGCGCTCCTCGTCGGCGCGTGCCCGCACGTGCCCGACGATCTCGCGCAAGAGATCCGAAACGCGATCGCCGAGGGTCCCTCCGGGCAAGGAGACGCCTCGTGATCTCCGCCGCATGCGATCCGGTCCTCCCCGAGGACCTCGCCGACGACCTCGGTCGGCTCCTCACGCAGGCCGAGCTCCGGCTCGCGATCCAGATCCTCGCGCGAAGCGAGGACGGCGCCTCGCTTGGGGAGCTCGTGAGCCTTCGCCGGCGCCGCGCGGTCTTCGAGGCCGCCCTCCTTCGCGTCGACGCGAACGCGCGCCACATCGTCGAGGTCCGCGTCGGCGGCGTGTGGGGCCCCGCGTACCTTCCGGGCCTCGGCGCCTGCGCCTACCGCGACGGCGACCTCGCGCACGCGGAGCTCCCGGCGATTGCGTTCGCGTTGTCGCTCGCGCCGGCCGAGGTCCGGGTCGTCGTTCGCTAAGGGCTCGCGTGGACCGCCGACAGGGCCTCTTCGGGGGCGTGCGAACCCTTGGGGCCCTGTCGGCGGGCGCGAGCCGCCCGCGATGCACCGACCAAGACGCAAACGCGAGCGAATCGAACCGATCCGGTTTGAGAAGGACCAAAGGCTACCACATGAAAATCCAGATCACCTTTCAGGAAGAGGATGGGCCCACCGTCGTGCAAGTGAAGGGCGCCGTCGTCACGATCCGGCGCGACGAGCTCTACGTCGACGGCGAAGTGGTCGCGCGCAAATGGGGCACGCCGCGGGGCCCGTGGATGGTCGGCGGCAAGAGCTTCGCGTTCGTGAGATTCGAGGTCGTCCCGTGAGGGTCGGCGGCCGTCACTGGACGGTGCTCGAGGCCGTCGCGTCCAACACGGACGCCGTGGACTTCCGTTCGGAGCACTCCGCCTTTGCGACGGTCACGATCGGCGACCGAGGCCGGTATTGGTGGCTCGTCGAGCCGTACGGTGCGTACGGCTTCAGTCGCAAGCATCCGGGCGTGCGCAAGGTCGGCGTGCGAACGACGATGCAGGCGGCGATCGCCGCCGCAAACCGCGAGCTCAACGTGCGCGCGAGCCGAGGCAAGACGCCATGATCGAGATCCACATCGCGTGCGACGAGCCCGCGTGCAGCCGCCATCTCGCGCTCCGCGTCGCCATCCTGCACGGCGAGGACGAGGTGCGCCGCGTCTCCGATCTCGTCCGGAGCCTTCGCCGCGGCGGATGGTACCTCCACGGCGACGCCGTGCGATGCCCCGACCACGAGCGTCTCGCGCCGGCGACCTACCCCCAAGGCTGGATGCGCTGCCCCGCGTGCGGCGCCCCCGCGATCGACGGCAAGGTGACGTGCGGCCAAGCCGCGTGCGGCCCCTCGACGGGGAGGGGCCTCCGATGACGCCGAAGACCATCCGCGTCGGCGTCGCCCCGACGACGCGCACCGACCTCTTGTGCATCCTCTGCGGGTGCTTTCGCTGCGACATGGCCATCGTGTCGCCGGTCGTGTCGTTCACCGTCGAGGCGCACGCGGGCGTCCACCGTCGGTGCTGGCTCCGCCCGAAGCGACGACGGACCCCGACGCCGGCGTCAGCGACGAAACCGCCTGAGCCCGGAGACGCTCCGTGACGCGCGCGCAGCGCCTGGCCGTGGGCGTCTACGTGTCGCGCTGGATGCCGCGCGGACGTGCCCTCGACGCGCGCGCGATCCGGTCGTCGATCCCGTGCTGCGGTCCCGAACACGGGCAGGGATACGGCTGCACGCTCCCTGCGACGCATGTGGAGTACGTGCCGAGCTCCTCGCCGTTCGGGTCCGCGCGCGCGGCGTCGTACCTCTACTACTGCCTGTTGTGCTGGATCGCGCCAGGGCCCTCCGGGCGTTCCGCGCGCGATCGCGCGCTCGAAGGGCCGGCGCTATGAAGCTGCCCGCCGTCTCGGTCGCGGTCGCCTCGTGCTCCGAAATATGGAGGGGGGACGAGGGAGCCTGCCCGCGCGCCTACGTCGAGCTTCGGCTCGCGTGCGGACACACGACCGCTCGCTGGCATCGGGTGGAGAGCGACGGGACGTTCTCCGCGCCGACGCGTGCCGCGTGCGAGCAGTGCCGGCTGCTCAGCGATGCCGAGCGCGCGATGCTCGTGGGGCCCAACCGGCTCGCCGGGCGGACCATCGCGCGCGTGGTCCTTCGCACGCACCTGGACGGTTCGATCTCGAGCCCATCGATCGAGTTCACGGACGGATCGTCGCTCACTTGCAGGGCGATCCGTACGACGGCGAGCGCGCACGGGATCTGCGACCACGGCGTGCGCCTCGCGTGGACGCCGAGGCCGCCGCCGCCACGACCACGACGGAGCAAGCGATGACGACCAGAGGCCAGCGAGAGCGCGACCGCGAGGTCGCACGAGAACGTCCACGGCGCGACGCGCGCGATCGGGAGCCTCATCGGGCCGCCCGTCGCCTGCTACGGCTCCTTTTATTTGTGGGGGGTCTTCCCGCCCTTCGACGCGCACGTGCCCCGGGACAAGACAAAGCTCTCGGGACGTCGGCGCGCCGAG
>Ga0318524_10000390_pt1 | contig 14630 bp, 8 predicted proteins | sample GRESIP052b4f22_FD_203685 | JGI IMG/M metagenome (GOLD analysis project Ga0318524, IMG submission 203685) | Tropical soil microbial communities from Luquillo Experimental Forest, Puerto Rico - GRE.SIPMG.052b4f22 | ecosystem: Environmental > Terrestrial > Soil > Tropical forest > Bulk soil... | reverse complement strand
CGACGACCGCGGTGACGAGCTTCACCGGCATCCTCAACGCGGCGACCTGAACGAACTCGATCACGAACAACACAGTCCAGAACGACTCCGTCCTGGGCAACGCCGCCAACGTCTTCCAGGGGATCAGCAACACGGGCGCGGCCGCCGCCAGCACGCTCAACATCACGGGCAACAGCGTGATCGCAGGGCGGAACCAGGCGAACGCCGCCGCGACGAGCGACGGGATCGTGTCGTCGGCCGCGGCCGGCACGGTCAACCTCAACAACAACCTGATCCGGGGCATGACCTGGAACGGGACCAACGGCGCGTTCCGCGGGATCGAGAACAGCGGCGCCGCCACGGTCGCGATCAACATCAACGACAACAAGCTCGGGGACGCGACCGGCAGCATGATGACCTACGGCGCGGCGAATACGGCCGTCCTCCAGGGCATCCTGATCAGCGGCGGGGCGAACACGGCCGCCGCCTCGATCCAGCGCAACGACTTCCGGCTCAACTATGCGACCGGCACGAACAACGAGAACGACTTCATCAATATCGCCGGCGGCTCGGTCCTGACGCAGCTCATCAAGGACAACACCTTCACCAGCGACAACGTCAACACCTCCGGGAGCGTCTCTCTGATCCGCACTTCGGCCGCGCTCCCTGCGAACGGAACCCAGACGATCACGAACAATTCCATCGTCACCTCGTTCACGAAGGGCGCGGGCTCCGCGACGGCCGGCGGCTCCGTGTTCGGGATCAACGTGACGTTTGCGACTTTGAACATCGCGAACACGACCAGCACGAACACGAACAACACGTTCTCGAACATCAACGTGGCCGGCTCCGCGTCGGGTGCCGTCACCGTGACCTGCGTGTTCAACGCGGAAGGGACGACCAGCAAGACGATTTCGGGCAACACCTGCAACAACTGGAACGGCGCGGTCGCGAACTTCAACGGGGTGAACATCAACAACGGCTCCGGGACCGTGACGAACAACACGATCACGAACTTCACGACGACGAGCGCCGCGACGACCGGGAGCTTCAACGGGATCCAGGCGCTGGCGGCGAACAACTACACCTCCTCGATCACGTCGAACACGATCAATACCGTCAGTCTCGCCAGCGGTGCCTTGACGGGGATCTCTCTCGCCGCACCGAACGTCGGCGTCACCGTCAGCCACACGATCACGTCGAACACGATCAACAACTTGAGCTCCGCTGCCGGTGGCGGCGTGAACGGAATCATCCTCGGCAGCATCTTCAACGGCGGAAGCATGACGAGCACCGCGAGCCTGAACACGATCCACACGCTCTCGACGTCCACGGCGGGCGGCGCGATCGTCGGGATCGGCGGCGGCGGCTCCAACACCGCCAACGTCTTCAAGAACAGGCTGTACGACTTTCAGCTCACGGCCACGACGGGATCGGTCACGGGTCTGTCGGCCGGCGCCGGGACCAGCAACTTCTACAACAACCTCGTCGGTGATCTACGCGCACCCTCGGCGAGCAACGCGGCGAATCCCAACGTGATCGGAGCGGCCGTTTCCGCCACTGCCAATAACGTCAACTACTACGACAACACGTTCTACATCGCGGGTACGAGCACGGGCTCGCCGTTCTCCACGGCCGGCTTCTTCGCCAGCTCCGGCCCGATCATGCTTCTCCGGAACAACGTGGTGGCCAACGTCTCCACGCCGACGGGGGCGGGGATGGCCGTCGCGGTATGGCGCGCCGCCCTCGGTACCATGCCCCTGCCCCTTTATTATTGGGACCCGGCCTCGAACAACAACGACTTCTACGCCTCGACGGCGTACTACGACGGCGTAAGCGCATACCCGACCCTGGGCGGGATGTGGTCGCAGGTGTCCCCGCGCGAGACCGCATCGTTCTCCGAGAATCCCACGTTCGTCAGCACGGTGGGCTCGGATCCGAACTTCTTGCACATCGTTCCCGGCGGGGCGACGCAGCTCGAGAGCAACGGCGTCAACATCGCCGGCATCACCGATGACTACGACGGGGACGTCCGTCAGGGGAACCCCGGCTACGTCGGGACCGGCACGGCGCCCGACGTCGGTGCCGACGAGTTCGCGGGCGCCTCGTCGCCCGATCTGACGCCTCCGGCCTTGGCCTACACCTTCCTGGGCGCCGGCGCGCAGGCGTCATCCCGCACGTTCAGCGCGACCGCGACCGACCGGACCGGAGTCGAGATCTCCTCCGGGCTTCGCCCGCGCGTCTACTACAAGAAATCCACCGACGCCAACGATCTCACCGGGTGGAAGTACGCGGAGGCGACGGGCACGGGCGGCTCGCCGTTCACCTTCACGGTCGACTACACGCAGCTCAACGACGCCTCGGTCACTGCAGGCGACACGATCCAGTACTTCGTCGTCGCGCAGGACACAGCCGCCACGCCGAACGTCGGCATGTACCAGGGAACGTTCGCCGCGCAGCCGACCAGCGTCGCGCTCACTTCGGCGGCCTTCCCCGTCGGTGGGGCGATCAATAGCTACGTGATCGTCACTCCGTTCTCGGGAAGCAAGACCGTGTGCGCGAGCGGGTGCGACTTCGCCTCGCTGACCAACGCCGGCGGGCTCTTCGCCGGGGTCAACGCGGGAGTGCTCACGGCGAACGTCACCGTCAACATCATGGGCGACTTGACGGCCGAGACCGGGGCGGTCGCGCTCAACCAGTGGCCCGAGGATCCCACCGGCAATTACACGCTGACGATCCAGCCCGGCGGCGGTGCGACTCGCACCGTTTCCGGGACCATCACCGGCGCACTGATCAAGCTCAACGGCGCCGATCGCGTGACGATCGACGGTTTGAACACCGGTGGAAACGGCCTGACGGTCAGCAACCTGAGTACCGTCAGCGGCTCCTCGACGATCACCCTCACCTCGCTCGGCTTCACGGCCGGCGCCACCAACAACACGATCAGGAACCTCTCGATCGTCGGCGGAGCGAACACCGCGGGGATCTACGGGATCACGCTCGGGTCGAATCCTCCGGGTTCCTCCTCTGCCGACAACGACAACAACACGATCACCGGGAACACGATCACCAAGGTGGCGTACGGCATCCACGTCTACGGTCCGTCGACGCCGGCGGCGGCGATGATCGACGGTCTCGTGATCTCGAACAACGTCATCGGGCCGGCCACGTCCTCGCCGACCGACAACATCCTCCAAAACGGCATCTACGTTCAGTTCGCGACCGCGCCGACGATCTCCGGAAACACCATCCGGAACCTGTCGGCGACCGCCGGATCGGCCGGCGCGATCTACCTGAATCAGCAGGTGACCGGCGGCTCGGTCAGCGGCAATACGATCACCAACGTGACGTCGACCGCCACGACGGGCGGCACCGGCGCAATCAGCGGCATCTTCCTCGGCACCTCCGTCACCGGCGTGACCGTCTCGGGGAACAAGATCCAGTCGATCTCGAACACGAGCACGGCCGGCACCGGCGGGGCGCGCGGGATCGTCGTCAACCCGAACGCCACCACGGCGAACGACACGATCGCGAACAACTTCGTCTCGGACATCGTGAGCTTCAGCGGGACGAGCACGAACACGTGGCCGCTCGGGATCGATATCGACGGAGCGACCGACGTCGTCCGCGTCTACAACAACACCGTGAGCCTGTTCGGGTCGCGCGCGCTCGCCAACGCGGCCAGCGGTGCCGCCGCCCTGTTCATCAACAACCAGGGGCTCACGAACGTCGACGTCAGGAACAACGTGCTGTCCAACAGCTACGACAACACGACGGTGGCGACCGACAAGGCCTACGCGATCTACTCGGCGGCCGCGGCCACCGCGTACCTCGACATCAACTACAACGACTACTTCGTCTCCGGCCCCGCTGGAATGCTCGGCAACCTGGGAGGCGGCGCGGCCAACGACAAGAGCACTCTTGCCTTGTGGAAGACGGCGACCGGGAAGGACGCGAACTCGATCGCGGCCGACCCGCAGCTCGTCTCGACAAGCGACCTCCACATCAACACGAGCGGCGGAGCGACGCCGATCGAGAATACCGGCACGCCGATCGCGCTCGTGACCAACGATATCGACGGCGATCAGCGCAACCCGACGACGCCCGACATGGGCGCCGACGAGGTGCGCTGCCACACCGCGATCGCCGCGGAATCGTGCGACGACGCCAACGTGTGCACGGTCGATACGTGCACGCCGTCGACGGGCGCCTGCGGCCACGTCGCCGGCAACGCGGGCACGACCTGCCGCGCCGCGACGGGAGTCTGCGATCTCCCGGAGATGTGCGACGGGACGAGCCCGACCTGTCCCGCGGACGCGCTGGTCCCGGCGCAGGTCGTCTGCCGCCCGGCGGCAGGGGACTGCGACGTCGCCGAGACCTGCACGGGCGCGAGCCCGCTCTGTCCTGCCGACGGGTTCGCCTCGTCGTCGACCACCTGCCGCCCGGCGGCAGGAGACTGCGACGTGGCCGAGACGTGCACGGGGTCGAGCGCTTCCTGCCCGGCCGACGCCTTCCAACCCTCGACCGTGACCTGCCGCGCGGCGGCGGGAGACTGCGACGTGGCCGAGACGTGCACGGGGTCGTCTGCCTCGTGCCCGCCCGACGCGTTCGCGCCTGCGACCGTGACCTGCCGTCCGTCGGCGGGCCCGTGCGACGTCGCCGAGTCCTGCACGGGATCGAGCGCCAGCTGTCCGGCCGACGCGGTGGCCACGGTGGATCAGGTCTGCCGTCCGTCGGCCGGGGATTGCGACGTCGCGGAGAACTGCGACGGCGTGAACGTCACCTGCCCCAACGACGCGTTCCAGCCCGCGTCGACCACCTGCCGTCCGTCCGCCGGAGTCTGCGACGTGGCCGAGACCTGCACGGGCACGAGCGCGGCCTGCCCGGCCGACGCCTTCCAACCCTCGACGCTCGAGTGCCGTCCCTCGACGGCGTCGTGCGACCCGGCGGAGTTCTGCACCGGTCAGGACGCGGCCTGCCCGCCGGATGCCGTCAACCAGAGCACGCCCGTCGGTCCGACGGTGATCCTCAGCGAAGACCGGCCGACGAGCACCACGACCATCGCCTGGACGGCGGAGGTCGAGCCGGGTCCGTTCAATGTCTACCGCGGCTCGATCACGAACGGCTCGCCGTTCGTCTACAACCAGGTCTGCTACTCCTACCTTGATTCCGGAACGAGCGCGACCGACACCACCACTCCGGATCCCGGACACACGTTCTACTACCTGGTGTCGCGAGCCGAAGGAGACTGCCCCGAGTCCAATCTCGGACAGAACAGCACGGGGGCCGACCGGCCGAACACGAACTACTGCCCGCTTCCCGCGCCCGACTCCGACGCGGACGGCGTGGCGGACGTGGTCGACAACTGCCCCATGGTCTACAACCCGGATCAGGCCGATGCCGACCAGGACGGACGCGGCGACGTCTGCGACAACTGCCCGACGGTCTTCAACCCGGACCAGGCCGACACCGACGGGGACGGGCTTGGCGACGTGTGCGACCCGGACATCGACAACGACGGGATCCCGAACGGCGTGGACAACTGCCCGTATGTCTACAATCCGGATCAGCTCGACTCGAATCACGATGGTATTGGGGACGCTTGCCAGGCGGCTCCCTAATAAACGAGGACGGGGCTCCCACTCACTCCTCGGGGCCGGGCGGCTCGCTTCCCAAGCAGCCGCCCGGCCCGTTGTATTTTCGGGCGCTCCGCGGTCAGCCGCGCACGTGCGTCAGGGTGCTCAGGCCACGGAGCTTCGGCACGTGGAGCAGGTGCGAGATCGCGAATCGCCCCGGTCCGGCGATCACGACCGGCAGCAGCGAGGCGATCGCCAGCAGGTGGTACTCGAATCCCTCGCCGGCCTGCTTGCCGCCCCAGTTCATGAAGAACCCGACCCTCCCGTGCACCAGCCCGATCGCCCCCAGCATGATCACGACGATCGAGCCGGCCGAGAAGCGCGGGAGCAAGCCGACGATCAGACCGAGCCCGCCGAAGAACTCGCCGATCGTGACCAGGTAGCCGACGGGTCCCATCATCGCGACGACCGCGGAGAGGCCCGGCCCGCCGAACGCGCCGAAGAGCTTCTGCGCGCCGTGCGCCATGAAGACGACGCCGAGAACGACCCGAAGGACGAGGAGCGACCAGTCCACCGCCGCCCTGTCGCGAACCGCCGTATCGGATGTCATGAGGATCCTCCTTGAAACGATCAATAGCTTACTTATTATTAGTAAGCAAGACAACGATAGGACCCTCGGCTATGATCGTCAAGTAGGCGACGAAACGTAAGTCAGGCGAAAGGGCGGCGGTGGCGAAAGAATCCGGCAGAACGAAGAGCGATCCGCTCGAGCCGAAGCTCTGCGAGCGTTACCACCACGCGGTCGAGCTGATCGGCCGGCGGTGGAGCGGCGCGATCATCAGCGTGATGCTCCGCGGGCCGCAGGGATTCAACGAGCTGCTCTCGGCAGTGCCGGGGATGTCCGACCGGCTCCTCGCCGAGCGGCTTCGCGAGCTGGAATCCGAAGGTCTCGTGCGGCGCACCGTGCGCCCGGGGCCCCCGGTCCGCGTCCGCTACGAGCTGACGACGGCGGGGGAGGGACTCAAGCCGGTCCTCGACGGCCTGGGCAAGTGGGCTCAGCGCTGGGTCAAGGTCTGACGGCCGTACCCCAGCCTGCGCCAGGCGTCGAGTCCTCCCTCGAGCGGCCGCACCCGCTTGATCCCCTTCGCGCGCAACAGGAGCGCCACCCGGGCGCTCGAGGCTTCGTTGGGTCACGTGCAGTAGAGGATGACCTCGCGATCGCGCGGGATCCGCTCGTGCTGATGCACCAGATCGGCGCCGTCGATGCGCAGCGCGCCGGGGATCGTCTCCGGCTCCGCCTCGAAGTCCACGGACGACCGCAGGTCGACGATCACGATCTCCTCGCCGGCGTCGAGCCTCGCCTTCAGCTCCTCGGGACGGATGCGGCCGATCCGGATCGCCCGGAGGAACCGCCGGCGGTTGAGCCACTTGAGCAGGAGGTACCCCGCGAACGCCGCGACCACGAGCTGCGCCCAGCTCGCGACGCGCGCCGCCGCGAACGCGATCGCCTGGAGCTGCTCGGCGAAGACGTACCCGACGAGAATCGCGCCGCCGGCCCAGATCACCGCACCGATCGCGCTGAAGAGGAAGAATCGGGAGAAACGCATCCGGAAGATTCCGGCGAGCGGAGGGGCCGCCGTCGAGAGCCCGGGAACGAATTTCGCGACGAGGAGGGAGCGGGCCCCGTGCCGCCCGAACACGTCCTCGGTGCGGCGCACGCACGAATCGGGCTCGAGAGATAGCCGGCAGAGGAGTCGCAACACCGGCGCGCCCTTGTGGCGTCCGAGCTCGTACCACATCGCGTCGGCCGCGAGAGAAGCCGCCACCGAGACGACCAGGAGGCCGAACGGGTTCGTTCCACCCATCCGGGACACGGCGCCCGCGGCGAGCAGGGCCGGGAGCGCCGGAATCGGGAGCCCGAGCTGCTCCGCCAGCACCCACAGGAAGAGCACCAAGGGGCCGTGCCGGATCACGTATTCCGTGAAGTCGTTCACCCTGGAAGCCGCCTCATGACACCGTGAATCGGCAGTTTACGCGATTCGTCACGCGCTCCCGTCAAGGCGTAGTCTTGACGGCAACGGAGGACGAGGATGGGCGGAAACCAAGCACAACTGTCCGGGCCCGATTTCACCGAGGGCGTCGAGATCGACGACGTCCCGAGCGGAGGCCTGCTGCTCGGCCACGCCGGCGGGGAAGCGGTCATCCTCGTCCGGCCGGTAGGGTCGGACGAGGTGTTCGCCGTCGGCGCCACGTGCACGCACTACGGCGGCCCGCTCGCGGATGGGGCGCTCGTCGGAGCGCAGATCCGATGCCCGTGGCATCACGCCTGTTTCGACGCGCGCACGGGAGAGGCGGTCGCGGCGCCGGCGCTCAGTCCGCTCTCGTGCTACACGGTCGAGCGCCGCGGATCGCGCGTCGTGGTCGGCGCGAAGCGAGCGCAGAGCGCGGCACGCCGGCGACCGGAGCGCTCTCCGGAGAGCGTCGTCATCGTCGGCGCGGGAGCCGCGGGCACCGCGGCGGCCGAGATGCTCCGCCGCGAGGGGTACGAGAGTCCGGTCACGATGATCGGCGCCGAGCCCGCCAGGCCGGTCGATCGGCCGAACCTCTCCAAGGACTACCTCGCCGGCACCGCGCCCGAGGAATGGGTCTACCTGCGGGACGAGAGCTTCTACGACTCGGCGAAGGTGGAGCTCGTCCTCGGCGCCCGCGTGGTGGCCCTCGAGCCCGGCGCGCGCCGCGTCCGGCTTTCCGACGGGACCACGCGGAGCTACGGCGCGCTGCTCCTGGCCACCGGGGCGGACGCCGTCCGGCTGCCGAACCCGGGCGCCGACGGTCCGCGTCTTCACCCTGCGATCTCTTGCCGACAGCCGCGCCGTAATCGCCGCCGCGACGGCCGAGGGGGCGCGCCGCGCCGTGGTCGTGGGCGCGAGCTTCATCGGCCTCGAGGTCGCCGCGTCGCTGCGAACCCGGGGTCTGGAGGTGGACGTGGTGGCGCCCGAGGCGCGGCCGCTCGAGCGCGTGCTCGGCCCCGAGCTCGGAGGGTTCATCCGCTCATTGCACGAGGAGCACGGCGTCCGGTTCCATCTCGGCCGCAAGCCGGCGGCTTTCGAGAAGGACGCGGCGGTTCTCGACGACGGCTCGCGCCTTTCCGCGGACCTGGTCGTCCTGGGCGTCGGCGTCCGGCCGTCGCTCGAGCTGGCCGAGCGGGCGGGACTCGAGGTCGATCGGGGCGTGCTCGTCAACGCGCGTCTCGAGACGTCAGTGCCGGGCGTGTATGCCGCCGGAGACATCGCGCGGTGGCCGGACCCGCGAACAGGCGAGCGGGTGCGCATCGAGCACTGGGTGGTCGCCGAGCGCCAGGGGCAGACCGCGGCTCGCAACATGCTCGGCCGTGGCGAGGAGTTCCGCGCCGTGCCGTTCTTCTGGAGCCAGCACTACGACGTCCCGATCAACTACGTCGGTCACGCCGAGAGCTGGGATCGCATCGAGGTGCGGGGCGATCTTGCGGCGAGGGACGCTCTGGTCGCATACCGCCGCGGGAGGATCCTCGCGATCGCAACCGTCTACCGCGACCGGGAGAGCCTCGAGGCGGAAGCGCTGTTCGAGCGCTCCGACGACGACGGGCTCGAGCGGCTCGTCGCCGGTGGCTAGAGAGTCTATCGGGTCAGGGGACTCTCCGCGGGAGGTCGCTTTTTGCGGTAGAACCTGCCGACGTCCGTCTGCGTACTCACTGATGTGAACGCCAATGCTCTCCTCGCGCTTCCCGGATAGGACCTCGCTCTAGCGCCGCGTCCCGTCCCACTCTCACGCTCGCACAATGGGGGGTTCCACCATGCTCGGCTGGCTCATGTCTTCTCCGCTCCATCTCGTGCTCGGTGCTGCCGGCGCGGTCTTCGTCATGGCGCTCCTGGTCACGTGGATCCGCTACATTCCGAACACCCGCGTCGGCATCGTCGAGAAGCTCGTGTCGGCAAAGGGCTCCGTGAAGAGCGGGCTCATCGCCCTCGACGGGGAAGCCGGATTCCAGCCGGCGGTTCTGCGCGGCGGCTGGCACTTTCTCACGCCGTTCCAGTATCGCGTCCACCGGATGCCGCTCGTGACGATCCCGCAAGGGAAGATCGGATACGTCTTCGCGCGCGACGGCAAGGATCTGCCGCCTACCCAGGCGCTCGCGTCGAACGTCGGCGCGAGGGACTTCCAGGACGCCGCGGACTTCATTCGTGCCGGCGGCCAGAAGGGGCCGCAGCGGATGATCCTGCGCGAGGGGACATACGCGATCAATCTCGCGCAGTTCGTCGTGCTCACCCACGACCAGATCCTCTACCTGCCGCTCGACAAGACCGAGGCCGACACGTTCGCGAAGATGGCCGCGGTCATTGGCGAGCGCGACGGGTTCCGACCGAAGGTCATCAAGGGCGCGGACGACGAGGTCGGCATCGTGACCGTGCACGACGGCCCGTCGCTTCCGCCCGGAGAGATCATCGCGCCGATGGTCGGGAACGAAGCCGCGGGTGCTGCGACCTACCACAACAACTTCCAGGACGCCGACAAGTTCCTCGCCGCGGGCGGCCGGCGTGGGCGCCAGCTCCAGGTCCTCGTCGAGGGGACCTACTACATCAATCGCCTGTTCGCGACGATCGAGATGATCCCGAAGACGATCGTCGAGGTCGGAACGGTCGGTGTCGTCGTCTCCTACACCGGCGAGACCGGGCCGGACATCTCCGGCGCCGACTATCGCCACGGCGAGCTGGTCGAGAACAACCGCCGCGGCGTCTGGAAGGACCCGCTCCTCCCCGGCAAGTACGCGTTCAACACGTTCGCGGGAAAGGTCCTCCACGTCCCCACGACGAACTTCATCCTGAAGTGGGTGCGGAACGAGGCGGGCGCGCACGGGTTCGACGAGAACCTCGCCGAGGTCAGCCTGATCACGAAGGACGCCTTCGAGCCCAGCCTTCCGCTGTCGGTCGTGGTCCACATCGACTACCGGAAGGCGCCGCTGGTCGTCCAGCGCTTCGGCGACATCAAGCGCCTGGTCGAGCAGACGCTGGACCCGATGGTCTCCGCCTACTTCAAGAACGTCGGCCAGACGCGCACGCTCATCCAGCTGCTCCAGGACCGGAGCGCGATCCAGCAGATCGCCGGCGATCAGATGAAGGAGAAGTTCCAGCAGTACAACCTCGAGCTGCTCGAGGTGTTGATCGGCACCCCGACGGCCGGTGCTTCGGCGGGAACCGGCGGCACCCAGATCGAGCAGATCCTGACGCAGCTCCGGAGCCGCCAGATCGCCGAGGAGCAGGTCGAGACCTATTCCAGGCAGGAGCGCGCCGCCGCCAAGGAGCGGGAGCTGCGCGAGGCCGAGGCGCGCGCCAAGCAGCAGACGCTGCTGACCGAGTCCGAGATCTCGATCTCGGTGCTCTCGAACCAGGGCAAGGCGGACTTCGCCCGCGCCCAACAGCAGGCGGCGCAGATCCAGACGCTCGCCCAGGCCGAGGCCGAGCGCACGCGCCTCACGGGCGAGGGCGAGGCGAAGCGGATTCGCGCGCTCGCCGAGTCCGAGGCGATGCGCGCCGCGAACGTCGGTGTCGCGCAGGCGCTCGCGATCGAGGAGCAGGTGCGTGCCTACGGCGGGCCGCAGTTCCAGATGATCCAGCAGGTGATGAGCCGCTTCGCCGAGGCGGTGGAGAAGTCGCAAGTGGACGTCGTTCCGAAGATCACGATGGGGTCGACGGACGGCCGGGGCCCCGGACTGATCGAGGGGCTGCTCGGCACGCTTCTCACGGAAAAGCTCGCGCACCTCGCCGTCACGTTGCAGAACGCGCCGCGCGACAAGGAGGCGCAGGCGATTCGCGAGGACATCCTCAAGTCGATCAAGGGCAAGGGGGCGAACGGTCCCGCCGGCGCCGGCGGCGGGCATTGACGGACGGGCCCGCTCGCGGTAGCAAGGGGCGTGGCCAAACGGAAGCGCACCAAGCCCGAAGCGCGCTCGCGGGGACTCGCGGCGACCGCGCTGACGAGCGGCACCCCTCCGGCGGCGCTCGACTCTCTTCGCCGCGCGGTCGTGGAGGACGGAGGCGAGGTCCTCGCGGCCTACCGCGACCCAGTCGGGGGGCGCTGGCAGCTTCTCGCCGCGCTCCCGATCGATACCGTTCAGCCGACCCCGTACCAGCGCGATCTCTCCGAGACGCACGCGGCGCGCCTCGCCGACGTCATCGACCGGCTCGACCGCTTCCTCGATCCGATCATCGCCGTGCGCGGTGCGACGGGCGGTTACTGGACCCCCAATGGCCATCACCGGCTTGCCGCGCTCCGCGCGATCGGGGTCAAGGCCGTCGTCGCGCTCGTCCTGCCGGAGTCCGAGACCGCCTACCGCATCCTCGCCCTCAACACCGAGAAGGCGCACAACGTGCGCGAGAAGTCGCTCGAGGTCATCCGCATGGCGCGAGCGTTGGCAGAGCTCGACCCGCGCCCGGAGAAGGAGTTCGCTCTCGAGTTCGAGGAGCCCTCGTTCTTGACCCTCGGTGCCACGTACGAGAAGCGCGGCCGGTTCTCCGGCGGTGCGTATGCGCCGGTGTTGAAGCGCGTCGAGGCTTTCCTCGGGAGCAAGCTACCGGCGGCCCTCGCCGTGCGCGAGGAGCGCTCGGCCGCCCTCCTCGAGCTCGACGATGCCGTCGTGGCGGCCGTGGCGGGGCTGAAGGAGCGCGGGTTCGTCAGCCCGTACCTCAAGGCGTTCGTGATCGCGCGGGTCAACCCGATCCGCTTCCAGCGCGGCGGCGAGCCGAAGTTCGACGAGACGATCGGGAAGATGCTCGCTTCGGCGAAGAAGTTCGACCCCGCCAAGATCAAGGCCGATCAGGTCGCGGCCGCCTCGGGGCCTCCCGAGGACTGAGCCGCCGCGTGGGTCAGAACCGGTAGGTCACGAGGACGCGCACCCAGGTCGCGTTGTAATCGGGCACGCGCGCGCCGAGGAAGACGCTGTCCGCTGCCCCGCCGTCGACGGCTCCCATCCACGGCACGACGACGTCCCGCTGGAAGTTCGTCGCGTTCCACGACTCGTACGTGTACGCGAGCCCCACGAGGAGATTCTTCTGCACGGTCCAGCGCAGCTCGGCGTCGAAGGTGGTCAGCTTGTCGGTCACGTCCGGGAACGGCGTGCCGTCGCTCTGGGTGGCGCCTCCCGGGACGAACACCGCGGGCTGCGAGCCGGTGGAGTCGGTGATCGTGCCACGGGCATCAAGCGTGAGCTTGTCGTGAACGAGCACCGCGTTCACGTCGAGGCCGTACGAGGTGGTCTTGTCGTCGGGGGACGTCGACCAGAGGTTCAACGGATCGTCCGGGGGGTTCGCGCGGTACTGCGACTGCATCGCCCACTCGAACCGGTCCTCGCCGTAATTCCCGGCGACCGTCACGCCGTGTCCCGCGTCCACGCTGAAATCGGCGGCCCATCCGGTCGACTTGTCGCTCGTTCGGCCGAACGCGGAGTCGGGGTAGTCGTCCTTGGTGGAGTGGAGCTGGACGCCAAACGACAGGCGGTCGATAGGCGTGAAATCCGCCAGGAGGTCGTACCGCGTCTGGTTGCGGTTGGCGACATCGAACGTGCGCAGTCCCAGGGGATCGCCGGGGTCGTCCGCGTAGCTGTCGTACCGCCGCGTCCCGTTCCGGTAGCCCGCGCGGATCCGGCCCCACGCCGCGGGATCCCACGTGACCTGGATCCGGTAGATGTTCTCGTCCGTGTTCGAGACCGCCCGGTGCGTGTAGTCCCACGTCTCCTTCTCGGCTCCGACTTCCACTCCAACGTGTCGCAGCGGCCGGAAGTCGGCGGTCGCGCCGTAACGCGTCGTCTTGTACGCGAACGGCTCCGCGTCGACGGCGGTGTTCGCCAGGTCGACGTCGGTGCTGACCCAGTTGGGGATGTTGTAGTCGGGGGTCTTGTTGTCGTAGTCGTACCCGTGGCCGTACACCTGGAACGAGAACCAGTGCAGCGGGTGGCCGCTGAAGCGCGCGTCCCAGCGGGAGAGGTCGATCGACCCGTCGTAGCGCGTGACCGGCGTTCCCGCCGGGCCCCCTTCGAGGATCACGAGCGGCGTCGGGGGAATGATCGCCGTGTTCAGCGTGAACGGGAGGAAGTCCTCGTCCTGCTTCGAGCGTCCGATTCCGTACGAGAGATCGACGCGACCCCAGTTCCAGAGCTTCACGCCGCCGTTGAGGTTGAGCCAGCCGGACCGGGAGTCGGGCGGCGCCGACAGGAGGAGGTGCGCGGCGGCCGGGTTGTTCGGGAAGGCCGGATTGGGAGCGTCGGGGGTGCCATCGGTCGCCCGCAGGGGGTTGTCCACGATGTAGGCGTCCTGGTAGACGGGGGAACCCGGCGCCACGGAGGCGGTCATGTCGTCGTGGAACTGCGACCACACGACCTCGCCTCCAACGTGGAAGATCGAGTGGGCGTAATCGAGGCCGAGCCGGGCGTTCTGGGTCGTGAAGTCGGTCACGCCGGCGAACTCGGTCGAGTCCGGGCCGGTGGCGAAGTTGGTCGCCAGCGTCTGCGGGTGCGTTCCGGCGCGCTGCTCCTGGTCGAAGCCCGCCCGGAACGTCAGGCCGGTGACGGGAGTCGTCCACACCACGTCGCCGAAGACCTTGTCACGCCGGTAACGAAGCTGAGGGTACGGCTGGGCGGCGTCCAGGCCGGACTGCAAGAGCGGGCCGACGTCGGTGGCGGGGACGACCGTCTCGAGCTGCTGGCGAAGAGGCACCGGGAACAGCTCGCGCCCGCCGCCGGCGTTCGCGAACAAGGTCGCCGAGGTGTTCGAGAACCACTTGGGGATCTGGTCGTATCCGACCGTGATGCGAACCGTTCCGGGCTTGGAGAGGACCCCGACGATGCGCTGGTCCTCCTGCAGCAGGTCGACGGCGCTCACGTCGAACGTCCACGCATTCTTCGAGAGCCCGAAGTTGACGTTCGAGAGGAAGAACCCGTTCGGGATCTCCCGGTACTCCTGGAACTTCGACGAGTCGTTGAGCCCCGTGACCGACCCCACGCCGACCGTCGCGTCGCCGTGCGTGTCGGCAGCCGTGGGGGCGGGA
>Ga0318524_10000381_pt1 | contig 14870 bp, 12 predicted proteins | sample GRESIP052b4f22_FD_203685 | JGI IMG/M metagenome (GOLD analysis project Ga0318524, IMG submission 203685) | Tropical soil microbial communities from Luquillo Experimental Forest, Puerto Rico - GRE.SIPMG.052b4f22 | ecosystem: Environmental > Terrestrial > Soil > Tropical forest > Bulk soil... | reverse complement strand
CTCCGGACGCATGCCACGCCAAGCTCGTCGCAGCAGGCGTCGAGTGCTCCGACGTCGGGGACGAGCCGTGGGGTCGCGCGTTCACGTGCCGGGATCCCGACGGCAACGGGCTGGTGGTGGCGAGGCTCGCCTCGCGAAGCTGACGGCCGGCGTCACGGGTCGACCCGCGCCCTCGCTCAGCGCGGGCCGAAGACCATGATCGCGCCGGTGTAGACGGCCACCCAGACGTGCCCGGTCACCGGGTCGTAGGTGATGCCGACGGGGTGCTGACCGGTGCGGACCGTCTGGAGCACCTTGAGGTCCGACGCGCGGAGCATCGACATGGTGTCGGAGAGGTAGTTGACGACGTACAGGGTCGTGCCGCTCGAGGAGATGGTCAGCGAGCGGCACGCATCGCCGGTGTGGACCGTCCCGAGGATCCGCCCCGTGCGGCGGAGGATCTTCACGACCTCGCCCGGCTGGTTGAGCGTCACGTAGAGGAACTGCCCGTTCGGGCTGATGACCACGTGCCGCGGGTTCGAGCCTGTGTAGATCGAGCCGACGACGCGGCGCGTCGTGAGGCTGACGACCGCGAGCGAGTCGCCGCCCATCACTGCGACGTAGGCGAGTCGCGAGTCCGGCGAGATGGCGATCCCCCGTGGGTACGGCCCGATCGGGATCCTCGCGACCTCCCGGAGCGTGTGGGCGCTCACGACCGAGAGGTCGTAGGAGCACCAGTTGCTGGCGAGCACCCACCGACCGTCCGGGGCGACCGCCACGTACTTCGGCACCCACCCGACCTTCGCGACCCCGTCGATCGCGAGGGCGCGCACCGAGACGCGGTACAGGTACGAGTCGGTGTAGCCCTCGGCGGCCCCGCTCCCCTGCGAGCAGGTGTCCGATCCCTCCGGGCCGAACCCGACGCCGTACATCGAGTAGTTCGAGACCCACATCTCGCGACGGTCGGGCGTCACCGCTGCCTCGACCGGCGCGCCGCGCGAGATGCCCGGGTGCCCGTGGACGCCGAACCGCGCGAGCACGACCGAGTCAGGGATCGTGCGGCGCAGCACGCCGTCGGACCGGTACACGGTCATCGTGTGCCGGTACATCATGTTCTGGGCGAAGACGAGACCGGTGTCCGTGGCGTCCACTGACTTCGGCGAGATCGGCCCGCCGATCACACGCAGCAGCCGGAGCGGCGCAGAGCCGGGCGGCGGCCCCGGCACGGTCGTCGTCGGTGCCGCGGGGCCGACGGTCTCGGACGACGGCGTCCCGACCGAGGGCGCCGACGCGCCGGCGCGGTGCGTCGTCGCCGCCCACGTCGCCGCGGCCACCACCGCCACGGCCGCGATCGCCGCTGCCGGTGGCCGTCGTCGCGCGTACCGGCGCGCGCGCCCTGCGCGCAGACGCCCCATGGGACCGAGACGCTACTGAGCGGCGCCGCGCTCGCCCTCGATGCGCGCGCTGACGCCCGCGGCGAGCGCTTCGAGCCACCCGCGTCCGTGCACCCGGTCCGGCTCGAGGTGGTTCCCCTCCGCCCACTCGTTCCACGACTTGACGATGAGCAGCCGCTCGCCGGGCGGGTTGAGCGCCGCGCGGGCGGCCGCCTGGCGGACGTGGCGCTCGAACCGGGCTGGCGACGCGTCCACGATCACGGCGCCGCGTCGTCCGAGCCGCGGCGTGTTGTCCCAGTTCGGGTAGACGCACGGGTGGACGACGCCTCTGAGCGACCTCGGGTAGTGGGGGAGGTCGGTGGCGTACCGGTACCGTCCGGGTCCGAGCCGCCCGGTGCGCGACCGAAGCCGGTCGCGTGCCCGGGTCGCCGCGGTGCGCGCGAACGGGAACTCGACGTGGACCGCCGCGTCGAACCCGTCCTCCACGTGCGTCTCGTACTGCGCGCCCCACGGGCGGGACTCGCAGAACGCGACGAGGTAGAGCGAGCCGAGGCCCGCGCGGTCGGCCAGCCCCTGCCACGTCTCGACGAACCGCCGCGGATCGGGGAGCTCCTGCGGACGAAAGACGGCGAGCAGCGGCCGACCGCCGACGCGGTGGTACCGGTGGTCGCGGAACGCGCTCAGCAGCGCGGCGAAGTGCGCCTCGTCGTCGCCGTCCGGGTACGTCTGCTCTGCGAGCACGCGGTCCGGCGCCCCGTGCCAGATCCCCGACCAGCTCTGGTTCGCCCAGCAGAGCGCGAAGGGCAGCGACGGCTCTCCCGACGCGAGCACCTCGTCGAACGGTCGCTCGAGCAGCCGACGGCCCGCGAACCAGTAGTGCCACCAGAGGAAGGCCGAGATGCCGTGGGTGCGGGCGAGCGCCGCCTGGTCCTCACGGGTCTCTGCGAGGCGGAGGTCGTAGAACCCCAGCTCGCCGGGGAGGTCGGGACGACGGTGGCCCCGGAACAGCGACGTGGCCGCCGCGACGTTGGTCCACTCGGTGAACCCGGGCCCCCACCATGCGTCGTTCTCGGGGATCGGATGGAACTGCGGGAGGTAGAGCGCGAGGACGTCGACCGCCGACGCGGCGGCGCCGCCCGTCACCGCCTCAGCGGACCGAGGCGTGGAACTTGGCCAGCACGTCTGCGGCCATGTCCGGGGCCTGGAGGGGCCACCAGTGACCGACGCCCTCGAGGACCTGATGCTTCGCGCCGAGCAGCTCGGCCACCTGTGCGTCCGTCTTGCCGGACGCGAAGGGCTCCTCGGTGGGCGAGAGCACGAGCCCCGGCGCGGTGGTCGGCCCCCAGACGTCCATCCAGTGCACCGCGGGGTTCGGCACCGCGGATCGATACAGGTCGAGGATGCACGAGCCCATCGTCTGGTCCATCCACGACGCCAGGCGCCGCGCGTCCTCGGCGGGCACGCCGTACCCCTCGTAGATCGGCGCGGCCGTCCCTTCGGCCCCCTCGACCATCTGGGCGATCAGCGCCTCGCCGTCGCCCGGCGTCTGCCAGACGCGGGCGACGTCGTGCCAGACGTAGTCCGGGTGGATCCCGCCCGCGACGTCCGCCACCCATGAGCGCAGCAGACGGCCGTGCGCGGTCGCCATGCGGTAGGTGAGCAGCGCGCCCCAGTCGTGCCCCACGAGGTCGATCGGCTCGTCGAACCCGCTCAGCTCACCGGCGAGCCAGGCGGCGTACTCGTCCATCGTCGCGCCGAACCCGTCTGGCCGGGGGCACCCGAACCCCGGCAGCCACAGGGCGACGGCGTCCTCGTCGAGGCGCGCCCGCACGCCGTCCCACAGCGCGCCGGTCTCGGGGACCCCGTGGACGAGCACGATCACGCGGCGATCGTATCCGTGGGCTGGCGCGCGCCCATGGGCTCAGCGACCCCGGGCTGCCGCGGGGACGTCGGCGGGCCCGACGAGCGGCTGGGGCCCGTCGCCGTAGAGGGCGCCGAGCCCGGCGTCCCGGATCGCCGCCGCCGCCAGCTCGCGGAGGCGGACCGGGACGTCGTCGAACGTCCCGACCCACTCCCGTGGGTCCCTGGGTGCCCCGCGACGGAAGCTGGTCGCCGACGGCGCCGCCACCTGCACCCGGTCGATCGCGAGTGCGCCCCACGTCGGGTGGTGCTCGACCAGGTACGAGCGCACCGCGTCGAGGGTCACGTCAGGGTCCAGGACAAGGTGCTCGTACGCGACGACGAGCGCCCGGTTCGTCGTGGGGGCCGCGAACGCCTGGGCGTGCAGCGCCGCCCACCGGCGGACCTCGCCGAGCAGCCGCTCCTCCTCGTCGCGAGCCCCGTCGACCCACCCGAGCTCGACGGCGGAGCGTGCGATGGCGAGCGGGTGGCGCACGAGCACCACCACCGCCGTCGTCGGGTGCCGAGCCGTGACGACGCCGAGGAGGCCGGTCGCCCGCACGTCCTTCACCACCCGTCGGTGGACCACCTGGGCGTGCGCGAGCTGGTCGACCCAGGGGCCGCGCACCCGGCCCTGGAGCGACCGCTCGATCGAGGCGAGCTCGGGCCCTGGACCCGTCGGGAGCGGGACCTTGGCCGCGTCCTCCCCTGTGAAGATCCCGCCCGGCACGTTCGCAGGCTCGTAGATGAGCCGCGTCCCGGGCGCGGAGGCGAGCACCTGGGCGAGCAGCGTCGATCCGCTCCGCTGCCAGCTGCACACCCAGAGGGTCCGCGCCTCGTCCGTGAGCACGTCGAGCTGCGCGACCCTCCGCCAGGCGATCCCGGCCCGGTGGCGCCGCCACCTCGCCCAGCGCCGTGCGCGCGTCGCGAGCGGGTCGCTCCTCATGGCCTCGCCGGGGTCCCCACGGGGCGGTGACCCGCGGGGATCACCCGCGGAGTCGGGTGCTGATCGACTCGAGGGTCGCTCGGTAGTGCGCGAGCTCGCCGCGGAACCGCACGTTGTCGGTGTCGTGGATCTCGCCCCTCAGCTCGACGAGAGTGCTCGCGAGCAGCTGGCGGAGCGCGTCGACCTCCTCAGCGGTCAGCTCCAGCTGCATCGTCCCTCCTCGTGGATCGACCACCGCCAGTCTTGCATCCGGTGCGATCCGGTCAGCGCGGCTCGCGTCGAGCGGGGTCCGCGATCGCACCTCGCTGGCAGTAGAGGAACATGACCTCGCACTCGAGGCGTCCGGCGACGACGGCCGGGTCCTGCGCGACGAGCTCGCGCGTCCTCTCGAGTGAGCCGGTCCTGTAGAAGCACAGCCCGCGCAGGGTCTCGTCCGGCTGCCCGTCGAACGGGCCCGCCACCACGAGGTGTCCCTCGTCGTGCATGCGCGTCAGGTGCGCGAGGTGCTGCGCCTGGATCACCTCGGCCTCATCATCGGAGATCTCCGGCCTCACCGCCGGCCGCTTGAGCAGCACGAACTCGAACCGCTCGAACTCGAACGGGGCGGTCTCAGGGGTCACGCCGATCCCCCACAGCAAGGTGCGACCTGCGCGGAGCCCGACGGTCGAGGTCGGCGCGAGGCGGCCGTGGCATGGACGCGCCAGTCTGGTGCGCGGCTCACTGGCGGTCAATCACCGCGCGACCCCCGCCTCCGAGATCGGGGCGAGCGGGAACCCCCGCCTGCGCCGCCACCACCCGACGGTGGCTGCGCATGCGGTCTCGAACGACGTCGGAGGCTCCCCGAACGTCGAGGTGAACGACGTCGAGTCCAAGACGAACGGCGCGTCGAACTGGTACCGGATCTCGGAGAGGCCCCGAAGGGAGGGCGCCACCGCCGACGCAGCGCGGAGCACGCCCCACGGGATGCGCCGAACCGGGGGGGCATCCAACCCCGCCGCCTCGGCGAGCGCGCCGACCGCGGCGCGTGACGAGCGCGGCGCGCTCGTCGGGGCGTGCCAGGCGCGTCCCCACGCGCGCTGGTCGCGACCGGCGACCTCGAGCGCGCGGACGAGGTCGTCCACATAGGTCCAGGAGTGGGGGGCGTCGACGTCACCGACGAGCGAGATCGTCTCGTGGTCGAGGATCTTCGGCACCACGCGCACGCCGAGGTGGCCGGTCGTGGTGACGCCGGGTCCGAAGAAGTCAGACGCACGGATCTCGGTGGCGCGGACCGAGCCGGCGTCGTGCGCAACCTTGGCGGTGAGCCACATCGCCGCGCGGATCCTGCCCTTCGTCGACGTCGCAGCGAGCGGGTCGGTCTCGTGCATCGCGTGGGCGACGGGTCCGTACCCGTAGAGGTTCGAGAGCGTGACGAGGACCGCCCCGCTGCTCGCCGCCGCCCCGAGCAGCGAGGTCGCGAGCGGTGGCCACTCGCGCTCCCACCGCCGGTAGCTCGACGGGTTCGCGCAGTTGTAGAGCACCGAGGCCCTCGTGGCCACCTGGTGGAGGGCCGCGGCGTCCGACGCGTCGAGCGCCACGACCGCAGCCCCCTCGGCCGCGGGCGCTCCCCGGCGGGACACCACCACGACCTCCTCGCCGGCTCCGGCGAGGCGCGCCGCCAGCGCGCTGCCGATCGTCCCGGCCCCCACGATCACGTGCCGTCCCATGGCTCCTCCTGTGAGCGCTGCTCCTGTTTGCGAGCACTGTACTCACATCCGCACCAGGTTGCAAGCACTGCTCGCATACGCGCGCAGTGCTCCGTGATGGGGTACCGTCCGGGCTGTGATCCAGCCCGTCCGCACGACCCCGCGTGCCCGTGCCCGGGCCGCGGTGGTCGCCGAGATCAAGGGCGCGGCACGGGCGCAGCTCGCTGAGCGGGGCGCTGCGGCCCTCAGCGTCCGCCACGTGGCGCGGGAGCTCGGGATGTCGTCGTCGGGCATGTACCGGTACTTCGCCAGCCGCGACGAGCTGCTGACCACGCTCATCATCGACGCGTACGACTCGATCGGCGAGGCCGTGGAGCGTGCCGAGGCGGCGATCGACCGCGCCGATCTCTACGGGCGGTGGTGGGCGGCGGCCTCGGCGGTCCGTGCCTGGGGGCAGGCACGCCCCCAGGAGTACGGCCTCGTCTACGGCTCGCCGGTCCCGGGGTACGAGGCGCCGCAGGCGACCGTCGCCCCCGCATCGAGGGTCCCGTTGGTGCTCGCGGGGATCCTTCGGGACGCGTGGCTGGCGCACGGCGACGCGCCGCTCCCCGCCGTCGCCTCCGAGGAGGGGGACCTCGAGGGCGTCGTCGCCCCCCTGCTCGGCCTGCCGGCCGGGGTCGTCGCGACCGGGGTGCTCGCCTTCGTCCAGCTCTTCGGGCTCGTCACGTTCGAGCTCTTCGGCCACCTCGTGGGGACCGTGCGCGACCGCGACGCGTTCTTCCGGCTCAGCTGCGACGGCATCGCGCGGTCGATGGGCGTCGATCCGCCGGGACCTAGCGCGTCGCGCTGACCGCGTCGCGCGCTCCGGCCGCCTGGTCGGCGGCCTTCCGCCACCACGCCTCGAACGCGTCAGCCGGGAGGGGCTCGCTCCAGAAGAACCCCTGCGCGAGCTCGCAGCCCATCGCGGCGACCGCGTCGTTGAGGGAGGCGGCGCTCACGCCCTCGGCGATGACGCGCAGCCCCATGGCGTGGCTGAGGTCGAGGATCGCGTTCACGACCGGGCGCGACCCGTCCGGGGCGTCGAGCCGCTCGATGAAGGACCTGTCGACCTTGACGGTGGAGACGGGCAGCGTGTGCAGGTACGCGAGCGAGGAGTAGCCGGTGCCGAAGTCGTCGATCGAGACCTGGACGCCGAGCTCCCGGAACCCCTCGAGCGACGCGCGGGTCGCCGGGCGGTCGGCCATCGCGACCGTCTCGGTGACCTCGACGGTGACGCGGCCCGGCGCGATCCCGAGCCGCGTGAGCACGTCGCCGACCCGCTGGACGTCCTCGGCGTCGTCGAGCTGGCGCGCCGAGCAGTTGATCGAGAGGAGCTCGAGGCGCGGGCCGGTCGGGTCGGCGTCCCACCGCGCGAGCTGCGTGAGCGCCTCCTCGAAGACCCAGGCGCCGATCGTGCGGATGAGCCCGGACTCCTCGGCGATGGGGATGAACTCGAGCGGCGGGACCGAGCCGTGCACCGGGTGCCGCCAGCGGAGCAGCGCCTCGGCGCCGACCGGTCGGCCGTCCCGCGGGTCGACGATCGGCTGGTAGTGGAGCTCGAACTGGTTCCGCTCGATCGCGTTGCGCAGGTCGCCCTCGCGCTCGAGCCGCGAGACCGAGCGGTGGTGCAGGACCTCGTCGAACACCTCGAACCGGTTCCGCCCCGCCGCCTTGGCCTGGTACATCGCGGTGTCGGCGTCCCGCAGGACCGCGTCGGCGTCGGCCCCGGGGCCGGGGATCACGATCCCGATGGACCCGGTGACGAGCAGGTTCTGTCCCTCGTACGGGATTGGCGAGTTGAGGGAGTCGAGGAGCCTCCGCGCCGCGCTGATCGCGTCGTCGAGCTCCCGGACGTTGCGGATGATGAACATGAACTCGTCGCCGCCGAAGCGCGCGGCGGTCTCGGCGCCGCGGATCGTGGCGAGGAACCGCTGGCTGACCTCGCGGAGCACGGCGTCGCCCGCGTCGTGGCCGAGGCTGTCGTTCACGAGCTTGAAGAGGTCGAGGTCGAGGAAGAGGACCGCGATGTTCGCCTGCTCCCGCTCGCTCCAGGCGAGCTCCTGGCGCAGCCGGAGCAGGAAGAGCGCGCGGTTCGGGAGGTCGGTCAGCGGGTCGTAGAGCGCCTGGTGGGTGAGCTCCTCGTGGGCGTGGACCTCCTCTGACTCGTCGACGACGGTCACCACCCAGTCGCTGTCGACGGTCGTGTCCTTCGCGGCGGCGGACATCAGCACGTGGCGGACCTCACCGTCGGGGCGGCGCACCCGGAACCGGCTGGAGAACGCCTGGGTGCCGTCGCCGATCGCGTCGATCTCCTCGAGCAGCCGGCCCTGGTCGTCGGGGTGGACCACGTCGATCCAGTGCGAGCCGAGGAGGCCGTCCGGCGCGACGCCGGCGATCTCGCACGCGCGCGGGTTGGCGTACCGCACGTCGCTCGCCTCGCCCACCTCGAGGATGCCGATCGGCGAGGTGCTGGCGAGGCTGCGGTACCGCTCCTCGCTCGCGGTGAGCGAGAGCGCGTCGCGGATGCGGCCGACCCCGTAGGCGAGGGACTCGGCCAGCTCGGCGAGGAAGGCCACCTCCTCGTCACCGAACGCGTCCGGCCCGGCCGAGCAGATCTCGAGGGCGCCGACGATCGAGCCGCCGACGTCGAGCGGGAGGATGCAGCTCGCGTACAGACCCTGGGACCCGGCCGCGTCACGGCTGGCGGTGGGTGCGGTCGTCGTCGCGATGTCCGGGGTCACCAGGACGCCCCTCGTCCTGAGCGCGACGCCGATCGGCCCCGCCGGGGCGCCGTCGCGCTCGGTGATCACCGGCTCGGTGTCGAGGTGCGCGACGTTGCCGGCGGTCGCGACCGGACGGAGCGTGCGCTGGTCGTCGTCTTCCAGGTACCCGACCCACGCCATGGCGTACCCACCGACACCGACGATCGTGCGGCAGATGTCCGTCAGCAGCTTCTGCTCGTCGTGCGCGCGGACGAGCGAGCGGTTGACCGCGCCGAGCATCGTGAGCCACCGCTCCTGCTTCGCCGACTCGGTGACGTCGCGTCCGATGATCACGACGCCCGCGATCGCGGGGTCGTCGAGGCAGTTCGTCGCGCGGACCTGGAAGAGCCGGTGCTCCGACGGGCCGACCATGAGGCGGTACGTCGACGCGGGGTGCGGGCCGGGCTCGGTCAGGTCGCGCATGAGCGCGGTCGCCGCGCGTTCACGGTCGTCGGGGTGCACCACGTCGAGCGCGGGCCGGCCGAGGAACTGCCGCTCGGGGTACCCGAACAGCCGCTCGGCAACCGGGTTCGCGTACGTGAGCACGCCGCCCTCGCCGATGATCGCGATGAGGTCGGGTGAGTTCGCCACGAGCCGTCGGAATCGGCGGTCGATCTCCGCCCGCGCGGTGTCGGACGCGGCCGGGTTGCGCTGGTGCTCGGCGTCGCTCATGGATGACCTGCCACCACAGCCGCTCCGGCCGTCGCGTGTGTCGCGGGAGGTTCGTCGTCGTCACACCGCGCGGGCTCGAACTCAGCATGTCCCTCGCACCACACACTCGCAACGAATTGTGCAGACGTTGAGATCGCGTCCGAGCCGTGCTCCTCCCGCGCTGCCGTCCGGCGCGTCGCCCGCAGGCGACAGAGCCGCCGGGCGCCCTATGGGTGCTCGTGGCCCGCTGATCGTGCAGGATCATGCGTCGTGGTGGCCTACGCAGCGGTGTGCCCGACCCGGGTGGGCCGGGACGACGAGGTGGCGGCGCTTCGGCACAACGCCGCAACACGTCGGCTGACGCTCATCTCGGGCCCCGCCGGCATCGGCAAGTCCCGGCTCGTCGCCGAGGCGGTGGCCATCGGCGTCGAGCGCGGGTACGCGACCCTCAGCGGGTACTGCACACCGGAGCAGTCGGTGCCGTTCGCGCCGTTCGTGCGCGCGCTCCGGCGCCGCACGCGGACCATGAGCGCCGTCGAGCTCGACGCCCTCTTCGACGGCGGAGCGGCCCTGGCGGCCGCGCTCGTGCCCGAGGTCGCGAGCGCGGCGCCAAAGGAGATCCCGCCGCAGGCCGACCTGTTCGCGGCGATGTGGCTCGTCCTCGCGAGGCTCGCCGGCGACGGCGGCGCGGTGCTCGTCCTCGAGGACCTGCACTGGGCTGACGCGGACACCCTGGGGCTGCTCGCCTACCTCGCGCGCGAGTCGGACGACCTCCCGGTCTGGATCGTCGGGACGTTCCGGGGCGACGAGCTGCACCGCCGCCACCTGCTCTCGCCGTTGCTGGCCGACCTCGGCCGGGAGCGTCGCTTCGACGAGCTCGCGCTGCACGCGCTCCACCGTGAGGAGCTCCGGACGATGATCGAGCGGATCCTCGACGGAGCCACGGTCGGCGACGAGTTCCTGGACGCGATGCACGAGCGGACCGGCGGCAACCCGTTCTTCGTCGAGGAGCTGCTCAAGGTCCTCATCGAGCGCGGCGACGTCTACCACCGAGAAGGGGTGGGATGGGACCGCCGCGACCTCTCGGAGATCGAGCTGCCGTCGAGCGTGCGCGAGACGCTTCTCGCGCGCGTCCGCACGATGGCGCCCGCCGACCAGGAGGTGCTCCACCTCGCCGCGCTGCAGGGGGAGCGGGTCGACGCCTCGGTCCTCGCCGAGGCGACCGGCGCCGACCGCGACGCCGTGGACGCGGTGATCGCCGACGGGCTGCGGCTCCAGCTCCTCGTCGAGCGGGACGAACACGGCCACGCTGCGTACGCGTTCCGCCACTCGCTCACGCGCGAAGCGCTGGGCGACGAGCTGGTCGGGCCGGAGCGCCGCTCGGGGCACCTCCGCCTCGCGCACGCCATCGAGCGCGTGCACGGCGACGCCGTCGAGCCGCTCGCCGCCGAGCTCGCGGACCACTACGCCGGGGGCGGCGACGTGGCGCGGGCCGTCGAGTGGGGCCGGCTGGCGGCGAGGGCGGCGGCGCAGAGCTTCGCGCTCGAGGAGGCGAGCCGTCGGTACGAGGCGGTGCTCTCGCAGATGTCGCCCGACGCTCCCGACCGGCTCGCGCTGCTGCACGAGGCGTACACCGCCACCATCGAGTCGAGCGATCGACGCGTGAGCGTCGCCCTCGCGACCGAGGCGAGGCGGCTCGCCCGCGCCCGAGGCGACCGTGCCCAGGAGGCGCGGGCGGTCGCGGCCCTCGCCGAGGACCTCGCAGAGTCCGGGGCCACCCCGCAGTCGGTCGACCGCCTGCGCGAGGCCCTGGAGCTCGTCCACGGCGTCGACGACGCCTACGAGGCGACGGTCCTCGCCTCCCTGTGCCGGCAGCTCACGAGGACGGACCACGTCGAGGAGGCGACCGAGCGGATGGCTGGCGCCCTCGAGCTCGCGCGCGCGACGGGCAACGCCCAGGCGGTGACGTCGCTCAACGTCACCGCGATGATGAACGCCTCCACCGAGGGCGGGTTCGACGCAGCGCTCGAGCAGGCGCGCGGTGCAGCTCGCTCGATCCAAGACGAGCTCGGTGAGTTCCAGCTCAGCCAGACCGCGGGGTACATCTGCCTCTGGCGGGGACGGTTCGAGCTGGGCTCGGCGCTCTTCGAGCGGGCGCTCGAGCTCAAGCAGCGCGTCCGGCCGATCGAGCGGTACACCGACGCCGGGTACGCGTGGCTGCTCTCGCTTCGTGGCGAGTACGACCACGCGCGTGCGCTCGCGGAGGACGCGATCGGCCGAGGGTCGGTCCCGACACGGATCGTGGGGCTGACCGCGCTCGCGGAGGTCGCCGATCGCGAGGGTGGCGACGTGGCCTCGCTCCTCGAGGAGCTGATGGAGGTGAGCGCGAGGACCGGCGAGTCACAGCGGTCCGTGCCGGTCCTCGCGGTACGCGCGCGGCGTGCGATGCGCGCCGACGGCGCGGCCTCGGCGGCGCCGCTGTTCTGGGAGGTGCTCGACCGGACGACGTCCGCCAGGGGCCGCGGGAGCCACTGGCCGTTCTCCATGGACCTCGCCGCGGGGCTCTTGGCCGAGGAGCGCCACGACGAGCTCGCACGGTGGGCCGCCGCGGTCGGGGCCGTGACCGCATCGGACGCGCACGCCCACAACCTCGCGGCCGGCGCCGCGGTCACGGGGCTCGACGCCACCGCGCGAGGCGAGTGGCAGGAGGCGGGGATCGCGCTCGACGACGCCGCCGCGCGGTTCGCCGCCATGCCGTGCCCCGCCCGGCTCGCGGAGGTGCGGCTCTTCGCGGCCGACCTCGCCGCGCGGCGCGGGGACGCCGAGGCGGCGACCGCGCACGCCCAGGGCTCGCTCGACGTGGCTGCGGCCGCCGGCGCGAGCGCGCTCGCCGACGCCGCGCGACGGTTCCTCGCCCGCGCGGCTGCCCGGACCGTCTTCGCGACCATGCTGTTCACCGACATCGTCGGCTCCACGGCCAAGCTGGCCGACGTGGGCGACGTCTCCTGGCGCTCGCTGCGAGACCGCCACGACGGCGTCGTGCGACGTGAGGTCGCGCGGTTCGGCGGGCGGGAGGTCGCGACGACGGGCGACGGGTTCCTCACGGCGTTCGACAGCCCCTCGGCGGCGGTGCGCACCGCCCTCGCGTTGCGCGACGCCATGGAGGGGGTCGGGGTCGAGGTGCGCCTCGGCCTGCACTCAGGTGAGTGCCAGGCGGTGGGCGAGGACCTCGTCGGGATCGCGGTGCACGTCGCCGCGCGGGTCTGCGCCGCGGCGGGACCGGGTGAGATCCTCGCCACGTCCACGGTCAGAGAGCTCACGATGGGGGGCGGGTTCGTGTTCGAGGACCGTGGCACCCACGAGCTGAAGGGCGTCCCCGAGCCGTGGCACCTCTTCGCGCTGTGAGCCGCGCGAGGCTGCTCAGTACCGGCCGTGGTGGACGACGGACCCGGGCTGGCGGCGTCGGCCCGGGATCGAGGGCGACGGCGCGTCGTGCGCGCGATGCCCGATCGAGACGGCGCCGATCGGCGTGAGGGCGTCGGGGACGCCGAACGCGGCGCGGAAGCCGGCGATCCGCCCCGGTGCGATCCCGAAGAAGCAGGCGCCGAGCCCCTCGTCGACGACCGTCAGGAGCATGAGCAGCGCCGCGAACCCGGTGTCGATGTCCCAGTAGGGGACGGGCCAGCGCGCCTCGTCACGGTCCGTCCACCCCTTGTCCGCCTCGGCGTACCGGTCGAGGTACGCGCCCTTGTGGGAGAGCGGCACGACGATGAGCGGGGCCCGCCGCATCCCGGCGAGGTGCGGCAGCCCGTCGTCCTCCTCGGGCGGCCACGTGACCGACCAGAACAGCGCCAGGTCCGACGGTGCCTCCGCCACCAGCAGCTCGAAGCCCTGGGAGAACCCGGCCGAGGGCCCCTTGAGCGCGTTGCTGAGGATGCGGTCGCGCACCTCTGGGTCGACCGCCCGGTCGGGGTCGTAGTTGCGGACCATCCGTCGGCGCCGCACGACGGCCTCGAACTCCACGGCCGCATCATGCCCGGCCGGCGTCATGGTCGCGAGAGGCGCTCGCCGAACCGGGAGAGCGAGAACGCCGCGAGGTCCTGGGTCGGGGCGCGACCGAGCGCCATCTGTGCCACCGCCTCGCCCACCGCGGGCGCGTGCTTGAAGCCGTGGCCCGAGCACGCGGACGCGATCACCACCTGCGGCGCACCGGGGAGGGTGTCGACCACGAACCCGAAGTCGGGCGTGACGGTGTAGAGGCACACCTCGCGGCGGTGGCACCGCGGCGAGAGCCCGCGCAGCCGTCCCCGCACGTGCGCCGCGTGCACCGCGGCGGCCTCGGCGTCGGTGACGGTCCGGTCGACGGCCGCGGGGGTCGTGGGCTCGCCGTAGACCTCCGTCGCGACCTTGACACCCCCGGACGGGCCGGCGACCGCCGGGAACCCGTAGCACAGGTCGGCCGGTCCGGGGCCGTGCAGCCAGATGAAGATCGGGAGCCGCGCGTACGCGTCGGCATGGTTCTCGATCTCGAACCAGCACATGGCCTCGCGCTGCACCGAGAGCAGCGGGGCGAGCGTCGGCTCAAGCGCCGGAAGCCACGGGCCCACGGCCACCACGGCTGCGGCTGCGTCGATCTCGCCGCGGTCGGTCTCCACCCGGACGCCGGCGCGGCGGGGGACGACCCGTCGAGCCGTCTCGCCCAGCCGCAGGTCCGCGCCGTGCCGCTCGGCCAGGCGGAGCTGGGCGGCGACGCACGCCTCGGCTCGCAGGTAGCCCGCCTCCGGCTCGAGGTACCCGACCTCGTCGGTGACCTGCAGGACCGGGAACCGCGCGCGGACCTCCTCGGCGTCCAGCACCTCGTGGGCGATGCCGAACCGCCGCGCGAGGTCCATGGTCGCCTGCGCGAAGGCCGGGACGCCGTGCTGCCCGGTCGCGCCGTGCGCGGCGAGGACGAGCCCGCCGCACTGGACGAGGCACCGCTCCCCGGTCTCGGCCTCGAGCGCCCGCCACAGCTCGTGGGACCGACGGACGAGGGGGACGTAGGCGGCCCCCTCGCCGGTGGCGAGCCGGGTGATGCGCGTCTCGCCGTGCGACGACCCGTGCGCGTGCGGGGGCCTGGAGCGGTCGACACCGACCACCGCGACCCCGTCCGCCGCGAGGTGACGGGCGGCAGCGCCGCCGACGACGCCGAGACCGACGACCACCACGTCGCAGCTCGTAGCCACGCGTCTACCAGGTCGCGGGGAGCACGAGCGCGAGCTCGAGCTCGTCGCGGATCTCGATCCCGTACCGACCGACCTCGGGGATCGTCGGCTTCAGACGACGGGACACGGCGGCGCCGCCCGGGTGGACCGCGACGAGCCGAAGGCCGCGGCGCTGGTAGAAGCGCAGCGCGTCCAGGTTGTCGTTCGTCGTGACGAGCCAGAGCCTGCGCGCCCCGGCGGCCGCCTCCTGCCGGGCGATGGCGCGCAGCAGCCTCGTCCCGATGCCGCGACCCGTCGGGTCCGCATCGATG
>Ga0318524_10000378_pt1 | contig 14896 bp, 12 predicted proteins | sample GRESIP052b4f22_FD_203685 | JGI IMG/M metagenome (GOLD analysis project Ga0318524, IMG submission 203685) | Tropical soil microbial communities from Luquillo Experimental Forest, Puerto Rico - GRE.SIPMG.052b4f22 | ecosystem: Environmental > Terrestrial > Soil > Tropical forest > Bulk soil... | reverse complement strand
ACTGAGCGCTCGATCATCGACGAACTGGATGGAGCGATGTCGGACGACCTGTGTAGCAACTACATTGCCAGCAAGCTCGCTGATCTCGGCATTGCCGAAGGCGCAATTACGCTTCGTTACGATGGCGGCGCTAGCCAGTTCCTGGTGATTACGGAATACACCTGCCCAGTGGAGCTCAAGCCTGCACAGCTCAATCGATTGGCACGCGAGACCGTCGGACAGTGGAGCGATGGCATTGGCGAGGGGTGCTTCGACGATATCGCGGAGCAGCTGCAGGTGAGGATCGACCTCGCACCGCCAAAGGCGAGCAGAGAACTACAGGTGGAACAGTTTGGCGAGGTTACGAAAGGACCAAAGAAACCATCCATACTCAAGGCGGCAAAGGAAGGTAACCTCGCCGTGGTCAAGAAACGGCTGGATGCAGGCGCAGACCTTGAAGCACGAACGCAAGGTTATACAGCACTACATTTGGCGGTCAACTCTGGGCACGCGGATGTGGCGCTGGAACTCATTGCCCGGGGAGCGGATGTCAAAGCGACGGTTCACCGCCACGACGCACTCATGTTATGCGCACTGAGCAACTCGTGTGGCGACGCCGCCGCAGCCCGCATCGCGAGGGCGCTGATCGAGCGCGGAGTGACCGTGCACGGGGCGCGGGGCTCCGGACATAACACGCCGCTCGGCATTGCCAAGCATCGCGCAAAGGGCGAGCTGATTGCGGTGCTCACCGAGTTCGGTGCCACCAGCTGATCGGAAATTGAAGCGCCGTGGCACTGCGGTGCAGTTCTACGATCGCCCTGGACCAGTGCCCCCCGTCACCCCGCTCCGGATCTGGCAGGTGGTCAGCGCCTTTCTTGCTTTTTCTACGTTGGCCTTGGCGGCTTCCAAATCGGCCTTCAGCTGGCGCCTCTGTTGGAGAATATACGTTCTCATTCCTGGGGAGGCGTGCTGCCACTCCTGGTTCAGCACATCAATACTGGCCTGTATCTGATCGATCTGGAGCTGGGCGCGGCTGACCGCCGCCTGCTCGGCCGTGCAGTGATCCGCCGAGACCTCAAGCTGACCCTGGATGACGTACTGAGCCTTCGGGCCGGACGGCGCAGAAAGAATCTCGAGACTAAATGGAGAAGTGCCAACGGCCGGGTTTATCCAGCTCAGAGAATTGAAGCCCACCGGAATGTCCGGCGCACCCGCGAAGAGTAGCGGAAGGGCGCATTTGATCGCTGAAGTGACCGCCGTCTGAATGTTTTGGGCGATCCCCTGTACGACGTCTGAATTATCGAGAAAATTCAGGTTGGCGGCGATACCGCACAGAACGCCATCCAGGTACGCGTTGTAGCCAGCATCAATGGCTCCCTGGGGGAAATCGTGATGCTCCCACAGCGTGACTAGGAGGATGAGGTTCCGCCTGGGGAAACCATCTTCAGACGAATGGCCGAGGGCACCGGCGAACGAAGGGATGTCCACCGAGTCGCCCGCGTGCATATCGTTGCTCAGCAGGAAGCCCGATGTCCCATTCTCGTCGGCCTCCGGGGGAATGATGGTGATTGTGGGCAAGCTGTTTTGCGACGCGATATCGATCGCGGTCAGCGCGGGCCAAAGGTAGGGCTTCCGGCCGGTGGAATCCGGTAGCGACGTGCACTGCAACTGCTGAAGAATGGTCCGTTCCGTTATGTTCATCCTCACAACCTCCAACCACGCTGGTCATAACCCCCTTCGAGCGAAGTCCTTCAAGAATGCGCGAATCGAATTGGGAGTTGCTTGTGGGATCCAATGGGCGACGGTCAGCATAGTCCACGATGCCTTGCAAAATCCTTGCGACAGCGGTCTTCGCCGGCGTATGTCGAAGTCGCCTGCTCTCAGGCGTCGAGCCATTCAGGAAAGAGCGCGATGCATCTAGTGACGAACCACCCGAGGTTGCGCCAACTTCAACGTCGCGCGAACCCTTGCCGTCGCGCAACATGTGTTAGTTAAGGGTTGTGCTGAGCGGAGCCAAACAAGTCGCGGCGTGCAGCGTTACGACGCAATGTCCGCTATCGGCCAGAAGCGGATATTGCCGATTACATTTCAATTTGGCGAATACGCTACGGTACGAGACTCTCTTCCCTGCCAGGCGTACCGGCGACGAAGGTCGGGCACCTAGCCGGCAAGCGAGATCACCCAGCGGGCGATACCGTGCCACAACGCGCTTGCACTGAATGGAATCTTCAACAGCTGCACTGTTAGCGCGAAGCCTCCCGCCCAAAAATATGCAGGATGCACTTTGCCGCGGGTCCGCCAGTCATAGATCATGCCGGCAACAATGAAGAGGTCGCCGATGAGTGTGGGTGGCAGAACCCCAGCTACGGGCGGTGGGGGGCCTGGCAGTCCGGCCATTCCCGCGGTGCCCTCGAATGGCGGCAGATGGCCGCCCATCACGATGTAGGCGATGAAAGGTCGCGCGATGGGTGCATCAAGGATGACGGCCGTCGCCGAGATCAAAAAGCGCTTGTGCCAATCCGAGCGGCGAACATTGACCATCGCTGCAATAACGAGGACCGCGAACGAGAGCATCGCCGCCATCGGCACTATCATGAAAGCCTCGCCGCCGTCGGCGAAATTTGCCGCGATAGCCCGTTGGGCTGCAGTGATCGCGGCTAACGCGCCGAAGATCGTCATCGCGGTTGCCAGCGACACGCCTATCATTCCGACATCGCGATGGCGTGCGATGTTTCCAGACGCGGCCAGCCAGGCCTGATAGATCAGGAGCAACATCCAACCGAAGAAGAGCACTGCGTGGATCGCGAGCACCCCGATCCGTTCCGGAATACCTTGAGCCAACGGGACCCAGAACGTCGGCACAAAGCCAACGAACGCGGTGGCCGTCATTGCTATGGCCATCCAAAGGTAGAACCGCGGCCGATGCGCTGCTCTATCGTGTGGCGTTGCCTCGATGATCGTTGCCGTCACGGCTCCCTCCCGCATGCCGTTAAGCTAGCAGTCTACTGGAGAAGTGCGTTGAGACGACGACGCTGGAGGCCTTGGCTGGTCAGACTGAGACCCGCCGCCTTGCACGCCAACGGCAGCAATTTGCGCATGCCGCGCCCGTTCACGCTCCGCGTGCAATCTTGTCAGAGCGGATCCATCTGAAGAATCTCACCACAACGTCCGCTCTCGACTTATCCCAGAGGTGGGTATGGGTCGGAAGCAGACATCTCCCTAACGGTCAATACGTCGTTTGGCTGATGTCCGGCGATTGACCGGCTCTCTTGGCAGGCTTAGGCTTTCGCCGCCGCCTTTAGGACGTACTAAAGCCAGCGAGTCGTTTGAAGATGAACGCAATTTCCGACGAGGCGATGCCACGCTGGACCGCAGGCAGTCGGCTATGAGCAGTCTTTGCGTCTCTTACTCCACCAGACACTCGTCGGTAAGCGACCGGAGGACGTGAAGGCGTGGTAAGCGGCTGTCGCTGTAGTCGATATCAGAGAGCTGCTGGATTGGGCTCCTGTCGGCGGTCGAAATCAAAGTTCGTAAGCGCGCACGTCGTTGCCGAAGTCGGTCACTTTGGCGCGTTCAGGATGCATGAGCGCCATCCGGACGTCGTCATGGCCTGCCTGCCAGAGATCCTCCACGGTCGCGCGCGAGAATTCGAAATCCTTGAAGTCGGATGACTTCGTGTCATGCCGGTTAATCAAGTGAACAAGCGAGAGCGGTCCACGCCGGCTCACCGCGGTGAGTTTCTGCACCTCGGGATCGGACTGCATCGCGCGCGGCAGCTTGGCGACAACGTGGGCAAGCGCGCTGCGCAGCGCTTCAAGCTCGCGAATCCTCGCGTGTGACACCAGCAGCTTGCTCTGGTACTGGAGGTCCTTCGCCCGCTCCTGCACCTGATCGAGGTTTTGGGGGAGCTCGCCCTTGCTGCTGAAGAGATCGACCTGGACGATCAGCGCGTCCAAGCTCGGGTCATGAAGCACATATTGCAGTGGCGTATTCGAGAAGATTCCGCCGTCCCAGTAATACTCGCCGTCGATCTCCACCGGCGGGAATCCGGGCGGCAGCGCGCCGCTCGCCATGACGTGGCTCGCGGTGATCGTGTCGGCCTTGCTGTCGAAGTAGACCGACTCGCCGGTGCGCACGTTGACCGCGCCCAGCGACAGCCGGATGGCGCCGTCATTGACAAGGTCAAAATCGACCAACTCATCGAGCGTTGCGCGCAAGGGCTCGGTATCGTAGAAGCTCAAAGCAGCCATGCTGCCTTCCAGAGCAAGATAAGGCGGCACAGGCCGCGGTTGGTAAAACCCCGGGATGCCGAACACCATCGCCGATGCCGCGCTCATCCGGTTCATCCAAGGGCGCATCAAGTCCATCCCGGCAGGGAGCACAACGGGCGATTGCGCTGAAACGCGCGTCCAGAACTCGCGCAGGCGCTCGATTCGCCTCTTTGGCGGGTTGCCGGCGATCAGTGCGGAATTGATCGCGCCGATGGACACGCCCGCGACCCACTTCGGGGCGAAGCCGGCAGCATCAAGGCCCTCATAGACTCCGGCCTGATAGGCACCGAGCGCACCCCCGCCTTGCAGGACCAGGATGCGGTGCTTGTGAGCGGTGAAATTCGCTGCCGCTGAAACGGGCTCCTGCTTGCGATGATCGCGAACCATTGACATCGTTTTCCCCTACGAAATACCGATACCGCTCATTCCCGCTGAGAGGCTGCCCCAGGCGAGTCCCGCGGTATCCGAAGGTCATGTGCAGCCTTAGTCAATGAATACGACCACGGTCTCGCGCAGCGTGCGAGCTGGCGATCGTTTGGCATCGTGCGTTGCCTCCTTAAATGCGGCTTCCTGGTCATCGTGTCAATTATGAACCGGCAGGCGGCGCCGTATTTCCTAGAGTGCGCATGTTTTGTCGGAATCGATCAGTGGGAGGGGTACGAATCCGCAATCTGGCCCAAAGTCCGCTTTGGGTCGGAAGCGGACACCACCAAGGTGCATGGAATCGCCACTGTGGGAGCGACTTTCGGCTTCGACATTGCGCGGGGACGTACCCCATGGACCCACCTAGCGGGGGCATTCGCTGCGCGCCTCCCAGAACGCTAAGTCCCCTGAGGAAAGGACTCTGGCAATCCTTCGGGTGGCTCGGCTGTGATCTAAACCCAGTGCGTTGGGATCGGACACGACGTTGCTCGGTGACAATGTCAGTGCCATGGATTGGCGCGCATGTACCCCAACCTATTGTTGGCGTCCGTCACCCGCACGGCCTCTGGCAGAAGCGCGGCGAGCATCTGCAAATCTTTTGCGCGGTCGAACGTCGTTGCGGCAGCATGCAAGCCCCCCGGGCCGATGTCGAGCACAAACGCGAGCGGCTCGACCGCGGCGGGGTACGGGATGTACACCGCGCCGTAGCCTGTCTCCAGCAGCACAGGGGCGCCACTCCCCGGCGAGATCACGCGCGTAATACCCACTGCTTGCAGTTGCTGGGCATAGGGCCGCGCCAACTCGGCAAGCTCCGGCTGGTCGGCCGTAGGCAGCTGCGCCGTGGATGCACAGGCGCAGAGCAGCATGAACGGGAGCGTTCTGGCGAGCATGACGTAGTGTAGGCCCACTTCGACAACACTTAGTTCGTCGCCCCGATATCGGGGGCCGCTTTTGGCCGAAAGCAGACATCCCCGTAACGGTCAATACCTCGTTTGGCCGATGTCTGGAGATTGACCGGCTCCGTTGGCGGGCTTAGGCTTTCGCCGCCGTCATTAGGACGTACTAAAGCCGGTGAGTTGATTGAAGATGAAGCCAATTTCCAACGAGGCAATGCCGCGCCGAACCGCAGAGACGGTTTATTTCCCGTCTGTTAGGTACCCTACTTATCGTTAAGCCGCACCTGGAAGCATTCGCTGTTGTCCAGAGCCGATCACTTATTAGAGGCCGGTATGCCTATGACGCTCACACCAAACTTGGCCTGGCTGCTTCTTGTGATCGCCGGCCTGCTCGAGATAGTTTGGTCGGTTAGCATGAAGGCCTCGCATGGCTTCACCAAGCATCACTTCACAGCAATAACACTCGTCGCGGCTGCGCTCAGTTGCTGGCTACTTGGACTGGCACTGCGGCAACTCCCGGTTGGAACCGCCTACGCCGTCTGGACCGGGATTGGCGCTGTCGGCGCAGCCACACTTGGTATCGCGATCTTCGGCGAGTCGCTCACCTTTGTGCGCATCGGATGCATCGCACTAATCGTGTGCGGCATCCTCGGTCTCAAGCTTCTCGGCGGCGAAGGTGCGGCCTAACCTCCCGCTCAAGCGGACCGCTCGCCGGCGGCGCTTACGCGCCGTCCGCTCGCGGCCGCTTAGCTTCGTCCGTTAGACCGCACAAGAGGCACTGCCATGCTTACAGGATCTTGCCACTGCGGTGCAGTCCATATCGAAGTAGCGAGAAAGCCTCGGCGACTTACGAGTTGCAACTGCTCGATCTGTCGTCGCCACGCTGGTCTCTGGGGCTACTACGACAAAAGCAAGGTGAAGATCGTGGCCCACAGAGGTGCGCTTGAGCGTTACGTCTGGGGTGACAAGTGCCTAGCGCTCTGCAGATGCGCAACCTGCGGTTGCGTGACGCACTGGCAACCTATCGATCGCGCTGGTACAAGGATGGGCGTTAACTTCCGCAACTTTGATCCGTCTGTGATTGAGTCCACTCGGGTCCGGAGACTGGACGGCGCCAAGACCTGGAAATTCCTGGACTAAACCGCGCTTCGGTCATGCGGTAGCGCGGTGAGTCGTTCGACGTCGCCTAACATCGCGTTCAAGCCGGACCATCGCGTTCAAGCCGGACGCGTGTCCGCGCGGCAGGCCGTCGGCAGCCGCTGGCACGCGCCGGTTAACTTGATCGTTATGCCTCACCATCGCTGCAATGGGCTCGCTTGAACTGAAGGTGCCGCCGCCGTTCGTGGCGCTGCTGTTCGGCTTTCTGACGTGGCTGGCGTCTCCATTGGTTGACCCAGCTGAAATTCCGTTCGGCATTCGCGTGGGCGCCGCGATAGCCGTTGCATGCACCGGCGCGGTTTTCGGGGTCTCTGCCATGGTTTGGTTCCGGCGAGCCAAGACCACAATGAGCCCTATCAAGCCTGGCGCTGCGTCGGTTCTGGTCACTGGCGGGGTATTCCGCTTCACGTGCAATCCCATGTATCTGAGCCTGTTGCTGTACCTGTTCGCGTGGGCCCTGTATTTGTCAAACTCGCTGGCTCTGCTATTCCTGCCTCTGTTCGTGCTCTACATCAATCGATTTCAAATTGCGCCCGAGGAGCGCACGCTGTCTTCACTCTTCGGTCCGGAGTACGCTGCGTACACGGGGAGAGTGCGCCGGTGGCTGTGAGGCATAGCATCTCGTTCAACCGGCCGTTGCGATTTGCGATCGTTGCTGCGCTTGCCGCGACGGTGATCGCCGGCGGCTCCTCCCAGGCCGCGCCGCTTCTCAAGGGGTCGCGCGTGCTCGGCGTCCAGGTCAACGAGGCCGAGGATCGCGACTATTTCCGGGCTTTCGCCGCGGCGAAGACTCTGGGCATGGAGGCGGTGAGCCTTTCCGCGAACTGGGACGATGTCGAGACATCCGAACGGATGTTTGCGCCCAAGCCCAACTATTTCGCGATAGCCAATTCGTTCTATCCGTCCCGCGTCAAGCTCGACCTGTTCGTGCGTGCGCTCGATACGAATGGATACCATCTGCCACGCGATCTTCGCGGCCGGCCGATTGACGACCCGCTGGTGATCGATCGCTACACGAAGTGCGTCGACTGGGTTCTTTCTCAGCTTGCCAACACCGAGTTGACTTTTCTGGGCGTCGGCAATGAGATCGACATCGGCTTGGGAAAGGACTCATCGGGTTATGAGCGCTTCGCCCGATTCCTGGCGGCGGTCAGGTCGAGGTTGAGAGCGAAATACCCGGCGCTTGCTGTTGGCGCTAGCGCGACGCTCGACGGACTCGTCGGGGCGCAGAAGGCGGTTTTGCGCCAGGTCAACCGGGAGGCGGATCTCGTCATCGTGACCTACTACCCGCTCGAAACCGGAGTCGGGGTAAGAGACCCCTCCACGGTAGTCGGCGACATCCACCGACTCGTCGACACGTATCCCGCAGTGCCGATCATCTTCTCCGAGGCAGGCTATCCTTCCAGTGCCGCGCTCAAGAGTTCCGAGCAGCGGCAGGCGGAATTTGTGCGCGAAGTGTTCAAGGCATGGGATGCGCACCCCGCCCAGATTCGACAGATCACTTTCTATCATCTGACCGACTCGGGACCGGATACGGTGGCGGAGTTCACGCGGTACTACGGACTCTCGGCCGGCCCGTTCAAGGCGTTCCTCTCCAGCCTGGGGCTCAGGACGTTCCCGGGCTCGGGAACGGACAAGGAAGCCTTTCGGACTCTTCGGGAGGAGGCGAAATCGCGAGGATGGTGACCGTGGTCACGATAATCCCGCATCGCCGACAGCAAGCGCGCCCGGGACTATGCTTGGGTGGCGGTGGTTCGCCTGCTTCGATGGCAGTGCCGTGCCGGTTTAACTCGGATCGATAGGCAGCACATGAATCTCGCCGCCTGCCGCAATTGGCTAATCGCTGCAGCGATGCTTACCCTTGCAAGCGTTGCTACGCTTTTGCTGCTGCTTTCGGCAGCGGTCATCCCGTCTGTTGTTCGGAATCCGCTGGCCGATTTTGTGCAACCCGGCATCGCCGTTTGGTGGTTTGCTTTGGGTGGTCCGTTTCGTTCCTATCCTGGATCGCCACTTGGTATCGTCTTTGCGGGTGCGACGAATGCCATGCTTTGGTTGGTGGCAATTTGGCTCGTCTGGTGGGTCTATCGCTTGGTTCGCCGTTGGCTGGGTGGTGTGGCAACATGAAGGGTGTGTTGCCTAACATCTCGTTCAACCGAACCTGTCGCCGTAGGCTTTGAGTGTTGGGCTTGGTGGCCGGTGGTCCGCTGTTGTCGATGGTGCCCGCGCCGGTTAACTCGGATCGTTAGGCATCATCCCATAGCCGGCGAGCTCTTTGAAGATGAAGGCGATTTCGGGGCCGAACCACGCGTGACGGTTGGTATTCCTTGGATTGGGTTCTCTGCTTCGATCTGCAAGTCGTCGCAGTATCCGAAGCCTGAACCGAATGGCTCCTTGCCGGCGTTCGCCATTGACTTTTCGATGCGTGGCGCGAAACATCCGTCCTTGCAGGCCCCGACAGGAGGCTACGATGCGAGCAATTCGCGGGTTCGGCGCATTCTCGTTCGCTCTACTCGGCGTCGCGTCATGCGCCTGGGCCGCGTCGTCCGTGTCGTATACCGTGACGGTGAACGGCGCGACGGTGGGCAGCGATTCGAAGACGTACTCCTCCGGCAGTGCCGGTTCGCTCACCTTTACGCAGGATGGCAACAACTACGACTCGAGGGTCGACGGCCGAGTGTGGCCGGCCAACGCAGGCGGGTTCGCGCAGGTCACGTCGAGCGCTCCCGCGCAGGCGAGCGTCACCGCCCGATCCGACAGCAGCTTCGTTCTGCGCGCACCCGGCTCGTTTTCCAAGGTCGCGGGCGGCCGCCTCGTGCTTTTCCTCAAGCTCGAGGGCAACATCACCGGCAACGCGACGCTTGTCGGCGATATCAGTGTGAAGCTTCTGACGGACGTGAGCTTGGTCACGAATACAGCGCACCAGTCGCTGAGCAACCAGCCCGGCCCCGACACCGGCGGGTTCGAAATATCATTGCCACTGGACGCAAACCTCCCGACGGATGCGTTCGTCCAGGTTTCTCCGTCGCTCACGCTTACCGCGTCCGCGAGCGTACCGGGCGGCTCGTTGCAAACGGCGACCATCGACGCCAATAACACGCTGAAGGTCGCCGGCTTTCGGGTATTCAATGCGGGCGGGGTACAGGTCACCGGCTTCGCGTTCTCTCCGGGCACGTACATTCCGGAGCTCCTACCTCTGCCGCTCGGCGTAGTGCGTGCCATCGAGTACTACAACCCGTCTTATGGGTTCTTCTTCATTACCGCGACAGCGCAGGAGATTTCCGATCTCGACAGCGGCAAGACGCCCGGCTGGCAGCGTACCGGCGAATCGTTCAACGTTTACACGACCTCGGGGGCGGGCCTCGTGGGGGTGTGCCGCTTCTTTGGCGTGTTCGGTCCGAAGAGCTCGCACTTCTACGCGCCGCGCGGGCTCGGATGCGAAGCTCTGCTCCCGAACAATCCCGTGTGGCAGTACGAGGGCGAGGCGTTCTACACCTATCTGCCGAACGTCAACGGCGACTGCCCCACGGGCAACGACCCGGTCTTCCGGCTTTACAACAACGGCCAGGGCGGCGCGCCGAACCATCGCTTCACCACGAGCGCGTCGATCCAGGTTCAGATGCTCGGCGAGGGCTGGATTGCCGAAGGCTCGGGCTCGGGGGTCGGCATGTGCTCGCCGCAACAATAGCGATTGCGGGCCGCCCGGCGCGAAACTGCTGAGGTCAACATGTGTTCGAGACCCTGCGTCGGCTCGGGCAGAGCAGAAGTCGCATGCCTAACCGATCATTCAATCGGACGCGCCATGTACGGGCTTTGGTTGATGTAGCGCCGCGTGGCGCGCCGGTTGATTCAGTACGTTAGGCCTCATCGTCCGGGCCGGCTCGGACCCTCCTTTATCTGTCGCTGTAACAGACCCGGGAACCAGTTGTGCGGGAAATCGCTGACGTACTGAACACGGTAGGCGCCCCAAGCTTGAACGACTTGCAGCGCAGCGCGCCTTCCTGGCGAAACGTGCCGAGATCTGGAGAGACATCCAGGATGGCAAATTTCCGGCTAGCTACGCGTCGGTCGGCGGAAAGCGGTTCGTTGGTGCTCCGCGGAGGACGGCGATTCGATGCGATTTCCTGATGGCAAGCAAGATCGCCCTCGGGAGCAAGTACCTACGGGACCACATATCCGATCTTGCACAGCGGGATCTGTTGTTTAGCGTGCTACGCGATAGAGAAGTCTTCCCGAACCGGACCGGAAGCAAGTTCTACTGCTGCCCGAAGTGCACGGCAAAGTTGTACGAGTGCGTGCGTTCGAAGGTGTTCCGATATATCGACAACGCAAAGTGGAAGGCAGAGATTGAGTCCGGCCGTGGAGCCTCAAGGTGAGGCCTGGCCACTCGTGCCACCGGGCCCCAGGGCTGGGCCGTTGTCCCCGCCGCGTGCGTTGAGCGTGCACCGGATTCACTTTGACCTGATTCAAGACGCATCGAAGGGCACCGGCATACTGTTTTCGACAGCCGCCAAAGGTAGTTTGCATCGCGGCGACATTCATGCGCGACGAGCTCGCCAGACTCACTCGACCGCGTCTCTGGACGACGTAGATTCGCATCCCCAGCCCGGGCGTCGGCCTGGCATACAATCCGGCAGCTATTTGCCCGAGCGCTCGTCTGTGCTCTTGGCGGCTCACGAAGAAACCGACGGGATGATGAGCACGATACGCACCGATCAGCGCAGATTGTCTGAGCCATCGCGAAGAGGCCCACTCCCCGGCTGGGTGGCGTTCGGGGTGCCGGCGGCACTGCTGTGCTTCACGAGCATTTTGAATGCGCAGACGCCGGGCATTCCTGGCATTACGTCACCCAAAGTTGTCGCGCCGGCCAAGGCGGACGCCGTGGAGACCACCGAGCAGCAACGGACGCGGATCGCCAAGCTTCTGACTGACGCGCAAGCGGAGAGTGAGCGTGCGGCGGAGCCACCGCCGGGCATCGACCCGCGCGAGGCGTCGGATTTCCGCGACGCGCAGTTCCGGCTGGTCACTGCCTACGACATCCAGCTCCGAGCGCTGGACGAGATCGAGCGCGTGCGCAAGGCGCGGAAGGACGCCGAAGCACGCGAGGCCGATTGGCATGGATTCGATTCACCGCCGCCCTATTCGATCCTCTTGCTGGACGACCTGCGCGATCAGGAAGCGGCCGCGCGCGACCGCATCGACGTGCTCGAGGGAGAGTTGGCGCAACTGCGGCTCGATGGAGCGCGCGCAGAGGAAGACCTGAAGCACGCACAGGAAGCGCAGCGCCGGGCCGACGAGGCGCTCGCGTTGGCAACGGCACCCGAGGAGAAGACCCGGCAGGCATGGCGGCGCACCCTCGCGCGCCTCCAGGCGCGAGCTGCGGCCGCAGTGATCGCGGCCGTCGAGTCACACACGAGGTTGCGCAACGACGATCTGGCTGCGCTGCGGGCCGAAATGCAGCTTCTCGGTCGGCAGGTGAGCGTTGCGCTCGCCGGGGTAACTTTCACCGAAGCCGATCTTCGCAAAGCCCAGCAGCGCATCGAAGAAAAGGTGGCCGACGTTCGACGCGCTCTTATCGCCATCGAAAGCAAGCGCAACGCCCGCATTCGCGAGCGCGACCTCGCCACGCAGGACGCCGGGCGCCTGCGGGCCAACCCCAAAGCGATGGCAAGCGATCTGGCGGTCGCGGAGGCGCGGCTCGGTGCAGCGGAAGCCGCGGTCGACTCCGATCGCAACCGTATTGACGCGCTCCGGTCCGCACAGCTCCTCGGCGAGGCGATGAGCACGCTATGGGATCAACGCTATACAGCGTCGGTAAGCACGGATGCCGAGGCGAGACGCGTGGCTGTTCTGAAGATGCGCGAGGCCGTGCGGCGCGGCGAGCGTTACAAGACTTTTGTCGAGAGCCTCGTGCGGCAGGCACGCGCACGGCTCTTGGAAGCCACATCCACGCTCGCAAAAACCGGTCTCACGCCCGCCGTGCTGCGCTACGACCAGGACGCACTCGCTGCGCGCCAAGACGCGCTCCTTTCGGTCGAGCGGTTGCGGGAGAGCCTGGGCGACGTCCTCTCGCACGTCGACCGATGGCTGGCGGACGTGGACAAGGCTGCCGCGCAGCGCGACGTCCGGACGCGGCTCATCGATGCGTGGGTCGGCGTTCGCGACCTGCTGCAGCGCGTTTGGAACTTCGAGCTTTTCGACGTCGAGGATACGACGGTCGCCGACGGGCAGCAGGTGACGATCCAGCGTGGTGTCACCGTCGGCAAAAGCGTTGGTGCGTTGGGTCTGTTTCTGCTTGGCTATCTCGCGATCGCTGCCACGGCGCGCCGCGTCGAAAAGCGCGTGGTCTCGCGGGGCTTCAATGCCCCGCGGGTGCGGACGACCAAACGCTGGATCCTCGCGTTCTCGGCGGTGCTGCTCGCGGTCCTGACGCTCAACCTCGCGCATATTCCGTTTACGGTGTTCGCCTTCCTCGGAGGCGCGCTCGCGATCGGCGTGGGCTTTGGCATGCAGACGATCATCAAGAATTTCATCAGCGGAATGCTGGTGCTGATGGAGCGCCAGGTGCAGGTCGGGGACATCGTCGAGGTGGAGAACATTACCGGCACGGTGATGGAGGTGAACCTGCGCTCATCCACCGTGCGCGGCTTCGACGGCGTGGAAACCATTGTTCCCAATTCGGCACTGATCGAGCAGAAGGTCACCAACTGGACCCGCAGCGATCGCAAGGTGAGGCGCGTCCTCAAGGTCGGTGTCGCCTACGGCTCTCCGACGCGCCAGGTGGCTGACATCCTCCGCGAGTGCGCCAAGGAGCATGGGCTGGTCCTTCGCGATCCCGAGCCGCTGGTGATCCTGGAGGACTTTGGCGACAATGCGCTCGTCTTCGCGCTGTTTATCTGGGTGGAACTCGGGCCGAACGTCAATTCGGCGCAGGTCATGAGCGATCTGCGCTTCATGGTCGACAAGCGCTTCGCCGAGGCCGGCATTGTGATCGCATTTCCGCAGCGCGACATCCGTCTCGATGCCGCGAAGCCGCTGCGGGTCGAGGTGGTGCCCACCGCGGCGCCGGGAGACGGGATGCCGCACCAGCCGGCTCGATAACGTCGCTCGTGGTCGGTTCGATTCCGGGCTCCGCCCCCACTCCCCTGCTTTCACGACGTACGCTGCATCGCGCGCGTCCTCGGTCGCTTGTTCACCGAGTACAGCGACCTCATTGCATGGCTACATCATCGACGCACCGCTTGGTTAGCTGGACCCGTTGCGAGCCGCGTCGCGGCGTTCATGGGTCACGCGCGACCACGGGCGCCCGCTCAATACTCTTACGGTCTTCTCAGGAGCAATACCACACCGACGACAATGAGGATGAGCGGCCACCACTCACGTAACAGCGGTCGGATCTGGGGAATCCAGCCAAGATTCGACGCGAGAAAAAGGGCGCCCACGACGATCAGGATCACAGCGCAAATTCGAGAAGAGAATCGCATACACATCCCTTGCGGGAACTAACACCCATGGGCAGGCGACGCTTGGAGTCCGAAGGTAGGCACCGCCCGCCTTCTGATTACGCGCGAATCCGCACGCGAGAAACCGCAACGCCTGAGTTTCTCGGCGCGCCGCGTTACCGCGTAGGTTGGCCGCTCGTGCCCTCCACACCGCCGTGCGTCGCGCCGTCACCCGATTGTCGCAGGTCGCTGGCAGATTTCAATTCGCCAAGGCCCACCTTCCCGGGAGCCGCGGCGCGACGGGAGCGGGCGCCAGCGCACCCGCTCTCGTCGCTCACTTCGCTTCGGTACCGGTTGCGTCGTCGGCGTGACGGACCCGCCGCGCCATCTCGCCGACGACCTCGCTGAACTGTTCCCCGATCTCGTGACTCACGAAGTCCTTGGAAAGGACGGCAGCCGCGATCCCCGTCGGTTCGAGCTCGAGATGGTAGACGAGCCTGGTGCCGTTCCCGTCGGGTTCCAGGGTCATCAGCGAAGCGAGCCGTCGCATGCTGCCTTCGATCTGAGTTGAGCGAATGGTCCGCAGGGGGTCGAGCTGCATCTTCCGCACGCTCGTGTAGGGAAAGCTCAAGACGCCGAACTTGGCGACACCGCGCTGCTCGATGATCAAGCCGTCGGCGTCGCGCTCGACGATCTTGGTTTGGCGCACGTTGGGGACCCACTTGTGCAT
>Ga0318524_10000376_pt1 | contig 14917 bp, 9 predicted proteins | sample GRESIP052b4f22_FD_203685 | JGI IMG/M metagenome (GOLD analysis project Ga0318524, IMG submission 203685) | Tropical soil microbial communities from Luquillo Experimental Forest, Puerto Rico - GRE.SIPMG.052b4f22 | ecosystem: Environmental > Terrestrial > Soil > Tropical forest > Bulk soil... | reverse complement strand
TTGGTCGGGCTCGAGACCAAGTGGGCGCCCTTGCTGGTCGACTGGATCGATGTCGACATCGTTCCGCAGAGCATCGATGGCGCCGAAGACAGCGTCTACATGGGACAGACGCCGCCCTACCGTACGGCCAACCGCTACATCACCAGCACCACGGAGCTCCTCGCGCTGCCCGGCTTCGGCCGCGACCGCTACCTCGCGCTCGCGCCCTACATCACGGCGCTCCCCCAGGGCACCAAGATCAACGTGTGCACCGCCAGGGACAAGGTGCTCGACGCATTTCTCGCCGCAGGTCAAACCGAATTCAGCGCGACTGCCGGTCAGCTCGACAAGAACCGCACCGCGACCACGGGCTGCTTCCCGACGCTCGCCAACTACCAGGCGGCGTTCAGCGGCCCCAAGACCACCGGCACCTCGCAGGCCGTCAACAAGTTCGGCCAGAACTCCGTCTACTTCCGCCTGACGAGCTTCATCACGATTGGCAGTGCGCAATTCAGTTTGTACAGTCTGCTCTACCGCGACGCGACCGGCGCGGTGCGTCCGATCCAGCGCAGCTTCGCGCCCGACTGAAGGCGCTCGCCATGCCGCCGGCCCTCGCCACAGTGACGCAATCGACGAGCACGAGCCCACGAATGATGACACTATCCGCCCATGTCTGACTGGCTGCTGCTTCGCCTGCCGCACACCGACACAGAGCTCGCGACGTGGCTCGTGGTCGATGCCCGCGGCGCGCCGCTCAGTCCACCGCAGAGCGGACCCCTGGCACTGGCTGCGCCGCGCGTCCCCGGCCGGCGCGTGTGCGTACTGGTCGGCGGTGCCGACGTACTCCTCGCGGAGCCCGAAGTGCCGGTCAAGGCCGGCGCCAAACTGCAGCAGCTGGTCCCTTACGCACTCGAGGAGCATCTCGCCGAGGACATCGAGGACCTGCAGTTCGCCCTCGGCAAGCGCTCCACTGAGTCGCCGCGCGTGCCGGTCGCGGTGGTGGCGCGCGCCCTTCTCGATCAATGGCTCGCGACGCTGCGCGCGGCCGGCATCGAGCCCGATGCGATCTACGCCGACAGTGAGCTGCTGCCGGCGAACCCCGGCCAGGCGGTCGCGCTGCTCGAAGCGGACACGGTGTCCGTGCGGCCACCGGGCGGTACGCCCGTCACCCTGCCGGGCGATGCGCTCGCCGAGGCGCTGGAGATCGCGCGTGCCGGCGCCGAATCCGGTGGCACCGGGGGACGTGGGCTCATCCTCTACACCGGCGCTCCCGAGTGGCAACACCACTCCGCGCAGGTCGAGGCGGCGCGACCGTATTTCGATGGCATCAAGGTGCAGCTGCTGGCGGGTGGTCCGCTCGCCCTCTATGCGCAGCAGTTGCCCACCAGCACGGCGATCAACCTGTTGCAGGGCGACTATGTCCCGGTGTCCTCGCGCGGCACCGGGCTCAAGGCGTGGCGCGTCGCCGCGATCCTCCTCGCCGGCCTCATCGGATTGCACGTGATCGGCAAGGCGGCGGAGCTGCAACTGCTCAAGCGTCACGAGCACCAGCTCGATGCCTCGATCCGCGAGGCCTTCCGCAGCTCAATGCATACCGAGGCCAGCGCCGCGGAAGCGCGGCGCCTGATGGAGAAGCGCCTCGCCGGCGCGCGCGGTGCCGGTGGCGGTTTGCTGCCGGCGCTTCAGGCGCTGGTGCAGGCCCGCGACTCCGCGCCCGGGACCAGCGTACAGTCGTTGAACTTTCACGGTGGCGCTCTCGAGATGAAGCTGTCCGCTCCCGATGCGACAAGCCTCGACCGCGTCAGCCAGTCGCTGCGCAACAACGGCTGGCAGGCCGACCTCATGGGCGGCACCAACTCCGGCTCCGCCTACGAGGGGCGGATCCAGATGCACTCGAGCGGTAGCTGAGGGTCGCGATGAAGCTCTCCTTCAAATCGCTGTCGCTCAAATCGCTCTCGCTCGGCTCGACCTCGCTCGGCTCGCTGTCGCTGCAGTCGCTGCCCGAAACCCTCGCCGCGCTCTCGCCCCGCGAGCGCCGCATGGTGATCTTCGGCGCGGTCGCGCTGATCGCGATCCTGATTTTCGGCTTGTTGATCCCGCTCGATCGCAGTGTCGCGCACACGCAGCAGCGGCTCGCGAAGAAACGCGCCGACCTGAGCTGGATGCAGACCGTCGCACCGCAGATAGCGGTGCTGCCGCCACCGTCCGCTGCGAACGGCGAATCACTCCTGGTGATCGTCGACCGCTCCGCGCGCGAGTCCGGGCTCGCCGGTTCGCTCGCCGGCAGCGAGCCCGGCGGCCCGGGCAATCTCTCGGTACGGCTGGAGAAGGCGCCGTTCGATGCCCTCGTGGCGTGGCTGGCACGGCTCGCGCAGCAGAACGGCGTCACGGTGGACTCGGCCATCATCGAGAAAACCGGCGCGCCCGGTCTCGTGAACGCCAGCATCGTCCTGCACGCGAGCTGAAGTGAAGCGAGCGGTATGGATCGCGCTGCTCGCCGCAGTCGCCTTCGTGGTGATCGTGCTTGCCCGCATGCCGGCGGCCTGGGTTCTCCCGGCGCGCGGGCCACAGTGGGCCTGTGGGAGCATCGATGGCTCACTCTGGAGCGGCACCTGCGCGGGGCTCACGGTGAGCGGCAAACCGCTCGGCGATCTGAGCTGGGAGCTGCATCCGCTGCGGCTCGCAGCCGGTCGCCTCACCGCGCATCTCACCCTGGGGCACGGTCCCGCCGATGCCGCCGCGGATGTGGAGCTCACCTTGTTCGGCCAACGCCTGATCGCACGGAACCTCGTCGCCGATCTGCCGCTCGATCCCGCCCTCCTCCCCTCCGTGCCGGCCGGTCTGCATGGGCGCGCGCACGCCGAACTGGCGCTCGCTGAAGTGCAGCGCGGCGTCATCCGCCAGCTCCAGGGGCGGATCGAAGCCCGCAACCTCGAGGAACGCAGCGGTAATAACACGGCTCTCGGCAGCTACGCGGTGAGCTTTCCCGGCGGCAGCGGCGACCTGGTCGGGACGCTGCGTGACCTCGAGGGTCCGCTCGCGCTGGAAGGGACGCTGCGTCTGACGCCGGCACCGGGCTTCGAGCTCGAGGGTGTCATCGCCGCGCGCCGCGACGCCCCGCCCGAGCTCGTCAACAGTCTGCGTTTTCTTGGCTCCCCGGACGCGACGGGCCGGCGGCCGTTCGCGTTGTCAGGGACGTTCTGACACAACAGCGAGCGCGTCCGAGGGGCACTCAGGTCAGCTCGCGAAACGCCCCGAGCAGCGGAAAATAAAGCGCCGCGCGCACCTTCTCAGGTCCGAGCGACTGTGCGAGCGCCACGTAGCCCTCGAGCTGCGGCCGGTAACGCTCGATCTCCCGCGCGAGGAATCCCTCGAGATCGCCACCTTCGTGGGCGCTCGTCTTGTAATCGATCACCCAGCGGGTACCGGACTCGTCGACGAAGCTGCGATCGATCTTCACGTTACGCAGCCGTCCGCCGCTCACGCCGCTCAGCTCCCACTCGCTGTAGGCCTCGCGATGGCTGCCGCTCAGGATCCAGCGACCGCGCTCATCGGCGAGCGTCTGCCGCAGCGCCGCGAGGATCACCTCGGCCGCGCGCGGTCGCTCGTCTCGCGGCACACCGAGCCGCTCGAGTTGGGTGAGCACCCGTGTACTCTCCTCCTCCAGGGCCGCAGCAGGTGGCAGCTGCTCCGCTCCTGCCAGACGTGCGAGAGACGCGTGCACCACCGTGCCGATGTCCCGCTGCGTCTCGCGCACCCAGCTGAACTCCAGCGGCTCGGCTGCGAGGTAGGCGGGAGGAAGGTGAGTGACGCGTACGCCCGCCGGCGGCGCCGGCGGCTGCCAGTCTGCAAGCAGGCGAGTGAGCGGAGCTGCCACCGCGGGCTTCGTCTCCAACCTCGCGGTCTCCATGGTCTCGAAGCGGCCCCCGAGCGCCGGCCAGAGAATCGCCAGCATGCTGCGGCGGTCCGTCTTGATCGTTCCGTCGGGAGCGGTCGTCGGCGCCGCAGACAGCCACAGTGTGCGCCGCGCGCGCGTCACGGCGACATACATGAGGCGGCAGCGCTCGTGCGCGTCACGCTGACGGATCAGGTCCTTGAGGAAAACATTGAGGTCGCTCTCCTCCGCCGCGCCGATCGGCGGCGATGGCGAGATGAGCAGGTCGCTCTCGCTCGACTCACTCGGCAGGTCGATCCAGCGCAGCAGGCGGTGCTCGGCGCCGCGCGTCGCGCGCTGCAGTGCCGGCACGATCACGTGCTCGAACTCGAGGCCCTTCGCCCGGTGAATGGTCATCACCTGCACCGGGTTATCAGCGCTTCGCGGCGCGCTGTAGAGATGCGCGAGGAGCGAGCCGAAATCCTCGGGGCCCTGCCACTCGAGCGCCGCCGCGCGCAACGCCAGGGCGGCGAAAAAGCCGCGCGCATCCGCGAGCTCCTCGGCTCCATACGCGTCGCTCGCCCCAAGCCGCAGCCAGGTCCTCTCCAGCCAATCCGCGACCGGCGCCTCACCGCGTTCCGCGAGTGATTGCGTCAGGACAGCCCGCACCCCGGCGAGACGCGCGCGATCCCCGGCATCGCAACGCGCGAGGCGCTCGGGGTCCGCGAGTGCCTCGAGGACGAGCTCGCGATCGTTCAGCGCCGAGAGCGCCGTCAGCGTCCGCAGGCGCGCCCCGCACCAGGGGGCGCGCAGCAGCGCGAGCCACGCCGACCGGTCGGCCAGGTCGAACAGCGCGCGCGTGAGCTGCACGAGGTCCCGCACCACGAGCCGCTCGCGCAGCGGCACCAAATCGACCGCACACGTTGCGACACCGCGTGCGCCGAGCGCCTCGACGATCGGTATGGCGTGTGCGTGAGCGACGACGAGCACCGCCACGCTCGCCGCGGGGTCCCGGTGGCGCAGCTCCGCGACGTGCGCGGCGATCGCCCGCGCTTCGGAGGCGGGACTCTGAGGAAAGAGCCTGAGTGTTGCGGTTGCGAGGTCACCGTTCGCCCGAGCCGCGCGGGCGGCGGTGTCCGCCGCGATGCTCTCGCGGTAGCTCACGGCGCCGGTGCGCAGCTCATCTGCTGCCGGGAAGACCTGCGCGAACACCTCGTTGGTGAAGCGCACCAGGTCGGCTACCGCGCGGAAGTTACGCAGCAGCCGCAGAGGCTCGAGTCTCACCGGCCCGATGCCGGCGGCACGCGCCCTGAGAAAGAGACCAACCTCCGCGTCCCGGAAGCGGTAGATCGACTGCATCGGATCACCCACGACGAAGAGCGTCCGGCCATCGCCTTCCTGCCAGCCGACCGTGAGACTCTCGAGCAGCTTCACCTGCGCGAGCGAGGTGTCCTGGAACTCATCGACGAGGATGTGCCGCAGCGCGAGACCCGCGCGCAACGCGAGATCGGTCGGTTCGCCGCCGACGGTCAGGGCCTCGCGGGCGGCGCCGCTGACGTAGGTGTAATCGACGCGGCCAACCTGCGCAAACTCGGTATGCAGCTCCGCGGCCGCGCGCGAGAGCATGCGGGAGAGCGCCTCGATGGCTGCCGCATCGTCCTCGGTGAGCTGCGCGGCGGGCGCCCGCTTCAGTGCGAGCAGCGCCTCACGCGCGCCGGCGAGATTGCGCAGCTCCCCGATCAGGTCCCGCAGCTGCTGGCAGGCGCGCGGATCGGCAAAGCCCGCACCGAGCCGATGCGCTCCGAGCTGCTTGCGCCAGTCATCGCGCGTGAGCGCGAGGTGCGCGAAGTGCTTCCAGTGGGATAGGTCCGCCGTCTCGCGGCTGAGCGGGCCGCAGCCGGCCAGTGCTTCGGCGCGGCGGCGCAGCCCGGCGGGGAGCAGCGTACACAGCGCTTCGAGTCGCGTGCGTGCGAGGCGCGCCAGGCTCTGATTCACCCGCTCACACAGCGCACCGGGCTCCTCGCCCGCAACGAAGGGAAGCCAGTGGCCGCGCTCCTCGAGCATCTGCGCGATGAGCCGCTCGAGGTACATCCAGTTGTTGTCGGTGCGGTCAAACAGCAGCCGCGCATCCAGCGCGCGCTCCGGGTCGCTCTCGGCGCTCTGCAGCGTACGGCGCGCAGCGCGCTGGTAGAGCTCGCCGGCGCTCTCGGTGACATTCAGCGCGCCACCGGCACGCGAGGCGACCGGTAACTGACTCGCAAGCCAGTAGTTGAAGGAGTCGATGGTCTGGATCCGCAGGCTCTGCGGGTGGCGGTCGATGCTCCAGCCCCGAGCCGCGCCGTGGGCGAGCGCGGCTTTGGCGAGCATCGTGAGCTCTCGCGTCTCGGGATTGTTCGCGGCGAGCTCACCGCGCAGCGCGCGGATCACGCGTGCCCGCATCTCCGCCGCCGCCTTGCGCGTGAAAGTGATGGCGAGGATCTGCGCCGGATCCTCGACGGTGGTGAGAAGTCTCAGGAATCGACGCGTGAGCACTGCTGTCTTGCCCGAGCCCGCGGGGGCTTCGAGCAGGACCGAGCGCGAGGGGTCGCTCGCCGCGGCTCGTGCGGCCTCATCGAGGCGCAACGCGGACTCACTCATCGGTGTCATCCGCGTGCGCCGCCGCTTCCGGAGCGAGGTGTGCGCCGATGCGGCAGAGATCCGTGAGGTGGCAGTAGTCGCAGGCTCCCTCTGCCGGGTCCACGCGCGCATCGCCCGCCAGAAAGGCGCCGATCAATCGGCCGATGAGCTCTTGCCAGCTGCGCTGCTGCGCCCGCCAGTCGGCGGCGGCGGCGCCGCTCGCCGCAAGCGCGCTCACCCGCGGGAGAAGATCGGCGGTCGCCGCGACGCCCGTGAAACGCACCTCGCGCGCCGTCAGATTCACCGTGGCGAGCGCCATGACGTCGCTCCCCATCGCGGTGAGATAGGCGAGCAGCTGTGGGTGCGTGGGCCGCGCGCCGTACCAGTCGGGGCTGCCAGGCCGGCCGCTTTTGTAGTCGAGTACTGCGAGTCCGTTCGCGACCCGATCGACGCGGTCGAGTCGCAGGCGTACCCGGCCGCCCCCGAGTGCGAGCTCGGTCATGTGCTCGGTCGCCTCGACCGTGAAGGGCGGGCGCGTCCGCTCGAGCGCACACAGGCGGCGGATCAGGCGCTCGGCGCGCACGCACTCGCGCTCGAGCGCCGGCGACAGCACGGTGAAGAGATCGAACTGCGCATCGGGCGCTCGCCGCGCCCGGCGGCGGCGGCTCCCCACCTCCGCCTGCAGCGCCCGAGCCGCCTGCGCCACGCACTGCGTGATGAGCACTTCGAGTGCGCCCTCATCGAGCCCTTCGAGGGCGTGCGAGTTACGGAGCTCCTCCCAGAGCATCTGCAGCGCGGAATGCAGCAGCAGCCCGCGCTGGTCCATCGGGACCCCGGGCTCGGGCTCCTCGGGCGCTGTGGCCCCGAGTCGCAGCTCCGCGTAGGCACGGAACGCACACGCGTTCTGCAGCGTCAGGGCACGCGTCCCGCCGGGGAGCGGAGTCAGCGGATTGAAGGTCACACCGCTGACATCCGTCAGCTGCTCGCTGCATCCGTCCCGGTGCAGACGAAGCGGCAGCCACAGGGTCGATGGCCTCCGCTCTTCGAGGGCGAGGCCTGCAAGGCACGGACTCGGCAGAAGCTCCCGATCCTCATCGAGCACGGGGACCGAGAGCACGAGCTCCCGCGCGCCGTGCCGCCAGGAGCGGAGCAGCGTCTCCGCCTGGCTGCGCCGGCCCGTAACGGTCGCCTCGGGAATAGCGGCTGCGAGCTGTGCCGGCAGCGGCAGGAACGGATCGGGCGCCGGCGGTTGCGGGAACCGGTCAGCGTCGAGGGAGCCGACCCAGATCCCGTCGTAGATCACGACCGGGTCGGTGAGCGCCCCCGCGACGGTCACCGGCACTCCTTCGTCCGAGGGTCGGTATGAGGTCCGCCGCGCCAGCGCCTGCAGCAGCTCGAGTGCGGCATTCAGGCCGAGACTCGGCGCACTGGCGGCCAGCTCGCCGAACTCCTCGAGGACCTCGCGCCAGCGCAGGCGCGTCTGATGCGCGGCGCCATCGGGTACGAGCGGGCCCGGCCAGCCCACCGTGGAGAGAGCAGCCTCGAAGCGTTCGGACCAGCGCCGTGGGGAGGCGGTGCCGGTCGCCAGTCTCCGTTCGGCGCCGTGCAAGCGATCGTCGAGCTCACGTGCCGCAGGCTTCAGCTCCCGCGGTGCAAGCTGCAACGCGCCGAGGAATTCCCGGAGCGTCAGGCTCGTCGGACCGCGCTGGCGCAACAGCCACGCCAGGTGCGCGCGCGCTGGCGCCTCCGGGCTCAGCCAGTACGGGGAGGTCAGCCAGCGGCTGATCAAGTCCAGCTCGATGTCAGCGCCCGCGAGAAGGCTCAGCGTCAGGAGGGCCTGCGAGGGTAGCGCCAGCGTGCCGAAAGGCTCCCCGCCTTCGAGGCCGACGAGTGCGCGACACGAGTGCTCGCCGGCGAGCGTCGCCCCGGGATCCAGGGCGTCGCGGATCAGGCTTGCGAGTCGCTCCCGCGCTCCCGCAGGTCCTGGAAGCATCACGAGAAGCCGCGCGTCGGGCTGCGTGCGAAGCCGCTCGCCACACCAGGCGGCGATCGCCTCCATCTGCGAGAGTGCATCGGGCGTCCGTACGCCGCGTACGGAGGGCTCGGCAGCGCGCGCGCTCGGCGCTCCGGGGCCAGCCGCCAGAGCGCTGAGCCAGGGAGGGACTGCGTCGAAACCGCGCAGCAGCAGCGGAGGCGGCGCGCCCGACTCGCCGAGGCGGCCGGTGAGGGAACTCACACTCGCCGCGTTCAACGCACGACAGCGTGCCTCGAAGCCGCGCCGGGCCTCGAGAAGGAGCGTCGCCTCGCTGTCCGGCGCACCCGCTACCACGGCGATCCCATACTCGGCCGCTCGCTCGCTCGCACGTTGGAGGGATTCGGCGAGGAGGTCAGTCTCGAGGAAGGGATATTCGCGTGAGGCTTCCTGCGCCGCCTCGCGCCAGAGCAGCCACTCCTCGGTTGAGCTGAGAACGCGCGGCCATTCGGCAGGTGCCTCCTCGCCGCGCCGCTCGCACTCGCGCCGCGCCCAGCTCGAGGGCGTGAGCACATCCACACTCGTCCACACCTGCCGCCCGGCGGCGAGCTCGGCGGCGGCATGCGCCAGCTGTACCGCGCGCAGCCGCTGCCCTGTCGGCACGAGCAGCGTGCCGCCGCGCTGCAGATGAGAGGCTACATCGCTTGGAAGACTAAACAAAACAGACTATTAACGAGCTTTTATCGAACTCACTTGAACCGCGAGGCGCGTCGTACCACGTTACGTGTCACCGTCTCCCTGACACCGAGTTGCCGCGGGGCCGCCGCGCAGGCGGTGAGCTGCTCCTCGATGCGTGCGAAAACCTCGCCGAGCATCGCCGCATCCGGAAGATAGGTGATGCGGAAGTGATTGCTGTACGGCACGTTGAAGCTCGCTCCCGGGGCGATCAGCACGTGCTTCTGCTCGAGCAGGTCGAGCGCAAACTGCTGATCGTCGAAGTCCGGCAACACCAGGGGATTCACACCGACAAAGGCGTACATGGATCCGCGCGGCGGCGCGAGCGTGAGGAAGCGGCTGCGCTGCACGGCGGCGAGGATCGCCGCGCGCGATTCGTACAGCCGCCCGCCCGGGGAGACGAGCTCGCGCACGCTCTGATGGCCGCCGAGCGCGGTCTGCACTGCCCACTGAGCGGTCACGTTGCTGCAGAGGCGAAGCGAGGCGAGCAGCTCGAGCGCCTGGAGGTATTGGGCTGCGGCGTGCGTGCGACCGGAAAAGACCGCCCAGCCGACGCGGTAGCCGCAGGCACGATAGACCTTCGACAAACCCGAGAGTGTCGCGCAGACCGTGTCGTGCACCAGCGTCGCCATGGGGACGAACTGCGCATCCCCGTAGGTCATCTGGTCGTAGATCTCGTCGCTGAACACCACGAGCCGCCGCTCCTCGGCCAGCCGCGCCAGCGCTTCCAGCACCGCGCGCGGATAGACGGCGCCCGTCGGGTTGTTGGGATTGATGACGACGATCGCGCGCGTGCGCTCGGTGACGAGGCTGGCGATCTCCTCCGGGTCCGGCACGAAGCTGTTCTCGGGATGGCAGGGATAGTGCACGGCGCGGCCGCGATTGAGCGTCACCGCGGCGGTCCACAGCGGGTAGTCGGGGCTCGGGACGAGCACCTCGTCGTCCTCGTTGAGGAGCGCCCGCAGCGTGAGGTCGATGAGCTCGCTCACGCCGTTGCCGATGAAGACCTCCTCCGCCGTAACACCCGCGACGCCGCGCTCCTGCTGCTGCATCACCACCGCCTCGCGTGCCGGGAAGATGCCCTGCTGGTGGCAGTAGCCCTCGGCCTCCGCGAGGTTCTCGATCATCGCGAGCCGCATGGTCTCGGGGGTGCGGAACCCGAAGGCGCGCGGATTACCGATGTTGAGGGAGAGGATCTCGTAGCCCTGGCGCTCGAGCTCGTGCGCGCGCCGCGCCAGGCGGCCACGGATCTCGTAGCGCACCTGCCTCAGGCCCTGGCTCGGGCGGATGCTGAAGTCGCTCTTCATGCGCGGAAGAATAACCCAACGGCCGCGCGCTTCCGCCGCTCCCGTGCGAACTGTGACCCGATCGCAGTCAGGAAATCTCGCGCCAGCGATGGCAGGCGATGCCCTGCCCTGCTGCAGGCTCTTCCCACTGCGGAACGCGCTCGCCACACACCGCTATCGCCTGCGGGCAGCGCGTGCGATAGACGCAGCCGCTCGGCGGCGAGAGCGGCGATGGCGGCTCGCCGCTACGCACGCGGGCGAGACGGGCGGGCTGGATGTCGGGGTCGGCGACCGGAATCGCCGCCAGGAGCTCGCGGCTGTAGGGGTGGCGGGGCGTGGCGAACAGCGCTGGCGCCGGAGCCAGCTCCATCATGCGCCCGAGATAGAGCACCAGCACCCGCTCGCACAAGCGCCGCACGAGCGCCAGATTGTGGCTGATGAAAAGCAGCGACAGCCCGCTCGCGGCGCGCAGCTCGGCGAGCAGCGCGATCACCTGCTGCTGCGTCGGGGCATCGAGGGCACTCACCGGCTCATCGCACACGAGCAGGCGTGGCTTGAGGACCATGGCGCGGGCAATTCCGACGCGCTGGCACTGCCCGCCCGAGAGCTCGTGCGGGTAGCGCTCCGCGATCGAGGCGGAGAGTCCGACACGGGCCAGCACTGCGGCGACCGCGGCGCCGCGGGCGATGGCACCCAGCGAAGGCTCGTGCACGCGCAGCGGCTCGGCGACGGTCTCCGCCACCGTCATACGTGGGTCGAGGCTGCCGAGCGGGTCCTGGAAAATGATCTGCAGATCACGCCGCAGCGCCCGCAACTCGGGCGCCGGCAGTGTCGCGAGCTCGCGTCCCATCCACACCACGCGCCCGCTGGAAGCCTCGAGCAGCCTCAATGCGGCGCGGGCGAGTGTCGATTTGCCGCTGCCGGATTCACCGACGATACCGAGCGTCTCCCCGGCGCGCAGGGTGAGGCTCACAGCGGTGAGGGCATCGAGGCGTGCGGGCGCGCCGCGCCCGCTGCGGCGCAGGCCGTACCGCACGCCGAGATCCGTCACGGTGAGTACCGGCGGGCGCCCCGCCGCGGCCGGCGCTTGCACATCCGCATCCGCAGCCGCATCCGCGGCCGCCATCAAACCATCGCCAGCCTGTGCATCCTTCACCAGCGCGCGGGTGTAGGGGTCGCGCGCTGACTTCAGCACCGATGCAACCGGACCGCTCTCGATGAGCCGGCCCTGACGCAGCACCGCGACGCGGTCGGCTACACCGGCGAGCGCCGCCAGGTCGTGCGTGATCAGCACCAGGCCCAGCGCGCGCGTGCGCTTGAGCTCCGCGAACAGCGCCAGGATCTGTGCCTGGATGGTGACATCGAGCGAGGTCGTCGGCTCATCGGCGATCAGCAGCTGCGGCTCGCCGGCGAGTGCGATGGCGATCATCACGCGCTGGCGCATGCCGCCGGAGAGCTGGTGCGGGTATTGCGCGAGGCGCCGTCCGGCATCGTTCACGTGCACGCTCTCGAGGAGCGCCTGCGCGCGGCTGCGCGCGGCCGCGGCGGTGACTCCCGCGTGGCGGCGCAGCACTTCGCTCAGCTGCGCGCCGACCGTGAGGTGCGGCGTGAGCGATGTCATCGGGTCCTGGAACACCATGGCAATCTTCGCGCCGCGCACCCGATCGAGCGCCGCCGGGGAAAGCCCGATGAGCTCCTGTGGGCCGAGCCGCGCGCTGCCCTGCGCCCTGCCATTCGCGGCGAGCAGCCCCATGACGGCGAGGAACAGCTGGCTCTTGCCGGCGCCGGATTCGCCCACCACGCCGAGGCATTCCCCGCGCGCCACCGCGAGGGTCACCTCCTGCACGGCGCGCAGCTCGCCCTGCGGCGTGTCGAAAGTGACGCCGAGCCCGTGCAGGCTCAGCACCGGGTCTGCGCCGGCCGCCTCAATGCTCGCGGGGATCGAAGGCATCACGCAGGCCGTCGCCGAGCAGATTCAGCGCCAGCAACAGCAGCACGAGCGCCGTCGCCGGTACCAGCAGCATCCAGGGCGCAGACTCCATCTCCTGTGCGCCGGCGAAAATCAGATTGCCGAGGCTCGCCTGCGGCTCCTGGACTCCGAGGCCGAGAAAAGAGAGGAAGCTCTCGAACAGGATCATCTGCGGCACGATGAGGGTTGCGTAGACGGCCACGGGACCCAGCACGTTCGGCACGATGTGCCGCAGCAGGATCGCGTGCGGCGGCACCCCGAGCGCGCGCGCCGCCTCGATGAACTCACGGCGCCTCAGTGCGAGCGTCTGGGCGCGCACCATGCGCGCCGTGGTCAGCCAGCCGACCGCGGCGAGTGAGACTGCCAGCACGATGAGGCTGCCGCGCGTGAAGAGCGTCGTGAGAATGATCACCACGAACAGGTACGGCAACGAATACAACACGTCGACGAAGCGCATCATCGCCCCATCGATGCGCCCGCCGGCAAGTCCCGCCACCGCTCCCCACAGCACGCCGATCACGAGGCTCACCGCGCTCGCCAGCACGGCGAGCAGCAGCGACAGCCGCACGCCGTGCAGGGTGCGCACGAGGAGATCGCGCCCGAGCCGGTCGGTGCCGAGCCAGTGTGCCGCCGCACTCCCGGGAGGCTGCGCGAGGTGCTGCCAGTCGAGGCTGTCGTAGCTCCAGGGACTCAGGGCCGGCGCGATGAGTGCCACGAGTGCGATCGCGGCCAGCACGATGAGCGCGGCACTTGCGGCACGGTTGCCGCGCAGCCGCCGGCGCGCATCACTCCACAGTCCGCGGCGCGCGACGGCGGCGACGGTGGGGCCGTCATTCACGCCGTGTGCCCGGATCGAGCCAGCCGCAGGCGAGATCGGCGCAGAGATTGAGCAGCAGCGTCAAAGCGCCGTAGACGATGATCATGCCCATGACGAGCGGATAGTCACGATCGATGGCGCCTTGCACGAGGTAACGCCCGGTCCCTGGGAGACCAAACACCGCTTCCACCACCAGCGAGCCGGTGACGAGAAAGGCGATGGCGGGGCCGAGATAGCTCGCGACCGGCAACAGCGCCGGACGCAGCGCGTGGTGCCACACGACGCGCGCCTCACCGAGACCCCGCGCGCGGGCGCTGCGCACGAAGGGGGCGCGCAACACCTCGAGGAGGCTCGCGCGTGTCAGCCGCGCGAGCGCTGCGGCGAGCGGCAGGGCGAGTGTCAACACCGGCAGCACCAGGTAGCGCGGTGCGCCCGGCTGCCACCCCGCTACCGGCAACCAGCGCAGGTGTATGCCGAAGACGAGCGCGAGCAGCGGCCCGATCACGAAACTCGGCAGCGCCACCCCGAGCGCACCGATTGCGGCGACGGCGAGATCGGCCCCTGGCCCGCGCCACGACGCCGCCGCAATGCCCGCGGGGATACCGGCCATGAGCGCCACGGCGATGGCGCACAACCCGAGGGTGGCGGAAAGCGGCAGGCCTCGCCCGATGAGCTCGCTCACCGTGAAATCGCGCTGGCGGAGGGAAGGACCGAAATCACCGTGAGCCAGCGCGCGCAGATAACGCAGGTACTGCACGGGCAGCGGCTGGTCGAGGCCGTACAGCCGATCGAGATTGGCCCGCACGGCGGGGCTCACGCCCTGCTCCTCATCGAAGGGGCCGCCGGGGGCGAGACGGATGATGGCGAAGGAGACGGTGACGATGATGAGAAGTGTGGGAATGAGTGCCGCGACGCGACGCAACGCGAGCTTCAGCATGCGGCGACTCTAGCATTTCACGCAATTTCATGGGGTGGCTTGGCGGTGCGCAATTCGTCAACGCCGCGGCACGTCCCGTCAACACCGGGTGCGGCCTGCCGCTATACTGCGCGCTCCGCCCGTGTGCCGGGCACATCGAGAGCCAAGAGGCGAAGAAGAATGAAGCGCATCCTGGTCGGCATCAAGCGTGTCGTGGACGCCAATGTGCGCATCCGCGTCAAGCCCGATGGCAGCGGTGTCATCACCGATGGGGTGAAGATGGCCATCAACCCCTTCGATGAGATCGCGCTGGAGGAGGCGTTGCGCATCAAGGAGCGCGGCGCCGCCGAGGAAGTCATCGTCGCGACCGTCGGTCCGGCCGACACCCAGCAGCAGCTGCGCACCGCGCTTGCCATGGGCGCCGACCGCGCGCTGCACGTGCAGGCCGAGGGCGTGATCGAGCCGCTCACGGTCGCGCGCGCGCTGCTGAAGCTCATCGAGCGTGAGCAGCCATTCCTCGTCATCCTCGGCAAGCAGGCGATCGATGATGACAACGGTCAGACTGGCCAGGTGCTCGCGGCGTTGTGGAACCGGCCGCAAGCGACCTACGCCTCGAAGCTCGAGCTCGCGGGCGAGACGGCACGTGTCACCCGCGAGGTCGACGCCGGACTCGAGACGATCGAGGTCGACCTGCCGGCGGTGATCACCACCGACCTGCGCCTGAATGAGCCGCGCTACGTGAAGCTCCCCGAC
>Ga0318524_10000366_pt1 | contig 15045 bp, 18 predicted proteins | sample GRESIP052b4f22_FD_203685 | JGI IMG/M metagenome (GOLD analysis project Ga0318524, IMG submission 203685) | Tropical soil microbial communities from Luquillo Experimental Forest, Puerto Rico - GRE.SIPMG.052b4f22 | ecosystem: Environmental > Terrestrial > Soil > Tropical forest > Bulk soil... | reverse complement strand
GGGTAGGGGGGGCGCGCGCGAGAGCTCCGCCTACATTTGGCGCCGCGGTCGTCGCACCGGAACGACGAGCGCCATCCAGTCGCCGCTGCGCCACGCGAGACGGGCGAAGACACCGGCGAGCACATCGAACGCGGCGGCGGCGACGGGGTAGCCGGGCCGATCGCGCCGACTGGCCTGGCGGATCGCCCACCAGTGGAGCCGAACGAGCATGGGCTGGCGCGTCGTCATCGGCGCTCGCGCCGCGCGCGGCGTGCCGCGACTTGGGCCTCGAGCGATCGCGCCAGCGACGCGCATGCGTCGCGTACCGGAGCGCTTCGCATCACCTGCACGACCTCGGCGATCCCCTGGGCGACGGCGAGGTCCTCGTCGGCGACGTCGAGCACGATCGGAAGGTTCACGCGAACGGTCGCCATCGGTGCGGTATACGTACGTATACGCCATGACGGGGTCGCCGCCCACGTTCGTTGCGCACTCGCCCGTACCGAGGGGGTACGCGTCCGTCTACGAGCGCGCCGACGTCGTTGGGCCCATCGTCTCGCCTGCGGCCTTCGCGTGGGTCATCGCTCCGCGGAGCGCGCGCGCCAAGCACGAGATCGCGTGGGTTGCGAGTCTTGGGCCCGGCCTCGATCTCGTGCGCCTCGAAGAACTCGAGCACGGCGATCGACACACGGTCGCCTTCGACCTCGATCGCGCCGTGGCTTCGGTGCGCGTGGCGGGATCGCGCTACGCGATCCTGGCGCACAACCATCCCGAGGGGGATCCGACGCCGAGTCCGGAAGACAGGCGACTCACCACGGCTGCCGCGGCGGTCTGCGCTCGGGCAGGCCTTGTCCTCGTGGACCACGTGGTCCTCGGACGAGGGACGTTCTACTCGTTCGCCGAAAGGCGATTCTATGCGATGCGGGGACCCTGAACCAGGAAAGGGTGGAGACGCCGTGGACAGTGTGCTCGTGCAAATGATGACCGAGATCCTGAAGCCGCTTCCGGAAGCCGAACGAGCCAAGCTCCTCGGCTGGATCGGCCACGAGGTGGAGAACCGGCCCGTCGTCGCGTTTTGCAACGACGAAGAGGGCCAGGTGTGGAAGCTCGGTTGCCCGAGCCCGCTAGACCAGACGACGACCGTGATTGCGCTCCTTCCCGACTACGATCGCAAGGTCGTCGGCGTCTACGCGATGAAGTCCGGCAAGACGAGCGAGGGCGCGGAGCTCGTGCAGTTTTTCCGCGAGGTGATCTGGCGACCCAAGCACATGCAAGGCCCCATCTCGCACCGCGCGATGTTCGTGGACCTTCGCGATTGGCTCTTGGACGAGCACGGCGTGGCTGCGGACATTTGCCAGGAGCTCGCCGAGCGGCTGGAGGGCGAGAAGGAGGGGAGCGCCGACGCCAAGGTCCTCATGACCGCCTGCAAGGTCTTGAGCGAGTACGCCGGCGACGACGTGGAGCTCGTCGACGAGGACGCCGGGTCGCACGCGAACGGCGCCGCCGGGTAGACTGATCGTCATGGCGACCTACACGATGCGCTACCGGGCGATCCCCATGAACGTCTCGCGCGGGACGTTCGCCGCGGCATGGGCAGCGGTCCCACGGGACCTCGCCTTCGAGGCGGCGCTCGGGCTGGCGCTCACGTCCGACTTCGTGACGGCGGGCCCGACGTGCGTCCGCACGATCGTGCTTCACTCGACCGGGACGGGACCTCTGCCCGATCCGCAGCCGGCCGCGGCGCTCGCGGGCGTCTACCAACAGTCCTTTGTGCAGGCGCTGAAGACGGGTCTGTCCGGCGTCACCAGCGACCCCGTGGTCGTCACATGAGCCGCCGCCGCGAGCGAAAGAGCCAGCGCGAGGCCGTGGCCGCCCCCCTTCCGCCGGGGGTTGTCGCGGCGCCGCCGGTCGTGCCCACGGCGTCGGCGACGACGCTCCAACAGTATTGGACGCAACTCTCTGGCGCCCGTTCGCCTGCCGCCGCGCGGGAGGCCGTTCCGCTGACGTCCCCGGCCCCGGCTCCTCTTTCGTCGCCGACGCCGGCGGCGGTCGAACCTTCGCCCGTCGCCCCGTCGCCCGCCGCTGCCGCCCCTACTCCTCTCGCCACGTCCGCACCGCCTCCGGCGCCCGCCTCTTTTCCTTTCGTCGCCCCGAGCTCGCCGCCACCTCCGCCGCCCGCGGTGCCGCCCGTCCCGCTCTCCGATCCGCACGCCGATGGGCCGGGGCCGGAGGGATGGGGACACGGCGCCGCCGCGAGCAACGCGTACGCCGAGATGATGCGCACGCGCGACGCGTGGAAGCAGAGGACGCAAAAGCACGTGCCCCAGGTGGATACGCAGCTTGTGCACGCCTGGGCATGGGCCGTCACGCGCTATCCCCCGCAGGCCCTCACCGTTTGGCTTCAGCGCACCGCACCGGCGCAAGGGGCTTACCTCATCTACCTCGACGGCGCGCAGCTCATGAACGGCGACCATCCCGATCGCGCGGTCTACGAGGCCGTGCGTCGCAACCGTCGCCAGCCGACGATCGCCGAGACGTTCTTCGCGCGCATCCGAGGCCTGAGCGAGACAGGCCAGGTGATCGAGGTCGGGTGCGGCGAGATCCAGCTCCCGCCCGAGCCGTCCGCGCAGCCTCAACCAGGCTACGCGCAGCCGCCGCCGTACGGTCCGCCGCCCTGGGGCGGTCCTCCGCCGGGCTATCCCCCTTCGCCGTACGGGATGCCGCCGTACGGTCCTCCGGGCGGCATGTACCCTTCGCCCTACGGCTACGGGGCGATGCCGCCGCCGCCGTGGTGGTGGAACGCCGCTCCCATCGTGGGGCCGCTCGGCGCCGCGCCCGCGCAGGCGGCCGCCGCACCCGCGGCGATCCAGCACGACCCGGGTCTCATGGTGCTGTGGGAATCGATCCGCGATTCCACCAAGGGCATGACCCAATCGCAGTCTGAGCTCGTGTCGAAGCTCTTGGAGCGCGCGCTCCTCGTTCCGCCGGCGCCCGCGGCCCAGGCGACCGGCACGGCGAGCATCAAGGAGACGTTCTCGGTGCTCGAGAGCGCCGTGGGCCTGGTCGACAAGCTCCGCGGTTCGAGCGAGACGGGGAGCGAAGGAATCAAGGTGCACGACGTCAACGGCGCCAAGATCGTGGAGAGCTCGCCCGGCAAGATCGACTCGAACACGAGCATGCTCCTCAGCCTGAACGAGATGGGCCGCGACTGGATGAAGCAGCGCGGCGACGCCGCCGCGAAAGCGCAGGCGAATGCCCTGTCGGGCGCGAGCTCGCCGCCGAAGCCGAACGGCTCTGCGGGCAAGTAAGCCCGACCAGTGCCAAGATGCACACCGGGGCAACTCCGGTGAGCATGGCCGAGGACAAGGCGACGGGGTGGATGGTCTTCACGTGCGACGTGTGCGGCGTCAGGGAAGACGAGGTCATCGTGTGCTCGGGGATCTCGAGCTGGCTCGACGTCCGGATCCAGACGCTCGACACCCTGAAGACACGGCTCGTGCTCGAAGGCCACGCCTGCTCGCTCGCGTGCCTCGAAGCGCTGACGCACGCGCAGGTGAGCCGCGTTCGGGTCGAAGTCTTCGGCGAGGCGCCGGCGAGCGGCGTCACGCGCGCGGCCGGGAGCTAGTGGTAAAGTAACCGTCATGGTCGCCGCGGACGTCCCCCGGGCTGCCCTCGAGATGGCCCCGAGCTCGCCCCGCTCGAGTCCCCCGCCGGCCTCGGCGCCCGACGCTCCCCCCGGCGCCGGCGCCGCCCTGCTGGCGCTCCACGGTGACCTCGGCGACGCGGCCGGCGACGTCGCCGAGATCAACAGCGCGCTCGCGGCCGCCGGCTACCCCCCGAACGAAGTGCAGCGTGCCGTCAGCGGCTACACGGGCCTGTCGACGGGCGCGGTCAACAGCCTGCTCGGGCTTCTCTCGGGCCAGCCGCCGACGCTCTCCAACACGGCGCCGCTCGTCGCCGCGGGCCTGGCGCTCATCCCGGCCATCGGCCCGGTCGCCATCGCCGCGGTCGCCGCGGCCCTGCCCGTCATTGACTTCATCGCGCAGCTTCTCTCTCCCGCGAAGCCCTCGTGCACGTGGACCGTGGGCTCGCTCTGCGTGACGAGCGTACGCCCCTACGGGCCCGGCTCTCGCTATTGGCAGTCGATCGACGACTTTCTCGCCGGCGCGACCGCGCCCGACGTCCCCACGCCGCCGGGGTCGCGCAACGACCAGATCGACGCGGCGTTTCCCTTCTACCGGGACACGATCCTCTGCGAGCTGGCGCGCATCGGCGACGCCCCGACGGCGGCCGTCGCGCAGTTTTTGAAGAGCTTCTATGCGGCGTGGAAGGCGAACGCCTCGTACGCTCTGAACGGCTTCCAAGCAGCCGACGAACACAAGCTACTCCAGGCGGTCGCCGACGCGTGGAACACGGTGCACGATCCGGGCGCCGGCTTTGCGTTTCGCGGCACCGTGTCCTGGTACGGCCTGAACCTCCCCTCGTCGTCGGTGAAGAGCTGCCTCTTCGATCCGACCAAGGCGCTCGACGATCCGGCGCAGACGACCTACGTGTCCGTGCTCCTAAACGGCGACGTCGACGGGCACGACCAGCCGCCCGTCTCGATCCACACCGGAGCTCTCCGGCCGGGCTTCGTCCTCAAGGGTCCGATCGAGTGGCAGCCCTCGCCGCGAAAGCCGAGCGGCGCCGGCGGGGTGGCGACGGCGGCGGTGGCCACGGCGGGCGTCGGACTCGGCGCCTGGCTCCTTCTCGGGCGGCCGCTCTCGATCGAGGCCGCCAAGCTCGCGTTCACCCGCGCCTTCCGGAGGTAGCCCCCGTGACACTCTCGGCCCCTGCCCACGTGGTCCGTCTCATGGTGCCGCGCATTGCTGCGCGTCCGCGTACGCCGCCGTCCCTCGCGGGGAGGCATGGCGTGCGGCATCGCGTCTTTCGGTCCGGACGTTGGTGGGACTGGCGCGACGGCGTCGGGTGGGTCCTGATCGAGCTCGCCGCGGCGTGCGCGGAGTGGAGCCCGCCCGTCGCTACGCCCCCGGCCGACGTCGCCGCGTACGCGCGCGCCGCGCTCGAGGCCTCGGGCGGCGAGCCCGTGACCGAGACCATCGGCGCGCGCGAGTGGCTCTTCACGCGCGAACGGGACGGCGCTCCGACGGTGCGCATGTGCCTCGGCGCGCCGTCCTCGCTCGGCGAGCTCGCTCCGCCGCCGCCGGCGTACGTGCGCAAGGCGCACCCGCGCGGGATGCCGGGCGTGCGAAAGAGCGCGCAAGAGGTCGCCGATCGGATCTGGCAGGACCGAATCGATCCGCACGTCATCCAGACGGCGCGCCAGGTGATCCGCGACGCGGGCGCCGCCGAGCCGCGCGGCTACCCCGATCCGAAGCGCATCGTCGCCGCCCTATTCGCCGAGGTGAAGCGGCGCGCGGTCTTCGTCAAGGATCCGATCGACGCGGAGCTGATGGGCGGAACGGCCGTTATCCTCTGCCTCGATCCCGAGGGCGCCTGCATGGCGGGCGGCGACTGCGACGACCAGCTCATCGCGCTCGGGGCGATGACGATGAGCGTGGGCGTCGCCGTGCGTCTTCGCGTCCGGCGCTACCGAGGCCAGGCCCAGGCGCACGTCACGATGCTGTACGACGGCGGGCCGCGCGGCGGGGGCCCCTGGCTCTGCATCGATCCGAGCGTCGAAGACGGCGTGTGTTCCGAGGCGCCGTTCGAAGAGGAATTCCTCCTGGAGGTGGATCGCATGGGCGCGACGCACGAGACGACGACCTTTGTGGGCCTGGGCGATCCGTGCGGCGACCTCGGCGATCCGCCGCCTCCGACGCTGAGCGCCGCCGAGAGCGCCGCGTGGGAAGGCGAGCTCGCGCACATCCGCGACCAGCTCGACGCGTCGAGCGCGCGCCTTCGCGCGATGCGCGCGGCCTACGCCCAGGTGCGCGCCGACCTCGGGCTACCGGCGTTCGACACGCTGCCGCAGGGCGAGTCGCCCCCGCCCTCGGCGCTCTCCTACTACGGCCAGCGCAAGGTTTGGACGGCGCAAGCCGACCAGCAAGAGCAGAAGCTCCTCGCGACGACGGCGTTCCTCTCGCAGGTCATCACGGAGGGCCTCGCGGGAAAGCGTGCGCTCTGGTTTCACGTCGGACCCCAGGGTCCCGACGTCTTCGTCGAGGCCAAACCCGGCGATCCCTTCGCGCTGCTCCTTTTGCCTGGGCCGAACGGCTCGCTCGTCCCGACCTACGTGGACCCGCAGGGCAATCCGATCGGCACCCTCGGGATCGTGCCGCTCGTCGTCATCGCGATCGTGATTGGCGTCGCGGCCGTCAGCGCCGCCGCGGCGTACATCACGCACGAGGTCTGCGACTACCTCGCGACCAAGCACCACGAGGACGCCCTCGAGCGAATCGGCGAGCAGGGCCGGCAGCTCATCGAGCACGGCCAGGAGACGCCGGCGCAGGAAGCCGCGCGCATCCAGGCCCTCGAGCACCTCGCGCAAGCGACGCCGCCGAAGCCGCCCGAGAGTCCTTCGATCTTCGGGAGCCTAACGGTTTGGTGGGCTGGCGCTGCGGCGCTCGCCGGCGCCGTGGGCGGTTTCTTTGCCGCCCGGCTCCTCGACAGCCTTTTCGCTCCCCGCCGGGTCGTCGCTCCGAGCTGACGTCGACGCAGGCCCATTCGTCGCCCCTCGAGGCGAGAGGGCGCCGGCGTGCGCTTGGTCGTTGGCGGCCGCCGTGGCCGCGGCGCGCGTGGCGTAGCCCACGAGGTGCTCGAGGCCGCACGCGCGAAGCCCGCGCTCGACTCTGAGGCGCGTCATCTCGAGGATCGAGACGCCCATGAGGTACTTGACGACGGACCGTGGATCGATGACCGCGCAGACCGCGACGCGGCGCAAGTCGTGGGGACGGATCGCGGGGTGATGCGTGAAACCGTTGGCCTTGGCCATGGCGAGCCCTCCGTACAAGGGATACCACGTCGAAGAGGCGCGCACCCAAGAGTGCTCGGGGGCGTGCACAGGTGACCTCACGACCGCACCGCTCGTTTGAGTGGTGCGCCGGCCTCGGGCACCGTGGGGTAGGTGAGGCGTGTCGACGGTGCCCCCTACCTTCGGATCATCGAGCGGCGGCGTCAGGGGGGCGCGCGCGCGGTGCATATGGCGGCGGCGCGCGTCTGCGCGGCGCAGCCCAAGACCCGCCCCGATCGACCCGGCGCGCGCGCCCTCGAGCGCGATCTCGCCCGCTACTACGAGCGGTGCAAGCTCGAGACCCGCGGTCGGTTCCCGTCGTCACGACGGACCAAGGAGTACTGCTCGGCCGTGGCGTGGACCATCGCGCGCCGAAGCGGTCGGCACGCCCCCTATTTCCAGAGGACGGAGGAGATGATGGCAAGGAAGCGCGACAGCAAGGGCCGTTTCGTCAAGCGCGGAGCGACCGCGCCTCGCCGGCGCCGGCGCACGAGCGCCGCCCCGAAGCGAAGGCGCGCGACCGGCCGCACGCGGCGCACGGCGACGCGCACCGTGCACGTCCCGGCGCCGCCCCGTCGCCGCCGCCGCGCGGCTCCCATGACGTCCGCTCCCCGGAGCCGCATCCACCGTCGCCAGCCGGCGCATGCGCCCCGGAGCTCGCACCGTCGACGCCGGCGCGGAGGCGCCCGCCCGGTGATCGTGGTCGCGAGCGCTCGCCATCATCGACGCCGCGCGACACGTCACTTCCGCCTGCGCGCCCACGCGCCCGTCATGCTGACAGCCGGCGGGATCGCGATCCTCGGCATCGGCGCGATCCTCGGCTTCGAGGGCGCGAACCTGATCCATCGGCGCGTGATGACCAAGGACGCAACCGCGCAAGGTGCGGCCGCCGACACGGAGACGTTCAACGCGAGCGCCGTTCTCGCGCGCCCGAACGGCGCGAGCATCGGTTGGCAACTGGGCCTTGGCGTCGTCGGGATCGCGGGCGGCGTCTTTCTGCCGTGGAAGTGGCTGAAGCTCCTCTCGTACGGCATCGGCCTCGGCGCCATCGGCCACCTCGCGGGCCAGGCGATCGACGCGTGGATCGTCCGCCCGCTCTTCAAGGACAAGAAGACCAATCAGCCGAGCGCCATGGGCAAGCGCCTCTTCGCGCCGGAGTACGCGGCCGATGCGGTCGTCTACCCCGCGCAGCCCGCGAGCGGAACGACGCAAGGACCGCCCGGCACGATGGGAGCTCCGGTCTTGAGCAAGCGCGGTACGCCCGTCATCGCGGCGGCGCTCCCCGCGGCGATGGCTGGACGCACGCCGCCTGCGCTCGCGAGCCTCGGCGCCGCGCCGAACGCGTCGCTCGCGTCGATGTTCGGGGGCCTGGGGCAGCGAACCGAGGGCGGCAATCCTCCTCCGCCGCCGCCCTCGCGAGGCCAGGTGCCGCAGCCGGTGCCCGTGCCCGAGCCCCCACCCCGGCAGGTGCCGCCTACGAACGGCAACTGCGAGTGTCCGCCCGCGGGGCCGCCCATGGGATGCCCCCCGATGATGGGCGAGCCGCCCGTCCCGGAGGTACGCGCCGAGGTCGTCGTCGATCGGGCGCACCCGATGTTTCAGAGCATGCTTCGCGGCCGCCGTCTGACGCGCGCGGCGTAGCCCCCCCCTCCGCTTCGCCCGGCGCGCCGCGGGACACGCGCCGGGTGGAGCTCTTCGCCCCCTGACAACCCACGAGCCACGGACCCCGCACCGCTAGCGGGACGGAGAATCCCATCATGACCACGGCGAAACAGTCGATCGGAGACGAGGCCATCAAAGAGGTCGGCCTCGGCATGCCCCCCGAGTGCTTCGGCGACAACACGGACCTTGCCCTCGCCGACCAGTGCGGACCCGACGCACGGATCGTCAAGATCGAGGTCGCCCGCTGGCGCGTCGACATTCCGATCGCCGATCTCGCGATGGGCACGTTTGGGGACCGCTTCTCGCCGTGGAACTCGAACGACGGGCAGCCTCCGCCCGGCGTCACGACGGCCACGAACACGCTCGCGACGCCGGGTGTGCTCGCGGGGCCAACCATCATTCGCGGCTTCTCGATCCGCGTGCTCGTCACGCCCGAGAGCCGTCGCATTCCTGGGAACCTCTTCGATCCGGGGAGCAACGTCGGCGCGCCCGCGCAGCCCGCGAGCGTCGACGTCTTCTCGCTGAACGACGCCGCGCGCGCCCTCGGCCTGGGCGTTGGGCAGACGGTGCCCATTCCGGCTGACTTCCTCTACGGACAACCGACGTGGAAGGCGGCGTACGCGTTTGAGAACGCATACGAGCTCGCCGTGCTCGCCAACCATCAGGAGCGGCTCATTATGCAGCCGCTCACGCAGTGCGCGCGGATCGAGCCCTTCGCCGAGGCCGAGGCGGCAGGCAACTCCTTCACTTCCAACCAGGAGACGATCCTCGCGCTCAACGACCGCATGAACGCGCTCGGCTTCACGGCGCAGTTTCAACCCGTGCTCTTCAAGCGCCTGGGCTCGATCACCGATGCCGGCGCGCTGAACGCCGGCATCTTCACGCCGTCGCGCGAAGAGGACGCGTCGATCACCATGTTTGGGGGGATCGGCGTTCCGCAAAACCTCCTGCAGAAGGATCCGTACCTCCTGTCGACGCCGATCTACTGGCCCGCGGGGATCCCGATCAACATTCAATTCATCGTGAACGACCAGGCGTACCAAGCGCAGTTTCAGCGCTGGCTCTCGGTGACGGGCGGCGTTGCGGGCGCGGCGGGCCAGGATCTCAACATGCCCTACAGCCACAATCCGCAGCTCGCGGGCGCTATGCCCACGCTGACGACGGGCGACACGACCCTCGAGCAAACGCTGGACGCGGCGCCGGTCAACGTAAATCAGCAGACGCCGAGCGCGCGCGCGCTCCTCAAGCTCGGGCCCATGGTGTTCGAGATCGGCTTGATTGGCCTCCGCGCCAAAAACAGCAAGTGGGATCCGGTGATCGCCAAGGCCTTGAAGCGCGGCGCCCTCTCGGCGCCCGTCGGTTACGGCTCGATCTCGTACCTCATGTGACGATCCCCCGCGCGGCGCGCTCGGCGGCCGGGGCAGTCCCCCTGGCCGCGTTCCGACGGGCGCGCCGCGTTGCGGGGAGCTGACGCTCCCCGCTCCCGCTTCTGTTGCGAGCCCAAGGACTGCCGTTTGCCCGGAGCGAGTGCACCCGATGATCTCGATCGCAGCGACCGGCCTCACGATGCCGGCATTCGACACGCTGGCGCGTCTCTACCCTCAGCTCGCGCTCGCGATCGCCGAGGGCGTCCCCTGCCGCCCGAGCGGCCGCATTCTCTCCGCGCAGTTTGCGTCGGCGACCATCGGCCAGGTGATCCCCGCGAGCTTCTCGGAAATCTTCGGCGGCATCGCCATCTTTTGCGGCTGCGAGGAGTCGATCGATCCGACGAGTGCATTCCCCGGGAACATCCTCAAATACCTCTCGGACACGTGCCAGGCGCGCGTGACGGGCGTCACGTTCACGCTGACGGTCAAGGGCGGCGGCACGAACGACTGGGATCCGATCCCCGAAGAGACGCCGCTCCAGCTCGTTCCTGGGACCCTCAATCCGTGGGCGGGCGGATGGGTCATGAACCTCCCCGACAACGTCAAGGCGCGCTTCACGCTCGCCGCGGCGCCGATCGCCGTCCCGTTCACGGCGTGGCTCAACATGAGCTTTGCCGTCTTGGGCGAAGGCTGCGGCCAGTACTCTTGCCTCGATCGCAAGACGGCGCAGAAGAGGCTACGCGACGACCACGGCATCGGATTCGGGGGAAGCGTCGGGGGCGGCGGAAGCTCCTACGGAGGTGCGCGGTAAACGGACGCGAAAGCCCATGACGACGACGATGATCCGGGAAGAGGTGGCGAGCGCGGGGTTTGACGACTTCGTCCAGCTCGTCGGAGACGGCTTCGGCCAGGCTGTCGGAACGGGGATCCGCGTGCCCCCCGCCCCGAACATCCTCTACCGCGTCCTGTGCCTCGTGCTCGACCTCGGCGTCTGCGACGAGCTCGTCCACCTCGGGCAATTCGCGACGCTTCTCTTCGATCGGAGCCTTCCGGTCGACGACGGCGACACCGTGCGATGGCGCGACCAGATCCCAATCACAACCGAGGGATGGCAGGGCCTGCCCGACACGTCGACGACGTGGACCGTCACGGTGCAGCCGCGCGCGCAGCCGCGACGCATCGCAGGGCCGTTCGATCAGGACACGTTTGTGTTCGAGGACTCGGACACGCCGGCGCTCGTCTACGAGACGGCGCACTTTCCGGCGGTGCCGACGATGCCCGGGTACTTGGGGCTCGACGCGTACACGGCGCCCCCCATGCGCGGGCAGCCGATCCTGTCGCTCCGCGACGTACGCTACGCGTGGACGCGAAACGAGGCCTGGTTCATCCGACGGCGCGCGCAGCGGCCGGAGCGGGTCCGCGTCTACTGCGACGTCGTGCAGGGCAACCCCGCGACGCGCACGGTCCCCGTCGACGGCGTCCCCGGGGGCGCGTTGCCCGAGGTCATCACGGGCCTGCCGCCCGAGACGCGCTTCGTGCAGGTCTTCCCCGGCGCCATCGTCGGCAAGGTCGGCGCGCGCGCGGTCCTTCAACGGGCGCTTCAGAGGGCGGACGGCGCGTGCCTCGTATGCGACGCGCCTCGGCACGGTCCCCCGGCCCCGCGCGGTCCCACGCCCGACAGGGAGGTCGCCTGATGCAGTCCTACCAAGGTTCGATCGACTCGCCCTTGCCGCCGGCGCCGGAGGGCTGGACGTTCGCGGCGCACGCGGACGGTCCCGCGCGCGATCGCGCGCGCGAGCTCCTCGGCGCGCTCCCGCCGTGGCACTACCACGACGAGGACCTCGGGGGGCGCACCTACCGTTTTTTCGCGTACGAGTCGCCCGTCGGCGTCGCCGTGAGCGCGTTTCGTCGCCCCGAGCTCGAGGGGCAGCTCGGGCAAGGCGCCGGGGACGCCGGAGGGGGCGCGGGCGACGCCGGCGGCGGAGCATCCGACGCGGGCGGCGGGGACCCGGGTGCCGGCGGCGGCGGCGTCGTGGACCCGGGAGCCGCGGGCGGAGGCGGCGCCGGCGGAGGGCCGGCGCCGGGGGACTCGGGCGGCGGGGCCGTCGACCCGGGCGCCGGCGGCGGCGGAGGAGGGGGACAGACGACGAGCGAGCCGATCCCCGCGCCCGACGGCAACTGCGCGCAGTGGGTGCCCGACGCGAGCAACCCGGCGATCGTCCAGATCGCGGTCGGCATCAGCTACCACGACAACCCCGTTCGCTGGACCGATCAGGGGACCTACGACACGACGGCGAGCGACGGGACGCGCTGGCGCCTCGTCATGTGGTGGGACTCGGGCCGTCGCATGGTGGCGGCATTCCGTTGCGTCCCGAAGGGAGGCGGAGGAGGAGGACAGGTCACGAAAGCCGGCATGGGAGCCGGGGGCTGGCTCGCCCTCATCGCCCTCGCTGGATTGGTCGTCACGGGCTTTGCCGCACGAAAGCCCGTCCCCGCCTGATCGGCGGGAGAGAGCAACGTTTTCATGCGCCGGGCGAAGCCCCCGGCCCCTAGGCAACCAAGAAAGGCACGGCACCCGTGGATCTCTCGAAAGCCCTCCGGCAATTGCAACGGCTCAATGCCTTGCTCGCCATCGCGCAGCGCAAGGCGGCGAGCGGCTTGCTTGCGTTCTCGTCGCTCTCCAACCACCAGGCGCAAGTGAACGGCGCGCCGATCGCGCCGGCCGCGACGGTGACCTTCACCGGCAACGCGATGACCGCGCGCGTGTCGGGGAAGATCCTCGTCTTCGGCGGGATCTACGTGCAGTCGTCCGCCGTCGACGATGCGATCGGTTTCACGCTCGTTAGGAATCCCGGCGGCGGTGAAGTCACCGTGGGACCCGGGGCGGCGCAGGACGCCGGACACGTCAACCTCGATTGCTCGGCCATGCTCGGCTGGATCGATTCGGTCGTGAAGGGCACGAGCAACGCCTACGGCATTCGCGCGCACAACAATACGGGCGGCCACACGGTGACCGTGCCCGCGCCGGCCGAGGCGTTCGTCATCCAGATCGAGCTTCCGGGCTGATTCCCCAAAGGCGCACGTGTGCCTCTTCGCGTCTTCCCTGTCGATCCCTCCGGGTCGCCGCACTTCGCGGACGACTTCGGGTACGTGCGTCCGGGCTCGTCGCACGCGCACCAGGGGATCGATATCTTCGCTGCGAAGGGGACAGCCGTGCACGCGCCGGACGACGGCGCTCTCCGCTTCGCGATCGATCCCCTGGGCGGCCAGGTGTTCTACCTGGCCGCGCCCGACGGCGTCGTCTACTACGCCGCGCACCTCTCGGCGTACGAGGGCGGCGCGCCGCGCGACGTCCTTGCGGGCGACGTCGTCGGCTATGTCGGGACGAGCGGCAACGCGCAGGGGACGAGTCCTCACCTTCACTTCGAGCGGCACCCGGGCGGCGGCGCCGCGACTGACCCCTTCGCCGAGCTCGCGGCCCTCGCTCCGCCGGGCGCGGCGACCGGCCCCTCGCACGGGGGAGCGGTAGCCATGCCGGCGCTTTCGCTCGCGGCCAAGGGCCTTGTGCAGGCGTACACGGCGGCGAATCCCGGAGTCGCCGTGCCGGCCGATGGCCTCGAGCTCGCCTTTGCGTGGAGCTTGCTCGAGGGCGCCTGGACCGCGTATTTCCGGGGCTCGAACAACTACGGTTCGATCCACGCGACCAAGGGCTTCCGCGCGGCGCACGCGGCGCAAAAGGGCTACGGCGAGCTCGCGTTCCTCGACACGCATTCGGGCGCTCCGGGCACGGGCCCGCACGGCGAGTACATCGCGCGCATGCGCATCTACCCGAGCCTCGTCGAAGGCGCACGCGACTTTCTCGCGAACGTGGGCCGCATGACCGATCTCGGTACGGTGAAGACCGCCGACGCGTTCGCCGAGGACCTCTACGTCGGCGGCTACTACGGCGGCCGGCACCCGGTCAGCGCGAGCGAGCCGCCGCGTACGCCGTCCGCGCAGAGGTCGCAGGCCCGGAGCGACGGCACGCTCAACGCCTCGGACAACGCGAACATTGGCGAGGGCGCGCAAGCCGTCAGCTCGCGCCTGGGCGACGCGACCAAGGCGCTCGCCGATGCGCAAGCCGAGCAAGGGGACCCGGCCGCGATCGCCTTTGGCCCCTTCGCTCCGCTCGCCGAGAGGCTCACGCCCTCGCCGTTGTACGCGCCCCACACGCTCGACCACGCGCGCGCTCTTCTCGGACCCGCGGCCGACGTCGCGCCCGCGGGCGCAATCACCCTCGCTCAGGCGATGGCGGCGCCCGGCGGAGATGGCGTGTGGCTCTACGGGCCGGGCTTTGCCCCGACGCCCGGACCGCCGCCGCCCAAGCCGCCTGCGCCTTTCGTCGCCGCGAGCTCGCCTCTCGTTCGCGCATCGCTCGGCGCGGCCGGCGGCGCGGCGCTCGCGGTCCTCGGGGGCATTCTCTTGCGGAGGTAAGTCACCATGACGGGAAACGCGAAAATGTGGGCGGGGCTTCTCGCGGTGGCAGGCGCGATCGTCGCCGTCGCCGTCGCGGCGAAGGCCTCGAGCCCCGCGCCGCAAGGGGGCGGCGGCAAGCCTGCCCCGTCGCCGGCGCCTGGACCGAGCCCGGCCCCGACGCCTGGGCCGAGCCCAGGCCCCTCGCCGGCGCCGCCGCCGCCGGCGCGCATGGCGTGGGTGCGCTCCACGGTCATCATGCCTGGCGACCGCGTGCGCCTCAGCATCGACAGCGCGGGAGTCCAGGCGCTGGCGCAACAGCTCGGGCTCGGCGCTCTCGACCCGACGACGCTGTGGACGGCGATCCTCCAGTCGCCGCTCGTGCAGCAAACGCTGCACCCCCAGGGCGGTCAGCTCGAGGCGTGGGTGCCCGGGCAACCGCTCCCGGACGACTGGCCGCCCGACGACACGGATGCGGCGAACGAGTACCACGCCGATTTCCTCTACTCGGGCTCGCAAGGGCTCGATGTGAGCGCGGGGCACGTGCCCACCAACCTCTCTGTGTGGGTCGGCAAGGGACTCGGCGCATGACGCCGGGGACCAAGCTCCTTCTCGCGCTCGCCGCGGCGGCGC
>Ga0318524_10000365_pt1 | contig 15050 bp, 11 predicted proteins | sample GRESIP052b4f22_FD_203685 | JGI IMG/M metagenome (GOLD analysis project Ga0318524, IMG submission 203685) | Tropical soil microbial communities from Luquillo Experimental Forest, Puerto Rico - GRE.SIPMG.052b4f22 | ecosystem: Environmental > Terrestrial > Soil > Tropical forest > Bulk soil... | reverse complement strand
CTGGTGGGCCGCGAGCGCGAGCTCGACGACATCGTCCGCGCGCTGCGGAGCAACCGGCTGATCACGCTGACCGGGCCGGGGGGCGCGGGCAAGACGCGGCTGGCGCTGGCCGCCGCGCGGGCGGCGGACGAGGCCTTTCCCGGCGGCACCGGCTGGGTGGGGCTGGCCCAGATCGAGGATCCGTCCCGCGTCGGCCAGGCGGTCGCCGCCCAGCTCGGCGCGCCGGATACGCCCGGGCAGGACCCGGTCGAGGCGATCGCCAAGCACCTGGCCGACCAGCCGGTGCTGGTCGTGCTGGACAACTGCGAGCACCTCACCGAGGCCGCGGCCAGCCTGGCCGAGTACCTGCTGGCCGCCTGCCCGGTCCTGGTCCTGCTGGCCACCAGCCGCGAGGCCCTCGGCGTGGAGGGCGAGCTCAGCTGGCAGGTGCCGCCGCTGTCGCTGCCCGCGGGCGGTCCCGCGCCGACCGCGGCGGCGCTGGCCGCCTCCGACGCGGTGCGGCTGTTCGAGCAGCGCGCCCAGCTGGTGCGGCCGTCCTTCCGCGTCACCGACGAGAACGCCGCGGCCGTGCTGGCCATCTGCCGGCGGCTCGACGGCCTGCCGCTGGCGATCGAGCTGGCGGCCGCCCGGATGCGGATCATGTCCTCGGCCCAGCTCGCCGAGCGGATGGACGACATCTTCGCGGTCCTGGTCGGCGGGGCGCGCTCCGCGCCACCGCGGCACCAGGCGCTGCGCGCCACCCTGGACTGGAGCTACGAGCTGCTCGACCCCGGCGAGCGGGCCGCCTTCCGGCGGCTGGCCGCGTTCTCCGAGGGTTTCACGCTTCAGGCGGCCGAACGGGTCGCGGCCGGGGGCGGCATCCGTCCCGGCGCGATGCTGGAACTGCTGACCCGCCTGGCCGACAAGTCGCTGCTGCGGGTGGAGCACGCCCGCGGCGGATCACGGTACTTCCTGCTGGCCACCATCAGGGACTACGCCCGGGAGCGGCTCGCCGAGGCCGCCGAGGCCGACCAGGCGCGCCGCGCTCACCTGGAGTACTTCACCGAGCTGGTGGAGGGCGCCACGGCGCGGATCGAGCAGGCCGACGCGGGCGCGGGCCGGCTCGAGGCCGAACTCGACCTGCTGGACGCCGAGCTGCCGAACGTGCGGCGGGCGTTCGAGTTCGCCCAGGAATCCGGCGACCCGGTCGCGGGGCTGCGGATCGCCGGGCCGCTGGACCGCTACGCCTACCTGCGGGGGCGCTATCACGAGGTCAGGCAGTGGATGGACGAGGCGGTGACCGCCTCTCCGGACGCGCCGGCCGCGCTGCAGGCCAAGGCGCTGCTGGGCGGCGGCAGGCTCGCGCTGCTGCAGTGCGATTACGCGCCCGCGGTGCGCAGGCTGGAGGCCGCGTTGCGGCTGTACCGCGAGCTCGGCGACCCGCGCGGCATCGCGGGCAGCCTCCAGGTGCTCGGCAGCGTGGCCCGCGAGCAGGGCAGGTACGCCCGGGCGGCAGAGCTGCACGCGGAGAGCCTCGCCGTCGCCGAGGCGGCGGCCGACCGCTGGGCGGCGGCGAGCGCGCACGGCTACCTGGCCTTCGCCTCCTGGCTGCAACGCGACTTCGGCCCGGCCGCCGAGGAGGCCGGCACGGCGCTGGCCGAGTTCCGCGCGCTCGGCGACGTCGAGGGAGCGGCCTGGTCGCTGATCAGCCTGGGCACGGTGGCCCGTTACCAGGGCGACGCCGAGCGGGCATCCGAGCTGCTGACCGAGAGCCTCGCCCTGTCCGAGGGCATCGGCTTCCGCGAGGGCATCGCGTGGTCGGTGGAGCAGCTCGGGCTCATCGCCGCCGTCGACGGCGACCCGGCCGCCATCTCGCTGCTGCGCCGCAGCCTGGACCTGCACAGCGAGCTGCGCGACCGGTGGCGGATGTCCAGCGTGCTTGAGGACCTCGCGGCCATCGCGCTCGCCCAGGGCAGCGCGCCGCGGGCGGCCCGGCTGCTCGGCGCGGCCGAGGCGCTGCGCAACGCGATCGGCACCGTGATCGCCCCGTGCGAAAGGCTCCAGCACAACCAGACCACCCAGAGGGTGCGAGCCGAGCTCGGCGACGAGGCGTTCGACGCCGCCCTGCGGGAAGGACGGCTGGCCGGCCCGGAGGAGCTGGCCGCCGAGCTGCCGTCGGCCGACCCGCCCGCTGTACCAGATCAGACCCAACCAGATCAGACCCAACCAGATCAGACCAGACCAGATCAAAAGGCGGCGGTGGAGCCCGGGGTAGCGGCACGGCCCGCGGGCAGGTCCAAGGCGCGCCCCAGGGCCGCACCGCAGGCCGGTGCCGATGCCGGCGCCGGCGCCGGGTTGGTCCGCATCCGGGCGCTCGGCGCGGCCGCGGTGGAGATCGGCGACATCGCCCTGACCGCCGCGGACTGGAGCTACGCCAAGCCGCGCGAGCTCATGTTCCTGCTCGCCTCGTCGCCGCCGATGACCAAGGAGCAGATCGCGGCCGCGCTGTGGCCCGACCTGTCGCGCCAGCAGCTCGCCAACGCGCTGCACACGGCGCTGCGCGAGCTGCGCCGGGCGCTCGGCGACCCGGGCTGGGTGCGGTACGCCGACGGCCACTACCGGTTCGACCGCTCCCGGCCGCACGAGTGTGACGTGACCGCGTTCGAGGACGCCCTGGTCGCCGCCAGGCGCGCCCGGCCGGCCGAGGCGGCCCTGCCCAGACTGCAGCGGGCCATCGCCGCCTACGGCGGCGACTTCCTGGACGGGATGGCGGCGGGCGAATGGGCGCTGGTGCGCCGCGACGAGCTCCGCCGCGCCTTCGAGTCGGCCCTGCTCGCCGCCGGCCGGCTGCAGGCGGCGGCCGGCCGTCATCAGGCCGCCGCGGCGGCGTTCCGCCGGGCGGTCGCGCACGAGCCGCTGAACGAGTCGGCGCACCGCGAGCTGATGACCTGCTGGGCCCGCATGGGCGAGACCGCCCGGGCGGTCCGGCACTACGAGGAGCTGGCCGGCGTCCTGCGGGACCAGGTGGGCGTGGCGCCCGCCGCCGAGACCGAGGCACTGTACCGTCGGCTGCTGGCCGAGCCGTAGCCCCAGCGCCCTAGATCCAGCGCCGTAGCCCCCAGCGTCGCAGCCGCCCCCGGAGTTTCCCCCAGTGGCGCTTTGTTCCCCCGGTGCCGTCCTGGCACACTCGCCTGGTGCCCGACCCGATCCCCCCTGGTCACCTGCGAGCGGCACACCGCGGGGACCAGCCCGGACGGCGAGGAGATCAAGCTTCAGGGGAACGGCTGCGCGGTCGTACGGGCCCAGCCGGACGGGACCTGGCGGATCGCGGCCGACGCCTGGGACCTGGCTGTGCCGATCCCCGGCCAGGCCGGGGCGTGCCGCGGCGGAGGGGCGTGACCGCCGCCCGTTCGGAATCATGGTTCGTCTGAGATAATCCGGGGCGTGACGGTTGGGGAAGGCGCGGCCTTCGAGCTGGGCACGGACGGGCCCAAGGTCATCCTGGTGGCCATCGACGGGTCCGTCACGTCGATGCGGGCCGGGTCCTACGCCGGCGGCCTGGCCCGGCGGCAGGGCGCCCGCCTGGTCTGCGTCTACGTGGCGCACATCTCCGCCATGTACGGCGCCACGGCCGGCGGCGGGGCGGGCGCGATCGCCGCGGAGGGCCAGGCGCTCGAGGAAACCGCCGAGGGCCTGCGGCGGGAGGCCGAAGAGGGGGCGGCCAGGCTGGGCATAGCGCTCACCTTCGTCACCGCCCGCGGCGATCCGTACACCGAGATCAGGCGCGTGGCCGACGAGGTCCGCGCCGACGCCGTGATCGTGGGCGCCTCGGCCAAGGCCGGCCACCGGTGGGTCGGGTCGCTGGCCGTCCGGCTGGTCAAGGCCGGGCGCTGGCCGGTCACCGTGGTCCCGTAACCACAAGTCCCCGAACAAGCACGGGAGAGGCAGGAAACCATGGGCGTGGCCGTCGTCACCGGGGCGAGTTCCGGCCTGGGCCGGGTCATCGCCAGGTCCCTGCTCGGCGCGGGCTGGCAGGTCGCGCTGGCGGGCCGGCGCGAGGACCTGCTGGCCGAGACGGCCAAGCCGGCTGAGCCTGCCGAGCCGGCCGGCGGGGCGCCAGGCTGGCCGGATGACGCGGCGCTCGTGGTGCCGGCCGACGTGACCTCGCCGCCGTCGGTGGCCGCGCTGTTCGACGCGGTCAAGGACCGCTGGGGGCGCCTGGACCTGCTGGTGAACAACGCCGGCCTGTTCGGCCCGGCGGCGCAGGCGGACGAGATCGACCTGGCCGACTGGCAGCGCGTGGTCGACACCAACCTGACCGGCGTGTTCCTGTGCGCCCAGCACGCGGTGCGGATGATGAAGGCGCAGGACCCGCGCGGCGGCCGGATCATCAACAACGGCTCGATCTCCGCGCACACGCCCCGGCCGAACAGCATCGCCTACACCGCCACCAAGCACGCGGTCACCGGCCTGACCAAGTCCCTGTCGCTGGACGGCCGCGCGTTCGGCATCGCCTGCGGCCAGATCGACATCGGCAACGCGGAGACCGAACTCACCCGGCGCTTCAGCCAGGGCGTGCTCCAGGCCAACGGCTCCGTCGCCGCCGAGCCGGTCTTCGATTCCCGGCACGTGGCCGACGCCGTGCTCTACATGGCGTCCCTGCCGCTGGACGCGAACGTCCAGTTCCTCACCATCACCGCGACCACGATGCCCTACATCGGCCGGGGCTGAAACCTGGGGCTGAAACCTGGGGTTCACCTGGGGTTGGCCGAGCGTCACGCGGGAAGGCCAACGCTGACGCCCCAGTGACCACCGAGGAGGGCCGCGCCATGGTGACGACGCCGGTAGCCGAGGAAGTCCACTATCCGGACGGCCGGGTCGGCCTGGCCGGCGCCGGCGAGATCAGCGCCAGCGGGTACGCCAACGGCGACCTCGCGCCGGTGCCGGTCGAGCGGCGCACCTGGACCACCTACAACTACGCGGCCCTGTGGATCGGGATGTCCCACAACATCCCGACCTACCTGCTCGCCTCCGGGCTGATCGCGGTCGGGATGAACTGGGTGCAGGCGCTGGTCACGATCGCGCTGGGCAACCTGATCGTGCTGCTGCCGATGCTGCTGAACAGCCACGCCGGCACCAAGTACGGCATCCCCTACCCGGTGTTCGCGCGCGCCTCGTTCGGCCTGCGCGGGGCCAACCTGCCGGCCCTGCTGCGGGCGCTGGTGGCCTGCGCCTGGTTCGGCATCCAGACCTGGATCGGCGGGGAGGGGTTCTACATACTGGTCGGCGCGCTGGCCGGGAACGGCTGGACGCACGCGACCCCGGCGTTCGGCGGGTACCCGTGGACGCAGTGGCTGTCGTTCGCGATCTTCTGGGTGCTGGAGATGGCCATCATCGTGCGCGGCATGGACACGCTGCGGCGCTTCGAGAACTGGGCCGCCCCGGTCGTGCTGGTGGCGGCGGTCGCGCTGCTCGTCTACATGGTGACCAAGGCGCACGGCTTCGGCGCGGTGCTGTCCGAGCCGGCCAGGCTCGGCTGGGGCAGCCGGTTCTGGCCGGTGTTCTTCCCGTCGCTGATGGGCATGATCGCCTTCTGGTCGACGCTGTCGCTGAACATGCCGGACTTCACCAGGTTCGGCCGCGGCCAGCGCCAGCAGGCCACCGGCCAGGCCCTCGGCCTGCCGACCACGATGTTCTTCTTCTCGCTGCTCGCGGTGCTCATCACCGCGGCGTCACAGAAGATCTACGGCACGCCGATCTGGGATCCCATCCAGCTCACCGGGAAGTTCCACAACCCGGTGGTCGTCGGGTTCGCGCTGTTCAGCATCCTGGTGGCCACCCTGTCGGTCAACGTGGCGGCCAACACGGTCAGCCCGTCCTACGACTTCTCCAACCTGCTGCCGAGGCTGATCAGCTTCCGCACCGGCGGGCTGATCACCGGCGTGATCGGCATCCTCATCCAGCCGTGGCGGCTGCTGGCCAACCCGCACATCTACATCTTCGTGTGGCTCGGCTTCTACGGCGGCCTGCTGGGCGCGGTGGCCGGCGTGCTGATCACCGACTACTGGCTGATCCGGCGCACCGACCTGCGGCTGGCCGACCTGTACCGGCCGCGCGGCGCCTACTGGTACGGCGGCGGCTGGAACTGGCGGGCGGTGACGGCGTTCGCGGCGGGCGCGCTGCTGGCGGTCGGCGGCGCGTGGTCGGCGCCGGGCCAGGGGCCGTTCCCGCAGGACGGGCTGATCCCGGCGCTCAAGCCGCTCTACAACTACAACTGGGCGGTGGGCTTCACGGTCGCGATCAGCCTGTACTGGGGCCTGATGACGATCTTCCCCCGGCGGGCGCCGGCCCACGCGGCGGCCCGACAGGCGGTTTGAATCCGGCCCGCGCCTGCGGGATGCTTGCGGGTGAGGCTGGAGGATGCCATGACGAACCTCGGTTCCCCGTGACCACCCCGGGACCCGATTTCGAGGAGGCGGTCGACGCCGCCGGCGGGCTGGACCTGCTGCTGACCGACGCGGCGCTGGGCATCACCCGGCGGCTGCGGCCGGACAGCTCGGTGCTGCGGCTGGCCGCGGCGCTGGCGCGCCGCCCGGCGCTGGTCGGCCGGGAGGCGGCCCGGCTGGGCACCGAACTCGGCCGGATCGCGGCCGGCCGGTCGCAGGTCGCGCCCGGCGCGCGCGACCGCCGGTTCGCCGACCCGGCCTGGACCGGCAACCCGCTGCTGCGCCGCAGCGTCCAGGCCTACCTGGCCGCCGCCGCGTCGGCCGAGACGCTGGTGGCCGGGGCCGAACTCGGCTGGCGCGACGACACCCGGCTGAAGTTCCTGCTCAGCAACCTGATCGCGGCGGCCGCGCCGAGCAACAGCCCGGTGCTCAGCCCGGCCGCCTGGAAGGCGCTCATCGACTCGGGCGGCGGGAGCGCCGCGCGCGGCCTGCGCGCGCTGGCCACCGACCTGGCCGCCGCGCCGCGGGTGCCGTCGATGGTGCCCGCCGACGCCTACGAGGTGGGCCGGGACCTGGCCGTCACGCCGGGCGGGGTGGTACACGCCACCGAGCAGTTCGAGCTCATCCAGTACCAGCCCTCGACCGAGAGCGTGCACAGGTACCCGCTGCTCATCGTCCCCCCGATGATCAACAAGTTCTACATCGTGGACCTGGCCCCCGGGCGCAGCATGGTCGAGTTCCTGGTCGCGCAGGGCCACCAGGTGTTCGTGGTGTCGTGGCGCAACCCCGACGCCAGGCACCGCGATTGGGGGCTCGACACCTACGGCGGCGCCATCGTCGCGGCGCTGGACGCAGTCCGGGCCGTCACCGGGGCGGCCAAGGCCCATGTGTGCGCGCTGTGCTCGGGCGGCATCGCCACCGCCATGGTGGCCGCGCACCTGAGCGTGGCCGGCCGGCTCGGCGAGCTGGCCAGCCTGTGCCTCGGCGTGGCCGTGCTGGACCAGGACCAGGCGGGCACCGCGGGCGCGGTCATCGACGAGAACACGGCCGCGGCGGCCATCGCGGCCTCGGCCGCGCGCGGCTACCTGGACGGGCGGACGCTCGCTGAGGTGTTCGCCTGGCTGCGCCCGGACGACCTGATCTGGAACTACTGGGTCAACAACTACCTGCAGGGCAAGCCGCCGCCCGCGTTCGACATCTTGTACTGGAACGCCGACACCACCCGGCTGCCCGCCGCGCTGCACCGCGACTTCATCAAGCTGGGCCTGGCCAACGCGCTGACCAGGGCGGACCAGGCGACCATGCTCGGCTCGCCGGTCGACCTGTCCAAGGTCGACGTGGACGCCTACGTCATCGCCGGGGTGGCCGACCACCTGTGCCCGTGGCAGTCGTGCTACCGGACCACGCAGATGCTCGGCGGGCCGGCCAGGTTCGTGCTGTCCACCAGCGGGCACATCGCCGCGATGGTCAACCCGCCGGACAACCGCAAGGCGGCCTTCCAGGCACTGCCCGCCACCGCGCCGTCGAACCCGGCCGACCCGGCCGAGTTCCTGGCCTCGGCGCAGACGGTGCCGGGCAGCTGGTGGACGGACTATTCGGCCTGGCTGGCCGAGCGCGGCGGCGGGGAGAAGAGGAGCCCGCGCCAGCTGGGCCGCAAGGGTTACCCGGTACGGTCCGCTGCCCCAGGTACCTATGTTCACGACCGCTGAGGTCCGCAGCGTCGCGGTCGGCGGTCATCCGCTGAGGGTGGCGATACGACATGGGCCGAACGGGCCTGGCTATCCGCCCCGGCCACCGCTTCTGCTGATCAACGGCATCGGCGCCAGCCTGGAACTGCTCGAGCCCTTCGTGGCCGAGCTCGACCCGGCCGTCGAGGTGATCAGGTTCGACCCGCCCGGCGTCGGCGGCTCGCCGGCGGCGGCCGTGCCGTACCGCTTCACCGGGCTGTGCCGGCTGATCGCGGGCCTGCTGACCGAGCTCGGCCACGACCGCGCGGACGTGCTCGGCATCTCCTGGGGCGGCGCGGTCGCGCAGCACTTCGCCGCGTTCCAGCGGGCCAGGTGCCGCCGGCTGGTGCTGGCCGCGACCGCGACCGGCGCGCTGATGGTGCCGGCCAAGCCGTCGGTGCTCGTGCACATGGTGACACCGCGGCGCTACCTGGACCGCGGCTACCTGCAGCGGGTGGCGGGCGACCTGTACGGCGGTTCGGCCCGGGAGGATCCCGCGGCGGTCGCGGGGGCGATGCACGGTGACAACACGGTCGGGGGCAACCGGGTCGGGCCGTCCCGCGGCTACCTGTACCAGCTCATCGCCGGGGCCGGGTGGACCAGCGTCCCGTTCCTGCCCCGGCTGCGCCAGCCGACGCTGATCCTGGCCGGGGACGACGACCCGATCATCCCGCTCGTCAACGCGCGGCTGATGCGCCGGCTCATCCCGGATGCGCGGCTGCACGTCTACCACGGCGGCCACCTCGGCCTGCTCACCGAGGCCGCCCGGCTCGCGCCGGTGGTGGACGGCTTTCTCGCCGAACAGGAGGACTCCCATGCCGAAAGCTGACCGTCCCGCCGTCACCGACGCCGACTTCTACCTGCTCGAGCAGACCCTCGAGCCCGCGGGCCGCGAGCTGCTGCACCGGGTCAGGGAGTTCATGGAGAAATCGGTCCAGCCGGTCATCAACCACTACTGGACCAGGGAGGAGTTCCCGCGCGACCTGGTGGTGCCCGGCCTGGCCCAGCTCGGCGTCGCGGGGCAGGCCTACACGGGATACGGCTGCCCGGGCGGCGGCTGGCTGCTGGACGGCATGACCGCGATGGAGCTGGCCCGGGTGGACCCGTCGATCGCGACGTTCTTCGGCGTGCACAGCGGCCTGGCCATGGGGTCCATCTACCTGTGCGGGTCGGAGGAGCAGAAGCAGCGCTGGCTGCCGGCCATGGCCCGGCTGGAGAAGATCGGCGCGTTCGGCCTCACCGAGCCCGACGTCGGCTCGGGCGCGGCGGGCGGGCTGACCACCACGGCGCGCCGGGACGGCGCGGAGTGGGTGCTGGACGGGCAGAAGAAGTGGATCGGCAACGCCACGTTCGCCGACTACGTGGTCATCTGGGCCCGCTCGCTGGAGGACGGTCAGGTCAAGGGGTTCGTGGTGGAGCAGGGCACGCCGGGCTTCGAGACCTCCAAGCTGCGCGACAAGATCGCGCTGCGGGTGGTGCAGAACGCGCACATCACCCTGGACGGGGTCCGGGTGCCCGAAGAGAACAGGCTGCAGCGGGCGGACACCTTCCGCGACACGGCCGCGGTGCTCAGGACCACCCGGGCCGGCGTGGCCTGGATGGCCACCGGCTGCGCCCGCGGCGCCTACGAGCACGCGCTGGCCTACGCCCGCCAGCGCCAGCAGTTCGGCCGCCCGATCGGCGGCTTCCAGCTGGTCCAGGACCTGCTGGTGCGGATGCTGGCCAACGTCACCTCCTCGGCCTGCCTGTGCGCCCGGCTGGCCGGGCTGCAGCAGGCCGGCCTGGCCGAGGACCACCACTCCGCGCTGGCCAAGGCGTTCTGCACGGTCCGGATGCGGGAGAGCGTCGGCTGGGCCCGCGAGCTGCTCGGCGGCAACGGCATCCTGTTGGAGAACCACGTCGGCCGGTTCGTCGCCGACGCCGAGGCGATCTACTCCTACGAGGGCACCCGCGAGATCAACACGCTCATCGTCGGCCGCGCCATCACCGGCCTGAGCGCCTTCGTCTAGCGGGCCAGGGCGCAGCCGGGGCGGTGGCCTTCGGTGGTCACGGCGCCGCATTCGGGGCAGACCAGGTGGGCGAAGCAGGCCGCCTCGCCGCCCTCGTCCGGCTCGGCCAGCTGCCGCAGCAGCCGGGCCAGGACCTCGGCCTGGCTGTGGTCCAGGTCCCTGGTCGCGGTGAGCAGCGTGAGGGGCCGGCCCGACGAGGCGAGCGCGCGCAGCCGGCCGAGCGCCGCGCGCTGCGGGCTCCCGGTGAGTTCGCCGAGGTAGCGCTGGCGGAACTCCTCGAACCTGGCCGGGTCATGCCCGTACCAGGTGCGCAGGCCGGCGGACGGGGCGGCGTCCCTGGCCCAGTCGTCCAGCCGCAGCGCGTCCTTGCGCAGGCCGCGCGGCCAGACCCGGTCCACGAGCACCCGGGCGCCGTCGGCGGGCGAAGGCTCGTCGTAGACGCGGCGGACCCGTACTTCCACCGGTCTCACCCCCTGGGCGAGTGATTACCTGCGAAGCTCCACCCACACGGTCTTGCCCGCGTTCCCGAGCGACTCTACCCCCCACCGGCTGGCCAGCGCGTCGACCGCCCCGAGGCCGTGCAGCGGGACGGGTACCAGCGGCTCGCCCAGCGGGCCGGCGTCCCGGACCGAGATCCGCAGCTGGTCACCGCCAGCGGACAGGATGACCGTGAACCACGAGTGCGCGTGCACGATCGCGTTCGCGGCGAGTTCGGTCACCACCAGGGCGGCGTCGTCGGCCAGGTCCCCGGCTCCCCAGTCGCGCACCGTGCCGACGGTGTAGTGGCGCGCCGCAGCGGGCGCGTCGCGGGCGAACGCGAACGTCCGCACCGCGCCCGGCACGCCGCGTGCGGCCGGGCTCGGGCTCACGATCTCCTGGTGCAGGCGGCACACCTCGGCGAAGGCGTCGATCTCCCCGGTCACCGAGCCGGCCCGGTAGCCGCAGAACAGCGAGAAAAGCTGCCTGCGGCCCAGGTCGTTCCACATCGCCTCGAGCTGGGCCACGGCGTTGACCAGCCCGTCCTCCCACAGCAGCGCGACCATCTCCCCGTAGGCGCGGACCGGCCTGCCGTCCTGCGCCGCCCGCCCGACCAGGCCGCCGATCACCCGGTCGAAGGCGGCGGCGTCGATGCGGTCGGCGGCCATCAGCGCGCGCACCGTCTCCCCGGCGTCCAGGGCCAGGTAGGTGCCGCGGTCCCGGGCGGCCGCGAGGTCCGCGCCGGCCCGGGCCAGCCGGGCCTCGAACTCGCGCCGGTGCTCCGGGGTCGCGATGACGATGGCCACACCCTCGTCCCGCAGCGCCCCCAGCAGGTGGTCGGCCACCCGTTCGGCCAGTTCGTCGTCGTGACCGTAGAACTGAACGACATGATGTCCGGCGCTGCGGTTTTCGGTCCCAACCACCGTTCTCTCCATCTGGTCAAGCGCGACGTCAACACTCGCCGTCTTCCTGCCCGGCCCACGGCGGGGCATGCATCGCGCGGCCAGATAAAACGGCTCGCTGAGCAAACGCTCATATGCTTGACATATGAGCAGCATGACGATGCCGGCGCCGGCCGACGCCGGGGGCCAGGTCATCGACCGTGAGTAAGAATGAGGGGGCGATGGAGGAACTGCTCCTGCGGGTGGCCTGGTTCTACTACAAGGACGAGCTGACCCAGGACGAGATCGCCAAGCGGCTGTCGGTGTCCCGGGCCTCCGTCGGCCGGATGCTGGACCGGGCGCGCAGGGTCGGCCTGGTCACGATCAACCTGAACGCGGACCACCTGGACGCGTTCGAGGTCAGCAGGCAGCTGCGCCGGACGTTCGGGCTGACCGAGGCGCTGGTGGTGCCGGATCACGCTTCCGGCGAGGGGACGCGACCCGAACTGAACGCGCGGCTGGGCCTGGGCGGCGCCCAGTTCATGAGCACCCACCTGCGGCCGGGCGGGACCCTGGGCGTGGGCTGGGGCGACACGGTGTCCCGCGTCATCGCCGCGATCAGCTTCGGCGCGGTCGGCCCGGTCCGGATGGTGTCGCTCACCGGCGGGGTGGACGCCTACCTGCCGGCGTTCCTGTCGTCCAAGGGCGACGGCACCGCGGAGGGCGAGATGACCAGCGCGACGGTCATCCCCACCCCCATCGTCGCCTCCACCCCGGAGCTGGCCGCGGCGCTCAAGGCCGAGCCTTCGATCCAGCAGGTGCTCAAGCAGGCCTGCGGCGTGGAGCAGGCGCTGGTCGGGGTGGGCACGCCGGCCACCGACGCCACCATCGTGCAGATGGGCTACCTGGCCGCCGACGACGTGCGCACCCTGCACGACCACCACGTGGTCGGGGACATCCTCGGCCAGTTCTTCGACGCCTCCGGGCGGGTGGTGCCGCTGCCCATCCACGACCGCAGGATCGGCATCGAACTGTCCGACCTGGCGCAGATCCCCAAGGTGGTCGGCGTGGCCGGCGGCCTGCACAAGGTCGAGGCGATCCTCGGCGCGCTGCGCGGCGGCTTCCTCGACGTGCTCGTCACCAACGAACTCGCCGCCCTCCGCCTGCTGGAACTGGAGCGCGCGGCGGCTTAGGGCGGACCGCGCCGCACCGCTGACCACACGGCACCACGGACCAATGTCGCTTAGTCATGCTTTCCCAGAGGGGCGTCGCGCGGGCGCGAAATGAACCATCAGCAACGGCAGCATCACCGGTAACGTATTCCCGGTCAGCTTGATGCTCGCGGCCAACGCCGCGAGCATCAAAAATCGGACTTCAGTCACACAAGAACCACCAGCACCGCAGCCCAGGCGCTCCGGGCCCGCCAGAACGACATGAAACCGCAGTTCGATGTCGCTACAACGTACTGAAAGTCCGGTTTCATAGCGTTTCGCCCGGGCAGGCAACGCGTCACAGCACACGCACCGGCACCAGCGGCCACAGGGACACCAGCCAGCGGAGGGCAACTGCCCGCGATCCGCCTGGCACACGCCCGGGGCGGCCCGCTTACCGGGTACTCGTGACGCTGGAGCGACTGCTGGTACCCCGACCGCCGCCCGTGCCGAACCTAACAAGGCACTGCTCGGGCGCCGACCGCCCGCGGCCCGTGCTGACCGGTGCGTTTGGCCCTTGCCAGCGCTGCCTCGCGGGCAGATACTGCAAGAACGAGCAGATGCGCAGGTGGTGAGCGAATGCTCTGGCTCGGGCGCGGGCCGGTGATGAGGAGGAGGTATCAGATGGCAAGCGGTAACGGCGCGCGCATCGTGCCGCCGGCGGTTCCCATGACGATCACGCAGATCGCCGTCGTGGTGGCGGACATGGAATCCGCGCTGCGCTCCTACACCGAGAACCTCGGCTGGGGGCCGTGGAGCGTGTTCGACTACAAGCCGCCGCTGCTGCACGACACGGTGCTGCGCGGCCAGCCGTGCGAGTTCCGCATGATCGGCGCCGAGACCATGGTCGACGGCCTGGGCTTCGAGCTCATCCAGCCGGTCAGCGGCCCGAGCATCTACCAGGAGTTCCTCGACACGCACGGCGAGGGCGTCCAGCACATCGCGTGCATGAAGCACTCCGCCGGCGACAGCGAGGCGCTGAAGAAGCACTGGCGCGAGCGCGGCGCGGAGATCCTGATGGGCGGCCGGATCGGCGCGTCCATCGAGTTCTACTACGTGGACACCGGGCCGCTGATCAAGTTCGTGCTCGAGTCGGGCAGCGGCCACGCGATCGACCTCGAGCCGACCTACGTCTACCCGTGACCGTGCGCGTCCTGGTGGTGGGCGACCCGTACATGCCGGTGTCGGCGTACGCCGGCGCCCTGGCCGGGCTGGACGGCCGGGTCGAGCTGTCCACCCTGCAGATCGACGAGGTCACGTGCGCTCCGCCGGTCACCGAGTCCGAGCGAGGGCTGCGCGAGTACGTGGGCGACCCGGCCGAGATGGTGCGCGCCGTGGCCGGGCAGGACGTGCTCGTCGTGCACGGCGCGGCGGTCAGCGCCGAGGTGCTCGGGGCGGCCCCGCTGCGCCTGGTGTGCTGCGCCAGGGGCGGCCCGGTCAACGTGGACGTGGCCGCCGCCACCGGTCGCGGCATCCCGGTGGTGAATACCCCGGGGAAGAACGCCGAGGCCGTCGCCGAGCTGACGATCGCCTTCGCCCTGCTGCTCATCCGGGACGTGCCGCGGGCCAGCCGCCACCTGCTGGAGGGCGGCGGCTTCGCCGGGTCGGTCTTCGACGGGCGGGAGTTCTTCGGCCGGGAGGCTCCGAGCCTGACCATGGGCCTGGTCGGGCTGGGCCACGTCGGCCGCGAGGTAGCCAGGCGGGCCCGGGCGCTGGGCTTCGCCGTGCTCGGCTACGACCCGCAGCCGCCGGCCGGCGCCGGGGTCGACCTGGTGCCGCTGGACACGCTGCTGGCGCGCTCGGACATCGTCTCGCTGCACGCGCGCCTGACCGCGGAGAACGGGCGGATGTTCTCGCGGGACCTGTTCGGCCGGATGCGGCACGGCGCGTACTTCATCAACACCGCCCGCGAGGCGCTAGTCGACGAGTCGGCCCTGCGCCAGGCGCTGGAGCAGGGCCTCCTCGGCGGCGCGGCGCTCGACGTGCTGGAGCGTACCGCGGGACGGCATCCGCTGCTCGGCCTGCCGAACGTCTTCGTCACCCCGCACATCGGCGGGGCCACCGCGGAGACCCTGAGCCGAGGCGCGCAGCGGGCCGTGGCGGCGGTGACCGACCTGCTGGCCGGGCGGGTGCCGGCCAACGTGGTGAACCCCCAGGTGCTGCAGGCAACGAGATGACCGGACGCTACCTTCTCGCCATCGACGCGGGCACCGGCAGTTGCCGGGCCGTGCTGTTCACGGAGGCCGGCGCGCAGGCCGGGGCGGGGCAGCGGGAGTGGACCCACCATGAGCCGCCGGGCGTGCCCGGCGGCCAGGACTTC
>Ga0318524_10000353_pt1 | contig 15232 bp, 14 predicted proteins | sample GRESIP052b4f22_FD_203685 | JGI IMG/M metagenome (GOLD analysis project Ga0318524, IMG submission 203685) | Tropical soil microbial communities from Luquillo Experimental Forest, Puerto Rico - GRE.SIPMG.052b4f22 | ecosystem: Environmental > Terrestrial > Soil > Tropical forest > Bulk soil... | reverse complement strand
CAACTGCGCCAAGGCCCGGGCGGACGCCCCGGCCGGCAGGTGCTCCAGGACGTGCACCGCCAGGACCGTGTCCGCCGCCCGGGCCGCGAACGGCAGGGCCAGCAGATCAGCCGCGGCGAAGCGGGCGCCGTTCCCCTGTGACCGGGCGATACGTCCGGCCAGCGCGGCCGCGGACGGGACCAGGTCGGTGCCGGCCACCCGGAGCCGCGGGTTCCGTTCGGCGGCGAGCAGCGGCAGGAAGCCGAAGCAGCACCCCACGTCCAGCACGGTCGCGCCCCGGATCAGCGACAGGACGTGCGCGTAGATGCGGCCGAACGTGGCCACGCAGCCGGTTCCGGCGCGATCCGGGCGGCGCAGGCGCCGCAAGGTGCTGGCGTAGAACGCGATCCAGGCCTGGTCCGGGTCGGGCTGGCCCGCCAGCACCGCGTCGACGAAGATCCGCTCGAACGCCGGGCCGTCGGGCACAAGCCCGAGCGGGGCGAGTTCGGCGGCAATGTGATCGGCGATCTCGTTGCCGATCCGCGCGTTTTCAAAACGCGGCCGGACGCGGCCGTTATCGACAAGGAAATGGGGTGTCAGGATCGAATTCATGCTGTCAGGATCGCGGTCGCGCCGCCGCTCGGGCACCTGCCCGATTGGCCAGGGGGCACTGCCCGGTCAGGGAGTTACGGATGCGCCGGAAGGCCCCTATGGTGGGCAGGCAAGAAGCCGCGCCCGTTCGGAAGAAAGGTCTTGGTGAAATGACCGGCGAGCACACTGAGCGGGACGACGAAAACATCGGCGACGTGGACGAGTTGCTCGTCGAGGAGGTCTCCGTCGACGGCATGTGCGGCGTTTACTGACAGGTGCGCCGTGGCCTTCGACTTGCACCGCGCGTACCGGCTGAACCCGGCGGCCGCGATCCGCCCGGAACCGTTCGGTGCCCTGGTCTATCACTTCGGCAACCGGCGGCTGAGCTTCCTGAAGTCCCCTCGGCTGGTGACCGCGGTGCGGCTGCTGGAGAGCCATGTCTGCGCCGCGGACGCCCTCGAGGCGGCAGGCGTGCCCGCCGCGCAGCGGGCCCGCTACGCCGTGGCGCTGGCGGCGCTGGCCGATTCGGAGGTCATCGATGCCCGTTGACCAGGCTGGGCCGGTCACCCTGACCGAGCGGTTCAAGCGCGGGCTGACCGCGCCGATCTGCCTGACCTGGGAGCTCACTTACGCCTGCAACTTGCAGTGCGTGCACTGCCTGAGCTCGTCCGGGCGGCGTGACCCGCGCGAGCTGAGCCCGCGGGAGTGCCTGCGGGTGGTGGACGAGCTGGAGCGGATGCAGGTGTTCTACGTGAACATGGGCGGCGGCGAGCCGACGCTCCGCCCCGATTTCTGGGACCTGCTCGACTACTGTGTGGCACACCAGGTCGGCGTCAAGTTCTCCACCAACGGCGTCCGGCTGGACCAGCGGGCCGCGCGCCGGCTGGCCCGGACCGACTACGTCGACGTGCAGATCTCGCTCGACGGCGCCACCGCGGGCGTTAACGACGCGGTCCGGGGCACCGGGAGCTTTGCCACGGCGCGGCGCGCGATGGAGGCCCTGGCCGCCGCGGGTTTCGGCGAGTTCAAGATCTCCATCGTGGTGACCAGGCACAACGTGCCGCAGCTGGACCTGTTTAAGCAGATGGCCGACGCATACGGCGCGCGGCTGCGGGTCACCAGGCTCCGGCCGTCCGGCCGGGGCGCCGACAGCTGGCACGAGCTGCACCCCACCGCGGCGCAGCAGCGCCTGCTGTACGACTGGCTGTCCGAGCGGCCGGACGTGCTCACCGGTGACTCCTTCTTCCACCTGTCCGCGCTGGGCGCTCCGCTGCCGGGCCTCAACCTGTGCGGGGCGGGCCGGGTGGTCTGCCTGATCGACCCGGTCGGCGACGTGTACGCCTGCCCGTTCGTGCTGCACGAGGAGTTCCGGGCCGGGAACGTGCGCGAGCCCGGCGGTTTCACCCGGCTGTGGCGCGAGTCCGAGGTGCTACGGCGGCTGCGCGAGCCGGCCGCCGCGGGCGCCTGCGCGTCCTGCGGGCAGTTCGACGCCTGTCAGGGCGGGTGCATGGCGGCCAAGTTCTTCACGGGCTTGCCGCTGGACGGCCCGGACCCCGAATGCGTGCTGGGACACGGCGAGCGCGCGCTGGCCGCGGTGTGCCTGCCGGACCGGCCGCGGGCCGGACCGGGCCACTCCCGGGGTTCCCGGGTCCCGGTGTTCCTGGGCCAGATCGCCGCGAGGGCCGCGACGTGAACCTGCTCGAGCCCCTGACGCTGGGCCAGCGGGGCCAGGCCCGCGCGCCGAGCCGGGTGATGTTCGGCCCGCACGAGACCAACCTGGCCCGCCGCCGCGCCTTCAGCGACCGGCACGTGGCGTACTACCGGCGCCGCGCGGCCGGAGGCGCCGGGATCGTGGTGACCGAGACCGCCTCGGTGCACCCGTCGGACTGGCCTTACGAGCGTGCCCCGCTGGCGGCCGACGCCGCCGACGGCTGGACGTCGATCGGACGAGCCTGTCGTGCCGAGGGCGCGCTCGTGCTGGCCTCGATCGGACACGCCGGCGGCCAGGGCTCCAGCGCCTACAGCCAGCAGCCGCTGCTCGCGCCGTCCCGGGTGCCCGAGGTGACCACGCGCGAGGTGCCGAAGGCCATGGAACCCGAGGACATTCACGCGGTGATCCAGGGCTTCGGTGACGCGGCACGGCTGGCCGTCTCGGCCGGTCTTGACGGGGTGGAGGTGAACGCAGGCCAGCACAGCCTGGTCCGGCAGTTCCTGTCCGGGCTGACCAACCAGCGCCAGGACGGCTACGGCGAGGACCGGCTGCGGTTCGCCCGCGAGGTCCTGGAAAGCGTGCGGGAAGCCGCCGGCGACGCGGTGATCGGGCTCCGGCTGTCCTGCGACGAGCTGGCGCCCTGGGCCGGCATCACGCCCGACGGCGCGCTGGAGATCCTGGCCGGGCTGCACCCGTACGCGGACTACGTGGTCGTGGTGCGCGGCTCGATCTACAGCGTCTCGGCGACGCGGCCGGACGGCCACACGCCGCCCGGCTTCAACCTCGAGCTGAGCCGCCGGGTGCGGGAGATGCTTCCCGGCCAGGTCGCGGTGGTCGCCCAGGGATCCATCGTCGAGGTGGCCATGGCCCAGGACACACTGGCGTCCGGGGCGGCCGACGCGGTCGAGATGACCCGGGCCCAGATCGCCGATCCGGACCTGGTCCGCAAGGTACGGGCCGGGGCGGGAGCCACGGTGCGGCCCTGCGTGCTGTGCAACCAGACCTGCCAGGTGCGCGATCCGCGCAACCCGGTGGTGACCTGCGTCGGCGAGCCGTCCAGCGGGCACGAGACCGAGGATGCCCCGGTGAACGGCACCGCCGCCCGCCCCCGGCGGGTGCTGGTGGTGGGCGGCGGCCCGGCCGGGCTCGAAGCCGCGCGGGTGGCCGCCCTGCGCGGGCACCGGGTGCGGCTGGCGGACCGCGCGCCGCGGCCGGGGGGCGCGGCGCGCGCCGCCGCAGCGGGAGCGGGCCGAGAGCGGCTGGCGCAGCTGGCCGACTGGCTGGCCGGCGAGTGCTCCCGGCTCGGGGTGGAGCTCGAGCTGGGCCGTGACCTCAGCGGCGAGGACATCGAGACCCACGACGGAGCGGTGCTGATCTGCACCGGCTCCCGGGACGGCCGGCGGGACTACCAGGCCGAGCCGGGGGCGGACGTCCGCTCCGCCCGCACGGTGCTCGAGCAGGGGGGCGACAGCGGGCTGCCCGCGGGCCCGGTCGTGATCTGGGATCCGGTCGGCGGCCCCATCGGGATCAGCGTCGCCGAACTGCTCGCGGGCGGCCGGCAGGTCGCGCTGGTGACCCAGGACCTCATCGCCGGGACGCAGCTGGCCCGGTCCGGGGATCTCGCGGACGCCAGCACGCGGCTGCAACGCGCCGGGGTGACGCTGCGCAAACGGTCCCGGCTGGTCACCGTGACACCGACGACGGCCGTGGTGGAGGACGTGTTCACCGGCGAGGCCAGCGACATCGAGGCCGCGGTGGTCATCGACGCGGGGCACCGGCTACCCGAGGACACGCTGTGGCGGGCGCACCCGGCGCTGCGCCGGGCCGGGGACGCCGTCGCGCCCCGCACCCTCTACGAGGCCGTCCTCGAGGGACGGCGGGCCGCCCTGGCCCTCGACGGGAACCTGTCATGAGCGCCGGACGGTACCGCTACCTGTTCAGCCCGCTGCGGATCGGCCCGGTGACACTGCGCAACCGGATCGTCTTCGCGGCGCATCTCACCAACTACGCCGAAGACGGCCACCCCACCGGGCAGCACGCCGCCTACTACGAGGCCCGGGCCCGGGGCGGGGCCGGCCTGATCATCACCGAGGAGCACTCGGTCCACCCCACGGACTGGCCCTACGAGAAGCTCATCCACGGGTTCACCGAGAGCGTGATCGGCGGCTACCAGCGGATCACCGAGGCGGTGCACCGGCACGGGACGCCGATCTTCGCGCAGATCAACCACAACGGCGGCCAGGCGTCCGGGATGTACTCCCGGCTGCCCGTCTGGGCGGCGTCGCCGGTCGCGGACCCGATGTTCCGCGAGGTCGCGAAGGAGGTCGACCACGCGGAGATCGCCGAGATCGTGGCCGGGTACGCCCGGACCGCCGGGCACTGCGCGCGGGGCGGCTTCGACGGCATCGAGCTGCAGTGCTCGCACTCCTCGATCGTGCGCGGGTTCCTCTCCCCCGCGACCAACCTGCGCGACGACGAGTACGGCGGCGACCTGGCCCGGCGGGCCCGCATCCTGTTCGAGATCGTGGCCGCGGTCCGGGACGCGATCGGGCCCGGCCGGGCGCTGGGCGTCCGGCTCTGCGGAGATGAGCTCATCCGCGGCGGGACGACGATCGACGAGGCCGTCGAGGTGGCCCGGATGGTCGAGGCGACCGGCCAGGTGGACTACATCAACACCTCGATCGGGGTCGCCACCTCCACGCTCTACATGATCGAGGCGTCGATGCACATCCCGCCGGGCTACGCGCTGTTCATCCCCTCGGCCATCAGGAAAGCGGTCGACCTCCCGGTGGTCGGCGTCGGCCGGTTCAAGGATCCCCTCCAGGCCGAACGGGCCCTGGCCGAGGGGCACTGCGACCTGATCGGCGTGGTCCGCGGGCAGATCGCCGACGCGGACTTCGCCGCCAAGGCCCGCTCCGGCCACGCCGGCGACATCCGGCTGTGCCTGTCCTGCAACCAGGAGTGCGTGGGCCGGATGGGGCTGAACCGCTGGCTCGGCTGCATCGAGAACCCGCGCACCGGGCGTGAGAGCGTCGCGCCGGTACCGTCGCCGCGGTCCCGGCGCCGGGTCATGGTGGTCGGCGCGGGCCCCGCGGGGCTACAGGCCGCGGTGGCCGCGGCCGGCCGCGGCCACGAGGTCACCGTGCACGAACGCGGCGAGGCGCCCGGCGGGCAGGTCCGGCTGGCCGCGACGGTGCCGAGCCGGGCCGAGTTCGGCGACCTGGTGCGCAATCAGCTCGCCGAGTGCGCGCGGCTCGGCGTCACGATCCTCTGCGGAAGCGACGTCGACGTGGCCGCGGTCCGCGCCGAGGCGCCCGACGTGGTGATCGTCGCCACCGGCGCCGTCGCGGAGCGGCCGTACTGGGCCCCGGCGGACGCCGGGCGGGTCGTCGACGTCCGTCAGGTGCTCGACGGATCCGCCGCCCCGCAGGGCCGGGTGCTGGTGGTGGACGAGACCGGCTTCCATCACGCGACCAGCGTGGCCGAGCTGCTCGCGGACCGCGGCGCCCAGGTCGAGGTGGTCACCCCCGGCATGGTCGTGGGACAGGATCTCGGGATCACGCTCGACATGGAGAACTGGTGCGTCCGGGCCGCGGCCAAGGGCATCACCCAGACCACCGACTGCCTGGTCACGGCGGTCGCGCCGGGCTCGGTCACGCTCATGCACCACCCCACCGGCCAGATGCGGCAGGTGGAGGCCGACTGGGTGGTCTGCGCCGTTCCGGCCGCCCCGGCCGAACAGCTCTACCTGGACCTGAAGGCGCTCGGGTCCGGAGCCCGGCCCGAGGTGCGCCGGGCCGGCGACTGCGTGGCGCCGCGGCGGGCGCACGCCGCGGTCATCGAAGGACAGCGTGCGGGGGAGGCAGCGTGAGCGGCGCGCGCGAGCCCGCGGCGATCGCGGTGGTCCCGGTGCGGGGGGGCGTGCTTCCGGCCGGGGCGAACGAGACGATCGCCGAAGCGGGCGGGGTCACCCTGCTGGCGGGCTCGGGCACCGGCGAGGCAGCGGCCAGCCTGGGCGTCGACGCGGTGTCGGTCATTACCGCGGAGATCGGCCATCCCGCCTTCGCCGCCTGGGCGGCCGCGCTGGCTTCCCTCCTCGCCCCCTACCGGGCGGTCCTGCTGCCCGGCTCGCCGGACGGCCGCGACCTGGCGCCACGGCTGGCCGCGGCGATGGACCGGCCGCTGCTGGCCGGCGCGACCGAGTACCGGGAGGGCGAGGTACGGCTCGCGCGGTCCGGCGGCCTGATCCTGGAACACGTGGCGCCGGACGGGCCGGTCGTGGTCACGCTGCAGCCCGGGGTGCGCGGGTTCGAGCCCCGCCGGCATGAGCTGCCCGCACCCGAGCCGGTCACGGCCAGCCTCGCGGCCGGGCACGACGCGGCCGTCCTCGAGGTCCTGCCGCCCGACCCCGGCACGATGGACCTGGCCGAGTCCCGGCGGATCATGGCCGGCGGCGCGGGCCTGCGCGGCCCGGCGGACTTCCGCCTGCTCAACGACGTTGCCACGGCGATAGGCGCGTCGATGGGCGCGACGCGGGTCGTCGCGGACGCGGGCTGGGTGGCGCACGAGCGCTACATCGGCACCACCGGCGTCGCCGTCAGCCCGGAGCTGTACGTCGCGCTGGGGATCTCCGGGGCGATCCAGCACATCACCGGGCTGGGCGCTCCCCGCCACGTCGTCGCGGTGAACACCGATCCCAGCTGCCCGATGATGGCGATGGCCGACCTCGCGCTGGTCACCGACGCCCCCGGCCTGCTCGAGGCGCTGGCCCGGCGCCTCGGCGTCGTCCCGGAGGTCCCGCACGCCCGGGAGGAGGCGAGTCATGGCTGACAGCGTGGACGTCGTGGTGGCCGGGGCCGGGCCGGCCGGCGCCGCCGCCGCGCTGGTGGCCGCGCGAGCGGGCCTGCGGGTCCTGCTGATCGAGCGCGGTCCGTTTCCCGGCGCCAAGAACATGTACGGCGGCGTCATCTACCCCCGGGTGCTCGACACCCTGCTGCCCGCCTGGTGGCAGGAGGCGCCGGTCCAGCGCTGGGTCACCCGCCGCGCCACCATGGTGCTGGCCGAGGCCAAGGCGCTCACGGTGGAGTTCCGCGGGGAAGACTGGGACGCGCCGCCGTACAACGGGGCCACCGCCTACCGGGCCGACTTCGACGCCTGGCTGGCCGGCCAGGCGCAGGCCGCCGGCGCCGAGCTGATCTGCGCCACGACCGTCACCGGCCTGCTGCGTGACGCGGGCGGCCAGGTCACCGGCGTGCGTACGGACCGCCCGGACGGCGACGTCCGCGCCCCGCTCGTCATCGCCTGCGACGGCGTGAACTCCTTCCTGGCCAAGGAGGCCGGGCTGTACGAGGACTGGTCGATGACGCATTTCACGGTGGGCGTGAAGGAGGTCCTCGCGCTGCCCCGCGACGTGCTCGAGGACCGCTTCAACCTCACCGGGGACGAGGGTCTCGACATCGAGATCCTCGGCGGAACCCAGGGCATCCCCGGCGGCGGCTTCCTGTACACCAACCGCGACACGATCGCGGTCGGGGTGGTGCTGTCAGTGGCCGGGCTGCGGGATTCCGGCCGGCGCCCCGAGGAGATCATCGCCGCGCTCAAGGAACATCCGGCCATCGCGCCGCTGGTCCGCGGGGGCGAGCTCACAGAGTATTCCGCGCACACCATCCCCGAGGGCGGCATGGACGGCATGCCGCGGCTGAGCACCGGCGGCATGCTCGTCGCGGGTGACGCCGCGCACCTGTGCCTGGCCTCCGGCATCTGGCTCGAGGGCGTGAACTTCGCGATCGGCTCGGGCGCGCTGGCGGGCGAGACCGCGGCCGAGGCCGTCCGCGCCGGGGACACCTCGGCCAGCGCCCTCGGCGCTTACCGCCGCCGCCTGGAACATTCCTTCGTGCTGGCCAATCACCGCAAGCTCCGCGGCGCACACCGGCTCATCCTGGGCCAGCGGGCGCAGACCCTGTACCCGGAGCTGGCGTGCGGCATCGCGCAGCGGGTCTTCACCGTGACCGACCCGGAGCCCAAGGCGGGCCTGCGCCGCTGGGTGCACGCCGAGCGCAAGCGGACCGGCGTGCGGCTGCGCGATCTGGTCAAGGACGGATGGATCGGCTGGAGGACCTTCGGATGAACCCGCACACCCCGTATTCGGGACCGAGCTTCGAGGACCGGATGGCCACGGTGGAGTTCCGCGTGGCCGAGCAGCCGCACATCACCGTGGACTCCGAGGTGTGCCGCAGCTGCACGACCAAGGCGTGCGTGCACGCCTGCCCGGCCGGGCTGTTCGTGCCCACCTCCGACGGCGGCGTGCTCTTCAACTACGAGCAGTGCTTCGAGTGCGGCACCTGCTACCTGGTCTGCAACGCAGAAGGCGCGCTGACCTGGAGCTATCCCGAAGGCGGGCGCGGCGTCGTGTTCAGGAGGTCGTGATGGGGGAGCCCGGCTTCATCGCCGTCGCGCTGAAATGGGTCGATCTGCGCCCGGAGGTCGACCCGCTGGCGGGCACGGTGCGCCACGACGGCCGGACCACGGGATTCTCCCCCGCCGACGCCGCGGCGCTGGAGTGGGCGCTGCGGCTGGGCGAGTCGTGGCAGCTGCCGGTGACCGCGATCACCGCCGGGCCTTCCGGCGCCCGGGCGGTGCTGCGGGACGCCGCCGCCTTCGGCCCGCGGCACCTGGTCCTCGTCACGGCGGACCGCGACGCGCCCTCGGAGGCGATCGCCGGGGCGCTGGCCCCGTCGCTCGGCGGCGCGGCCGTGGTCTGCTGCGGGGACCACAGCGCCGACCGGGGCAGCGGTTCGGTGCCGGCGTTCCTGGCCCACCAGCTGGGGGCCGCGCAGGCGCTCGGGCTCACCGGCCTCACGCCGGGGGAACGGGGCCGCCTGGTCGCCCAGCGCCGGCTGGACGGCGGCCGCCGCGAGCGCCTGCAGCTCGCCGCCCCCGCCGTGATCTCCGTCGAGCCAGGTGCCGCCTTGCTGCGCCGGGCCACGCTGGCCGGCCTGCGGGGCGCCCGGCAGGCGGCCGTCGAGGTGGCCGACGGGGCGGTCGCGCAGCGCACCAGGGTGCGCGTCGTGCGCACGACACCGTACCGGCCCAGGCCGAAGACGATCCCGCCGCCGCGCGATCCCCGGCCCCGGGCCCGGCTGCTGGCGCTCACCGGCGCGCTGACCGAACGGACGCCGCCACGCGTGGTCCGGGCCTCGAGCGAGGAGGCCGCGGACGAGCTGGTCGGCTACCTCAAGGAGCAGGGCTACCTCAGCTGATGCCAACACGAGATGGGAACATGCGATGACGGTGCCGGAGGGGCAAGGGCCAGCGCGGGTGCCGCGCCGAGGCCTGGTGGCGGGACGCGTGGCGCTGGTCACCGGGGGCACTCGTGGCATCGGCGCGGCCATCTGCCGCGCCCTGGCCGACGAGGGCGCGGACGTGGCGGCCGGCTACTGGCGCGACGACGAGGACGTGGAGAAGTTCCTGACCGCCATGGCGGCCGACTACCCGGGCCGGCGGATCACCGTGCACGAGGGCAACATCGGCCACGCCGGTGACTGCCGCCGGGTGATGGGCGAGGCGGTCGGGCAGCACGGCCGGGTCGACATCCTGGTGAACAACGCGGGCATCACCCTGGACCGGACCGTGGCCAAGATGTCCGACGAGGAGTGGCACAAGGTCATCGCGGTCAACCTGTCCGGCGCGTTCTTCTTGGCCCAGGCGGCGGCGCGGCACATGATCGGGCGGGGCACCGGCCGGATCGTCAGCGTGTCCTCGGTCATCGGCGAGACCGGCAACATCGGCCAGGTCAACTACGCGGCCTCCAAGTCCGGCCTGTTCGGCCTGACCAAGTCGCTGGCCCGCGAGGTCGTCTTCGAGCTGAACCGGGCCGGGCGCCCGGCCGGGGACGGGATCGGGCTGACCGTCAACACCGTCACGCCGGGCTACATCGACACCGGCATGCTCGCCACCGTTCCGGACAAGGTGCTGGACCGGCTCCGGGCGCAGATCCCGGTCGGCCGTCTCGGCGCGCCCGAGGAGATCGCCCGGGTGGTGTGCTTCCTGGCCGCCGACGCGTCGTCGTACATCACCGGGCAGATCTGGGCTGTCAACGGCGGCCTGGACATGTGAGGAGAAAGGTCATGAACGACGTCTACGTCCTGTCCGGAGTCCGGACGGCGATCGGCAAGTACGGCGGCGGCCTGGCCGCCGTCCCGCCCTGCGACCTGGCCGCCACCGTGGTGCGCGAGGCGGTCCGCCGTTCCGGCGCGCAACCAGCCGACGTCGGTCACGTCGTGTTCGGCCACGTGATCCACACCGAGGTCAGGGACATGTACCTGAGCCGGGTCGCGGCGGTCAACGGCGGCCTGCCGGTGGAAACACCCGCCTTCGGCGTCAACCGGCTGTGCGGCAGCGGGCTGCAGGCGGTCGTGTCCGCGGCCCAGGCGATCAGGCTCGGCGACTGCGACGTCGCGGTGGCCGGCGGCGCCGAGTCGATGAGCCGGGGCCAGTACTGGCTGCCCGGCCTGCGCTGGGGGCAGCGGATGGGCGACGGCGCCGTGGTCGACGCCATGGTCGGCGCGGTGAGCGACCCGTTCGACGGCTGCCACATGGGCGTGACCGCGGAGAACGTGGCCGCTGACTACGGCGTGTCCAGGGACGAGCAGGACGCGCTGGCCGCCGAGAGCCACCGGCGGGCGGCCGCCGCGGCCGCAGCCGGGTACTTCGCCGACCAGATCACTCCGGTCGAGGTGGCCACCCGGAAGGGCATCACGACAGTGGACGCCGACGAGCACATCCGTCCCGGCCTGAGCCTGGCCGACCTGGCCCGGCTCAAGCCGGCGTTCGCCCCGGAAGGCACGGTGACCGCGGGCAACGCCTCCGGCGTCAACGACGCGGCCGCCGCCGTGGTACTGGCCGGCCACGATTATTCCGAACGGACTGGGTGCACGCCCCTGGGACGGCTGGTTGGCTACGCCCACGCGGGCGTCGAACCGCGGGTGATGGGCATCGGGCCGGTACCCGCAGTCCGCAAGGTGCTCGAGCGGGCGGGCCTCAAGCTGGACGACATCGACGTGTTCGAGGTGAACGAGGCGTTCGCCGCGCAAGCCCTCGCCGTCGTCAGGGAACTCGGCCTTCCCCCCGACCGGGTCAACCCGAACGGCAGCGGGATCTCGCTGGGTCACCCAATCGGCGCTACCGGCGCGATCTTGACCGTCAAGGCCCTGTACGAGTTGCGCCGGACCGGCGGCAGGTACGCGCTCGTGACCATGTGCATCGGCGGCGGCCAGGGCATCGCCGCGGTCTTCGAGCGGATCTGACCGGTGGCAGAGGTGCCGGTGACCCGCCGGTCGGCGAACGGGGATCATCATGCCGGGGTGCCGATGCTGTTCGGCCTGCGCGTGGTGATGCTGGGGCGCCAGGGCTCGGGCAAGGGCACCCAGGGGGTGCAGCTCGCCCGGTTGCTGGTCGTGCCGCACATCTCGGTGGGGGACGTGCTCCGCGAGGCCGTCCGGTCGGGGTCGCCGTTCGGGCGCAGAGCGCGGGAAACGATGGAGCGCGGCGAGCTGGTGGACGACGATCTCGTGGTGTCGCTGGTGGCCGAGCGCCTGACCGGGTCCGACGTGCGCAGCGGCGGCTTCGTGCTGGACGGCTTCCCCCGGACCGTGGACCAGGCGGCGGCGCTGGAAGGAATCCTCACGGGAGGTGCGCTGGACCGGGCCGTGGTGATCGACGTCCCGCTCGAGGTGTCCCGGGCGAGGCTGCTCGCCCGCCGGGTATGCGCCGGCTGCGGCCGCGTCTACAGCGTCGAGCGGGCGCGCGGGCTCGAGACGTGGACGTGCGGGGCGTGCGGCGGAGAGGTGCGCCGGCGGGCCGACGACACCGAGGAGGCGGTCATACGCCGGCTGACCGTGTACGACGAGCAGACCCGGCCGCTGCTCGACTGGTTCGCCCGGCGCGACCAGCTGCTCCTGGTGGACGGCGTCGGGACCAGCGAGGAAGTGTTCTCCCGGCTGCTGGCCCGGCTGTGGCCGCGAATACCGGCGGACCGGATCGCCCAGCTGGCCGGGGTGAGCGAGCCGGTCCCCACGGGTCCGGCCGACATGGCGGAGCTGGCGGCCGGCGCGGTCGAGGTGATCATCGAGGTGCCCCGGGGCAGCCGGAACAAGTACGAGTTCGATCACCGGCGCCATGTGCTGCACCTGGACCGGCGGCTGTTCTCGGCGACCGTCTATCCGGCGGACTACGGCTTCATCCCGGACACTCTCGCCGAGGACGGCGACCCGCTGGACGCGCTGGTCCTGCTGGAGGAGCCGGTCTTCCCCGGCTGCTGGGTCAGCGCCCGGCCGATCGGGATCTTCTGGATGGAAGACGAGAAGGGCCCGGACGCCAAGATCATCTGCGTTCCGCTGGGAGACCCGCGCTTCGGCCAGGTGCGGGATCTCGGCGACATGCCGACCCATCTGCGCAGCGAAATCCATCATTTCTTCGACGTCTACAAGGCGCTCGAGCCCGGCAAGTCCACCTCGACGACGGGCTTCGAGGGCAGGCAGGCGGCGCTGGGCGAGATCGCCGCCGCCCGCGCGCGCCTGCTGCACCAGCACCGGACGGCGAGCCAGGAACCCGAGGATGTATCAAACGCGGCCCGGCTGCGCACTTGAGGAGTGGCGGCAACGGGAGGCGGCACTGTGGGTGACAGCTCACCGGGCGACGAGGGCGGCCCGCCGCCCCGCCTGGACACCGGTGTGGCGTATTCGGCGCGGGTCTGGAATTACCTGCTGGGCGGCAAGGACCACATTAGTCAAGTGGTTCCGGCGGTCCCGCACAGCGGCCCGCCAGTGGCCAGACAGACACGTCAAGTAGATTATTCGAAAACCGTGTCTTCCGCTGTCCGGGAGCTGTCCGGTCCCTGTTTAGGGGGTAATGTCCGGTTTACCGGGCGGGAGTTCCTGACTCTGGCCTGACTCCCTGACTGATGGCGGGTGCCTGGCCTGGGGTTTCGCCGGGGCGGCCCTGGCTTCGGGGCGGCCTGGCCTGTCCCGCTCAGGTGCCGGGGGTGCGGCCGGCCGGGGGCAGGTCCCAGACGGTCAGCCGGGCGGGGGCGTCGCCGGGCAGGGCGGCGGCGCAGCCGGCCACGACGCCGCGTACGGCGGGGGCGGTCAGGTAGTACACGTGGGTGAACCCGGCCGGGGCGGTCAGCCCGGCCATGATCGCGGCGGTGCGGTCGGCGTGCTTGGCGGTCAGTTCCACCTCGACGGCCCAGATCTGCCCGCCGCAGGGGCTGGCCGCGATCGAGGGCCAGTGGATCCCGGCGTCGGGGCGGTGGGTGCCGGCGGCCGGCCCGGGGCGGCGGATGCGGCGTTCGGACTGCCGCCACGGCCGGCCGGAGTCCCAGGCCGGGGAGGACTGGAACCACAGCCGGGCGGCGAGCACGGCGCGCAGGTGCTCCAGCCGGGCCAGCCGGGGCGGCCCGGCCGGGTAGCCCAGCCCGCACGCGGTCATCCCGGCCGCCGTGAGCCAGCACCAGGCCGGCCCGGGTCCGAGCCGGCCGGTATCGGCGTACCCGGCTGCGCGCCACCGGACCACGATGGCGCGCAGCCGGGCCGGCTCGACGGCCAGCGCGGCGGCCAGCAGATCGTACGGCGCGCCGGCCTGCCCGGCGCACAAGAGCAGCCCGTCAATGTCTCGCTGGGACAGCCGGACCTGCCCGGCGCCGGACCGGCGGTGCCCGGCGGCGGTAGCGTCCATGGTCATCGGGTTCCCCCTTTCGCTCGCATCCCCCGGCGTGCTCACACTCGCACCGCAGGTGACCGCGCGGGCAGGGCCGGACGCCGGCCGTAAGCGAACCGTCATCACGCGAACACGCATCCCCCTTGCATCACATCCCCCGCCTCGCGGTTTCCCGTCTCCATGTCAGACTCCCGGCCTCCGCCGGTGTCCCACGGACAGGGCTCCGCCCAGGTCACGGCCGGGTCCGGGGGTGTCCCGGCGGGCGCGGTGCCCCGACGCAGAGCGGGTCCGGTGTGCGGGGGATGCGCCGGGAGTGCGCGGGGCGGGGTGCGGCATGATCACCCTGAGCCTGTCCCGCGCCGTGGTCCTGGTCTTCCGGTTCGCGGCCGGCGCGCCGCTGGGCCGGCGCCGCACCGACGCCACATTCCTCTCGCCCGGGACGCGGGCGCTGTCCGGGGTGCCGGGCTGGTTCACCACCGCCGAACCTACCTGGTGGGCGCTCTGGCCCGGCTGGAAACGCGCCGCCGCCCGCTGGGCCGCCCTCCCCGCCACCTACGGGCTCTACACCATCCGCTGCTCACCGGGCATCCCTGGCCTGGCTGGCCATCGTCACCGGATGCGCCCTGATTCCCCGCTGGCGGCACTGGCGGTACGTCCAGAGAGTGATCCGCCCGGTCTACCTCCAGCTCTGCCAGTACCTCGGCACCGACCCCGCCGACAAACCCGACCGGTGGCTGTGGGTCCCCCCGGACTTCGGGACCAGCGCGGACGGAAGGATCACCCTGGCCTACCCGGCCACCTGGAACCCCGACACGGCCCGGCAGAAAGCCATCGATGACCTGATCCGCCGCCACTTCGGCGGCGACCTCGAACCCTCCTTCACCGCGTTCTCTGCCACCTGGACCCATCCGCCCGCCCCGCCCCAGCGGGCACCGTTCCAGGGGTACGACCTGCCCGCCCACAAGATCCACCTCACCCGGTGCCGGTAATAGACCATGGCCGCCAGTGCGGTCAGGACGTTGTCCCACTTGTCCCCGGTAGGTGCGCCGAACACGGCCAGGACGTTGGGGCCGAGCGCGACCACCGGGCTGAGCGTCCCGACCAGCGTCCCGGCCACCATCAGCCAGCCGGTCAGGAACCCCAGGTGGGGGTTGATGGCGCGGCCGACCCACTCGAACGAGGCACCGCAGTTGGCGTTCCACAGGTTCAGCCGCCGGTAGGCGTTCGCGATGACCA
>Ga0318524_10000352_pt1 | contig 15267 bp, 12 predicted proteins | sample GRESIP052b4f22_FD_203685 | JGI IMG/M metagenome (GOLD analysis project Ga0318524, IMG submission 203685) | Tropical soil microbial communities from Luquillo Experimental Forest, Puerto Rico - GRE.SIPMG.052b4f22 | ecosystem: Environmental > Terrestrial > Soil > Tropical forest > Bulk soil... | reverse complement strand
GAACCGCGGCGCCGGCCAGCCGCGGTTCCGGGCCGGGCGGGGCGGGGATACGCGGCCGGCGGTGCCGCTCGCCGGGGTACAGCACATCCATCGCGACGGCGGCGGTGTGCAGGTAGTAGTCGAACAGGCGGGTCAGCGCGGTTGACCGGTCGTCCTCGGTGTCCAGCGTGCAGGCGAGCTCGCAGGCGTAGCCGCGCAGCAGGTCGTGCATCCCGTACCGGTGCGGGCCGGCCCGGTAGACCAGGTGAGCCCGGGCCAGCGCGCCAACCTCGCGCTCGGCTTGCGGCACGGTGCCGCCGATGAGCGCGGCCGCCGCGTAGTGGCACAGGTCGGCGCCCGGATGCAGGCTCAGCAGCCGGAACGCGCGGGCCGTGTCCGCCCCCAGGTGGCGGTAGGACCAGGAGAACACGTCCCGGATCGCGGTGCTGGGGTCCCCGCCCGCGTCCAGGAGGTTCAGCCGCTGGTGATCGGCCAGCTCGCCGACCAGGTCTTCGAGCGGGGCGCCGCCGCGGGTGACGGCGAGCTCGGCCGCCACGCGCAGCGCCAGCGGCAGCCGCGAGCACATCGCGGCCAGCGCCGCGGCGGCCTCGGGGCTGGCGTCGACCCGGTCGCCGATCAGCTCCCGCAGCAGGCTGACGGCCTCGGCCGGCGGCAGCACGTCCAGGTCCAGCCGCGCCGCCCCGTCCCTGGCCACCAGGCCGGCCAGCGAGTCACGACTGGTCACCACGGCCATGCAGCCTCGCGTGCCGGGCAGCAGCGGCCGGATCTGCGCCGCCGACCTGGCGTTGTCCAGCACCACCAGGATCCGTTTCCCGGCGAGCAGGCTGCGGTAGCAGTCGACGCGCTCGTCAGCGCCGGCCGGGATGTCCTGGCCGGCCACGCCGAGGGCGCGCAGGAAGCCCGCCAGCGCGTCGGCCGCCGACCTCGGCTGGTCCGGGTCGTAGCCGCGGAGGTTGACGTACAGCTGCCCGTCGGGGAACTCGCCGGCCACCTGATGCGCCCAGTGCACGGCCAGCGCGGTCTTGCCCACCCCGGCCGTCCCGTCGATCGCCGAGATCACCGGCGCGCCCGTGTTCTCCTCCCGGGCCTGGCGCAGCAGCCCGGTCAGCGCCGCCAGCTGCCCGTCCCGGCCGACGAAGTGCGCCACCGCGGCCGGCAGCTGCCGGGCGGGCGCCGGGCGGGCGTGACCGGGGCCAGGCGACCGCGGCGCGGGCACGGCGGGGGCGGGACCTGCGGCCGGGGTCTGGTGCGGCGCCGCGCGCAGCTCGTCCGGGCCGGCCGCGTGCAGGGTCACCGTGTCGTCCGCGGCCTGGATATCCCCGGTCGTGGCCGCGGCGGCGGGGATGTCCTGGCGCAGCACCCGCCGCAGCGTGTCGGTGAGCTCCTGGCTGGGCAGAACGCCGAGCTGATCGTCCAGGCGCCGCCGCAGGTCTTCGTAGATCCCCAGCGCCGCGGCCTGCTCTCCGAAGCCCGCGAGCGCGATCATCAGGTAGGCATGGGCCTTCTCGTTGAACGGCTCGGACTGGGCCAGCGCGCGCAACCAGGGCAGCACCCGGTCATGCCACCCGCGGTCGGCGGCGATCGCCGCGTAGCCGAGCACGGCCGCTCCCCGCTGGGCCGCCACCGCGGTCACCGCGCCGTTGCCCCGGAGCACGTCCACGTCCGCGAGCGGCTCGCCTCGCCACAGTCTCAGCGCCCGGTCGTACAGGTCGCACGCCGAGGCCGCGTCGCCGCCGGCGCCGGCCGCCGCACCGCGGTGAGTCAGCTGGCGGAAGGCGATCAGGTCGAGTTCGCCCGGCGTGGCCTCCAGCCGGTAGCTGGCACCGGAGGACGCCAGCCGGGCGGCGCGAACCTGGCGAGACTGGCCCGGAGCCAGCACGCGGCGCAGCCTGCTGACGTAGGCCTGGACCAGGCTGACCGCCGTCGGCGGGGGCGTGCCGACCCACAGCGCCTCGACGATTTCCTCCCGGTGCACCAGCCGTTCGGGTTCAGCGCCAGCAGGCCGAGGACGGCGCGCTGCCTGGGCGGGCCCAGCTTGATACGCGGTCCCGCCACGTGCCGGGCCGCCAGCGGGCCGAGCACGGTGAGCCGCAGGCCACGGCACTCCTCGGGGGGCCGGCCCGGATCGCCCGCGCGCAGCGCGGCCTGCTCGAGCTCGTCCGCCTGGGTCGGCTCGAGGCCGAGCGCGCGGGCCAGCCCGCGCAGCGACACCGGACGCGGCCGGAGCCTGCGTCCCTGCTCCAGGTCCCGGATCGCGGCCACGCTCAGGCCGACCTGGCTGGCCAGTTCCTGCTGGGTCAGGCCCGACGCGCTGCGGTGCGCGCGCAGCAGGGTGCCGAACGGTGTCCTCCCCGGCTGCACTGGGTCCATGGCTTGTCTCGACCATTTCGCGCGGAAAAGCCCTGTTAGGACACGATCAGCGCTCAGTCTAACCGGGCGTACCCCGGCCGGCCAGGATCAGGCATCGATGTGGCGGACCGGCGTAGCGTGTGGGAACGTTCTCACAGGGCGCGCGGGTACGGTATCGGGCGCGCCGGGGAGCGGGCATACGGTGGCAGTCGGTCTACGCCAGGTGGCACAGCACAGCGGGGTGTCGGTCAGCACGGCGTCGCGGGCGCTGAACGGGTCGAGCCGGGTCAGCGACCAGACCGCCGCCAGGGTCCGCGCCGCCGCGGCGGCGCTCGGGTACCGGCCCAACGCGAGCGCCCGCGCGCTGCGCACGGCGCGTTCGGCGTTCATCGGCCTGGTGGTCACCAACCTGGTCAACACGAGCTTTCACACCATCGCCGAGGTCGTGCAGCGGGAGGTCGCCCGGCGCGGCTACCAGCTCATGCTGTCGGTCACCGGCGGCGACCCGGTGCAGGAGCGCTCGGCCCTGCACACCCTGGTCGACCACAGCGTCGCGGGCGTGATCGTGGTGGGCTCGGACAGCGCGGCCACGGAGGAACTGCGCGGGCTCGGCACGCCCACCGTGCACCTGGCCCGGCGGCCGCGGTACCCGGCGGGCGACTGCGTGCTCGGCGACGAGATCGCCGGCGGCCGGTCGGCGACCGAGTACCTGCTGGAGGCGGGCCACCGGCGGATCGCGATCATCGCCGGGCCCCCGGACGTGCCGTCGGGACGCGAGCGGATGCAAGGCTACTGGCTGGCCATGCAGGCCGCCGGGGTCCCGGTGAGCGAGGAGCTGACGCTGGCCGTCGCGCTCAGCCCGGACGCCGGGCCGCCCGCGGTGGAGGCCCTGCTGGCGCGGCCGGCCCGGCGGCGGCCCACCGCCCTGCTGATCGCGAACCACGAGGCGTCCTACGGCGCGCTCCCCGCGCTGCGGGAACGTTCGGTGGCGATCCCCGCCGACCTGTCGGTGATCTGCTACGAGGACTCCCAGCTCGCGCGCTGGTGGCACCCGTCGATCACGGTGATCGACAACAACGCCAGGCAGATGGGCGAGATGGCGGCCCGGATGCTGCTACAGCGCCTGGAGCCCGCCGGCCCGGACCACGGCCATGCCGAGAAAACGGAGTTCAGCGAGATACGGGTGGGCACCAGGCTCATCGAGCGCGACTCGTGTCAGCCGGTGCCGACGTCGAGCGCGGCCAGCTCGTCGGTCAGCCCGAGCAGCTCCCAGCGCAGCAAGGCGACCGGGACGTTACCGTTCACCCAGATGGCGTCGTGCAGGGCCCGCAGGTCCAGGTCAGCCCCCCGGAGCCGGACCGCGTCGGCGATCAGCGCGGTCAGCTGGGTCTTGCCGATCTGGTAGGTGAGCGCCTGGCCGGGCGTCTCGGCGAAGAACGCGGCCTCCTGCCGGGCCGTGGCGCGGTCCATCGGGACGCGGCCGGCCAGCTCGGCGGCCGCGCCGGCGATCGACAGGGCGCCGGTGGCCAGGCCGATGTCGACGGTGACCCGCAGGGCGCGCAGCCGCATGAAGTTGCACAGCGCGGTGCGGGTGTGCGGCGCGTCGTCCACCAGGCCGCTGACCAGCATCAGCTCCTCGTTGTAGAAGGCGATGCCCTCGTTGGCCCCCGAGTCGTAGTAGTGCCGGCGGACCGGCCGCGGGTTCCGCCAGGCCAGCGCCAGCTGCTGGTAGTGCGCGCCCTCGTGCACGATCCCGGCGCGCGGGTCGCGGGCGTTGGCCGCGCGGAAGTACGGCAGGTCCGGCCGGGGCGGCGGGGTGTAGGCGACGCCGTCCTCGGTGAGCCGGCCCGGGCCGGTGAGGTCGTCGGCCACGCCCAGGAAGTCCAGCGGCTCGAGGTAGGCGGGCAGCGGCAGGGTGAGGTAGTGCCGCAGCGACTCCGGCTGGCTCAGCAGCCCGTGCTCGGCGTAGAACCGGCGCACCGCCTGCTCGTCGCGCGCCTGCGCGCGGACCTGCCCGGCGGCGTCGGCGGGCAGCGGCGGCAGCGGCAGGCCCCGGTTGCGGGTGGCGTGCAGCAGTTCGAGCCACACCGCGCGCTCGTACTCGCGGCGCCCGATGCTGACGATCTCGTCGACGGACAGCGGGACGCAGGCGACCTCGCGCAGGAACCACTCGTACTGCTGCCGCCCGACGGGGCGGGCCGGCGGCAGGTCCGGCAGCCGGCCCGCGAGCCAGCGGCCGAACTCCTCCAGGGCGGCGCCCGCCGCCGTGGCGGCCGACCGCAGGTCCGCCGCGGCACCCGGCGCGGCGCCCACCGCCGGCGCGGCCAGGGCCAGGGCGCAGGCCTCGACGCGCGCGGCGACGCCGTCGAGTTCGGCCACGGCGAGCTCGGCGAACTCCCGCGCCGGCCGGGCCAGCGCCTCCGGCGCGCGGGCCAGGGTGGCCGGGACGGCGCGGAGCAGCCGCACCACCTCGGCGACCCTGGCCGCGTCCACGCCGGGCCGCAGCAGCACGTCGAAGACGGGCCCGATGGCCTGGTCGGTCCAGAACCGGGGGATGCCGCGCACCTGGATGACGTCGCTCTCCCAGGTCACCCGGGCCATGGCCGACCGGAGCAGCCGGTGGTCGACCCGGTCCGGCACCTGGTCCGGGCGGATGCGGGCGAGCTCGGCGCCGAACGCGGCGAGTTCCTCGCGGCGCCGGGCGGCCAGCGCCGGGTCGGTCTCCGGCAGCCAGCCCGCGGGCCGGTCCAGGCGCGGGATGTCGTCCCTGGTCCGCGGCTGCTGGCGGGCCCGCCAGGCCCAGAACCGCCCGGACAGCTCGACGAGCTCGCGCATGCACCGAGCCTCCCGTGCGGCAGAACGTTGGCGCAACCGCGGCGGCAGACTCCGTCATGTACTCGTTTCGCAGTTGCAACATAACGTGCTTGACCTGCGACGCGCCTCGGTGGGAACGTTTGCCTAATTCTTCGGCAAAGGGGGAAGGCTATGCATCTGCACCGATGGCTGGCCACGGGGTGCGTGGTGGCCGTGACCGCGGGCCTGGGCGCCTGCAGCAGCAGCGGCGGCACCACCAGCGTCGGCAAGACCTCGACACCGCCGGCGTCCAACCTGGTGGTCGAGACCTCCTTCGTGCTCAAGACCCTCGACCCGGCGCGCATGTTCGAGCCCACCGGGCTGATGATCGACCACGTCCTGTACGACACGCTGCTGACCTACAGGGGCTCCGACGTCACCACCCCGGTGCCCGACCTGGCCACGTCGTACACCGCGTCGTCCGACGCCAAGACGTACACCTTCACCCTGCGCCCGGGGATTAAGTTCGCCAACGGCGACCCGGTGACAGCGGCCGACGTGGTGTTCTCGCTGATGCGGACCAAGAACGTCAACGGCAACCCGTCGTTCCTGATGGCCGGGATCACCGCCACCTCGCCCAGCCCGGACGCCGTCGTGCTCACCAGCGCGACGCCCAACACCGCCATCCCGGCCATCCTCACCAACCCGGCGCTGGGCATCGTCGACGCGAAGAAGGTGCAGGCGGCGGGCGGTTCGGACGCGGCCGGCGCGGTCACGGCCGACAAGGCGGAAACGGCGCTCAACACCACCTCCGAGGGCAGCGGTCCTTACACGCTGACCAGCTACAGCACCACCACGCAGGTGGTGCTCACGGCCAACCCGACCTACTGGGGGCCGAAGCCGAAGTACGGCAAGATCGTGATCCGCAACGTCGAGGCCAGCGTGCAGAAGCTGGACGTGCTCAAGGGCGAGTCGCAGATCGCGGTGGACCTCTCCCCCACCCAGGCCCAGGGCATGACCGGCGTGCAGATCGTCAACGGCGCCTCGCCGAACCTGTTCTTCCTGCTCACCAACGACAACCCGAAGATCTCCAAGATCACGTCCAACCCGCAGTTCCAGACCGCGGTCCGGGACGGCATCGACTACGCCGGGCTGGTCCAGCTGGCGGGCAAAGGCGCGGTGCAGGCGGCCGGCATCATCCCGAGCATGTTCCTCGGCAGCCTGCCGGCCGGCTCGGGGGCCACCTTCGACCCCACGAAGGCCAAGGCCGCCCTGGCGGCCTCCGGCGCGGGCCACCCGACGCTCAAGCTGGTCTACCCCAGCGACATCCAGGTGAACGGGATCAGCTTCGGCGACCTGGCCGCCCGGGTGCAGCAGGACCTGCAGGCCATCGGCATCACGGTGCAACTGCAGGGCCAGTCGATCCAGGTCGCGCTCAGCAGCTACCGCGGCGGCCAGGAGGAGATGGGGCTGTGGTACTGGGGGCCGGACTTCCCCGACCCGAGCGACTACCTCAACTTCCTGCCCGGCGCCCTGGTGGGGCTGCGGGCGGGCTGGGTCAAGGGCGCCGATCCCGCGCTGGAGAAGATGGGCACGACCGCCGCGGACACCACCCAGAACGCCGCCCGCGCCGTCATCTACCAGCAGATCCAGCGCTCGATGAACAGCTCGAGCCCGTTCATGCCGCTGGTCCAGCCGGCCCAGATCCTGGTCGGCGCGCAGTCCCTGAAGAACCTCCAGTCGAACGCGCTCTGGCTCGTCGACCTCAGTGAGCTCGGCTAGGCCCGCCGGCCGGCACCGCGACCTGCGCCGGTTCCTGCTGCAGCGGCTCGGGACCGGCCTGGTCCTGTGCATCGGCATCACGCTCGTCGCGTTCGTGCTCACCCACCTGGTGCCGGGCGACCCGGCCGCCGCCAACCTGGGCCAGCGGGCCATCGGCGACCCGGCGGCGGTGGCGGCCTTCCGGCACCAGTACGGGCTGGACCGGCCGCTGCCGGTGCAGTACGCGGTGTACCTGAAGAGCCTGCTGCACGGGAACCTGGGCATCTCCGAGCAGAGCCACCGGCCGGTCCGCACCGACCTGGCCGAATACATCCCGGCCACGATCGAGCTCGCGCTGTTCGCCATCGCGGCGTCATTGGTCGTCGGGGTCGGGTTCGGCATCGTCGCGGCCGTGTACCGGGACCGCTGGCCGGACCAGCTGATCCGGGTGGTCAGCCTCGGCGGGGTGTCGATGCCGGTCTTCTGGATCGCCCTGGTGGCGTTCTACCTGCTGTTCTTCAAGCTCGGCTGGCTGCCGGGGGGCGGGCGGCTCGATCCGGCCCAGACCGCGCCCACCCACCTGACCGGCATGTTCACCGTCGACGCCGCCGTGCACGGGCAGTGGCCCCTGTTCTGGTCGGCGCTGCGGCACCTGGTGCTGCCCGGCCTGGTGCTGGCCATCTACACGGTCGGCATGCTGACCCGGTTCACCCGCGCGTCGATGCTGGAGATCATGGGGAACGACTACGTGCGCGCGGCCAGGCTCAAGGGCCTGCCCGAGCGGGTGGTGATCCTGCGGCACGTGCTCCGCCCGGCCCTGGTGTCCATCGTCACCGTGGCCGGGGTCGCGTTCGGCAGCCTGCTGTCAGGCACGGTGCTGGTGGAGAACATCTTCTCCTGGCCCGGCGTGGGGCAGTACGCCTACCGCAGCGCGGTCAACCTGGACCTGCCCGCCATCATGGGCGTGAGCCTGTTCGTCGCGCTGGTCTACATCGTGGTCAACCTCGTGGTCGACCTGCTCTACGGCGTCATCGACCCGCGGATCCGGCTGTCATGAGGCGGCGGCTGCGGCCGGTCACCCCGGTACCCTGGCGCCGGCCGCTGGCGCTGGCCGGCCTGGGCGTCATCGGCGCCTGGGCGGTCATCGCGGTCTTCGCCCCGCTGGTGGCGCCGCGGAACCCGCTGGCGCAGAAGTTCGGGATCCTGCTCGGCCCGTCCTCCGCGCACTGGTTCGGCACCGACGAGCTGGGCCGCGACGTGTTCTCCCGGGTGCTGTACGGCGCCAGGATCACGCTGCCGCTGGCGGTGATCCTCATCGTCGCGGCCATGATCATCGGGGCGGTGCTCGGCGGGATCGCCGGGTTCTTCGGCGGCTGGGTGGACAACGTGCTCATGCGGGTGGCCGACCTGGTGTTCGCGTTCCCCGGCATCATCCTGGCCCTGGCCGTCGCGGCGGCGCTGGGCCCGCAGCTGCGCAACGCGGTGATCGCCGTGGTGGTGGTGTCGTGGCCGTCCTACGCCCGGCTGGTGCGCAGCCTGGTGCTGTCGGCCCGTTCGGCCCAGTACGTGGTGGCCTCCCGGCTGCTCGGCTCCTCCGGGCTGCGCGTCCTGTTCACCGACATCAGGCCCAACGCGGCCGGCCCGGTGCTGGTGCTGGCCGCGCTGGACATCGGCAACGCCGTGCTGCTGCTGTCCGGGCTCTCCTTCCTCGGCCTGGGCGCGCAGCCGCCGACCGCCGAGTGGGGGGCGATGGTGGCCGAGGGCGCGCAGAACTTCAACGACTGGTGGGTCGGCCTGTTCCCCGGGCTGGCCATCTTGACCGTGGTGCTCGCGTTCAACTTCATCGGCGACTCGCTGCGGGACATGCTCGACCCGCGCACCGCCCGGGCGGTGCGCCTGCAGAAATGAACCCGGCGATGACCGCGTTGCTCCAGGTCGAGGGCCTGACCGTGGCCCTGCCGACCCGGTCCGGCTACCAGAAGGCGGTCGACGACCTGTCGTTCACCGTGGACGCCGGTGAGATGATGGGCATCGCCGGGGAAAGCGGCAGCGGCAAGACCATGACCGCGCTGTCATTGTTCGGGCTGCTGCCGCCCGGCGCCCGGGTCACCGGCTCGATCCGCCTCGACGGCACCGAGCTGACCCGCCTCACCGCCAAGCAGCTGCGGGCCATCCGCGGCCGCCAGATCGCGATGGTGTCCCAGGACCCCACCGCCGCGCTGCACCCCATCCTGCCGATCGGGACGCAGCTCACCGAGCACATGCGGTACCACCTCGGGGTGACCAAGGCGGAGGCGCTGGACCGGGCGGCCGCGCTGCTGGAGACGGTGCGCATCCCCGACCCGCGGCAGGCGCTGCGCTCGTACGCCGGGCAGTTCTCCGGCGGCATGCGGCAGCGCATCGCGATCGCGGTCGCGCTGGCCGCCGAGCCGCGGCTGCTGGTCGCCGACGAGCCGACCACGGCGCTGGACGTCACGGTGCAGGCGGGCATCCTGCGGCTGCTGGACCGGCTGTGCCGGGAGCGCGGCATGGCCGTCATCGTCATCACCCACGACCTCGGCGTCATGTCGGCGACCGCGCGGCGGCTGGCCGTGATGTACGCCGGCCGGCTGGCCGAGGCGGGCCCCACCGCCGAACTGCTCGGCCGCCCGCGGCACCCGTACACCCGGGGCCTGCTCGACGCGCTGCCGCACCCCGAGGCGCTCGAGGCGGGCGGCGCCCCGCTGGTGCCCATCGCCGGCAGCCCGCCCTCGCTCGGCCGGGTGCCGGACGGCTGCCCGTTCCACCCGCGCTGTGCCTACGCCCGGCCGTCCTGCGCGACCAGCCGGCCGGAGCCGAAGCCGGTCGCCGAGGCGCACCTGCTCGCGTGCCCGCCCGATCCGCTCCGGGCCGGCCCGGGGGCGGTCTCATGAGCGAACCGGTCCTGGAACTTTCCGGCGTCGCGGTCGACTACGGCCGCCGCGGGCAGCGCGTCCGCGCCCTGGACGGGGTGGACCTCACCGTCGGGCGCGGCGAGATCGTCGGCCTGGTGGGCGAGTCGGGCTGCGGCAAGTCGACGCTGGCGCGGGCGGCCGTGGGCCTGGAGCCGCTCGCGGCCGGCACGGTCACCTTCGAGGGGCGCGAGGTCACCCCGCTGGGGCGGCGGCGCAGGCCCGGCTTCCTGCGCGGGCTGCAGATGGTCTTCCAGGACCCGTACGAGTCGCTGAACCCGCGGCGCAAGGTCGGCGAGCTCATCGCCGACGGGGTCCGGCTCGGCGGCGGCAGCCGCGCCGAGGGCGGCCAGCGCGCCGCCGAGCTGCTGGACCGGGTGGGGCTGCCGGCCTCGGCGGCGGACAGCTACCCGCACGAGTTCAGCGGCGGCCAGCGGCAGCGGATCGCCATCGCCCGCACGCTGGCCACCCGGCCGTCCTGCCTGATCGCCGACGAGCCGATCAGCGCGCTGGACGCCTCGGCCCAGGCGCAGATCGCCAACCTGCTCAGCGAGCTGGCCGACGACGGCGACCTCGGCCTGGTCCTGGTCTCCCACGACCTGTCGGTCGTCCGCCAGGTTGCCGACCGGGTGGCGGTCATGTACCTGGGCCGGATCGTGGAGATCGGCGGCACCGGGACCGTCTGGGCCAGCCCGCGGCACCCCTACACCGAGGCGCTGGTGGCCGCGATCCCGCGCGCCGACGGGGCCGGGGTGCTGCCCGCCGACCTGCCCGGCGACGTGCCCGACCCGGCCCACCCGCCGTCCGGCTGCCGGTTTCACCCGCGCTGCCCGATCGCCCGGGACCGCTGCCGGGAACTGGACCAGCAGCTGGCCCCGGTGGCCGGCCGCGAGATCGCCTGCTATGTCCGGGCGGGTGCGGCCTGATGTGGTTCGTCAACGCGCACGTGGTCGACGTGCTGACCGGCGAGCGCCTCCGCCACCGGGCCGTCGAGACCGACGCCGGAACGGGCGCCATCCTCCAGGTCGCCGCGGCGGCTCCGCCCGGCCTGCCGGACGCCGGCGTGACCGACGTGGCCGGGCGCTGGCTGCTGCCGGGGCTGATCTCCTGCCACACCCACCTGTCGATCGTGTTCCCGTTCGGCGACACCGACGAGGCCGAGAACCCGGCCATCACCGCCTACCGCTCGGCGACCCGGGCCGCCGAGGCGCTGCGGGCCGGGGTCACCACCATCCGCTGCGTGCACGAGCAGAACCGCGCCGACCTGCTGCTGCGCACCGCGGTCCGGCGCGGCTGGTGCACGGCGCCGCGCATCCTCGGCGCGGGCCGGGCGATCTCCACGCCGGGCGGCCACGGCCAGGGCGGCGCCTGCGCCTACGCCGCCGGGGAGCGGGAGTTCTACGAGGCGGCGCTGGCCGAGCTCACCGCGGGCGCCGACCACGTGAAGATCTTCATCAACGGCGGCCTGGCCCGCGCGGGCGAGCACTACGACCGGCCCGAGATGACCGACGGCGAGATCAGGGGCGCGGTCCGGGCCGCGGCCGAGCACGACACCTACGTGGTGGCCCACTCCGGCTCCCCCGGCGCCATCCGGCGGGCGCTGGCCCAGGGGGTGCGCTGCTTCGAGCACTGCTACCGGCTCGACGACGAGACGGCCGTTCTGCTGGCCCGGCCGGGCGTGTTCGTGACGCCGACGCTCTGTGTGACCCGTTCGGAATCATGGATGCGGGACCGGGGATTCGAGGAGCACTCCATCCGCAACGCCCGCCTGGCCGCCGACGACCACCTGGCCAGCGTGCGGCGGGCCATCCGTGCGGGGGTGAGGCTGGTCAACGGGACCGACATCCCGCCCGGGGACCTGGTCGACGGGACCCCGGCGGCCGTGCACGAGCTGCTGCTGATGGCCGGGGCCGGGCTGTCGCCGCTGCTCAGCCTGCAGAGCGTGTCGGTGCACGCGGCGGCGCTGCTCGGCCTCGGCGACCGGGTCGGGCAGGTCAGGCCGGGCTACGCCGCCGACCTGGTGGCCGTGCCCGCCGACCCGCTGGCCGACCTGACCGCGCTGCGCGCGATCTCCCTCGTGGTCCAGGGCGGCCGCGTGATCAGGCAGGACGCGGTATGAGGTTCTCGGTGCGGGTGAACAACGACCTGGCCTTCGCGGACCTGCTCGCGGTGGCCGGCGAGGCCGAGCGCGCGGGCTTCGACCAGCTGTGGGTGTCCAACGACCTGTTCCTGCGCTCCGCGCCGGTGCTGGTGTCGGCGCTGGCCGCGCGCACCGCCCGGATCGGGCTGGGCATCGCGGTGATGAACCCGTACTCGGTGCACGTCAGCGAGCTGGCCATGCTGGCCGCGACGCTGCAGGAGGTCAGCGGCGGTCGCTTCCTGCTCGGGCTCGGGGCCGGCTCGGAGCAGTTCCTGGGCTGGGCCGGGATCGCCCGGTCCCATCCGCTGGGGGTGACGCGGACCGCGCTGGTGGTGCTGCGGGCGCTGCTGGGGCACGCGGACGTGGAGCGTGCGCTGCTGCCGGGATGGTTCGGGGCGGACAGCGTGCTGCGGTTCGGGGTGACGCGTCCGGTGCCGGTGTACGTCGGCGCGATGGGGCCGCGGATGCTGGCGATGGCCGGGCGGCACGCGGACGGGGTGCTGCCGCTGCTGTACCCGCCGGAGCGGTACGCCGGGGTGCGGGAGCGGGTGCTGGCCGGCGCCGGCTTTCGCGACGTGGACCTGCCGGCCTGTTTCTGGGTGTCGCTGTCCGACGACGCGGCCGCGGCCCGGGCCGCGCTGGCCGAGAAGCTGGCCTACTACGGGCCGTCCATCTCGGCCGAGGTGCTGGCCACGGCGGGCCTGGCGCCGCAGGACTTCGCCGCGGCCGCCCGGCTGGCCCACGACGGGCAGGCGGCAGCGCAGCTCATCGACGACCGCATGCTGGCGCTGGGCGTGGCCGGGGACGGCGCGGCGGTGCTGGCCCGGTGCCGGGCGCTGCTGCGGCTCGGCGCGCGGCACCTGTCCTTCGGGCCGCCGCTCGGGCCGGACCCGGTGGCCGCGATCCGGCTGCTGGGCGAGCAGGTGCTGCCCGCCCTGATCGAGGAAGCCTGATGAGCGAACCGGACATGGAACTCTACGACCTGCGGGTCACGGCGGACTCGATCGGCGGGCGGCCGGTCTGCGGGCTGGCGGTGGGCGACTACTTCGAGGTGACGGAGAGCTCGCGGCTGCGGCTGCCGCCCGGCGGCCACTTCTGCCTGTACGCGCTGGCCGCCGTGCTGCCGCTGCTGCCGGCCAAGCAGCGGCAGCTGCCTGCGGCCGACTGGCTGGAGCGCGACTGCCTGGCCGCCTGCCCGGATCCGGAGGAACGGCTGGTGATGCGGATCACCAGGACCGTTCGGCGTACTATGAGCGCCTCGGACCTTACCTGATGATTCCCGAGGTGGGGGTCGCCTGCCAGGCCGACAAGCCGCCGGGCCGTTACGGCGCGCTCGCCACGGCGGCCGAGGGGTACGGGTTCGACGTGGTCAGCGTGTTCGCCGACCTGCTCTACCAGCCGCCGCTGCCCGCGCTGCTGGAGATGGCCCGGGCCACCTCCCGGGTCCGGCTGGGCGCGGCCTGCCTCAACCCGTACACGCAGCACCCGTACGAGATCGCCGGCGGGCTCGCGGTGCTGGACGCGGTGTCTTCCGGGCGGGCCTACCTGGGGCTGGCCCGCGGGGCCTGGCTGGACGCGATCGGCATCGCGCCGCGGCGGCCACTGGAGTGCCTGCGGGACACAGCGGGCATCGTGCGGGCGCTGCTGTCCGGATCCGCGGACGGGTACGAGGGCGCGGTGTACCGGCTGGCGCCGGGGGGTGCTCTTGCGCGGGCGGCTTCCGTCCCGGCTGCCGCCGCTGCTGGTCGGGGCGCGGGGGCCGCGCGGGGCGGCGCTGGCCGGCGAGATCGCCGACGAGATCAAGGTGGGCGGCAGCGCGGACCCGGCGCTGGTGCCGGTGATCAGGGAGCGGGTCGCGGTGGGCTGCCGGGTGGCGGGCCGGTCCCCCGGCTGACGTGGCGCGGCGCTGCTTCCCCGGCGGTGCGTCCCGCCAGCCTCGCTGGCCCCGTTCGCGTTAGATTTGCTCTCCAGTGCGGATGATCTTAGCTTTTCCGGGGTGGATTCGGGCTTGTGGGTGGATTAGGGGGACCATGATGCACAAAAATCACCCGTGAGCCCCTATTCACCAAGATCTTTTTCCGCGGCGGGGCTGGCCGGGCGCACCCGAGTGCACCTGTGCATCACCACGCGCACGGGTACCGGCACGGGCCCCGTTCCCGCTCTGGAAGTGCGGGCGGCAGGCGCTTGGCCAATTCGCCGGGGGCGGCGCCGGGCGCGTGACGACGCCCGGCTTGCGACGTTAGGCTTCTGCTGACGTCGCTCCGCGGGAGGTGGTGAGCGATGACAGCGGCAGACGACGGTCGGTTCCTGGCGTCTCACGCCGACCGAGAGCAGGTGATCGACACCCTCAAGGCGGCGTTCACGGAGGGCCGGCTGACCAAGGACGAACTCGAGGGGCGGGTGGCCTGGGCGGCTGGCTCGCGGACGTACGCGGAGCTGGCCACGGTCACGGCCGACATCCCCGTCGTCTGCGCCGTGGCGCCGCGGCCGGGCCGCAGGGTAAGGGGCGTCGGCGCCCTTGCCGTGTTCGGCGCCATTCCGCCCGTCCTGATCGTGACGGCGGTCCTGGTCGGCAGCAAGGACCTGGCCGCGGCGGGCCTCGTGCTCTTCCTCGTCGACTTCCTGGTCGCCTTGATGGCCGGGATCGTCGCCATCGGCACCGCTATCGACTCGCGGCTGAAGAACCGCCGGGCCTGCCGACAGCGGCCGCCGTATCCGGGTCTGCCCGGGGGCATGCGCGCGGTCTGAGGGCACGACGCGGGCCTCGGGTCGCGGGCCGCGGGACACGCTGTGGAACCGGGATTCCAGCGCGTTCGAACGCCATGAAACGTAGGGTTCATGCCGCCGGTCCCGGCGACCACTGGAGCGGCGTCCGGTACGGAGATACCCTTGGCCCGAAGTGACCTGCAGGTGTCCATGGCCGTTGACGTGGCGGCGGGACCACACCCGGGGCGCCCCGCTGGCCGTGGTGGCGGTGCTGCTGGTGATCTTCGCGCTGGACGTGCCGCTGATCATCGCGTGCACGGTGGCACGCTACTCCTCGCCGCCGCACTCCGCGGGTTAACTGCCTGGGAACCAGGAACCGGACTTCAGTCACGCGAGCACCGCCAGCACCGCCGCCTGGACGCTCCGGGCCCGCTGCGAACGACATGAAACCGCACTTCGATGTCGTCCTGACGCACTGGAAGGCCAGTTTCAGGCCGTACGGCGCACGGCCAAATGGGGGACGCGGGGCTGGTGATGAGGATGCGGTGGGGCCCAGCGGGCGGCGGGGCCCACCGCATCCTCATCACC
>Ga0318524_10000348_pt1 | contig 15338 bp, 11 predicted proteins | sample GRESIP052b4f22_FD_203685 | JGI IMG/M metagenome (GOLD analysis project Ga0318524, IMG submission 203685) | Tropical soil microbial communities from Luquillo Experimental Forest, Puerto Rico - GRE.SIPMG.052b4f22 | ecosystem: Environmental > Terrestrial > Soil > Tropical forest > Bulk soil... | reverse complement strand
AGGTCGGCAGCCCTCGACGGCGGCGCGGACCGCGCGCTCGTCGTCGACCGCCAGCGTGGCGTGATCGGCCGCGACGACGTCGAACTCCCCCGGCACGACGGCGTGCCCGCCGAGGAGCGCGGTCGCCGTGCCCGCGGCCGGCACCCGTCCGCTGAGCGCGTCCACGAGGTCACGGCCGACCTGCCCGGAGGCGCCGGTCACGAGGACCCGCATCAGCCAGCCTTGCCCCAGTCCTCCTCGACGACGGGCGCCCGGTCGCGGAGGGGCTCCCACCACTCGCGGTGCTCGGCGTACCAGCGGACGGTCTCGGCGATGCCCGCCTCGAAGGGGACAGACGGCGACCACCCGAGCTCGTCGGTGATCTTGGTCACGTCCAGCAGGTAGCGGCGATCGTGGCCGGGCCGGTCCGGGACGATCGTCTTCAGCGACCGCGGCTTGCCGAGCGCGTCGAGCACCGCGTCGGCGATCTCCTCGATCGACTTCTCCGTCCCGGACCCGACGTGGTACGTCTCGCCGATCCGTCCAGCCGCGAGCACCGTCTCGATCGCGCTGCAGTGGTCGACGACGTGCAGCCACTCCCGACGGTTCTGCGTCGAGCGGTACATGGGGACCGGCTGGTCGTCGAGCGCGCGCGTCGCGAAGACCGGGATCACCTTCTCCGGGAACTGGAACGGCCCGTAGTTGTTGGAGCAGTTCGTGATGGTCACCGGCAGCTCGAACGTCTCGTGGTAGGCGCGCACCGCGTGGTCGCCGCCGGCCTTCGACGCGTTGTACGGGGTGCGGGGCCGGTACGGGCTCTCCTCGGTGAACGCCCCGGGGTCGTCGAGGTCCATGTCCCCGTAGACCTCGCAGGTCGAGATGTGGTGGAACCGAGCCACGTCCCCGCGCCTCGCGGCCTCGAGCATGGTCTGGGTCCCCAGCACGTTCGTCGAGAAGAACCGCGCCGGGTCGAGGATCGCCAGGGAGTTGTGGGACTCGGCGGCGAAGTTCACGATCGTGTCGATCTCGTGGTCCTTGATGGCCGCCTGAGCCGCGTCGAGGTCGCGGATGTCGGCGTGCACGAACCCCACGCGGTCGCCGAGGTCGTCGAGGTTCGCGCGGTTCCCCGCGTAGGTCAGCGCGTCGAACGCGACGACCACGTCGTCGGGGTGTCGCTCCACCCAGTAGCGCACGAAGTTCGAGCCGATGAACCCGGCGCCGCCGGTGACGAGGAGTCGCACGCGGCGATGCTACCCGTGGGTCTGCGGGCGGCCCCGCAGATCCCGAAGGTGCACGACGTCGCCCGACGTGACGGTCCGCGGTCCGCTCGACGTCTCCACGATGAGCTCGCCGCCGTCGGTCACGTCCGTCGCGGTGCCCTCGATCGCGCCGTCGTGCAGCGCGACGCGGACGCGTCGCCCGAGCGTCACGAGCCTGTCGCGGTACGCGTCGGCCAGCGCGCGGCGCGCGTCGGGGTCGCGGAGCTGGTCATCCCGCGCCGCGAGCGCGTCGAGCAGCGCGTCCAGCGTCGCGTCGCGGCCGACGTCGTGCCCGGCTGCCCTGGAGAGCGAGATCCCGCCCGCGCCGGGCGGCCCGTCGGACCGCAGGTTCATCCCGAGGCCGACGACGATCGCGGTCGCGCCGTCGCGGTCCTCGCGACCGTCGGTCTCGGCGAGGATCCCGCCGAGCTTGTGGTCGTTGACGACGAGGTCGTTCGGCCACTTGAGCCTGACGTCGACCCCGGCGGTCGCTCTGCACGCCTCCACCGCGGCGAGCGCGACGGCGACCGCGGCCAGGTGGCGGTCCTCGGGCACCAGGGGAACCCTGAGCAGGACCGAGCAGAGCAGCGAGGTGCCGGGCGGCGCCTCCCATCGCCGATCGAGCCGGCCGCGCCCCCGCCGCTGGAAGTCCGCGACGGCGACCGACCGGTCGACGGCGCCGCGCCGGGCGGCGGCGAGCAGCCAGTCGTTCGTCGAGTCGGTCGTCCCGAGGCGGTTGACGTGGAACACCGACGCCACCACGCGCGACACCATAGGGTGCACCCGCCAGCAGCGGAGTGGAGGGGACAGGTGCTCGAGAAGGTGCTCGTCGCCAACCGAGGCGAGATCGCCGTGCGCGTGCTGCGCACCTGCCGGGAGCTCGGGGTCGCGACGGTCGCCGTCTACTCGGAGCTCGACCGCGACGCGATGCACGTCCGTCTCGCCGACGAGGCGTACCCGCTCGGCGGGCAGACCGCGCAGGAGAGCTACCTCAACACCGAGGCCATCCTCGGCGTGCTCGCGGAGAGCGGCGCCGACGGCGTGCACCCCGGGTACGGGTTCTTCTCGGAGAACGCCGAGTTCGCGCGCGCCGTGACCGGGCGCGGCGCCACGTTCATCGGGCCGCCGCCCGCGGCCATCGAGGTCATGGGGGACAAGATCTCCTCGCGGCTCGCGGCCGAGCGCGCCGGCGTGGCCGCGGTGCCGGGGCGCTCCGAGCCGCTCCGATCCCCCGAGGAGGTCGTGGCGTTCGGCGACGCGCACGGGTGGCCAGTCGCGATCAAGGCCGCCTACGGCGGCGGCGGGCGCGGGATGAAGGTGGTGCGCGGCCCCGAGGAGGCCTCCGAGGCGCTCGACGCCGCCGCGCGTGAGGCGAGCGCGTACTTCGGGCGCCCGGAGTGCTACGTGGAGCGGTACCTCACCTGGCCGCGGCACATCGAGGTGCAGGTGCTGGCCGACGCCCACGGCACCACGGTCTGGCTGGGCGAGCGCGACTGCTCGAGCCAGCGCCGCCACCAGAAGCTGATCGAGGAGAGCCCGGCGGTCGGGCTCAGCGGCCGGCTTCGCGAGGGGATGGGCGAGGCGGCGGTCCGGGTCGCTGCGGCGTGCGGGTACGTGAACGCCGGCACCGTCGAGTTCCTCTTCCAAGACGACGAGTACTTCTTCCTCGAGATGAACACGCGCCTCCAGGTCGAGCACCCGGTGACCGAGCTCGTGACGGGGCTCGACCTGGTCGAGTGGCAGCTCCGGGTGGCGGCCGGCGAGCCGCTCGCGTTCTCCCAGCTCGCCGTCGCGTCGATGCGCCGCGGCCACGCGATCGAGGTCCGGGTGAACGCCGAGGACCCCGCGCAGGGCCGGTTCCTCCCCTCGCCGGGGACGCTCCGCCGCCTCGAGCCGCCGGCAGGGCCCGGGGTGCGCGTCGACGCGGGCTACGCGACGGGGGACGCGATCAGCCAGTACTACGACAACCTCATCTGCAAGGTCGTGACCTGGGGCGCCGACCGCGAGCAGGCGCGCCGGCGGATGCTCCGCGCGCTCGACGAGACCGTCGTCGAGGGCGTGGCGACCACCATCCCCGCCGACCTGGCGATCCTCTCGCACCCCGACTTCGTCGCCGGGACGCACTCGACCAAGTGGGTGGAGGAGGTCCTCGACCTGCGCGACGTCGCGTCGGTCGCGGTCACGACGCCGGACGAGGGCGACGGGGCGGTCCGCCGCACCGTCACGACGGAGGTGGACGGCCGGCGCTACGAGGTGGACGTCTGGCTCCCCGCCGGTGGCCTCGGCGCGCTCGCGACCAAGCCCGCCCGTCGCTCCGCCCACGCCGGGGTCTCGGGGAGCGGGACCGGCGAGGTCACCGTCCCGATGCAGGGCACCGTCGTCAAGGTGCTGGTCGCGGTCGACGACGAGGTCGCCGAGGGCCAGACGATCTGCATCCTGGAGGCGATGAAGATGGAGAACTCGGTGGTCGCCGAGCGCGCCGGGACCGTGACCGAGCTGCGCGTTGCGGCCGGCGACGGTGTCGGTGCGGGCGACGTCGTGGCGGTGGTCTCGTGAGCCGCGCCGCCGAGGTCGCCACGGCCGCGGTCCGCGACGCCGCCGCCGGCCTCGTGGCCCTCAGCCACGACGTCCACGCCCACCCTGAGACCTGCTTCGAGGAGCGGTACTCCTCGGCGGTGGTCGGCGCCGCGCTCGAGGGGGCCGGGTTCCGCGTGGAGCGGGGCGTGGGCGGCCTCGAGACCGCGTTCGTGGCGACCGCGGGGTCGGGAGCGGTCCGCATCGGCATCTGCGCGGAGTACGACGCGCTCCCCGACGTGGGCCACGCCTGCGGCCACAACGTCATCGCCGCGAGCGCCGTCGGTGCCGGCATCGGGCTCGCGAGGGTCGCCGACGAGATCGGCGCGACGGTGGTGGTGCTCGGGACCCCTGCCGAGGAGGGTGGCGGCGGCAAGATCACCATGCTCGACGCCGGGGCGTTCGACGACCTCGCCGTGGCGATGATGGTCCACCCGTTCCCGAGGGACCACCTCGAGGCCCGGTGCCTCGCGGTCGACCACCTCGACGTGACCTACACCGGCAAGGAGGCGCACGCCTCGGCCGCGCCGTGGGCCGGGGTGAACGCGTCCGACGCCATGACCGTCGCGCTCGTCGCGATCGGGCTGCTCCGCCAGCAGCTGCCGCCAGGCGACCAGGTCCACGGCGTCGTCACCGAGGGCGGCGTCGCCGCCAACATCATCCCCGCGCACGTCACCGGCAGGTTCATGTGTCGGAGCGTCGACGAGGAGCGGCTCCGCGCGCTCCGAGCGCGGGTCGACGCGTGCTTCGAGGCCGGCGCGCTCTCGACCGGCGCGGCCATGGAGATCGATCTGCTCGGCCTCTCGTACTCGCACATGGTCTCGGACCCCGCCTTGCTCGGCGCGTACCGGGTCCACGCCGAGGCGCTCGGCCGCCGGTTCGACGCCGACGACGCGGGCGAGCCGCTCCCGACGATCTCGACCGACATGGCCAACGTCTCGCTCCGGGTCCCGACGATCCACCCGATGCTCGGCATCGACGCGGAGGGGGCGGTGAACCACCAGCACGCGTTCGCCGCGGCGTGCGTGACGCCGTCCGCGGACCGCGCGGTCCTCGACGGCGCGGTCGCGCTCGCGCTCACGGGCATCGACGTGGCGACCGACGCGACGCTGCGCGAGCGCCTCGGTGCGGCGATCGGGCGTCAGCCGCCCGGCCGGTAGGTCCCGAAGACCCCCCGCAGCACGTCGGCCACCTCGCCGAGGGTCGCGTGCGCCCGGAGGGCCGCGCGCATCGGGACGAGCAGGTTCTGGGTCCCTCTGGCCGCGGCCTCGACGTCGCGTAGCGCCGCGTCGACGGCCCCCTGGTCGCGCTCGGCCTTGAGCCGGGTCACGCGGGCGGCCTGGGCGGCCTGCTGGCGCGGGTCGACCGGGAAGACCTCGGGTGCGGTGTCGCCGTCGTCCACGTACCGGTTGACCCCCACCACGACGCGGCGACCCTCGTCGACCGCGAGCGCGTCCGCGTAGGCGGCGGCCTCGATCTCGGCCTGCAGGTACCCGGCCTCGATGGCGTCGACCGCGCCGCCTCGGCGGTCGATCTCGTCGAGGTACGAGAGCGCCCGGCGCTCGAGCTCGTCGGTCAGGGCCTCGAGGTAGTACGAGCCCCCCAGCGGGTCGACGGTGTCGGCGACGCCCGACTCGTGGCCGAGGACCTGCTGGGTCCGCAGCGCCAGCCGCGCAGCGCGCTCCGTGGGGAGCCCGAGCGCCTCGTCGAACCCGTTGGTGTGGAGGCTCTGGGTCCCGCCGAGCGCGGCCGCCAGCGCCTGGACCGCGACGCGCACGATGTTGTTCTCCGGCTGCTGCGCGGTGAGCGTGGACCCACCGGTCTGGGTGTGGAACCGCAGCATCGCCGAGCGGGGGTCGCTCGCCCCGAACCGCTCCTTCATGATCCGCGCCCACATCCGTCGCGCGGCACGGAACTTCGCGACCTCCTCGAAGAGGTTGTTGTGGGCGTTGAAGAAGAAGCTGAGCCTCGGCGCGAACTCGTCGACGGAGAGCCCCGCGTCGAGCGCGGCCTGCACGTAGGCGATCCCGTCGGCGAGGGTGAACGCGACCTCCTGGACCGCCGTCGAGCCCGCCTCGCGGATGTGGTACCCCGAGATCGAGATCGTGTTCCAGCTCGGGAGGCGCTCCCGGCAGTACGAGAAGGTGTCGGTCACCAGCCGCATCGACGGACGGGGCGGGTAGATGTACGTGCCGCGCGCGACGTACTCCTTCAGGATGTCGTTCTGGATCGTGCCGCGAAGCGCGGCGCCCGTGACGCCCTGCTCCTCGCCGACGAGCTCGTACAGCAGGAGGAGCGTCGCCGCGGTCGCGTTGATGGTCATCGACGTGGTCACCTGGTCGAGCGGGAGCCCCGCCAGCAGGCGGCGCATGTCGTCCAGCGAGGAGATCGCGACGCCGACCTTGCCGACCTCTCCCTCGGCGCGCGGGTGGTCGGCGTCGTACCCCATCTGGGTGGGGAGGTCGAACGCGCACGAGAGCCCGGTCTGCCCCGCCGCGAGCAGGAACCTGAACCGCTCGTTCGTCGCCTCGGCGGTCCCGAACCCGGCGTACTGCCGCATCGTCCAGAGCCGGTCGCGGTACATGCGGCGGTGCACCCCACGGGTGTAGGGGAACGCGCCCGGCTCGCCGAGCTCCACGCGGAGGGCGGCGGGGTCGTAGGCGTCCGGGCCGTAGACGGGCTCGACCTCGATCCCCGACGAGGTCACGCGCCTCGTCGTCTCGTCGTCGCCGGTCATCTCGCAAACGATAGGCACCCACCGCCGAGGCGCCCCGTGGCGCATGCCACGATGACGCGGTGCCGCAGGTGTCCCGCGTGCTCCTCGTCGTCGCGCACGGCGGGAACGGCGGGATGCAGGTGCAGGTGGGGCTGCTCGCCCGCGCGCTGCGCGCGGCGGGCTGCGACGTCGCCGTCGCCGCAGGTCCAGGACCGATCGACGTCGACGTGGACGTGGTGCGGCTGCCCTCGCTCTCGGCCCGCACGACGGGGGCGTTCGCCGCGGCGCTCCGCCGCGCCGCCGCCGAGGTCGCCCCCGACGTCGTCCACGGCCACGGGCTGCGGCTCGCGCCGTTCCTCGCGGCCGCGGGGCGACGCCGCGCGGTGGTCACCTGTCACGGCATCGACCCGGCCCGGGCCCGAGGCGGCGCGACCGTCGCGCGCCTCACGGGCGTCGCCGTCGCCTCCTGTGGCCAGGGGCCGCGTCGGGTCCTCGGGTCCGTCGGCTTGAGGAGCCGGGTCCTCGACAACGCGGTGCCGCCGATGCCCGCCCCCACGGGGCGGGCCGACGTGCTCGCGAGGTTCGAGCTCCCGACGGCTGACCTGCTCGTCGTCTCGCCGGCGCGGCTCACCGAGCAGAAGGACCCCGTCACGCTCGTCCGCGCGCTGGCGCACGCGCGGATCGCGACGGCCATCCTCCTCGGAGGTGGGCCGCTTCTCCCGGAGGTCGAGCGCACGGTCGCACGGGAGGGCCTCGAGGGGCGGGTCCGCGTCGTCGGCTGGCTCGACGACGCCCGGGAGGTGCTCGCAAGTGCGGACGTCTGCGCGCTCGCGTCGCGGTGGGAGGGCCAGCCGACCGTCGTGCTCGAGGCGATGGCCGCGAGCGTCGCGGTCGCCGCCACGGCGTGCACGGGGACCGTCGACACCGTCGTCGACGCCGAGTCCGGGCTGCTCGCGCCGGTCGGTGACGCGGTCACGCTCGGGGCGAGGCTCGCCAGGCTGGCCGACCCCGAGCTGCGCGGGCGGCTCACGTCGACCGGGCTGCTGACGGCGCAGGCGCACGCGCCGGCGGTCGTGGCGGCCGCCCACCTCGACGCGTACGAGCGGCTCCTCGCGGGCCGGTGGCTCGACCCGCCGCTCCCCTGACCTACCCGGTCGGTCGGCCGAGCGTCGGGGCGAGGGCCGCCGTCTTGGTGCAGGTGGCGACCTGGATCGAGTACCGCTCGTAGATCCCGTCCCGCCCGAGGCGCTGCGCGGCGCGGTGGCGCGGGTCGTCGGCCCACCGCTCGTGCGCCTCGAGGTCGGCGAACGTGACGATCGTCACGCGCTCACCGTCCTCGGCCACGAACGACTTGACGTCGACGAGCCCGCCGAGCGAACGAGCCCGATCGCGCAGCGCCGCGTCGAGGGACTCGTAGCGGGGGTCCGCGTCATCGCGGAGCCGGGATCGGAAGACGGTGACGACCTGGCCGGCCTCGAACCCCTCGCTCACGCGCGCGGGTGCGGCATGCAGAGCTCGTCGTACTCGGCCAGCACCAGCGTGCCCGCGTGCTCGCCGCACGCGGGGCACGCCGGGTCCTTGCGCAGCGTGAAGGTCCGGAACGACTCCTCGAGCGCGTCGTAGCTGAGCAGCCTTCCGATGAGCGGGTCCCCGAGGTCGAGCAGGACCTTGATCGCCTCGAGGGCCTGGATCGACCCGATGATCCCCGGGAGCACGCCGAGCACCCCGGCCTCCGCGCAGCTCGGCGCGAGCTCCGCCGGAGGCGGGAGGGGGACCAGGCACCGGTAGCAGGGGCCACGCTGTGGGTAAAAGACCGTGACCTGCCCCTCGAACCGGAAGATGGAGCCGTGCACGACGGGGATCCCGGTGATCACGGACGCGTCGTTCACGAGGTAGCGCGTCGGGAAGTTGTCCGTCCCGTCGACGATCACGTCGTACCCCTCGATGATCGAGAGCACGTTGTCAGCCCCGAGCCGCACGTCGTACGTCGCGACCTCGAGGTCGGGGTTGAGCGCCGTGAGGGTCTTCTTCGCGGAGTCGACCTTCCTGTCCCCGACCCGGTCGGTGTTGTGCAGGATCTGCCGCTGGAGGTTGGAGACGTCGACGACGTCCATGTCGATGACGCCGAGGGTGCCGACGCCGGCCGCGGCGAGGTACATCGCGGCGGGTGAGCCGAGCCCGCCGGCGCCGAGCAGCAGCACCCTGGAGGCGAGCAGCCGCTGCTGGCCCTGCTCGCCCACCTCGGGAAGCAGGAGGTGGCGGTGGTAGCGCACGCGCTGGTCCTGGGTCAGGCTCTCGGGGATCTCGATCGCGAGCCCCTGGTCCTTCCAGCGGTTGAACCCGCCCGACATCGACGCGACGTCGACGTACCCGAGCTCCTGCAGCGTCCGTGCGGCGAAGACCGAGCGGATGCCGGCCGCGCAGTAGACCACCACGCGGGCGGACTTGTCGGGGAGCCTGCCCTCGACGTTGAACTCCAGCTGGCCGCGCGGCAGGTGCACCGCACCGGGGATCGCACCCTGCTCGTGCTCCTCGCCCTCGCGGACGTCGAGGAACGCGGCGCGGTCGAGCTCGGTCGCGGCCTCCTCGACCGTGACCTCTGCGACCTGTGTCCTCGCGGCGGCGAGCAGCTCCCTCGGCGTCGGCACGGCCCCTCCTCGTCCGACCGGAAGCCTACGGGTGGGTCCCGTCCGCTGGGCCGTCTCGACGCGCTCGCCGGGACGGCGGAAGACTCCGCGCGTGGACGTGCGCGACGCGCTGCGACGCCGCCGCATGACGAGGGCGTTCGACGGCACCCCGGTCGACGAGCCGACGATCGCGGACCTCTGCGAGTCCGCGCTGCGCGCCCCGACGGCCGGGAACGCCCGGGGCGTCGCGACGGTCGTGCTCGCCGGCACCGAGGGCGCGCGCCGGTACCTCGAGGCGGCGACCGACGCCGCGTGGCGCGCCACGTCGCCCCGGGCTGCGGGGCTGCTCGCGGCCGGCGGCGCCGTCGTGGTCCTCTGCGACCCGCCCGCCTACGCCGCGCGCTACGCAGCGGGGGAGAAGGCGGCGTCGGGGCTCGCGGACCTCGGCGCCTGGCCGGTGCCGTACTGGTTCGGCGATGCGGCGTTCGCGACGATGTCGCTCCTCTTGCTCTGCGAGGAGGCGGGGCTCGCCGCCTGCTTCCTCGGCGCGTTCCGCCGTGAGCGCGAGGTCCTCTCGTTGGTCGCAGCCCCCGAGGGGCTGCGCGTCTTCGGGGCGGTGCTGCTGGGTGGGGCGGCGCCCGGCCGCCGCTCGGCGTCACTCGACCGCCCGGGCCCGACGCGCGCGGCGCGCGTCATCAGGGGGGCGTTCGCTACCGGCTGAGCAGGTACGCCACGAGCGTCCGAAGGGAGAACGCCGTGGCGCCCTTGGTGAGGTAGCCCTCGTCGGACTCCGCGCGGCCGGTCCCGGCGATGTCGAGGTGCGCCCAGGGGCGATCGCCAGCGAACCGCCGCAGGAAGAGGCCGGCGACGATCGTCCCCGCGCTGCCCGGCTTGCCGATGTTCTTCACGTCCGCCACCTCGGACTCGAGGTGCGACTCGTACTTCTCGATGAGCGGCAGCTCCCAGAGCGGCTCCCCCGCGCGCTCGCCGTGATCCCGGAGCGTCTGCACGAGCGCCTCGTCGGTGCCCATGACCGCGGCGACGTCCGGGCCGAGCGCGACGCGCACGGCCCCGGTGAGCGTCGCCACGTCGACGATCGCGTCGGGCTCCAGCTCCGCTGCGAGGCTGAGCCCGTCCGCGAGGACGAGCCGTCCCTCCGCGTCCGTGTTGAGCACCTCGATCGTGGTCCCGTCCCGCGCGGTCAGCACGTCGCCCGGCTTCATCGCGCGGTGTCCGGGGAGGTTCTCGGTGAGCGGCGCGACGGCCGTGACCTTCGCGCGCGCGCCGAGACGGGCCGCCGCGCTGAGCGCGCCGAGCACGACCGCCGCCCCGGTCATGTCGGTCTTCATGGTCGTCATGCCCTCGAAGCTCTTGAGGTTGAGCCCGCCCGAGTCGAACGTGATCCCCTTGCCGACGAGCACCACGTGGGGCGCGCCCTCGGTCCCGGGGTCATAGGTCGCCCGCACGAGCCGCGGCGGCTCGAGCGAGCCCCTCGCCACGCCGAGGAGCCCCCCGCACCGCTCCGCCTCCAGCTCGGCGTCGCGCCAGATCTCGACGGTGACCGACGGGTCGTGCTCGAGCCGTCGGAGCGCCTCGCGGGCGAACAGCCGCGGGGTCAGCCGGTCGGCCGGCCGGTTGACCATGTCGCGGGCCCACCGCACCGCCCCCGAGACGACCTCGCCGTGCCTCGCGCCGGTCGCGACCGCTGCGCGATCCTCGTCGCGCAGCCCCTCGAACGCCACCGGGACGAGGACCACCTCCTCGGGGACCGACCCGTCTGGCTTGGTCTTCGCCACGTTCGCCCGGTACGCCGCCAGCAGCGCGCCCTCGACGACCGCGCGCGCGACGTCCTCGGTCGCGATGGTGGACGGGAGCGGCAGCAGCATCGCGAGCGCCCTGGCCCTGCCGGCCGCGCGCAGCGCGGCCGCCCCCGCGCGCCGCCAGACCTCCTCGTCGGCGTCCCCCACCTCGCCCACGAGCACGAGCGAGGGCTGGTCGAGGGCGCGCAGCACGAGCGTCTGCCCCGCCTTGCCCTCGAACCCCTGCTCCTCTGCCCACGCCCCGTCGAGCTGCGAGGGGATCGTGCGCCCGAGCACCTCCGCCGGCAGCCCCTGCGGGACGAGCAACCCCTGCTCGTCGGTCGCGACCGGCACCGCCACGGCGCTCGACTGCGGCAGCTCCGCCGCCTCGCCGATTCGCACGTTCGTCGTCACCACTCCTCCTCCAACCCCTTGGCCGTCCGATGCAGGTCCCCCTCGTGCCACCGTGCCGCCGCGAACATCAGGTCCGAGAGCCGGTTCAGGTACACCGGCACGAGCGAGCCCTCCACGGGGGAACCGACCGCGAGCCGTTCGGCGCGTCGCACGACGGTCCGCGCGACGTCGAGGGCGGCCGCGACCTTGTCGTCGCCCGGCACGATGAACTCGTTCGGGATCTCGGCACGGTCCATGAGCTCGTCGATCGCCCCCTCGAGCCGCTCCACCATCGGGCCGGTGACGAGCGACTTCCCCGGGACGAGCTTGCGCCGGTTCTCCGGCGCGGTCGCGACCTCCGCCATCAGCACCCAGAGGTCGCGCTGCACCGTGATCAGCAGCAGGTCGAGCTCGCCGCCGCGCGTCGCCATCGCACGCGCGAGCCCGATCGACGCCTGCGCCTCGTCGACCGTGCCGTTGAGCTCGATCGCGCGGTCGTCCTTGCGCACCCGCCCGCCGAAGTAGAGCCCTGTCGTGCCGTCATCACCGGTCCGGGTGTAGATGCGCACCCCCGTGATGGTACCGGTGGGTCACCGATAGCCTTGAGCGCCACATGGACGATCGCGCACCCGAGCCGTTGCGGCTTCGGCCCGACGACGCGCCGTACCTCGAGGCGCTCTCGCACGGGCTCGTCGTCTTCGACGGCGCGACCGGGACGAACCTCCAGCTCGCGGACCTCTCCGCGGACGACTTCGGCGGCCCGGCGCTCGAGGGGTGCAACGAGGTGCTGTGCGCGACTCGCCCGGAGGTCGTCGAGCGGTTGCACCGCTCGTTCCTCGACGTCGGCGTCGACGCCATCGAGACCAACTCCTTCGGCGGGTTCTCGGTCGTCCTTGCCGAGTACGGCATCGCCGACCGCGCGCGCGAGCTCGCGACCACCAGCGCGACGATCGCGCGACGGGTCGCGGACGAGTACGCCGCCGCGGGCTCGCCGAGGTTCGTGGGTGGCTCGATGGGGCCCGGCACCAAGTTCCCCTCGCTCGGCCAGATCCGGTTCGACGACCTGAGCGCGTCCTACGAGGAGCTGGCGCTCGGCCTGCTCGAGGGTGGCGTGGACCTGCTGGTGGTCGAGACCCAGTACGACCTGCTCGGCGCCAAGGCGGCGATCACCGCCGCGCACCGCGCGATGGCGCGCCACGGGCGGCGCGTCCCGATCCAGGCGCAGGTCACGATCGAGCTGACCGGTCGCATGCTGCCGGGGACCGAGATCGCCGCGGCGATCACGTCGCTCGTCCCGATGGGCGTCGACGTCCTCGGCCTCAACTGCGCGACGGGCCCCGTCGAGATGTACGAGCCGCTGCGGTACCTCGCCGACGCGTCGCCGCTGCCGATCAGCTGCGTCCCGAACGCCGGGCTGCCCTCCGTCGTCGACGGCTCGATGCACTACGACCTCACCGCCGAGGAGCTCGCCGAGCACCTGACGCGGTTCGTCGTCGAGTTCGGCGTGCGCGCGGTCGGCGGGTGCTGCGGGACGACCCCCGCGTACCTCGCCGCGGTCGTGGAGGCGCTGCGCGGCGTCGAGCCCGGGCAGCGCACCGGCGTGCTCGAGCCCGCGGCGGCGTCGATCTACACCTCGGTCCCGTTCAGGCAGGACCGCAGCGTGCTCCTGGTCGGCGAGCGCACCAACGCCAACGGCTCAAAGCGGTTCCGCGAGGCGATGCTCCGCGAGGAGTGGGACACGTGCGTCGCCATGGCGCGCGACCAGATCAAGGAGGGCGCCCACGTCCTCGACGTCTGCGTCGACTACACGGGCGCCGACGGCGTGGCGGACATGGACGCGCTCATGGCGCGGCTCGCGACCCAGTCGTCGGTCCCGCTCATGGTCGACACCACCGAGGCGCCCGTGGCGCGCGCCGCGCTCACGTGGATCGGGGGCCGTGCGCTGCTCAACAGCGTCAACCTCGAGGAGGGCGACGGCGCGGACACCAGGCTCGACTCCTTCCTCGCGCTCGCCCGCGAGTTCGGCGCCGCCGTCGTCGCCACCTGCATCGACGAGGAGGGCCAGGCGCGGACGGCCGAGTGGAAGCTGCGCGCCGCGAGCGCGATCGTGGAGCTCGCGGTCGAGCGCTACGGGCTCTCGCCCGAGGACATCTTCGTCGACCCCCTCGTGCTCCCGCTCTCGACCGGCCTCGAGGAGTCCCGCCGCGACGGCGTCGAGACGATCGAGGGGATCCGCCGGATCAAGGCCGAGCTCCCGGGCGTCTCCACGATCGTCGGCCTCTCGAACGTCTCGTTCGGCCTCGCCCCCGCGGCGCGCCAGGCGCTCAACTCCGTCTTCCTCCACGAGTGCGCCGAGGCGGGGCTCGACGCCGCCATCGTGCACGCGAGCAAGATCCTCCCGCTCGCCAAGATCGACGAGCGCGTCCGTCAGGCGTGCCTCGACCTCGTGTACGACCGCCGCAGCGACGGGTACGACCCGCTCGCGACGCTGCTCGAGCTCTTCGAGGGCGTGCACGCGACCGGCTCGACGGTCGACGAGCTCGAGGGGCTGCCGGTCACCGAGCGGTTGGTCAAGCGGATCATCGACGGGAACCGGACGGGTCTCGGCGAGGACCTCGACGAGGCGCTGGGCGACGGGCTCGGCGCGCTCGAGATCGTGAACGCCTACCTGCTCGACGGGATGCGCGTCGTCGGCGACCTCTTCGCGAGCGGCGAGATGCAGCTGCCGTTCGTGCTCCAGAGCGCCGAGACGATGAAGCAGGCCGTGACCCACCTCGAGCCGCACATGGAGCGGAGCGCCGCCAACGGCAAGGGCACGGTGGTGCTCGCGACCGTGAAGGGGGACGTCCACGACATCGGGAAGAACCTCGTCGACATCATCCTCACCAACAACGGGTACGACGTCGTGAACCTCGGCATCAAGGTCGGGATCAACGAGATGCTGGCGGCCGTCGAGGAGCACAAGGCCGACGCGCTCGGGATGAGCGGGCTCCTGGTGAAGTCGACCCTCATCATGAAGGAGAACCTGGGCGTCATCCGCGACCTCGGGTACGCCGAGGTCCCCGTGCTGCTCGGCGGCGCGGCGCTGACCCGGACCTACGTCGAGCGCGAGCTCCGGGAGGGCCACGACGGCCGCGTCTTCTACGGGAAGGACGCGTTCGAGGGCCTCCGGGTGATGGACCGGCTCATCGAGCTGAAGCAGACCGGCGAGGCGGACGACTCGTTCGGTCGTGAGGTCTCGGAGCGCCGCGTGCCGCGGCGCGCACGCGAGGTCGCGCCGCCCGCGCCCGACGGGCTCCCGAGGCGCTCGCCGGCGGTCACCGACGACAACGCGCTCTTCGCGCCGCCCTTCGTCGGCACGCGGGTCGCCAAGGGCATCCCGATCGACGAGATCGCGCGGTACCTGAACCTCACCGCCCTCTTCAGGAACCAGTGGGGGTACCGCCCCGAGAAGGGCGAGGACGACCCCGCGTTCAAGGAGCGCGTGAGCGCGGTGCTGCGCGAGGAGCTCGACAAGGCGGTCCACGACGAGCTGCTCGTGCCGCAGGTCGTCTGGGGCCACCTGCCCGCCGCCGCCGACGGCACCGACCTCGTGGTCTACGAGGACGACGACCGGAGGACGGAGCGAGCGAGGTTCGCGTTCCCGCGGCAGCACGACGAGCCGTGGCTGTGCATCGCCGACTTCTTCCGCCCCGTCGAGTCAGCGGACCGCGACTACGCCACGTTCATGCTGGTGACGATGGGACCGCGGGTCTCGGAGCGGTGCCGGGAGCTGTTCGCGGGGGACCGGTACGGCGAGTACCTGCGCCTCCACGGCCTCGGCGTGGAGATGGCCGAGGCGCTCGCGGAGCACTGGCACCTGCGGATCCGCGAGGAGCTCGGGTACGCCGGTGAGGACGGCCCGACCCTCCAGGGCCTCTTCCGCCAGCAGTACCGGGGCGGGCGGTACTCGTGGGGGTACCCCGCGTGCCCGGACCTCACGGACAACGCC
>Ga0318524_10000339_pt1 | contig 15471 bp, 12 predicted proteins | sample GRESIP052b4f22_FD_203685 | JGI IMG/M metagenome (GOLD analysis project Ga0318524, IMG submission 203685) | Tropical soil microbial communities from Luquillo Experimental Forest, Puerto Rico - GRE.SIPMG.052b4f22 | ecosystem: Environmental > Terrestrial > Soil > Tropical forest > Bulk soil... | reverse complement strand
CGATCCGGCCTGGAAGAACACCGGCGCGGTCATGCGCTCGATCTCCGAGATGCGGCTGGCCCGGTTGTGCTTCGCCCCGTCGGTGGGCCAGCAGATCGACGCCGAGGGCTGGACCACGGTCTTCACCCTGGCCGGGCTCACCCTGCCCGACACCAACACCAACCGCGACGACTACTCCTATGAGCAGCGGCTCTCGGTCGCGCTGCTGTACCTGGTCTCCCAGTTCGCCCGCAAGCTGCTGAACGGCATGGACCGCACCAAGCCCAAGGCCATCTTCCTGGACGAGGCCTGGGCCATCACCTCCACCCCCGAGGGCGCCAAGCTGGTGCCCGAGGTATCCCGGATGGGGCGGTCCCGCAACACCGCCCTGATCCTCGTCTCGCAGAACGCCGGTGACCTGCTCAACGAACAAGTGACCAACTGCTTGTCCAGCGTCTTCGCGTTCCGGTCGACCGAGCGCGGCGAGGTGGCCAACGTCATGTCGCTGCTCGGGGTCGCGCCGTCCGACGAGCACAAGGCCGTGCTCCGTGCTCTCGGCAACGGCGAGTGCATCTTCCGTGACCTGGATGACCGGGCCGGCCGCATCGGGATCGATCTGGTTTCGGACGAACTGCGGGACTGGATCGACACCAACCCCACCCGGGCCCGCCGCGGAGCGCCCGGCCCCGACGCGGTCGGCGCCCCGGCGGCCGAAGCGTCATCCTAAACGCACCTACCAGGAGTTCCTGCGATGCTTGTCCCGCTCGCCGCGTCCCAGCGCCGCACGAAGGCCCGCGCCGGCTGCCGGGCCCGCGGCGCCGGCCGGGTACATAGGGGCGCGCGCTGGGCGATAGGAGCGCTGCTGATCGCCGGAGCGCTGCTGGGTATCGGCACGCCCGCGCTGGCTGTCACTCTCCCCGGCACGCACGCCGGGGCCGGGCGTGCCCACCAGGTCGTGCTCACCGCTCAGGTCACGCCCGCGGCGCCCGCAGCGCCCGGCGGCGTGTGCCAGGTACCCGGGATCGGCGACATCGGCGGGCTGGTCGGGCTGTGCGCGAGCGGTTCGAGCGGGATCCTCGGCGACCTGAACAACATCTGCGAGCCCTCGCTGCCCCAGCCCGAACAGGCCACCGGCGGCATCGACGCGATGGTGCAGCCGCCCGCCGCGGCCGCAGGCGGGAAGACGCTGTACGACAACTACGGGGTGGCCGGCCAGTTCTGGGCCGCCCACGGCCTGCAGTGCTCCGACATGACGTCACTGATCGGCAACAACGTGGCCGGCATGGTCTTCGACGCGGCCAAATCCATCGACCGGGTGACGATCACCGCCTATCAGTCCGCGGCGGGCAACAACATCCTGACCTGGCTGCAGAACGCGGTGGACAGGCTGATCAGCGCGCTGGGCAACGCGATCTACTTCCCGTACCTGGCGCCGGTCGTCATCCTCGGCGCGATGTGGCTGGCCTGGCAGGGCCTGATCCGCAAGCGCGCCACCCGCACCATCGAAGGCACGCTGTGGATGGTGGTGGCCGCCACCGCCGCCATCGCGCTGATCGGCCGGCCCGCCGTCTTCACCGGCGTCGGGACCACCGTCTCCAACGGCACCACCGCCGTGCTCAACACCGCGTTCGCCCGGCTGCCCGCCCCGACCAACAGCAACTGCCTGCCGGTCACCCAGGGCGACCCGCAGAGCGTGGCCGCCAACTACGCCTTCACCACGGGCAACGGCCTGGTCGACCAGAACGCCAACGAGCTGTGGTCGGTCCTGGTCTGCAAGCCGTGGCTGTACGGGGAACTCGGCACCACCGCGTACAACCCGCCCGGTCACGGCCCGCAGACCGTGGTGAACACCTACGGCCGGCAGCTGCTGTGGTCGCAGGCGTTCGCGGCCAACGAGACCCCCACCACCGCGCTGGCCCAGGCCAAGCAGTCCACTTACGCGGGCATCGCGGCCCAGCTCCAGCAGAACGACCCGGCCGTCTACCCGTTGTTCCAGGGCAACCAGTGGACCACCCGGCTGGAGATCTCCTTCGCCGCGATGTTCGCCGCACTGGTGGCCGGGCTGCTCATCCTGCTGATCGCGCTGACCCTGATCGTGCTCAAGCTCGGCTTCCTATTGCTGCTGGTGGCGGGGCCGTTCTTCCTCATCATCGGGACGCACCCGGGCTTCGGCCGCATCGTCGCGATCCGCTGGTTCGAGATGCTGGTCGGCGTGCTGATGAAAACGGTGGCGATCGCGATCGTGCTGAGCGTGCTGCTGTACTGCTACTCGCTCATCATGGGCACCTCGGACGCGGCCCTGCCGTGGGCGCTCAAGATCCTGATGATCGCGATGGTCACGGTGGCCGTCTTCATCTACCGCAAGCCGTTCACCCACCTGTTCTCCGCCGTCGGCTATGGCACGCTCGGCTCGACCGAACGGGCCGAGGTCAGCCTGCGCGAGGCGGGCGTCACCTTCCGCCGGAACACGCTGGACGCCGCGACCGCCATTCCCGGGGTGGCGGGGTACCGGGCCGCCCGGTGGGCGCGCCGGAACCCGGGTCAGGCGGCGGCGGTAGCGGCCGGCGTGGCCGGGGGAGTGGGTGCGGGCGCGGCCGCGGCGGCGGCCGGCGAGGCCGCGGCCGGGACCAGCACCGGGCCGGGAACCACGGGCGACGCGTACGCCTCGCGGTTGCGGCCCGACGCGCCGCCCGCGGTCGACGGGGACGGGGAGACCAGCCCGGGCTCACGCCATGGCGCCGGCGGGGCCAGTCTGGCCCGGGGCAGGACCAGGCCCGAGACCGAGGGCGGCGCCCGCACGGCCCCGCCGCTCGACCTGCCGCCAAGGCTGGGCGCCGGTGCCGGGAGCGCCGGAAGCGCCGCCGATACCGGGAGCGCCGGTGGTAGCCGCAGCGGCGCGGCCAGCGCCACCTCCAGCTGGTCACGCGGAGCAGGCCGCTCGGCGGCAGCCGGTTCCCCGCCTGCGCGGTCCCACGCGACCTCTGGCGGCCCCCCGCCGGCCAGCCGGTCCAACGGGACCAGCGGGTCCAACGGGACCAACGGGACCAGCGGGTCGGGCTCACGTCAGTCCGCCCCGGCCTGGCCCCACCAGCCGTCGGCTGGCTGGTCCGGCGCCAGCACCGGCGCGGGCCCCCGGCAGCGCCCCGCCACGGAACGCCGGCCGGCTCCGCCCCCGGCCGGGCCGGCGCCCGGGAATGCGCCGGCCGGCGGAAACGGTACGGACGAACCGCGGGCCATGCCGTTCTGGCTACGCCCGATGCGGCGGGATAAATAACGGGCGGCCACCGTGGAACTCAGCCCCCGCCAGCGCAGCGCGGTGTTCGCCGCAGTCGTCATCGCGCTCGCCGCGCTCGGCTACTACCTCGTGGTCCCGGCCCTGACCCACTCCCACCGGCCCGCGGCCATTAAGACCGGCGGCGCGACCAGCGGCCCGATCGCGACCGCGCCCGACTCGGCCGCAGCCCCCACCCCGACGGTAACCGCCTCGGCCGCCGACGCGGGCGGCCCGGACATCTATGCCTGGCTGCCCTTCACCCAGCAGAACCTGGCCGCCGCCGCTTCGGTGGCGGTGCGGTTCAGCGTCGACTACAACACCTTCACCTACACCGAGAGCGCGACCGACTATGTCGGCGCGCTGGGCGGCCTGATCACCGGCCAGCTCGCCACCACGCTGCGGGCCGCCTACCAGACCCCCGGTGTGGCGAGCCTCCGGAAGAGCCAGCAGCAGGTCTCTACCGGAACCGCGGTGATCAGCTCACTGCGCGCGTTCGGCCCGTCCAGCATGACGTTCATCGTCACCGCGGGACAGCGGCTGGCCACCACCAAAGGCACCAGCAGCGGCAGCACGCGGTACGCCGTCACCCTCACCGGCTCGGGCGGCAGCTGGCAGGTAAGCGACATCGAATTGGAATCCGCGGGAAACTCATGAGTAGCAGGCTCCTGTTTCAGTCCGAGACGAAACAGGCCAACGTACGACAGCAAGACGGCTCCCACCGGATCCTCGTGGCCGCCATCATCGGGGTCGCGGGCATCCTGCTGCTCGGCCTCCTGGCCGTGCCGGTCCTGGTCGGCACCAACCTGTTCTTTGCCGCGGGCGCCGGATGCTCCGGCCAGCAGACCGGAATGGCCGGGCAGCCGGCCGCGGGCGCGAAGGCCAAGACGATCCCCGCCGACTACCTGTACTGGTACAAGCGGGTCGGGCAGCAGTACGGCGTGCCGTGGCCGATCCTGGCCGGCATCGGCACGGTGGAAAGCGACAACGGCCGCACAACCCTGCCGGGCGTGCACAGCGGGTCCAACGCGTTCGGCGCGGCCGGCCCGATGCAGATCGGCATCGGCGGCGCGGCCGGCAACGTCTGGGGCGGGCTGCCGGTCCACCCGGCCAGCGAGGTGGTCAATGGCGTCGCGACCGACGAGGACGGCGGCGCCAACGCGAGCGTCTACGATCCGGCGGACGCCATCGCCGGCGCGGCCAAGTACCTGCTCCAATCCCAGGTCCAGACCAACCCGGCGGGCGCCATCTTCGCCTACAACCACCTGCAGTCCTACGTGCAGAGCGTGCTCTACTACGCCAGCGCCTACGCGGGCGGCAACTTCTCGGTGGTCTCGGCCCAGATGCCCTCGGGCAGTTCGGCGGCCGGGTGCACCGGTACCGCCCTGGCCGGGGGCGTGCCCGTCATCAACGCGCCGAACCAGGTCGTGGCTACGACCATCGCCTTCGCGGAGCAGCAACTCGGCAAGCCCTACCTGTGGGGCGGCACCGGCCCGGACGCCTTCGACTGCTCCGGCCTGGTGATGATGGCCTACCGGGCCGCCGGGGTCAACATCGCCCGGACCTCGGAGCAGCAGTGGGCGACCGAGGTCCGGATTCCGGCCGCCCAGGTGCAGCCCGGGGACCTGGTGTTCTTCGCCGGCGCGGACGGCACCCCGACGTCTCCCGGCCACGTCGGCCTGATCATCGGCGGCGGGAAGATGATCGAGGCGTACGCCACCGGCTTCCCGATCCGCGTCGCCACCTACACCAACCGGAACCCCATCGGCTTCACCCGTCCCGGGGCCAACGCGACTGTGAGTGTAGGTTCTCAGTAATACTCCCTGGTCGCCGCCCAGGGCCGGGCGAAAGAGGAGCGAACGTGTCCGCTTCCGCGGGACTCCGGGACTGCGACGCGGTCGTGGTGAGCGGCGGGCCGGCCGGGGCGGCGGCCGCGGCCCGGCTGCCGGCGGCGGGCGTCACCACGATCGTGGTCGACCGGGCCACCTACGGCCACAGCGCGGGCGGCCCGCGGCAGCAGCGCATGCATGACCATCTGCACCAGGACATGGCGTTCTCCCGGCTCATCGTCCAGCGAGCACACCGTCCACCGGCACCTGGCCAACATCCTCCGCAAGCTCAACCTGTCCTCCCGGGCGGCGGCTGCGGCCTGGGGCGTGCGCGCCGGGCTGGCTTGAACCTGGCCTGATCGGGCCATCTGCCGCGGCCGCGTGCATCTGGCCCGGACGGGCGAAGCAACCGCACCGCGCTGCCGGATACCACTGATAGAACGGCGGCGACGGTACGCCGCTAACGGGGCCGAGATGGTGATCAGCCGCGTCCTCGGAACACCGCCCGCTAGACCACACCGAGGAGACCGAGATGCACTCCACCATCAGCCACCACCTAGCCCGGGCTCGCCGACAAGTGACGTCGCATGCCGCGCCCATCGCCCTGATCGCTGCGATACTTTGCGTCCTGGCGGTTGGCGTCCTGGTTCCCCACGCCAGCGCCGGAGCGGCGGTCCGAGCCGGATCCGCCGGTGCGATCGCGTTCGTCCCGATCGTTGAGCCGTTCGATCCCGGCCACCCGGCCAGGACCGAGCCGAACCCGGGCCATTGCTACGCGCAGCCCAGCACGGTGGGCATCGAGCAGTGCTTCGACATCAAGACGGAGAACACCGACGTGCGGATCGACGCCGCGCAGCTGGCCAGGTTCCGCCGCTCCACCGCGGCCGCGCAGGTAACCATCAACACCCAGGACCGGAAGTGGCTCGCCGCCCGGGTGCGGGTGTGCCAGGCGGTCTACCAGACCGGCGGCACGATCGACGTCATCAACATCGCCCGCTGCCAGCTCGATGAGAGCACGGCCCGGCTGTACGGCGTGACCGGCACCGCCGCCCCGCAAGCGAAGCTGCCCCAGACCGACAACATCGACCTGAGCCAGCTGGCCTACTACACCACCCCCGGCGGCACGCGTATCGCCGAGATCGACACCCAGGGCGACGAAACCGGCGGCGGGGTGGTGGCCTGGGTCATCATCGGCGGTTACCGGGGCTTCACGGTGAACCCGACACAGTTCTTCTACCAGGACGGGTCATTCACCGACGCTGGCGTCGTCCAGCCGCCGAACCCAGCTGGACACCGGGTAGCGCCCGGGGCCGTCTACCAGTTCAGCATCGACTACTCCACCATCTCGCACGACCCGCACGTCGGCCAGGGCACCGGCGGCTACGTGTACGCGCCGGGCGGCCACGTGCTCGCCGACTGGACCGGTCGGCGCTAAGCCGGTCGGCCGCTTTACGCCAGAACGGACCACATGATGTGCACACACGACCCGGCCTGCCCGGCCACCGACGCGATCGACTGGTGGGCCGCCCGCAACGTCACCGAGCGCCCGGCCCAGGGCTGGACCTTGCTGTGCAACGGCGCACTGGTCTTCGACGACCTCGGTGCGCTGCTCCCCGGCGGCTGTGTCGCCGCAATTCCGGCGATGACCGTCCACAACTCAGGGCAGCGCGCATGAATCAGCAGATCCCGCCGGGCACAGTCATCGTCGAGCCGATGCACGAGGTGTTTCACGAACTGCACGCCGATGGCCGCCACGCACTGTGCGCGGTCTGCGGCCCGCCGATACCCGCCACCACGTCCGCCCACACCGCATCGACCAGTAGAGGTTAGGAAAGATGAGTTCTCCGCAACGTCCCCCACCCGCCGATCCGACCATTGACCCCACGCTGCCCGGCAACTACCTGTCCTGGGCCCTGTACGCGCCCAACGGCTTGACGCTGGGCACCTGGGACACCCACAGCACCCAAGGCTTTGGCTACGTGCCCTCGCGATCCATGAACCTCTACGTCGGCATCTGGGACATCGGCTCCATCGGCATCAACGTCGATCCTCCCGGGTCCTTTACCGGAGACTCATGGATGGCTCTGAGCGCGATCCAGGTCTGGACGGACGTCTAGGAGCGATCTTTCCCGCGCCGTCTAGGGCGGCCGCGTCGGTGCTGACGCGGCCGCCCTGGACGTACTCGAGCCGGGCCGCGCGGGGACATAGCGGCCGGTGGTGCGCCGATCGGCGGCGTTGCGTACCTTGGTCCGCCTCCGGCGGCGGACGTATGATGTTCTGGCCGCGCCGTTGAGGAAGCCGACGGGGTTCCTGGCTGGCGCGGTTGGCGTCAACCTGACGAGGGGCCTTGAGCTGGTGGCCACGGGCGTGTACGCGTGGGGGCTAGCTGATCATTACCGGCTGATCCGGGCGAGGTTGGCCACGCATGCCGGATAACGCGGGGCCGCTGACCAACCTGCCGGCGCCGGTGTCGAGCTTCATCGGCCGGGAGGCCGAGCTGGCCGCGGTGCGCACCCTGGTGGGCGGGTCGCGGCTGGTCACGCTGACCGGCCCGGGCGGGGCGGGCAAGACCCGGCTGGGGCTGCAGGTAGCGGCCGGCCTGGCCGATGGCATGGGGGATGGGGTGTGGTTCGCGGACCTGGCCCCGCTGGGCGACCCGGGGCTTGTCGCGGTGACGGTGGCTGATGTGCTGGGGGTGCGCCAGGAGCCGGGCCGGCCGGTGCTGGACACGGTGGTGGAGGCGGTGGGCGGGCGGAGCCTGCTGGTACTGCTGGACAACTGCGAGCACGTGATCGGCGCGTCCGCCAAGCTGGCTGACGCGCTGCTGCGGGGCTGCCCGAACCTGGCGCTGCTGGCCACCAGCCGGGAGCCCTTGGGTATCGACGGGGAGTACGTCTTCCGGGTGCCGTCGCTGGGCCTCCCGGCCGACGGTGATGACGCCGCGGCGATCCGGGCCAGCGAGGCGGTACGGCTCCTGGAGGACCGGGCCGCCGCGCAGGGGGTGACGCTGGCGCGGGATGAGAAGACGGCCGGGGTGACGGGGCGGATCTGCCGGCGGCTGGATGGCATCCCGCTGGCCATCGAGCTAGCCGCGGCCCGGCTGCGCGGGATGCCGGCGGACGAGCTGGAGGCGCGGCTGGATGAGCGGTTCGCGCTGCTGACCGGCGGGTCGCGGGCGGGGCTGCCGCGGCAGCAGACGCTTCGGGCCACGGTGGACTGGTCCTGGGAGCTGCTGACTGGCGCCGAACGGTCGGTGCTGGCCCGGCTGTCGACCTTCGCCGGGGGGTTCGGTCTCGCCGCGGCCGAGGCGGTCGCCGCGGGCCCGGACGTGCCCGCCGCCGAGGTGCTGGGGCGCCTGGGCGCGCTGGTGGACAAGAGCCTGGTCCAGTTCGACCGCACCGGTACCGGCCCGGCCCGGTACCGGCTGCTGGAAACCGTCCGGCAGTACGCGGCCGGGCAGCTGGACGCGCTAGGCCCGGCGGTCGCGGACAGCGCCCGGGTCGCGCACCGCGATTACTACCTGGCCCTGGCCGAGGCGGCCGCCCCGCACCTGGTGGCCGCCGATCAGGCCGCCTGGCTAGACCGGCTCGATGCCGAGCTGGGCAACCTCCGGGCCGCCATCGCCTTCAGCCTGATCCAGCCCGACCCGGCACCGGGCCTGCGCCTGGCCACCTCGCTGCGGGTGTACTGGCGGGCCCGCGGGCACGCCGCCGAGGGCGCCGCCGCGCTGCGGGCGCTGCTGGACGCGCCGGCCGCGCAGGGGGCGACGCTGCCGCGCGCCCGGGCGCTGGCCGCGGCGGCCCGCCTCCTCCAGCAGACGGGCGGTTACGCGATCGCCGAGGACTACTGCCAGGAGGCGCTGGCCATTGCCCGCACCGCCCGGGACGACTACCTGGTCGCCGAGCTGCTGCGGGTACGCGCTGTCATCCTGTTGCGCCAGGGACAACCCGGAGCCGCGCAGCCGCTCATCGAGTCGGGGCTGGGCCTGGCCCGCCATCTCGGGGAACCCTACCTGACCGCCCGCCTGCTGTCCGCCCGGGCGTTCGCCGCGGACGTTGAGGGGGACCATCCGGGCGCCGCCCGCGACGCGGCCGAATCCGCGCGGCTCTTCCGCCAGGCCGGTGACCGGCTCGGGGTCGGGCAGATGCTGGGCAACCTGGGCTACTACGAGCTGTCGGCGGGCGACCTGGATGCCGCCCGCCGCCACCTGGCCGAATCGCACGACATCGCCCGCCCGCTCAAGGACCGCTACAGCATCGTCCATACGACGTTCAACCTTGGCCTGGCCGAGTACCTCGGCGGCTCGCCGGACGGGGCCCGGGCCTGGTTCGCAGAATCACTAGACCTGGCCCGGCGCATGGGGATGAGGGCGATGATGGCCTATGCGCTGATCGGCCTGGCCCTGGCCAGCGGCGGCGGGGCCGACCCGGGCTGGTCGGCCCGGCTGCACGGCGCGGCCGACCAGGCCCTCGCGGATCTGGGCCACGTCCTCCAGCCGCTGGAAGAACGGCTGGCCGGCCTCGACCGCCAGCGGCTGCGCGCCGCGATGGGCGACGTGGCATTCGAGGCCGACTACGCCGCGGGCCGCACCCTAGGCCCGGCGCAGGCGCTCGCGGCGCTCGGCCGCACGGACGCAGCGGCTGGGCCGCCGCGCGTGGCTCACCAGGCGCGGCCCGGGATGCAGGCGGAACGCGCGGGGGCGCTGGGGAGCGAACCGGACGCTGCGGTACTGGGACAGGCCGTGACGGTGCTGTCGCCTCGCGAGCTGGACGTGCTGAAGCTGGTCGCGCAGGGGATGAGCAACCCGGACATCGCCCGGCAGCTGGTGCTGAGCGAGCACACGGTCCACCGGCACCTGACCAACATCCTGCGCAAGCTCAGCATGTCCTCGCGCGCCGCGGCCGCGGCCTGGGCCGCGCGCGCCGGGCTGGTGTGAGCCTGGCCTGATCGGGCCATTCGCCACGGCCGGGTGAAGCTGGCCCGTACGGGCGAAGCCGTAGCGCGGCGCTTTCGCGTACCACTGGTTGGGGCTTGACCGCGGCCCGCCAGCTAAGAAAGCGAGGATTCATGTTCACCAACGCCGACGAGGTACTTCGGTTCCTCGGCGACCACAAAGTGGAATTCGTCGACGTCAGGTTCTGTGACCTGCCTGGGACGATGCAGCACTTCACCGTGCCGGCCGGGTCCTTCGGCCAGTGGGCCTTCACCGACGGGCTGATGTTCGACGGCTCGTCGATCCGCGGGTTCCAGCAGATCCACGAATCGGACATGCTGCTGCTGCCCGACCCGGGCACCGCCGTGCTGGACCCGTTCCGCCAGCACCCGACGCTGAACCTGACGTTCTTCGTGCATGACCCGCTGACCGGCCAGCCCTACAGCCGCGACCCGCGCAACGTGGCCCGCAAGGCCCAGGACTTCCTGCGCGGCACGGGCATCGCGGACACCGCGTATTTCGGCCCGGAGGCCGAGTTCTACATTTTCGACTCGGCGCGCTTCCAGACCGGCCCGAACGCGGCCCACTACCACCTGGACTCCGTCGAGGGAGCGTGGAACACCGGCCGGGAGGAGAACGGCGGCAACCTGGGCCATAAGCCCCGGTACAAGGGCGGTTACTTCCCGGTGCCGCCGGTGGATCACTACACCGACCTGCGGTCGGAGATGGTGCGCAGCCTGATCCGGTGCGGGATCGACGTGGAGATGCAGCACCACGAGGTCGGCACGGCCGGGCAGGCCGAGATCGACATCCGGTTCGCCCCGCTGCTGGAGATGGCCGACCACCTGATGCTCTACAAGTACGTGGTCAAGAGCGTGGCCCGGGCGGCCGGGAAGACGGTGACGTTCATGCCCAAGCCGCTGTTCGGCGACAACGGTTCCGGCATGCACTGCCACCAGAGTCTGTGGAAGGACGGCGTGCCGCTGTTCTACGACGAGCTCGGGTACGCCGGGCTGTCCGATGCCGGCCGCTACTACGTGGGCGGCCTGCTCCGGCACGCACCCTCACTGCTGGCCTTCACCAACCCCACCGCCAACTCCTACCACCGGCTGGTGCCCGGTTTCGAGGCCCCGGTGAACCTGGTCTACTCCCAGCGCAACCGGTCCGCCTGCGTGCGGATCCCGATCACCGGCGCCAACCCCAAGGCCAAGCGGCTGGAGTTCCGGGTTCCGGATCCGTCGGCCAACCCGTACCTGGCGTTCGCCGCGATGATGATGGCCGGCATCGACGGCATCAAGAACAAGATCGAGCCGCCCGAGCCGGTGGACAAGGACCTGTACGAGCTGCCTCCCGACCAGGCGCTGGCCATCCCCCAGGTGCCCGGGTCCCTCGGCGAGGTGCTCGACGCCCTGGAGGCCGACCACGCCTACCTGCTCCACGGCGGGGTGTTCACCCCGGACCTGATCCGGACCTGGCTGGACTACAAGCGGGCCAGCGAGCTCGACCCGATCAGGCTCCGCCCCCACCCCCACGAGTTCGAGCTGTACTTCGACGTGTAGGCCAGGCGTGCTCAACTACTACAGGAAGGAAGAATGATGGGTCTCCAGCTGGGCGACACGGCGCCCGACTTCGTGGCACAGACGACGGAGGGAACGATCCGGTTCCACGAGTGGATCGGCGATTCGTGGGCGGTGTTGTTCTCGCACCCCAAGGACTTCACCCCGATATGCACCACCGAGCTCGGCTCGGTAGCGAAGCTGAGCCCTGAGTTCCAACGCCGGAACGTTAAGCTCATCGGCCTGTCAGTGGACTCCGTCGAGGAGCACTACCCGTGGCTTGACGACATCGAGGAAACCCAGGGCATACGGCCCGACTATCCGCTCATCGCCGACACCGACCTGAACGTGTCCAAGCTCTACGGGATGCTGGAAGCCGACGCTGAGGGTGACGCCGCGTCGCGCTGCGCGATGGACAACCGGACCGTTCGCAGCGTCTTCGTGATAGACCCCGACAAAAGAATCAGGCTTATCACGATGTATCCGATGCAGACCGGCCGCAACTTCACCGAGATGCTGCGGGCCGTCGTCTCGATCCAGCTCACCACCAAGCACCCGGTCGCGACGCCAGCCAGCTGGCAGCCGGGCCAGGACGTGATGATCTCCCTCATGGTCTCCGACGAGCGGGCGAAGGTGCTCTACGGCGACTTCAAGGCGCCCAAGCCCTACATCCGGATCATCCCCCAGCCGACGTGATTGCAGCTGGGCTCGGTGCGGCGCCGGGACGTACGATGTTCTGGCCGTGGCCATGCAGACGAAGCTGCTGAATAACCTGCCGGCGCAGGTGTCGAGCTTCATCGGCCGGGAGGGTGAGCTGGCCGCAGTGCGCGCCCTAGTGGGCGGGTCACGGCTGGTCACGCTGACCGGGGCGGCCGGGGCGGGCAAGACCCGGCTGGGGCTGCAGGTAGCGGCCGGACTGCTAGACGGCGCCGGGGATGGGGTATGGTTCGCCGATCTGGCCCCGCTGGGCGACCCGGATCTGGTCGCGGTGACGGTGGCGGATGTACTGGGGCTGCGGGAGCAGCCGGGCCGCCCGGTCGCCGATACGGTGGTGGCCGCGGTGGGCGGGCGGAGCCTGCTGGTGCTGCTGGACAACTGCGAGCACATGATCGGCGCGTGCGCCAAGCTGGCCGACGCGCTGTTGCGGGGCTGCCCCAACCTGGCGCTGCTGGCCACCAGCCGAGAGCCCTTGGGCATCGACGGGGAGTACGTGTACCGGGTGCCGTCGCTGGGCCTTCCGGCCGACGGCGATGACCCGGATGCGATCCGCGCTTGCGAAGCGGTGCGGCTGTTCACCGACCGCGCCGCCGCCCAGGGGGTGCCGCTGGCCGGGGACGAGCAGACCGCTGAGATAGCCGGGCGGATCTGCCGGCGGCTGGACGGCATCCCGCTGGCCATCGAGCTGGCCGCGGCGCGGCTGCGGGTGGTGCCGCCGCGCGAACTGGAGGCCCGGCTGGATGACCGGTTCGCGCTGCTGACCGGGGGGTCGCGGGCCGGGCTGGCGCGGCAGCAGTCGCTGCGGGCGATGGTGGACTGGTCCTGGGAGCTGCTGAATCTGGCTGAGCGGTCGGTGCTGGCCCGGCTGTCGGCCTTCGCCGGGGGGTTCGGCCTGGCCGCGGCCGAGGCGGTCGCCGCGGACCCGGAGGTGCCCGCCGCCGAGGTGGCCGGGCTGCTGGCCGCGCTGGTGGACAAGAGCCTGGTGCAGTTCGGTGACACCGGGACCGGCCCGGGCCGGTACCGGCTGCTGGAAACGGTGGGCAGTACGCGGCCGGGCAGCTGGACGCGCTAGGCCCGGCGGTAGCCGACGGTGCCGCCCGGGTCGCCCATCGCGATTACTACCTGGCCCTGGCCGAGACGGCCGCCCCGCAGCTGGTGGCCGCCGATCAGGCCGCCTGGCTGGACCGGCTCGACGCGGAGCTGGGCAACCTGCGGGCCGCGATCGCGTTCAGCCTGGCCCAGCCGGACCTCGAGCCGGGCCTGCGGCTGGCCGCCTCCTTGCGGGTGTACTGGATGGTCCGCGGGCATGCGCCCGAAGGGGCCGGCGTGCTGCGGGTGCTGCTGGACGCGCCGACCGCTCAGGAGACGACCCTGCCGCGCGCCCGGGCCCTGGTCGCGGCGGCCCGCCTCTTCGAGGCGACGGGCGGCTACGCGATCGCCGAGCACTACTGCCAGGAGGCGCTCGCCATTGCGCGCGCCGCCGGGGACGACTACATGGTCGCCGAGCTGCTGCAGATACGGGCCTGGGTCCTGCTGCGCCAGGGGCGGCACGATGCCGCGCTGCCGCTCATCGAGCAGGGCCTGGGCCTGGCCCGGCGCCTGCAGGAGCCTCGTCGCATCGCCATGCTGCTATCCGTCCGGTCATCTGCCCTGGACCTCGGCGGCGACCTGGCGGGCGCGGCCCGCGACGCCGCCCAGTCTCTGCAGCTCTTCCGCAAGACCGGTGACCAGCGCGCGGAGGCCATGGCGCTCGGCGATCTCGGCACCTACGAGCTGCAGACGGGCGACCTGGATGCCGCCCGCCGCCACCTGGCCGAGTCGCTGGACATCTTCCGCGCGCTCAACGATCACTACGGCGTCGCCTATGAGGCCTTCAACCTTGGCCTGGCCGAGTACCTCGGCGGCTCGTCGGGCGCCGCCGAGGCCTTGTTCGCCGAAGCGCTCGACCTGGCCCGGCGCATGGGGATGAAGGCCCATACGGCTTACGCGCTGATCGGCCTGGCCATGGCCGGCCGCGGGGCCGACCCGGGCTGGTCGGCCCGGATGCACGGCACGGCCGACCAGGTCCTGGCCGACCTGGGCCACGCCCTGGAGCCGCTGGAAGCGCAGCTGGCCGATCTCGACCGGCAGCAGCTACGCGCCACGATGGGCGAGGCCGCCTTCGAGGCCGAATACGCCGCGGGCCGCGCCTTCGACCCGGCCCACGTGCTAGCGGCCCTCAGCCGCCAGGACGCGGTGGCCGGGCCGCCGCGGGTGACCGGACCGGGTGAGGACGTGACGGTGCTGACGCCCCGCGAGCTCGACGTGCTCAAGCTCGTCGCGCAGGGATTGAGCAACCCCGACATCGCCCAGCGGCTGTTCCTGAGCGAGCACACCGTCCACCGGCACCTGGCCAATATCCTCCGCAAGCTCAACCTGTCCTCCCGCGCCGCGGCTGCGGCCTGGGGCGTGCGCGCCGGGCTGGTGTGAGCCTGGCCTGATCGGGCCATCTGCCGCGGCCGCGCGCATCTGGCCCGGACAGGCGAAGCGACCGCGCCGCGCCGCCGGATACCAATGACACCACGGGGACAACGGGTTCGCCGGAGACTGCCACGGGCAGGCGAAGCCGCTGACGGAGAGCGAGATATCGATCAGCCGCGTCCTCGAAAGATACCGCCCGCCCGACCGCACCGAGGAGACCGCGATGCATCCCGCCATCAGCTACGAGCTGGCCCAGGGCCGCCTAGCCGACCTGCGCCAGCACGCACAGCGGGACACGCTGGCCCGCACCGTCCGCCGGGCGCGGCCACCCCAGCGCGGGCCCGCCGGGCCCGCGGGGCCGGGCCCCAGCCGCCGGGTGCGCCGAAGACCGCCACCTCGGACCGTGCTCGCGATCGCTTCGCTGGGCGCTGCGGTCGCCTTCGTCGACGCGACGATCGTGAACATCGCGCTCCCGGACATCGCCCGCTCGTTCCCCGGAACCTCACTGTCGACGCAGTCGTGGGTGCTGAACGCCTACAACATCGTCTTCGCCGCGTGCTTGATGGCGGCCGCAGGGTTCGCGGACGTGCTCGGGCGCCGGCGCGTGTTCGTCTTCGGCCTGGGATTGTTCACCGTCGGCTCGCTGCTGTGCGCGATCGCGCCGTCGGCGGACGCCTTGATCGCCTTCCGGGTGGTGCAGGCGCTCGGCGCCGCCGCCCTGGTACC
>Ga0318524_10000305_pt1 | contig 16235 bp, 13 predicted proteins | sample GRESIP052b4f22_FD_203685 | JGI IMG/M metagenome (GOLD analysis project Ga0318524, IMG submission 203685) | Tropical soil microbial communities from Luquillo Experimental Forest, Puerto Rico - GRE.SIPMG.052b4f22 | ecosystem: Environmental > Terrestrial > Soil > Tropical forest > Bulk soil... | reverse complement strand
TCGAGCGCCGGATCCTCGAGATCGACGAGCACGATGTTGGTGTCGGGCTCGACCACGCGCAGCCCCGGCAGCCGGCGCAGCCCGGCGGCCAGCGCGCGGGCGCGGCGGTGATCCTCGGCCAGCCGTTCGACGTGGTGATCGAGCGCGTAGAGACACGCGGCGGCGAGGATCCCCACCTGCCGCATGCCGCCGCCCCAGCGCTTGCGCACCCGGCGCGCGCGCCTCACCACCGGCTCGGCGCCGACCAGGATCGAGCCGATCGGGGCGCCCAGACCCTTCGAGAAGCACATCATCACGGTGTCGAACGGCGCCGCCCATTCGCGGATCGGAATCCCGGTCGCGACGCTGGCGTTCCACAGCCGCGCGCCGTCGAGGTGGGCGGCCAGACCGCGCGGGCGCGCCGTGGACACCGCGGCGATCAGGCGCTCGAGCGGCACGATCGCACCGCCGTAACGGTTGTGGGTGTTCTCGAAGCACAGGAGCGCGGGGCGCGCGACGTGCTCGTCCTCGGGATCCTCCTCGAGCGCCTCGATCAGCGTCGCGGGGCTCACCACCCCGCGCTCGCCGCGCACCATCTTCACCATCGCGCCCGAGTTCGCGGCCACGCCTCCCTGCTCGTAGAGGAAGATGTGCGATTCGGCTTCGAGCAGGACCTCCTCGCCCGGCCGTGCCAGCACGTTGACGGCGAGCTGGTTTCCCATGGTGCCGCTGGGCACGAACAGGGCCGAGGGCTTGCCCGCCAGGGCCGCCACCCGGCGCTCGAGCGCCTGGACGGTGGGGTCGTCGCCGAACACGTCGTCGCCCACCTCGGCGCGCGCGATCGCTTCGCGCATCCCGGGCGTGGGGCGCGTGACGGTGTCGCTGCGCAGATCGACGATCGGGGCCCCGGGCATCGGGTTGCGAGTGTAGTCGAGCCGTCGGCGGGCCGGAAACCGCAGCGGGGCGGGGCGGCACGTCACCAGCGGGTCGCGCGACTCCCCGGCGCCGCCGCGTAGGTGCGGCGCTGACAGGCGCTTGACAAGTCGCGGCGGGCGATGCCTTCTCATTCGGCTCGAGGCGCATCCAATCAGCGACGCGCGGCGGAGGCTCCGCCGCCAGAACCTTACAGGCAGTCCCGCAATACCAGAGGAGTCCATCCATGCTGTTTCCGTTCTTCGATCCCACGATGATCCTGCTCATCCCGGCGATGATCTTCGCCTTCTGGGCGCAGTGGAAGGTGCAGCACACCTACGACCAGATGTCGCGCGTGCGCGCCGCCAACGGGCTCACCGGCGCCGACATGGCCAAGGCCATCATGCAGCGCAACGGCATCACCGACGTCCGCATCGAGGAGGTGGGCGGGGTCCTGAGCGACCATTTCGACCCGCGCGTCAAATCGGTGCGGCTCTCGCAGCCCAACTACGAGGGGCGCTCGCTGGCGTCGATCGCGGTCGCCGCGCACGAGGTCGGTCACGTGCTCCAGCACGCCGAGGGCTATGCGCCGCTGGCGATTCGCTCGGCGATCGTGCCGGTGGCGAGCTTCGGCAGCACGCTCGCCTTCCCGCTGTTCTTCATCGGACTGTTCTTCGGCGGACACGGCCCGCTCGCGAAGACCCTGATGGACCTCGGGATCCTGCTGTTCTCGGGCGCGGTGCTGTTCCAGCTGGTGACGCTGCCGGTCGAGTTCGACGCCTCGCGACGCGCCATGGTCCAGCTTTCCCAGGGCGGGGCGCTGGCGCCCCAGGAGGTTGCGAGCGCCAAGAAGGTGCTCGACGCCGCGGCCCTCACCTACGTCGCCGCGGCGGCGATGGCGGCGCTCCAGCTCCTGCGTCTCGTCATGCTGAGGCGGAGTCGCGACTGAGCCGCCCGTAGGGCCGGGAAGTGGAAACGGGCCGGGAGGCATCCTCCCGGCCCGTTTGCTGCGGCGGACGCGGCGGCGGTTCAGCCCTGAGCCACCATGTCCTTCAACTCCTTGGACACCTTGAACACCGGCACTTTGCGCGGCGGCACGGGGACGGCCTCGCCGGTGCGCGGGTTACGAGCGATGCGCGACTTGCGGTCCTTGACCCGGAAGGTGCCGAAGCCACGGATCTCGATGTGGTGGCCGTGAGCCAGTGCCCGCGCCACCGCATTGAGAAACGAGTCCACCGTCTCGGCGACGTCCTTCTTGGTCAACCCGGTACGCTCGGAAATCTGGTCTACGATATCCGCTTTGGTCATCTAGCCCTCCTCACTGCACCCGGGCCGGGCACATGACCTCGAACATCCCGGACCGTCCACCGCCTGGGCGAGGCTAGCAAGCCCCTCGAAAATCTGTCAATCAGGTTTTGGACAAGGCGTTGCGCGATTCATCATATTCCATCATGGACCCTGCCCCCCCGGCGGGGGCGGCTCACCCCCCAGCGCCGCCCGGCGGGCGGCCTCGATCGGATGGGCCCGCGCCGTCGCCACCAGGGCGTCCAGCCGCCGCCGGCCCGCGGCGGCCTCGGCGGCCCATTCGCGCGCGAATTCGCCGCTCCTGATCTCCTCGAGCGCGGCCCGCATCGCGCTCCGGCTGGCCTCGCCCACGACCCGCGGCCCGCGGGTGAGATCCCCGTAGAGCGCGGTGCCGCTGATCCCGTCGCGCATGCCCGCGAGGCCGCGCTCGTGGAGCAGATCGGCCAGGTACTTGAGCTGGTGCACGCACTCGAGGTAGGCGATCTCGGGGGTGTAGCCACGCTCGACCAGGGTCTCGAACGCCAGCGTCACCAGCGCGTTCATGCCGCCGCACAGTACGGTCTGCTCGCCGAACAGGTCGACCTCGGTCTCCTCGCGGGTGGTGGTGCGGAGCAGCGGCGCGCAGCCCAGGCGCGTTGCGTACTCCTCGGCCAGCGTCCAGGCGGCACGGGTCGCGTCACGGTGGACCGCGAGGTAGGCCGGCAGCCGCTCGCCGCGCTCGACCAGGGTGCGCAGGACGCGCCCCGGTCCGGTGGGCGAGACGAGCACCACGTCGGCGCCGGCGGGGAACTCGAGCGCCGAGTAGACCAGGTTGTAGCCGTGGGCGAAGACCACGCCCGCATCGGGCCTTAGCGCCGCCGCGATCTCGGGCCACGCCGAGGGCACCGCCTCGTCCGGCAGCATGACCGCCACCACCGCGGCGCGGCGCACCGCCTCGGCGCGCGGGTAGGTGGCAAAGCCGGCGCCGCGCGCGCGCGCCGCGCCGGGATTCCCGGGGCGGGCGCCCACCACCACCTCGGTCCCGGCGTCGCGCAGGTTCAGGGCGTGGGCTTCGCCCTGGTGGCCGTAGCCCAGCACCGCCACGGTGGCGCTGGCGAGTCGCGGGCTCACGCCGGTTCCGGTGCGCGCGCCGCGCGGGGCGGCGTCGCGGCTACTTCTTCACGGCCCCGGAGGCCGAGGTGCCGCCTCCCGACTTGAGCGCCGGGGCGCTCCAGTCCGACTTGAGCGTGAGCACGTCGCCCTTGAAGTGATAGGCCTGCTTCTTCGACCAGTAGAACCAGCTCTCGATCTTGTCGCCCTTCAAGTCCCACGGCACCACCTCGTCGGGCTCGCCGGCGCTGGCGAAGGTCTGGCCGCGCGCGCCCTTGGCGGACTTGGCGGCCGCCTTGGCGTCGGCGCTGGGCTGGCCGTTCTCCAGCGCGAGGAAGATCATGAACTCCTCGCTCGATTTCGCGGTGTTGTCGGCCTTGGTGTAGACCGAGCCGAGCTGGCGGTGGAACACCTTGTTCTTCGGCGACGCATTGACGCCGTCCCACAGCAACTGGATCGCCGCGTCGTATTGCCCGAGGTCGGCTAGGCACTGGCCCAGGGCCGAGATCGCATCCTGGTCGCCGGGGCGCAGCTTGAGCGCCTGACGCCACTGTGGCTCGGCCGACTTGCAGTCGCCCCCGTTCTGGTAGGACAGCGCCGCGTTGAAGGGCAGGTCGGCCTCGGTGGGCTTGAACTTCGCCGCCGCGGCGTACTCGTCGCCGGCCAGCTTGTAGTCGGGCCTGGCCGCGTCGCCCTTCTTCGACTGCGCGCGCTTGAAGTAGGCGTCGGCGAGACCGAGGTGGAGCCCGGAGTTCGAGGGATCCGACTTGATGAGCTCGGCGTACAGGGCGATCGCCTCGTCGTACTTTTTCTGGTCGACCAGCTGGCCGGCAGCGTTGGAGCGCACGCTCTTGAGCGACACCGCGAGCGCGCTGTCGTTGGGGGCGGCCTGGAGCCCGGCCTTGAAGGTCCTCTCGGCGGCGTCGAACTGGCCCATGAAGGCGTAGACCGAGCCGAGGTTGCGCATGGTCTTGGGATCGCCGGGCTTGAGCAGCGAGGCGCGGGTCAGCGAGGTCAGCGCCAGGTTGTAGTTCTTGCGCGCTTCCTCCTTCATGGTCTTGTCGGCGTCGCTGGCCGGCTCCTTGAGGAAGTCGAGATAGATCGACTGGGCGGCGTTGATCTTGGCGATGCCGTCGTTGAACGCGGTGGCCCAGTACGACTCGCGGTTCTGGGAGGCCCACTCGACCTTCTTGGGATCCTTCTGCTTGAGACCCTCGATCGACTTCGCGAATGCCTCGCCGGCGAGCCGCGAGCTGTCGACCTCGGCGTAGGCCCAGCCCAGATAGCCGATCGCCTCGAAGTCGTTGGGATCCTCGGTGGCGCACTGCTGCAGCTGATCGACCGCCTTGTTGATCTCGCGTCGATAGTCCTCGAGGTTGCCCTTCTCCTTGTCGTGCATCGCCTGCGAGACGTACTGGATGCCGCCCGCGCAGTGCGGATTGCGGGCCTGGGCCACCCCCACCAGCGCCACCACGGCCAGCGCGGCGGCGGCGAGCGTGATCGAGCGCTTCACGGTTCCCTCCTTCATCCGGGCCTCTAGGTCAGCCGGTTGCCGTTGACCTTGAGGCCGAACGACGTGCCGAGAAAGTTCGCCGCCTTGCGCGCGGCCAGCATGCGGGTCATGAAGATCTCGAAGTACTCCATGACCTGGGAGATCTGGGTGTCGATGGTCAGCTCGAGCGTGATCTCCTTCTTCGATTCGTCGACGTTGAGGAAGCTCTTCTGCACCGCGTAGTTGACCCGGTCGTGGACGTCGAACTTGATCATCTCGGGATTGCGCACCCGGGTACGGTGGACGTCGCTCTTGTCGGCCAGGATGACCGCCGCGGCGATCGGGCTGATGGCGGCGCCGTCGTTCTCGTGATGGTTGCCGATCGCCCCCATGACCCGCACCACCTCGAGGTCCGGCATGCCGAGCGCGGTCAGGATCTGCATCGCGATGACCGCGCCGGTCTGGGCGTGCTGCTCGCGATTGACCGCGTTGCCGACGTCGTGGAGGTAGCCGGCGATCGCCGCCAGCTCGGCCTCGCGCTCCGGGTAGCCGAGCCGCTTCAGGGTGTTGTAGGCGATATGGGCCACCAGGCCGACGTGGCGCTCGCCGTGCTCGGTATAGCCGATCTCGGCCAGGGCCTCGTCGGCCTTGCGCAGGTAGATCTTGACCCGCGGATCGTCGCGGACGGTGTCGAAGGTCACGACACGCGCCGCCGGCGCGGTCGCGGCGGCCGCTTCGGCGCCACCCGAGGCGAGGCGGTTGGAGGGGGATCGAGGTGCCATGTCAGCGCCCTTTTCGATGCGGGAATGATGCCAGCCCCGTGACCCTGGGTCCGGGGCCGAAAAGCGCACCGAATCTAGGTGCGCAACCCCAAGCGCGTCAAGCGGAAGCCCCGTCCCGGCGGGGCCCGGGCCGGGGTGACCCGGGAGCGGGAGCGGGCGGCCGTCCGGCGCCCCCGACGACGCGACGGCGCGACGGTGTGCGGTGCCGCCGGCCAGGTCCTGACTAGGGCCCGGTCCGGGATGCCCCGCAGTCGCGCCGATTTTCCGGGCCGGGTCTAGAGCACCTCTACCGGATCGACGTCGGCGACCACCCGCACGCCGCGGATACGCGGGTCGCTCTCGGCGGCGGCCAGCCCGGCGCGCGCGACCTCGCGCAGCGCCGTGGCATTGCGGCCCTTGAGCAGCAGGTGCCAGCGGTACTGGCGCTTGAGGCGCGCCAGCGCCTGGGGCGCCGGGCCCAGCACCGTGACCCCCGCGGGCCCGGCGGCGGGCCGCAGCCGCTCGCCGAGCGCCACCGTGGCGCGCTCGACCGCGGGCTCGTCGCGGCCCGAGACCAGCAGGGTGATGAGCCGCGTGTAGGGCGGATAGCCCGCCTCGCGGCGTTGCTCGAGCTCGGGGCCCAGGAACAGCGACGGGTCGCCGAGCGTGGCGGCGGTGATCGCCGGATGATCGGGGGTGCAGGTCTGGACGAACACCTCGCCCGGGGCGCTGCCGCGCCCGGCGCGGCCCGCGACCTGGACCAGGAGCTGGAAGGTGCGCTCGGCGGCGCGGAAGTCGGGCAGGTGAAGCGCCACGTCGGCGTCGAGCACGCCCACCAGAGTGACGCGCGGGAAGTCGAGCCCCTTCGCGATCATCTGGGTGCCGACCAGCACGTCGGCCTCGCCGCGCGCGAAGCCCTGCAGCACACGGGCGGCGGCGCCGCTCTGGCGCGCCACGTCGAGATCGAGGCGCAGCACCCGTGCCTCCGGGAAGGCCGCCGCGAGCTCGCGCTCGGCGCGCTGGGTGCCCGGCCCGCCGTAGCGCAGGAACGGGGTCGCGCACTTCGGGCAGGCGGGGCCCGCCGGCTCGCGGTGGTCGCAGTAGTGGCAGCGCCACCCGCGCTGCGGCGCGAGGTGGAGCGTCAGCGTGATGTCGCAGTTCGGACAGCCGGGGACGAATCCGCACACGCGGCACTGGGTGTAGTGGGAGTGACCGCGGCGGTTGAGGAAGAGCAGCGACTGCTCGCCGCCCTCGAGCCGTGCCCGCAGGGCCGCGCGCAGCGGCCGCGACAGCAGCGCGTCGCCCTGGGCCTCGCGCCTCAGGTCGACGATCCGCATCGCCGGCAGCGGCCGCCCGCCGACCCGTGACGGCAGCAGCACGCGCCGGTACTTGCCGCGCGCCGCGTTGGCGAGCGACTCGAGGCTCGGGGTCGCCGAGCCCAGCACGATGGGAATGCCGAGCAGCTGGGCGCGCCGCACCGCGGTGTCGCGGCCGTGGTAGCGCAGCTGCTCGCTCTGCTTGTAGGCCGGCTCGTGCTCCTCGTCGACCACGATCAGCCTGAGCCTCGGGAGCGGCGCGAACACCGCCGAGCGCGCGCCCACCACCACGTCGAGCGCGCCGCGGCTCGCCAGCTCCCAGTTGCGGCGCCGCTCACCCACGCCGAGGTAGGAATGGAGCACGCCCACCCGGCGCCCGAAGCGGGCGCGGAACGCGGCCACCACCTGGGCGCCCAGCGCCACCTCGGGGACCAGGATCAGGCTGTGGCCGCCGGCCTCGCGGGCCGCCGCCGCGGCGCGCAGGTAGACCTCGGTCTTGCCGCTCGCGGTGACGCCGTGGAACAGCAGCGGGGTGAAACCGCCGGCCGCGATCGCCTCCTCGACCGCGCGCGTGGCGCTGCGCTGCTCGCCGGTCAGGCGGTGCGGCTCGGGGAGGGCCAGCCCCATCACCGCGTCCTCGACCGCCTTGAGGCGCGCGCGGCTGCCGGCGAAGCCTTCGAGGCCGCCGGGGAGCGTGGCCTCGAGCACCTCGCCGAGCGGCGCCATGTAGTAGTCGGCGATCCAGCGCGCCAGCGCGAGCAGGTGCGGGGTGAGGAGCGGCGGGGTCAGCACCGCCCCCAGGTCGGCGACGCGCTCGAGCGCGGTGGCGGCGCTTAGCTCGACCAGGAAGCCGCGTCGCGGCCGGCCGCGGAACGGCACCTGGACCTGCACTCCGGGCACCGCGCGCGCCTCGAGCGAGGACGGAACGCGGTAGGTGAAGGTCTGCCGGACCGGCAGCGGGAGTGCCACCTGGGCGAAGGACATGGGCGGGGCCGGGCTGTGATTGACGGGCAGGGACATGGCGCGTGCGCGGGCAGGCGCCCATGATGGCGGTGCGACGCGGCGCACGGCAACCGGAATTTGTCCGGCGCCTGGGGGGCGCGCCGGGGTGCTCCGCGTCAGGTCCTGGCCGGCGGCTCGACCGGGCGCACCGCAAGGGGTGCGCGCGGAAGGAAGCAGCCGCCGGCGAGGCTCTGACTGAGATCGTCTCGGGACATCTCAGTCAGAGCCTAGGCCTGCATGCGGTGCGTGCTGGACTGGCCGAGGATCGCGTTGATCCGTTCGACGAGCTTGCGCGGGCTGAACGGCTTGGTGATGTAGTCGTCGGCGCCGACCTCGAAGCCGATCTTCTGGTCGACGTTACGACCCTTGGCCGACAGCAGGATGACCGGGATGTCCTTGGTGTTCGTGTCGGCCTTGAGCAGCTTGCAGGTCTCGTAGCCGTCGAGCTTGGGCATCATGATGTCGAGCACGATCAGATCGGGGTGCTCGGCACGTGCCTTCTCGAGCGCCTGCTCGCCGTCGAGCGCGGTCAGGACCTCGTAGCCCTCCATCCCCAGACTGAAATCCAGGATGTGGACGATGTAGATCTCGTCATCCACGACCAGGATCTTGCCCTTCGCCATCTTCGATCACCTCCCTGTGTCGGCGATTCCGGCGGTCCCGAGCTCGGGCGCCGGGGTTTCGCGGCTTCCGTCCAGCAGCGGCAGCAGCCGCTCGAACGCATCCACCACCACGGGGTCGAACTGCCGTCCCCGCAGCCGGCGGATCTGGTCGAGCGCCGCTTCCCTGGTACGCGCGGGGCGATGCGGCCGCCCCACGGTCATTCTCTCGAACGCGTCGACCACGGCGAGGATGCGCCCCCCGACCGGGATGTCCGCGGCCTTGAGGCCGCGCGGGTACCCGGTGCCGTCCCACCATTCGTGCTGGGACAGCGCGACCTCGCGCGACATGCTCATCGACTCGAGCGCGCGCGGCGGGCCCTGGCCGTCCCCGGTCGGGGCATCGAGGCTCGCGGCGTAGCTGATCGCGCCGATCTCCGACTCGGTGAGCCCCAGGGTGCGGGCCAGCGAGCGCGCGGTGCTGATGCGCTCCGCCGAGCCGTTCCCGTCGCCGACCTGCTCGAGCGCGTCACGCAGCTCGAGCGCCACGTCCGCGAGCGGCCGCTGGCCGCTGCCGTCGGGGCTGGCATCGGCGCGCCGCGCGCTCTGCCACGCGGCGCCGACGCGCTCGGCGAGCTGGAGCAGCAGGTGGCACTCCTCGGCATGGAAGGAGCCGCCGTGGGACGGATCGGTGACGTTGAGCACGCCCAGCGGCCCGTCCTCGCCCTCGAGCGGCACCGACAGGAAGGTTCCGCTCTGGTAGTGGGAGCGTCCGGAGCCCGCCACCTCGCCGTGGTCGTGCAGGCGGCTCACGCACACCGGATGGCGGTGCTCGGCGACCCAGCCCGCCACGCCGCTGCCGGCGCTCACCCGGACCTCGCGCACGACGCCGTCGTCGAGCCCGCTCGCCGCCTCGACCACCAGATCGCCCTCGGGCTCGATCGCGAGGATCGAGACCACCCGGGCGCTCATGACGTCCGCCACCATCTCGACCGACATTCTCAACACTTCCTCCAGCGCCGGCCTCACCGCCGGTCGCGGCCTCACGAACACGCGCGGCGCGGTCCGCCGCGGCAGCACCGCGGTGAAACGCGAGCCCTGGCCCGGCTCGCTCTCGGCGTGCACCCGGCCCCCGTGCGAGTCGACGATCGACCTGCAAATCGCGAGCCCGAGCCCCACACCGCCTCGCGCCCGGCCCGGCGAGGTGTCGACCTGGTCGAAGCGTTCGAACACCCGGTCCAGCGCCTGCGCGGGGATCCCGATGCCGGTGTCCTCGACGCACAACGTCAATTCCCGCGCGTCCCCTTTCAGCTCGAAGCTCACCACGCCCTGCGCGGGCGTGAACTTGATCGCATTCGAGCCCAGATGCAGTGCCAGCTGCCTCATCTGATCGCGGTCCGCGCTGAGCCGGGTATCGGCCGCCTCAACCGTGGTCTTGACCTGGACCTGCCTCAGCTCGGCGGCGGGGCGCAGCAGTCGCACCGTCTCCTCGATCACCTCGGCCAGATCGACGCTCCGGCGGGTGGCGCGCCGGGTGCCGACGTCGAGGCGGTTGAGGTCGAGGATCGACTCGATGAGGCGCGCCAGGCGGTCGCTCTCCGCGCTCACCACCTCGAGGATCTGGGTCAGCCGCTCATGGGGGATTTCACCCTCGGAATAGCCGAGCAGGGTCCCGACGTGGGCGCGGATCGCGGTCAGCGGGGCACGCAGCTCGTGCGACACGGTCGAGACGAAGTTGGTCCGCAGCGCGTGGACCTCCTGCATGCGCCGGCCGGCCTCCTCGAGGTCGCGCGCGTAGCGCCCGGTCTCGTGGAACAACCGGGCGTTCTCGATCGCCACCACGGCGTGGTGCCCGAAGATCTCGAGCATCTCGATGGTCTCGGTCGAGGGCACCAGCCGGTCGACCGGATCGTCGACCGAGAAGTAGCCCGCCGGCTCGCCGCCGCGGCTGAACAGCGGCACCAGCAGGACGTCGTCCGGATGCCACTCCCACTCCTCGCGCGGCCCGAGATCGGAGGTGTGACCGGCAGGCAGGGTGCGGTTGAACTCGTGGGCATGGCCGATGAAGTACGAGTGGCTGACCCGGAACTCCTCCTTGAGCCACGACAGGAAATCCTCGAGCGCCACCTCCGTCGAGCTCAGCTCGTGGCGCGTCGCCTCGTCGAGCCCCGCGAAGGCGCGAGCGCGGAGCCGCGACGTGCCGGGCTCGCGCAGCCGGATCAGCACCACCCGGAACCCGATGGTGTCGCGGATGGTCTCGGCGAGCCGCGGCAGCATGGTGTCGAGGTCGAGCCCGGCGTTGACCTCGCCGATGTTCCCGAGGATCTGGTGGAGCTTCTGGGCGCGCTTGCGATTCTCCTCGACCTGCTTGAAGTAGAGTCGCGACAGGCGCTGCTTGGTCTCGGTCAGCTCGGCGACCTGGGCCCGGAGCCCCGCCGCATCGTGGCCGCCCGGGCCGCCGGCCTGCTTGCCGCGCGCCACCTCGCGGCGCAGCTTGTCGAGCTCGGCGCGCAGCCGCAGCTCCTCGGTCGATGGACCACGCCTCGGCTCGCGCTTGCCGGAGTCCTGGCGCTTCACGCCGCGTCTTCCTGCTTGTCGCCACCCTGGATGGAACGCCGCTCGCTCACCAGCACGCTGCCGGCGATGCCCTTGCCGCGGGTCTTGAGCTCCTGAATGCTGTCGGTGAGCTCGCCGAGGTGCGACGCCGGGCGCTGCTCGGTGTTGACCAGCGCCAGGGTCAGGCTCATGAGCGGGAAGCGCTCCGGCACGTGCTGGCGGTTCGGGACCTCGATGTAGCCGTGCGTGACGTCCTCGGGGTCGTAGAAGCTCGGCACCGCCCGGTCGAAGGCCTCGATGACCGCGCGCCCCAGCCGCTCGCCCGCGGCCGGATCGGTCAGGACCACGAAGTCGTCGCCGCCGATGTGGCCGACGAACGTGTCGCCGCTCGAGCGCTGGGCGGCCTCGAGCAGCAGCCGCGCCAGGGTCTGGATCGCGATGTCGCCGCGCGCGTAGCCGTAGTGATCGTTGAAGGCCTTGAAGTAGTCGATGTCGGCCTGCAGCATCGCGAACGGCCGGCCCGAGGCGAAGCGCCGCTTGATCTCGTCGTCGATCGAGGCGTTGCCCGGCAGTCCGGTGAGCGGGCTCGCCGAGCGCTGCTGGCGGCTCCACTCCAGCGCGTTCCGGATGCGCATCAGCAGCTCTTTGCGCGCCCACGGCTTGGTGATGTAGTCGTTTGCGCCACCCTCGAGACCGGTGACCTTGTCGGGCAGCTCGGCCTTGGCGGTGAGGATGATGATCGGGATGTGGCGGGTGGGAAACGCGGCGCGCAGCTTCTCGCACACCTCGAAGCCGGTGAGCCGCGGCATCATGACGTCGAGCAGCACCAGGTCGGGCAGGTTGCGGCTGGCGAGCTCGAGCGCCTGCTCGCCGTTGGTGGCCTCGATGATCTCGTAGCCGGCGTTCTTGAGCTGCAGGCACAGCACGTCACGCAGGCTGGTTTCGTCTTCGGCGACCAGGACTCGAATCTTGGGCACGGCAGCTCCGCCTCGACGGGTGGCGCGCATGACGGACGAAGCGGCGGCGCTCCCGCATCCCAGCGCCGAGCGCCGCCGCGCCAACGCTCGCCCTCCCGCGCGATCCATCGCCGGGGCTGGCGCCCGACGCCCCACCGGGCATTGGGAGCCTGTGGCTCAAGGGTTTGCGTCTGGGCTTTCTATCGGCCGCAGGGAGGGAATCTTGAGGGCCGCGGTGGGGAGCGGCGCCCGGGCCCGCGGCAGAACCGCCTCCGGGACCCCGGGCGCGACCCGCGCGAGCGCCCTTAGGTGACGCCGATCCCCGACTCCTCGAGCGAGGCCACCACGTCGAGATCGGGGGCGGGCGGAGCGCCACGCTCGAGGGCCCAGGCGCCGAGCAGCGCGATCATCGCCGCGTTGTCGGCGCACAGTCGCGGCGAGGGCACGCGCAGCTCGATGCCGCGCGCCGCGCACAGCGCGGTGAGCCGGTGGCGCAGCTCGCCGTTGCACGCCACGCCGCCGCCCAGCGTCAGCGCGCGCGCCGGCACCGCCGACAACGCCCGCTCGGTGCGCGCGACCAGGGCGTCGATCGCCGCGGCCTGGAACGAGGCGGCGAGATCGGCGACCAGGGCCCCGGGCAGCGGCGGCGGCCCGGCGGCGGCGACCGCGGTCGCGACCGCGGTCTTGAGCCCCGAGAACGAGAAGTCGAAACCGGGCTGATCCAGCATCGGGCGTGGGAAGTCGAAGGCGTCGCGCCGCCCGCCCATGGCGATGCGCTCGATCGCCGGCCCGCCCGGGAAGCCGAGCCCGAGCAGCTTCGCGACCTTGTCGAACGCCTCGCCCGCCGCGTCGTCGCGCGTGCTCCCCAGCCAGCTGTAGTCGCCTACGGCGCGCACCTCGACCAGCTCGGTGTGGCCGCCCGAGACCACCAGCGCCAGCGCCGGGAACGGGCTCGGACCGCACTCGAGCGTGGCGGCGTGGAGGTGGGCCTCGATGTGGTTGACGCCCACCACCGGGATCCCGAGCGCCAGGCCGTAGGCGCGCGCGAACGCCACCCCCACCACCAGCGAGCCCACCAGCCCGGGGGCGCGCGTCACCGCGATCCCGGTGAGATCGGTAGCGTGGATGCCGGCCGCGGCGAGGGTCTCGGTCACCATGCGCGGCAACAGCTCGAGATGCGCGCGCGACGCCAGCTCGGGCACCACGCCACCGTAAAGCCGGTGGACGTCCTGCGCGGCGATGAGATGGGCGCGCAGCGTGCGACCGCCCTCAAGCACCGCGACCGAGGTGTCGTCGCACGAGGTTTCGACGCCGAGCACCAGGGCGGCGGCGCCGCGGGCGCTCACGCCTCGGGCTCCAGCGCGGCGTCGAGCCAGGCCATGTACTTGGGCGCCCCGGCGGCGATCCGCACCGCCACACACTCGGGGATGGTGTAGGAGTGGAGCTCGTGGAGGCGTGACATGAGCGCCGCCCAGTCCTGCTTGCGGGTCTTGAGCAGCGCCACCACCTCGCGCTGGTCCGCGATGCTGCCCTCCCAGCGGTAGAGCGAGCGGGCGGGAAGCAGGTTGCCGCAGGCGATCAGGCGCTCTTCGACCAGCGTGCGTACCACCCGCGCCGCCTCCTCCTCGTTGCCGAAGCTCGTGAACACGATCAGCATCTCCGTCATGACGCGGCAGTGTACCATCGGCTCGTGCGTCCCGGACCCATCACATCCGCCGCGGCGGCGCTGGTGTTGCTCGCGCCCGCGAGTCCGTCGCCGCCCGCGCACCACGGCGCGGCGCGCGCGTTGCCGGCGATCGTGTTCGTGTCGCGGCGACCGCCGCCGGCGGGCGCTCCGCCCGGCACGATCCCGGGGCTCGGGCCGGCGGGCCGCGCGCTCGTCACCGGCGGCCGCCTGATGCTGCGCGCGCCCGACGGCACGGTCAGCGAGCTGCTGCCGGCGCGCTTCACCGACGTGAGCCGGCCGAGCGTCTCGCCCGACGCGCGGCGCGTAGCCTTCGCCGCCGTCGCTCCGCCCGACAGCGGCTGGCGCATCTGGGTCACCGCGCTCGCACGCCCGGCGCCGGTCCCGGCCACGCGCGACGACCCGCCCGGCTCGATGCGCTTCGACGATCTCGATCCCTGCTGGCTCGACGACTCGACCCTGTGCTTCGCCAGCACCCGCTACCCGCAGGTCGCCCAGTACGGCGGCGGACCGGTGACCAACCTGTTCGTCACGCGCTTGGGCGGCGTGCCGACGCGGATCACCGCGGAGCGAAACGGCGCCGAGACCCCGGCACTCGACCCCCGCACCGGGCGCATCGTGTTCGCGCGCTGGTGGCACAATCGCTACCTCGCCTCGGGCGACCCCTCCGGGCTCACCACCGATCCGGCGCGCGCCCTCCCCGGTGACACCGTGAGCCTGTGGCACGCGATGTCGATCGCCGCCGACGGGAGCGACGAGCGCATCGCCTGCGGCGATCCGGCGCTCCGGATCGCGGCGATGTGCTACGCCCCGGCGCCCGGTCCCGACGGCTCGATCGTCGGCGTCTATGCCGCCAACGCCGGGCTGTGGCCGGCGAGCGGCGGCGCCGGGATCCAGCGCTTTCCGGGCGGCCACGCCGCGGCGCGGCGGCTGGCCGGGGCGATCGTCGATCCGGGCGCGCGCGCCGGCTACGGCAGCCCGAGCGGCCTCGCCCCGGCCTCGGCGTGCTCCCCCGCGGCGCTCCCGGACGGCCGCGTGCTGTTCGCCTACGACCCGGGCGGGCGAGGGGACTTCGGGATCTGGCTGATCGGCGCCGATGGCGGGGGCGAGGCGCGCGTGGTCGATCTGCCCGGGACGCTCGAGCTCGATCCCGCACCGGTGGTGTCGCGGGCGCCGGCCACGCACGCTCCGCACCCGCCGCCCGAGCCCCGTGCCGACCGGCCGCCCGAGACGCTCGACCAGGCGCTCGCGCGCCCCGGACGCTTCCGGTTCACCAACGTCGACGTGTTCGCGCCCCCGGGCAGCCCGCCCCGCGCCGACTCGGCGCGCATTCGTTTCTACGCCGCGCTGGCCCGCCCCGGGGCCGGGGGCGGCGACAGCGCGGTGCTGGTGCGCGAGGCGCTCGTGGGGCCGGGCGGGCGCGTGGACGAAGCCGACCTCCCTGCCGACCTCCCGCTCTTCGAGCAGCTTGTCGGCCCGGGGGGCCGCGTGCTGCGCGCCGCCCATGGGCCGGCCCACGTCGCGGGCCTCAACGCGGGCGCCCCCGGGGCCGAGGTGCGCTGCGTGGGCTGCCATACCGGGCATTCGATCCGGCCCGTCCCGGGCGCGGGCCACCCCTAGCCCCTGGCGATCCGGCCGCAGCGCTGGCGGTCGGCGGGCCCGCCATCGGCCCCCGCACCCGCGCGTTTAAGCATCAAGCGCCACGGCCCTGCGGCCGAAAATCAGACCGGGGAATCCCACGTCTGCACCGCGCCCGGCGCGCGAAGGAAAGGTCTGCCATGAAGGTCGTTCTCACCATCGCGCTCGCGGTGCTGTGCCTGAGCCTGCTGCCGCTGCTGCGCAAGCTCTTCCTCATGCTGTTCGTGCGCGCCGCGGTCAAGGGGGCGCTCGAGGACGTGGGCCGGCAGGCGCTCGCCACCGTTCCGGACCGCATCACGCTGGTCCACCAGAACCTGCACTCGTGGAAGTCCGACCCGGCGGTGCCGCGCTTCGCCGACCCGCTGTTCTCGAAGGGCTTCCAGGAGGGCGGGCTGTTCGCGATCCGCGAGATGCCGGGGGTGCTGGTGCGCTTTCTGGTCAAGCCCACCGAGTGCATCGTCGCCGCGATCGGCATCCATCCCAAGGTCGAGGTGTGGCTCGACCTCATCACCTACTACCAGAACGGCAACAGCGCCACGTTCACGACCAATCCGAGCCGCGGGCTGGAGCCACGCTCCGGCCACCCGATCGTTCACGCGGCCGGGTACAACGCGCTCGGGCTCTACACCAAGATCGTGGCTGAGCGCCCCAAGGGGGTGTTCCGGCCGGTGATGCCCGAGGATCTCTCCGGCCTCTACGAGCGCGCCTACCTCGAGAGCGTGTCGTGGCGGAAGAACAAGGGCCTGAGCGCCGCCGAGGTGGCGAAGGTGGCGGCCACGCGCTCGGCCTCGCAGACCCGGGCCGCGTCGTAGCGGCTCGAGCGCGCGCCGCTCAGCGCAACCCCACGACGTAGGCCAGCCACCCCAGCTGGTTCTCGAAGTAGCGACGGCGGCGGAAGATCTCGTCGCCCTCGTTCTTCTTCTCGTTCCAGCCTTCGAGGTAGATC
>Ga0318524_10000301_pt1 | contig 16271 bp, 15 predicted proteins | sample GRESIP052b4f22_FD_203685 | JGI IMG/M metagenome (GOLD analysis project Ga0318524, IMG submission 203685) | Tropical soil microbial communities from Luquillo Experimental Forest, Puerto Rico - GRE.SIPMG.052b4f22 | ecosystem: Environmental > Terrestrial > Soil > Tropical forest > Bulk soil... | reverse complement strand
GCGGCCTGGCCGCCCTGATGGCCAGCCGGCACGTGGTCGGGGTCACCTCCAACCCGACCATCTTCGAGCACGCGCTCAGCCACGGTGACGCCTACCGCGAGCAGCTGGCCAGCCTGGCGGTGCGCGGCGTCGGCGTCGGCGAAGCGTCCCGCGCAATCACCACGTACGACATCAGATGGGCGTGCGATGTGCTCCGGCCCGCCTTCGACCAGAGCGCGGGGGTGGATGGCCGGGTGTCGCTGGAGGTGGATCCCCGGCTCGCCGATGACACCGACGCCACCGAGGCCGAGGCGCGGGCCCTGTGGTGGCTGGTGGACCGGCCCAACCTGTTCATCAAGATCCCGGCCACCCAGGCCGGGCTGCCCGCCATCACCACGTGCCTGGCCGACGGGATGAGCATCAACGTCACGCTGATCTTCTCGCTGGCGCGCTATGACGAGGTAATCGACGCCTTCTTCGCCGGCCTGGAACAGGCCGGGCGGGCCGGGCACGACCTGGCGACCATCGCCTCGGTGGCGTCGTTCTTCGTCAGCCGCGTCGACACCGAGGTGGACAGCCGGCTGGACAAGCTGGGCACGCCGGAGGCGGCAGCCCTGCGCGGCAAGGCGGCGCTGGCCAACGCGCGGCTCGCCTACCAGCTGTATGAGCAGAAGTTCGGCACCGAGCGCTGGCAGTCGCTGCAGCGGGCGGGAGCCCGCCCGCAGCGGCCGCTGTGGGCGTCAACCAGCACCAAGGACCCGGCCTACCCCGACACCAAGTACGTGGTGGAACTGGTCGCACCGGGCACCGTGAACACCATGCCGGAGGCCACCGCGCATGCCATGGCCGACCATGGCCAGCTGCGCGGCGACACCATCCATGGCACCTACCAGCACTCTGCCGAGGTGTTCGACGAACTGGCCGGCCTGGGCATCGGATATGACGACGTCGTGCAGGTACTGGAGACCGAGGGGGTGGCGAAATTCGCCGCGTCCTGGGAGGAGCTGATCGGCGCTATCGGGGCGGAGCTGGAGCGGGCATGACTGCCCCTGGCGGCGGTGCCCGGCCCCCGGCCGTGTCGGTTGGCTGGTACAGCATCGCGCTGACCGAGGCGGCCGGGCAGGCGGTGGACAAGCTCGCTGCGGACGGCGTGCCGGCCGCACTGTCGGCACAGGATCCGCAGCTATGGGGTGCGGACGCGGCCGCCGAGGCGGCGGTCAGGCTTGGCTGGCTGGATGCGCCGGGTTTGTCCCGGGCGCTGCTGGGACCGCTGGCCGCGCTGGCCGGCCAGGCGCACGAGGACGGCATCGAGCACATCGCGCTGTCCGGGATGGGCGGCTCGTCGCTGGCGCCGGAGGTGATCAGCCGCAGCTTCCAGGTGCCGCTCACCCTGCTCGACACCACCGACCCGCATGCTGCTGCCCGGGCGCTTGCCGACCGGCTGGACCGCACGCTGATCGTGGTGTCCAGCAAGAGCGGCTCAACAATCGAGACCGACAGCCACCGCCGCATCTACGAGCACGCCTTCGCCGGGCAGGGGCTGTCGCCGGGCGAGATAGCCCGCCGGATCGTCGTGGTCACCGACCCCGGGTCACCACTGGAGAGCCTGGCCCGCCAGGCGGGGTACCAGGTGATGCTGGCCGACCCCACGGTGGGCGGCCGCTACAGCGCGCTGACGGCGTTCGGCCTGGTACCGGCCGCCCTGGCCGGCGCCGATGTGGCCCGGCTGCTGGACGAGGCGGACGCGGTACGGCCCGCCCTGGCCGCGGACACCGGTAACCCGGGACTGACGCTGGGGGCGGCGCTCGGCGGCTATGCCCTGGCCGGGCATGACAAGGCGGTGCTGGCCGACTGCGGGTCGGGCCTGCCCGGCTTCGGCGACTGGGCTGAGCAGCTGATCGCCGAGTCCACCGGCAAGCACGGCCGCGGCATCTTGCCGGTGGTGGTGGGCGGCGAGAACGCGCCCGGCTTTTCCCCCGGGCCCGACATTCATCTGCTGGCGCTGGGCCAGCCGGCCGGCCCGGTCGACACCTCAGTGGCCGGCCCGCTCGGAGCCCAGTTCCTGATCTGGGAATATGCGGTCGCGGTGGCCGGGCGGCTGCTTGGCATCAACCCGTTCGACCAGCCGAATGTGGCCGAGTCCAAGGAGAACACCGCCAGACTGCTGGCCGAGTCGGGTGACGGGCCGCTGCCCACCGGCGAGCCCGCCTTCACCGAGGGCGCGGTCGATGTGTACGCCGAGCCCGGCCTGGTGGCCGGCTCCGGTGGCCTGGCCGGGGTGCTGGACAGGCTGGTGCTCGCCCTGCCCGACCGCGGTTACCTGGCGATCATGGCCTACCTGGACCGGGGCGGCGATGCGGCCGCCGCCCGCCTCCGGGATACGCTGGCCGCCCGGACCACGCACCCGGTCACCTTCGGCTGGGGCCCGCGGTTCCTGCACTCGACCGGGCAGTACCACAAGGGTGGCCCGCAGAATGGTGTCTTCCTGCAGGTCACTGGGGCCGTGACCGGTGACGTGCCAGTCCCGGGACGGCCGTTCAGCCTCGGCCGCCTGCAGCTGGCGCAGGCGCTCGGCGACCTGCGGGCACTGGGCCAGCGCGGCCGCCCGGCGGTCCGGCTGCACCTGCGCGACCGGGCCGAGGGCCTGCGCCAGCTGCTGGCCGCGGCGGACGTGAGCGGGGGCCAGCGGTGAGCGACCTGGCGGGCAACCCGCTGCGGGATCCGCGGGACCGCCGGCTGCCCCGGGTGGCGGGCCCGTGCGTGCTGGTCATGTTCGGTGTCACCGGCGACCTGGCCCGCAAGAAGCTGATGCCCGCCGTCTACGACCTGGCCAATCGTGGCCTGCTGCCGCCCGGATTCTCGCTGGTCGGGTTCGCTCGCCGGGACTGGGAAGACGAGGACTTCGCGCAGGTCACGTACGAAGCGGTGAAGGAGCACGCACGCACCCCCTTCAACGACACCGTGTGGCAGCAGCTGTCGGAGGGGGTCCGGTTCGTGCCCGGTGAGTTCGCCGATGACGCCGCCTTCAACCGGCTGGCCCGGACGGTGGCACAGCTGGACGCCCAGCGCGGGACTGGCGGCAACTACGCCTTCTACCTGTCCGTGCCGCCCAGGTTCTTCGCCGATGTGGTCGGCCAGCTCAAGCGCTCCGGCCTGTCCACGCCCGGCCCGGCCCCGGACGGCTACCGGCCGTGGCGGCGGGTCGTGGTCGAGAAGCCGTTCGGGCACGACCTGGCCAGCGCCCAGGCCCTGAACCAGCTGCTGAACTCGGTGTTCGGGCCGGAGTCGGTCTTCCGGATCGATCACTACCTGGGCAAGGAAACGGTCCAGAACATCCTGGCGCTGCGCTTTGCCAACACCATGTACGAGCCGATCTGGAACCGCGGTTATGTCGATCACGTCCAGATCACGATGGCCGAGGACATCGGCATTGGCGGGCGGGCCGGCTATTACGACGGGATCGGCGCGGCCCGCGACGTCATCCAGAACCATCTGCTGCAACTGCTGGCCCTGATCGCGATGGAGGAGCCGGTCTCGTTCGACGCGGACTCGCTGCGGGCGGAGAAGGAGAAGATCCTGTCGGCCATCCGGCTGCCCGCGGATCTGGCGGCCGGCACCGCCCGGGGCCAGTACGGAGCCGGCTGGCAGGGCGGTGTGGCGGTCCCGGGCTTCCTGGAGGAAGACGGCATCGCATCCGACTCGCGGACCGAGACCTATGCGGCGGTCCGGCTGGAGGTGGACACCCGGCGCTGGGCCGGGGTGCCGTTCTACCTGCGGACCGGCAAGCGGCTGCCACGCCGGATGACCGAGATCGCGCTGGTCTTCCAGCGTGCGCCGCATCTGCCTTTCACCGCTACCGACACCCAGGAACTGGGGCAGAACGCACTGGTCATCCGGGTGCAGCCGGACGAGGGGGTGACCGTCAGGTTCGGCTCCAAGGTGCCCGGCTCGTCGATGGAAGTTCGCGACGTGAACATGGATTTCGCCTACGGTGAGTCGTTCACGGTCAGCAGCCCGGAGGCCTACGAACGGCTGCTGCTGGACGTGCTGATCGGTGACCCGCCGCTGTTCCCGCGGCATCAGGAAGTGGAGCTGGCCTGGCGGGTGCTGGACCCGATCGAGGAATTCTGGGCCGAGCACACCAAGCCCGAGCAGTACCCGGCCGGGTCGGCCGGGCCGGCCGGGGCGGAGGCGCTGCTAGCCAGGGACGGCCGGTCCTGGCGGCGGCTGTGAGCCGCCGGAGGGAAGTGCACCCGCGATGACCATCGACCTGACCGAAACGACGACCGCAGCCGTCCACGAGGCGCTCCAGGAGGCCCGCCGGCGGATGGGCGGGCAGGCCAGCGGAATGGTGCTGACCCTGGTCATCGTCACCGATGAGGCGACGCAGTACGACGCCGTCCGGGCCGCCAGCGAGGCTGCCCGCGAGCACCCGTGCCGGGTGCTGGTCGTCATCACCCGCCGCCCCGCCGCCCCCTCCAGGCTGGATGCCGAGATCCGGGTGGGCGAGGCGGGCCCGGGCGAGACGCTGCTGCTGCGCATGTATGGGCCGCTCGGCGAGCACGCGGACTCGGTGATCGCCCCGCTGCTGCTGCCCGACACCCCGGTCGTAGTTTGGTGGCCGGGTGCCCCGCCCGCCACCCCGGCCGGCGAGCGCATCGGGGTGCTGGCCCAGCGGCGGATCACCGATGCGGCCACCGCCGACGAGCCGCGGCAGAGCCTGGCCAGGCTGGCCGCCGGGTACCAGCCCGGGGACACCGACCTGAGCTGGACCAGGGCCACGCCCTGGCGGTCGCTGCTGGCCGCCATCCTGGATCAGCCGCACGGTGCGGTCACCGGCGGCACCGTGCGGGCCGAAGCGGGCAACCCGAGCGCCGACCTGATCGCCGCCTGGCTGGCGGAACGGCTGCTGATCCCGGTCAGCAGCGAGGTCTCGGCCGGCCCGGGGATCACCGAAGTCATCTTCACCACCAGTGACGGCGAGATCGCCATCACCCGGCCCGACGGCCGGGTGGCCGAGCTGCGCCTGCCAGGCGAGCCGGAGCGGCGGGTCGCCCTGCACCGGCGGGAGACGCCCGAGCTGCTGGCCGAGGAACTCCGCCGGCTCGACCCGGACGAGGTGTATGCCGAGTCGCTGGCCCGGCTTGGCATGTCATGAGCACCCCGGAGGTGCTCATCCATCATGACGCCATGCTGCTCGCCCGGGCCGCCGCGGCCCGGCTGGTGACCTGCCTGGTCGACCGGCAGGCGGCTGCGGGCAGCGCGTCGCTGGTGCTCACCGGCGGCGGGATTGGCACCGCGGTGCTGGCCGAGCTTGCCGCGGCGCCGGCCCGGGACGCGGTGGACTGGCGGCTGCTGGACATCTGGTGGGGGGACGAGCGGTTCCTGCCCGCCGGGCATCCGGAGCGGAACGAGACCGGGGCGCGGAAAGCACTGCTGCGGCACCTGGACGCCGACCCCGCCCGGGTGCGGCCGATGCCGGCCGCCGGTGGCCCGGACGGTGATGACCCGGAGGCGGCGGCCGCGCGGTACGCCAGCTGGCTGGCGGCGGCCGCCCAGCCGGAGGATCACGGCCCGGTACCGTCGTTCGACGTGCTGCTGCTCGGCATCGGCCCGGACGGGCATGTAGCCTCGCTGTTCCCCGGGCTGCCCGCGCTCTACGACGAGCGGCCAGTGGTGGCCGTCCGCGGCGCCCCCAAGCCCCCGCCGCTCCGGCTGAGCCTCACCCTGCCCGCGATCCGCTCTGCGCGGGAGGTGTGGGTCCTCGCGACGGGAGCCGAGAAGGCGGGCGCGGTCCGGCTGGCGCTGTCCGATGTCGGGCCGGTCCAGGTGCCCGCCGCCGGTGCCCGCGGCCGGCAGCGCACGCTGTTCCTGCTCGACCGGGCTGCGGCCAGCCGGATCCCGCCCCAGCTCAGCCGGACCAGCTGACCGGCCCGGCGGAGCCGCGCGGCCGCCAGGCCACCAGCGGCAGCAGCCGCTACCGGGCCCGGCGCAGCCGGGCCACCGACCAGACCACCAGCAGCAGCACCAGCACGGCCGGGATGAGCACGTCGGCCGCGTGTGCCGCAACGCTCAGGGCCAGCCAGTACAGCGCGACCGCCAGCACCTGGGCGGTCCCGGCGCGGGAGGCAAGCGGCGCCCCGTCAGCTGCCCCACCGGTGCGTTCCTGCCCGCGGGGGTTCCCGCACAGCTGGCCGGCCGGCCCGGGCCAGGTCGGCAGATCCCAGGTCAGCCGGCGCAACTCGCCCCAGGTCCGGCTGGTGAAGGCGGCGGTGGTCCGGTCATCGAACTCGGAAAGGGTGAGCCGGCCCGCCGAATAACCCGCACTGAGCACCGCGACGGTATGCTCCCGGTCGGCGTCTGACGCCCGGATCATGTCATCGGCAGGCATCGCCGGACCTCCCCCCGGGGTCATGCTGGCATAACCGGAGCTTATAGACCGGCCAGCAACGCACGCAAACACTCTGTTTGCAGGTCACAGGGGGCGCGCAGGTGAGCGTTGATCCTGGGCAGCCATTCAGCCCAAACCCTCATCCAGCCGCTGCGTCACCTGGTGCCTGCGTCATTACCATGAGATCGCAGTCTCGCTGCAACACCACGGCAGCTGAGCTGGAGGGCTGAGATGATCATCCTGGCTGTGGCCGGTGGCGTGATCGTCGCAGGCCTCGCCTGGGCCGGGGTGGATGACTACCGGCGACGCCGGCGGGACGGCAGGCCGTCAGTCGCGGAAGCCTTCCAACGGCAGCAGGCGATCGACGGGCAAAAGATCGAGTGGCAGGGCGAGCCCGGATCCAGGTGGCGGCGGCGCCTCTGAGACTGATCCCGCAGCCGGCATGCGCCGCGGATCCCGCAGCCATCAGATCCGACCACGAAACGAACCTCTAGCTGCCGGAGGGTCAGTCGCCGGGCATGGCGGTCTCGTGCCGCGGCCGGTCCCGCACCGGCCGGCCGCCCGGTCCACCGGCACCGGCGCGGCGTCAGCGCCGGCGACGTGGCCGAGGCGCTGCGGCGGGTAAACCGCGGGGACCGCTAGCGCGTCTGGTCACTACCAGGCCCGGGACCGCGCGGGGGGGACCAGCGGTCCCGGGCTTTCACGGTCTTCGCCGCAGGGACAAGCCCGGGTAAACCGGGCGCGCGGCCAGTGCGTCCCTTACCGTCCGGCCCGGCGGCGGCACGGGGCGCCGCGCCGGGCGGATGCATCCCGCGGCCAGGGAGGCAACCATGCCGGTGCGCTACTTCCGCCTCACGCTGATGTGGCTGGCCGCGTTTGTGCTGGTGGTCCTGGTCGCCACGGTTACGGTCCTGGCCGCCTTTAAGACCGTTGGCTTCGGGTAACCGCTATTCGCACCGCGGCCGGTACCGCACCGGGCGGCAGCCAGGCCGCGCTGGCCAGGATGGGCCGGTGACGTGCCCCCAGGAGTTGGATGATGTTTAAGACAACCGTAAGGACCGGCTAAGGCCTGGCAAGGAGCCTGGATCCCCGGCCCAGGCCGCAGTAGTGTCCCGCCCAGTCCCCCATGAGCCGGGGCCGGGCGATTCCCCCCCTCGCCGGGCCCCGGTTTTTTCTTCTGCACCCCGGTGAGGAGAGAAACTGGCCGGTCATCCGCCACAGTCTCAGGTGCCTGGGAGCAAGCCGCTGATGCCCAGCAGGGCAAGTACGTAGGCCACCCACACAGAGGCCCGGATCACCCACCCAAGCCGCTTCCCGTCCCGCTTCTTCTCCAGCAATGTGCCCAGGACTATCGCCAGCACGGCCGACAACATGCCCAAGGCGACCAGGTACCCGGACAGCCTGTGGCTGTGGTCCACGGCCGCTAGCAGTACCGAAACGCCGGCCAGGCTAAGACCGCCAGCCGCGACCAGATGAGCTCGGTCCTTCGCCGGCCGGGCCAGGACCGGCACCCCGTAGGAGTCCAGCTCCTGGTCGAAAGCCTGCGGCTGGTCGCCGGGCCAGAGCTCCTTCAGGATGGACGGATTGCCCGGGTCAATGTCATCTGTATTCATGCCTTGACCGCCTCCCCCAGCCACAGCCGCGGTCCCGGCGCCGCGTTCGGCCTGCAGGCCAAAGGTGCTTCCCTTGTAGCTTGCTCGTGCGGCGAATGCAAATGATCCCGGCCGCCATCCGGCTCCGCGGCCGCTCACGAGGGTCACGCCGTCATGCTTCCGGCTCGTGCCCAGCCTGGTGACGTATGGGCATGCCGGGCATCACTGGTGCCTGGTGGTGCGGTCCTGGCGGGCCCGGTTAAGATCAGCCGTGCCGCCAGTTACCCGGGCCGGGGCCCGCCGTGACCATCTGATCGTCTGCGGCGAGGATGCGCTGGCCGCCCGCGTCGCCGAGGAACTCACCAGCCGGTACGGCGAGCCGGTGACGATGCTGGTCCGCTCCCGGGAGGCCGATCACGCCCCGCGGATCGCCCGGCTGCCCAGAGTGCACGTGATCGAGCGGGCCGAGCTGGACGAGGACGCCCTGACCGCCGCCCAGGTGGACTCGGCCCGCGCGCTGGCCCTGCTCCGCCAGGACGACCTGGGCAACTTCCACGCCGCCCTGCGGGCCCAGGAACTCAACCCCGATCTGCGCCTGGTAGTGGCGATCTTCAACTCCGGCCTGGGCGAACGGATGCGCACCTTCTTCCGCGACTGTGCGGTGCTGTCCAGCTCGGCGATGGCCGCCCCGTCGTTCGTGGCGGCTGCTTTAGGGGAGCCCGCGCCCAGCCATGTCCGGGTGGCCGGGCGCACCCTGTACGTCGCCCGTGGCGGGTCCGTCCACCCCCGCCACGTCGTGTGCGGGCTGGCCACCACCGGCGATCCGCTCTCGCCCGGGCTGCTGCCAGGAACTGCCCAGCCGGCCGATCTGGTACTGGCGGTGGCGGATGGAGCGCCGCGGGACCCGCTCGCCCGCGCACACCGGCGGCCGGTCCGGGCCGTCCTCATGACCTTGCGGCGGCTGCTATGGCACAAGCTGGGATTCGCCTTCCTTGCCGTGTTCGCGCTGCTGGTCGCCGGCTTCGTGCTGCTCATCACCCTGGGCGGCTTCTCACTGGGCAATTCGCTGTACCTAACGTTCCTGGACGCGGCCGGGGCGGCGGTGACCGACCCGCGGAAGGGCACTCCCGAGAAGGTGGCGCAGTTCCTGCTGACCTTCGCCGGCCTGGCCTTCATCCCGGTGGTGACCGCAGCCGTGGTCAGCGCCCGGCTGACCGGATCGGTGCAGGCCGCCGACCGCCCGGTGGCCGACCATGTGATCGTGGCCGGGCTCGGGAACGTGGGCACCCGGATCGTCGGCCAGCTGCACGACCTCGGGGTGGGGGTCGTCTGCGTGGACAAGAGCGAAGACGCCGCCGGGATCGCGCTGGCCCGGCGGCTGGGACTGCGGGTGGTCATCGGCGAGACGCACCGGGAGGAGACACTGCGGGCGGCCGGGATCGGCACCTGCCAGGCGGTCGTCTCGGTGACCAACAGCGACACGGTCAACCTGGAGACGGCGCTGCACGCCCGGGCCCTGGCCAGTGAGCCGCGGCTCGTGCTCCGGCTGGGCGACGACGACCTGGCGGAGCGGGTGCAGCGCAACGTCACGAATACCATCTCGCGCAGCGTTTCCTACCTGGCCGCGCCCGCTTTCGCCGCGGCCATGCTGGAGCACCAGGTGCTGCGGGCCATCCCGGTCGGCCGGCATGTGCTGCTCATCGCGGACATCCGGGTCGGCGCCGGGTCGGATCTGGACGGCCGGCCGGTGGAGGATGTGCACCAGGCCGGCCAGGTCCGGATGATCGCGCACCGGCGGCCCGGGGCAGACCGGGTCGATTGGTCACCCTCACCGCGGCTGGTGCTGTCGCCCCAGGACCAGATCTACGTTCTCGCCACCCGGGCCGGGCTGAGCCGTGTTATCGCCCGGGGCCAGATGGGCGGGGAATGATGTGTGGTCCGGCCCAGAGCGGGCCGGCGTGCAAAACCTGGGTCTCCCCGAACCAGGGTGTCCAGGGTTACCCTCAGGGCAGGTCTTCCACTTGGTTCTCATGAGCCATCTGTGAAGACGGAAGAAGGTTTCCTTGGCCCGCCGTGCCCACACATCCTCCCCCGCTGAGGGGTGGCCTGGCCCGCGTGGGCCAGGCGAGCTAACTCTGGTGGCGGCCATCGGCCCTTCGGTCCATCCAGGTGCCAGCCCAGCCGCGCTGCGGCCAGGCGGTGCTCTCCCTCACCAGGAGGAATGAATTGAGCGTTAACGACGACCGCCCGATCATGATGGCGCCGGCGGCAGACCCAGCCCCGCTCGGGCTCGCCGCCTTCGCCCTCACCACGTTCCTGCTGTCGGCGGCCAATGCGAAGTGGATGAACAGCGCCACCGGCAGCGCCTGGCTCGGCTTCGCCTTCGCCTACGGCGGGCTGGCCCAGTTCGCCGCCGGCATGTGGGAGTTCCGGAACCGCAATGTGTTCGGCGCCACCGCGTTCGGCACGTACGGCGGCTTCTGGATCGGCCTGGGCCTGTGGGCACTGCTCGTCGCGCCCCCGCCGGCCGGGGCCGGGCCGCTGGCAGCGGCGGCGCACGCGGCAGCAGCGGGCAAGGACCTCGGCTGGATCCTGCTCGCGTTCGCCATCTTCAACACCTACATGCTGCTGTGGAGCACGCAGGTGAACTGGGCCGTGTTCGGAGTGTTCCTGACCCTGGAGGCCACCGAGATCATCCTGTTTATCGGGTTCTTCCAGGGCGCCAGCGGCGCCAACACGATCAAGGTCGGCGGCTACGTGGGCATCGTGACCGCAGCTGTCGCCTGGTACACCTCCGCGGCAGGGGTGATCGGCGGCATGCGCGGTAAGCCGTTGCTGCCGGTGGGCAGGCCGATGGGCGGTAGCAGGGCCTGACCGCTATCCGGCTGGTGATCCCGGAGGCCTGGTGCCTCCGGGATCACGCTTTTGCGGCTCGGTAGCGTAGACCGCGACCGCGGGCCGGAGGCAGATTGGGAGGTCGCCGGTGGATCTGCAGGAGAAGCGCCAACTGGACCTGGCCGCCCAGGTGACCAGGGTAAAAACGCACGCCCGGCCGTGGCGGGCCATCATCGCGGGACTGCTGGCGATCGTGTGCGGGATCCTGTCCTGGCACGCGGGTCAGCACTTCAGCGAATACTTCGGGACCGGGCCGCTGGGGAGCAAGGTGGTAGCTGCCACGGCGGCGGCCGCAACCTGCCTGTTCGGCGTGGTGGCGGTACTGGACTTCGGCAGCCGTACCCGGGACGTGCTGCGGCCGGTGACCGGGCTCGCCCACGCCGCGATCGTGCGCTACGCGATCGTGCTGCTCGGCATTCTCGTCGTGGTGAGCGTCACCCTGGCGCTGCTCAAGCTGCCGATCAGCCAGCTGCTGGTTGGTGGCGCAATCACCTCGATCATCCTCGGCATCGCTGCTCAGCAGGCGCTGGGAAACGTGTTCGCCGGGATTGTGCTGCTGCTGTCACGCCCGTTCGTGGTCGGCGATGCCGTCCGGTTCCGGGCCGGCGCCTTCAGCGGCCAGATCGAGGGAACCGTGACCGAAATCGGCATCACCTACCTGCGGCTCGATACCGCGGACGGCCTGCTGCATCTGCCGAATTCCCAGGTTCTCTCGGCGGTGGTGGGATTGGCCAGGCAGGCCCCGGCAGAACGGGCTGGGGGGCCCGGCCGGGTCACGCCGCCGGGACCGCCCGGGCCGCCCGGATCGGCCCCGCCACCCGGGGCGCCACCCGCCGGGCCGGCCGTGCCGCCCCAGCCGGCTGGCTGACCGGGCCCGCGGTCAGCGGTGGGCGGTGTCGTAGCGGGCAACCACCTCAGCCGGGATCCGGCCGCGATCGCTCACCGTGATACCCGCATGCTTCGCCCAGGCCCGCACACTGGCGCTGTGCTGGCGGTGAGCGGCCGTCCGCCGCTTCGCCGTGCGCCCCGGCGGCGCCGATGACGCGCGGGCATACTCGGCATAACGGCCGATGGCCTCGTCGAACTTGTGGCTGTGCTGCTGGCACAGATCGATCTCGTAGTCCCGGCCATCGAAACTGAACCTGCGCAGCCGATGCTGACCCTCCGGGATCTCTTTCTGGTCAATGTCGCACGCATACGAGACCGAAACCTTCTGAGCCACTCCTAGCCCCCCTTTCGCTGGCGCCAATATAACCCCACGCGGACGGCTCAACCTCATGACACCCAGGTCAGGCGTGGTGACATAACGATGATGGCCGATCCCGGCGGCCGCCGCAGCGCATCTGCCGGCTAATCACACGGCCGCCATACCCGTGGCTGGGATGGCTGTCGGTCAGGCCAGCTCCACTGCATAGATGCCTGAACATTACCGACCGGGATAACCCCCGCGCTGCTTGCGGGGTTCGGTCTGGTCGCCGTCAACGGGCCCCCCGTCGTCAGCGCTGGTGCCGGCCACGTAGGGCCGGCCCGGTGAGCCACCGCTGGGCTCCGGCGGGTAATCGTGGGACGGCTGACCGGGCGGGTAGCCCGGATACTGCGGCTCCCCCGGCGGATAGCCCGGGTACTCCTCCGGGTAGTCCTGGTAGCCGGGGGCACTAGAGTAGCCGGGGCCGTTGGGGTAACCGGGGCCGTCGGGGTAACCGTCGGAGTAGCCGGCCTCCTCCGGGTACCTGGGGTAATCACCGGTCCCGGAACCAGCCGGGTATTCGCCGCGGCTGTGGCCCTGGTAACCGGGCTCGCCGTAGCCGCCAGGGCCAGCCTGCCGCTCGTCGTCGTAGTGGTGGGCCGCGGGCAGGCCGTCGCGGTAGTCGCTGGCGGCCAGCGGGGCGCCCGGGTCTGCTGGATAGCCGCGGCCCGGCTCGCTGCTGAAGCCGCCGGTGGCCGGATCGTGGTAGCCGCCGGGGCCGGGCCCGCTGGCATACCCGGCCGGGGGGTCGGGGGCGAACTCGGCCGGGAGCGGCGGCAGCGGGTAGTCATCGGAACCGCCGTCGGTGTATTCCCGCCCGTGCCCAGCGCGGTAATCCGCGGTGGGCGGCGGGACCAGCTGGCTGCCGGAGGTCTGGCCTGGCCCGGGATCGGGGTACCCGCGGCCGGGCGCCGGTGGCTCCATGTGGTAGCCCGTCACCTCCGCACCGGGCGGCAGGTACCAGGCGGTCTCGCCCGTCGCGATGTCGCTATCCGGCGGGGGTGACGGTGCCGGTGTGCGCGGGTGCGAGGCCGTCCGGGCGGTGTCCTCCCCCGCCAGGCCTGCCCCCCGGCCACGTGGGCCGTGCTGCAGCGCATCAACCATCCGCGGCAGGTCGGCGATGGGCAGCCGGAAGGTACCGGTGCACGTGCCGCCCTGCCAGATGCTGAACACCGCGACTCCGGTGTCGGCGTACCAGCTCAGCCGCATGCTCCGGGACTCCCCGCGGACGTCGAAGAAGACCTCACCCAGCCGGGGCAAAGGTGCTGCGTCCGACGCTGACATCTGCCCATGGTGACCCCGGACCCTCGGCTTTGTCCAGTTAGCGATCATGAAAGTGCCCGGAGATGGCACCGGAGCCATTTCCGGCCGCAAATTATCCGGCCCGGCTGCGAAAAGGCTCTGCCGGTGGCATCATTGACGACCAGTTCGCTGAACGGCTGGCTTCGTGAGCGACGGCTAGCGCCTGCTCCGCGCCGTGCCTGCCTGGCAATGTGAGTGCCCCCCGATTTCACTCGCGCCCCATGGCGTGCCGGAGGTGCGCGTTCCCCGGGAACATGGTGACCGGGCCAGGCGTTAAAGGGAGGACGGGGAGAACGGCGCAGGCCGAGGGTGCTTGCGCAGAAACCAAGCTTCAGCGGCAACACAGCACTGGCGAGGAGATCGATTCATGTCTGAGGTACGTCGGCAGGTGGGCCTGCCCACCCGGCCGAACTGGGGCTGGCAGGATGCCGCCGCGTGCCGTGGTAAGCAGGTCGTTCTCTTCTTCGGGCCGGACGGGGAGCGCCAGCCAGAGCGTGAGATCCGCGAGCGCAAGGCCAAGGCCGTCTGCGCGGCCTGCCCGGTCCGGGCCGAGTGCCTGACCTATGCGGTGTCCCGGCCGGAGAAGTACGGCACCTGGGGCGGACTGAACGAGGACGAGCGCGCCTCGGAGCGCCGCCGCCGGATGCGCCGCGCGAACGCCGCCTGACCAGTCACCACCGGCCGCCCGTCAGCAGCCAGCGACTCCCGTGAGGGTCATCCGCAGGATGGCTGCGGGAGCGTGCCCGGAATCCCGGCGGCCGGTGGTATTGAATGGCATCATGGTGTGCCCGGCGTGCCGCGACCAGCACCATGCGGCCTGCCCGGGTGGCACGTGGTGCGACTGCCAGCACCTGCCCCCACCAGCGGCCCTGGAGCCGCCGCTGGCCTGGATCAGGCAGGGCTGACCGGCCAGCCTCGCCGCCGCCGCATGCGGGGCAGCAGGAAAGTTGTGGGACCGGGAACATATCCCCGGCCTGATGTGGTTCCCTGCTAGTGCCCACCGCCGCGGAAAAGCCGCACAAAGTGGGACAAAGATTACCTAGTTGCACCAAACCGGTAAAACCGGTTCGCATGGCTTGTGGGCCACGCGGGATAGGCCCAGGCTACGATTGCGGGATGGGAGCCTTCCTGTGAGATCGAGCGCGACCTGGCCCGCCCACCCTGACCAGACCACGCCAGATATCACGGAGGCAGCCAGCCGGCTGCGGCAGCTCGCAGTCACGGCCGCGGCCGAACTGGCCGGCGCCCCAGCATCCGCGGTGATCACCTGGGCCACCGAGACCTTCGGTGACCGGCTCTGCATCACGTCCTCGATGACCGACGCGGTCATCATCCACCTGGCGGCCGCGGTGAAGCCCGGCATCGACGTCATCTTCCTGGACACCGGTTATCACTTCCCGGAGACGATCGGCACCCGGGATGCGGTGCAGGCGGTCTATCCCGTCAACCTGATCAGCATCACCCCCTCCCGGACCGTGGCCGAGCAAGACGCCGAACTCGGGCCACGGCTCTACGGCCGCAACCCGGATCTGTGCTGCTACCTGCGCAAAGTGGTGCCGCTGGAGCGCGCTCTCGACCCCTACGACGCCTGGATCACCGGCGTCCGGCGGGAGGAGACCAGCGCGCGGAGCGATACCCAGGTGGTCGAGTGGGACCCCCGGCGGTCGATGGTCAAGGTGAACCCGATCGCGGCCTGGACCCAGGAGCAGGTGGACGGCTACATCACCGAGCACGGCGTGCTGGTGAACCCACTGGTGGACGAGGGTTACCCGTCCATCGGCTGCGCCACCTGCACGATGCGGGTGGAACCCGGCGCCGACCCTCGCAGCGGCCGGTGGGCGGGCAGCGGCAAGACCGAATGCGGGCTGCACGAGTAACCGCCCGGGCCTGGTTACCGGCCCTGCCGTCTGCCGCCCGGGTGCAGCGCGGATCCCGAGGTGACACGATGACGGTCGTTCCTCCCACCCACCGTGCGCAAAACCAGGTTCCCCCGCTGACGGGCCACGATGTCGCCGACGACCCGGTGCTGCTGGCGGCCGCTGACCGGGAGGGGGCTGGCTGGGCCCGGGACAGCCTGCACGAACTGGGGCGGCTGGCGGGGTCAGCGGTGACCGCCGAGCAGGCCAGGCTTGCCAACGAGCACCCGCCGGTGCTGCGCAGCCACGACCGCTGGGGCAACCGGATCGACGAGGTTGAATTCCACCCTGCCTGGCACGCGCTGATGGCTACCGCCATCGGTCACGGCCTGCACGCGGCGCCGTGGGCCAGCCACCGGCCGGGTGCACACGTCGCCCGCGCGGCCGGATTCTACGTCTGGTCCCAGGCCGAGGCCGGGCATAGCTGCCCGGTCTCCATGACCTACGCAGCCGTTCCCGCGCTGCGCCGGGCCCCCGGCCTGGCCAGCCAGTTCGAGCCGCTGCTGGCCGCCACCCGCTACGACCCCGGGCTGCGGCCACCGCTGTCCAAGGCAGGCCTGCTGGCAGGCATGGCGATGACCGAGAAGCAGGGCGGCTCCGACGTCCGGGCGAACACAACCCGCGCCGAGCCCGCCGCCGGGGCAGATGCCGGTGCGTACGTGCTGACCGGGCACAAATGGTTCTGCTCGGCACCGATGTGTGACCTGTTCCTCACCCTCGCGCAGCACCCCGATGGCCTGACGTGCTTCCTGCTGCCCCGGGTGCTGCCCGGCGGTGAGCACAACGGCTTCCGCATCCAGCGGCTCAAAGACAAGCTCGGGAACCGGTCCAATGCCTCCGCCGAGATCGAACTGGACCAGGCGCTGGCCTGGCAGGTCGGCGAGGCCGGCCGCGGCGTGGCCACCATCATCGAGATGGTCAGCGCGACCAGGCTCGACTGTGTCACCGGC
>Ga0318524_10000295_pt1 | contig 16422 bp, 8 predicted proteins | sample GRESIP052b4f22_FD_203685 | JGI IMG/M metagenome (GOLD analysis project Ga0318524, IMG submission 203685) | Tropical soil microbial communities from Luquillo Experimental Forest, Puerto Rico - GRE.SIPMG.052b4f22 | ecosystem: Environmental > Terrestrial > Soil > Tropical forest > Bulk soil... | reverse complement strand
CATGTGCACCGGGATGCGGATGGTGCGGGCCTGGTCGGCCATGGCGCGGGTGATGGCCTGCCGGATCCACCAGGTGGCGTACGTGGAGAACTTGTAGCCCTTGGTGTAGTCGAACTTCTCCACCGCCCGGATCAGGCCCAGGTTGCCTTCCTGGATCAGGTCGAGGAAGAGCATGCCGCGCCCGGTGTAGCGCTTGGCCAGCGACACCACCAGGCGGAGGTTGGCCTCGAGCAGGTGGTTCTTGGCCCGGGTGCCGTCCTCGGCGATCCACTCCAGGTCGATCCGCGCGTCGGTGGACAGGGCGCGGCCGCCCTCGGCCAGCTTCTCCTCGGCGAACAGGCCCGCCTCGATCCGCTTGGCCAGCTCGACCTCTTGCTCGGCGTTGAGCAGCGGAACCTTGCCGATCTGCTTCAGGTAGTCCTTGACCGGGTCGGCGGTGGCGCCCGCCACCGCGACCTGCGCGGCCGGAAGGTCGTCGTCGTCGTCGCCGAAGACGAAGATCTCCTCGTCCTCGCCCGGGCTCTCCGGGGAGAGCGTGACCACCCGGGGTCCCGCCGCGCCGGGACCCTCGGCCGCGGCCTCCGCGGACGGCTGCTCGCGCTCGGGCTCGTCGGCCTCGTCCGGCTCGTCCGGGCTTTCCGGCCCGTCGGCGTCCTCCCCGGCCAGGTCCTCGCCCACGTCGGTGACGTCGCTGAGGTCGGCCTCGTCCAGGTCCTCGTCGGCCAGCGCGGCCTGGATGTCCGCGTCGTCGGCGTCGAGATCGTCGAAGTCGGAGTCGGTATCCAGATCGGCCTCGTCGAGGTCCACCGCGGTCAGGCCGGTATCGGCGTCGGCGCGCGGCTCGGAACCGTGCTCATCCGAGTTCCGCGGACCGCCCGACCGCGAAGCCGCCTGAACCGCCTCATCCTCGACGGCCCGGGGCCCCTGGTCCGGCGTCCTGGGGCGCTTCCGCGCTGCGGAGTTAGCAGCGCTCACGACCACGGTCACCCCTTCCTTCGCTGGGTAGATGCCACTCGGGACTGATTCAACCCGCCTGCCTCCCACTCATCACCATAGGCTGCGGCCGGGAGTGACTTGTACGCCTCGCCCATGCCCCCCGCCCTCGGGTCTCACCGCGGACCGCCCGCCGGCCGGTGCATGACCAGCACCGTCACGTCGTCGTCTTGCTCGTGACCAGCGAGCATACGTTCCACCAGGTACTCCAGGAGCCGTTCGGGGCTGGCCAGCAGCTCCTCATCGGCCCGCGCGGCCACGGCGGCGAGTTCCTCCAGACCCGTGTCCAGACCACGATTCCTGTTCTCGACCAGACCGTCAGAATAAAAGACCGCGCTATCTCCCGGGCTCAGGCTGAACTTGCGCTGCTTGCGCGGGCTGGGCATGCCCAGCGGGGTGCCCTCCTCCACCTCGCAGAACCGCGGCGGGCAGCCTGCCTCAAGTACAAGGGCCGGCAGGTGCCCGGCATTCCCCAGCACGCCCTCGCCGGTCTCCGGATCGATGACCAGGTAGGCCAGCGTGGTGACCTGCTCCTCCTGCTCGGTCGCGCTGAACAGCCGGTCCAGGCCGCCGAGCACCGCCGCCGGGCGCGGGTCGGTCAGCGCCAGCGCCCGCAGCGCGTTGCGCACCCGGCCCATGCCGGCCGCCGCGGTCAGCCCCTTGCCCATCACGTCGCCGACCGCCACGCCGAGCCGCTGGTCGGCCAGCCGGAACGCGTCGTACCAGTCGCCGCCGATCTCCATGTTCTTGGCCGGGCGGTACATGGCCTCCAGCACCAGGCCGGGCACGCTGGGCAGCTGGTCGGGCAGCAGGCTGCGCTGCAGCGTCTCGGCCGTGGTGTGCTCCCGCTCGTACAGGCCGGCCCGCTCGACCGCCAGCGCGCACTGGCCGGCCAGCGCCTCCAGGAAGACCCGCTCCTCCTCGGTGATCTTCCGCGGCCGGCCGAAGGAGAACCGCAGCGCGCCCAGCGGCGCGCCCGCCGCCAGCAGCGGCAGGCCGACCCAGGAGCGCTCGTCGGAGGCGGCCACCCGCTCCGGGTCGATGTCCAGCTCGTCCTCGAACTGCCTGCGCAGATCCTCGGGGTCCTCGATGAGGACGGGCCGCCGGGTCGCGATGGCCTTGGTCATCACGCTCGGCGACTGCAAGGTCAGCGGGCCCCCGGCCGAGTCGGGCGCGTGCCGCAGGTCGTCGTTGACCACCCGCAGCCGGGCGCCGTCGGCCTCCAGCAGCGCCACCGCCGAGTGCAGCGCCCCGATCGCGGTCCGGCCCACCTCGGTGATCACCTCGACCACCTGCTCCACTGTGAGCGCCTCGGCCAGCATCGAGGTGGCCTGCTGCAGCCGCGCGGTGCGCAGCGCCGCGGCGGACAGCTGCTCGGTCAGCCGGCCGCGCATCTCCTCGGCCTCGCGCTGGCTGGTCACGTCGGTGCTGGCGCCGACCCACTCGACGATCTTGCCGTCCCGCTCGATCGGCACCGCGCGCACGTCGTAGTGCCGGTAGGAGCCGGCCTTGGTCCTGATCCGGTAGCGGTCGTCGAAGATCTTCCCGGTCCGCACGCACTCGCGCCAGTCCCGCTCGACCCGCTCCTTGTCCTCCGGGTGCACCGAGTCCAGCCAGCCGGCCCCGGTGAACTCCTCCACCGACTGCCCGGTGATCCAGCGCCACTCCGGCGCGTCTTCCTTCATCGCGCCGTCCGGCGCCGCCACCCAGACCACCTGGGCGCCGCCCTGGACCAGCGAGCGGTACCGCTCCTCGCTGCGCTTGATCTCGGCGGCCGCCGCCTCGGCGGCCGCGGCGTCTGATTTGCCCAGGCCTTCCGCCGCGGCGGCAGGCGGCCCGGCCACGTTGAGCATGACCAGGCCGACGCCGAACACCTGCCCGGTCGCGTCGTGCACCGGGAACCAGGAGGCGCAGCCGGACACGTCGGCGGCGTCGGCGGGCTCGCCCGAGGGCGCCTCCGCCGAGAACCGCGGTACGGCTGGATAGCCGGGCTCGGCCAGCGGCGCGCCCTCGTCCAGGACCTTGCGCAGCGCGTTCTCGGCCCGGGCCGCGACGTCCTGCGGCCAGGCCTGCGACGGCAGCAGGCCGCGGCACTGCGACGGGTCGGGACCCGGCCCCCCGGCGTCCCCGCTGAAATGGGTCAGGGCAGCATTCACCCAGCGGAAACGCAGGTCGGGCCCGAACAGGGCCAGGCCGACCGGCGCCTCCAGTATCAGCATGTCCACCAGAGCGGAATCTGGGGTCTCACGCTGCCTGGGCACGGAGGTATCCATGCTCACAGCGAACACCCTTGCACCGCGCCGGGGGCTGCCATGGGCGGCTCCTTCCCCGGGACCATCGTCCCCCCCGGACAACCAACACAGCCAACCAATTAAGCGTGCCACAGTCCGGCAATTGGTGCGGCCAGGTAACCGGATTCGCGGTCAGCGAACGGCCGCTCCGGTGGCACGCCTGGCATATCAAGCCCGCCGGCGTGGCGCATGCGGTCTATGAGGCGGAATTACAGCGGGCATGACAACGTAGCATAGCGTCCGCATGTCCAGATCTGAGAGGCTATCAGGGTGAGCCCGCAGAGCCGACGAAGCCAACCAGGCCAGAGCCCGGGCGGATCAGGGAGCGGCCAGCGGCGAGGCGCCGCTGGCCCGCCGCCCAATGCGCTCTTCGCCGAACTGCTGCGCGCGGCGCGCGAACTGCTGGCCGTGCGCAGCCCCCTGGACGCCGAACTCATGGTCAGCGAGCTGCTCGGCACCTGGTGGGGCCAGCGCGGCGGCGGCAGGCGCGCGGCCACCGTGGAGCAGCTCGTCGGCGAGGGCCTGGTCGACTACGCCGGCGAGCAGCGCAGCCCGGCCGCGCTCGCCCTGCTGTCCGGCATCGCCTGCCTCGGCACGCCCCGGCAGGCGACCAAGGCCGAGTACGCGGCCCTGGAGCTGATCGAGGCCGGGGTGCCCTGCCCCGGCTGGGCGGAGCACCTGGGCGCGGTGACCTCGGCCGAGTGCTACATCAACCCGGACGACCTGGGCGACTCCGACGAGGTCATCTGCACCTTCAGCTACGCGGGCGAGGAGCCGCACGCGCTGGTCAGCGTGGTGGACTACAACGCCGACGGGATGATCAAGGACGGCTGGGTAACCTCCCGGGTGGGCAAGCTGCTGGAGCACTGCCGGGAGGCCAGCGCCCGGCGCGGGGTCAAAGGGTCCGAGGGCAGGTACGCGTTCCGGCAGGTGGACGCGGGCCAGGCCCGGCACATGCTGGAGACGGCGCTGACCGTGACCGACGCGGCCAGCGACCCGGTGGTGAGCGAGTCCTTCCCCTCCTACCACGCGTTCATCCGGGCCAGGATCCGCGCACTGCCGCCGTACCGGGGCCGCTCGCTGTCGGCCACCGGGGAGCGGCGGCACGCCTGGAGCCGGGACCGCCGGGCCATGCTGGCCGCGGAGTTTCTCGCCTCGGACGAGGCGGAGGACCTGTCCGACCGGGGTTCGGCCAGCCATTGCGCGGACCGGATCATCGACTACGGGTGCGACAAGGACTTCGGGCGGCCGCTGCGGATGAGCCCGACCAAGGTCGAGACGTTCCTGCTCGGCTGGCTGCCGCGCAAGGTGATGCTGTCCTTCGCCGAGCAGGACGCGATGCCGCACGTGCTGGCCGCCTGGGTGCGCTGGGCGGGCCGGCGCCGCGGGCTGACCGAGGCCGCGATCACCGACTCGCTCGAGGCGGTGTTCAACGCGATGGGCGCGTTCTCCCAGGCGTACCGGGACCCGGCGGAGTTCGGCCTGGACTACGCGCTGGTCCGGCGGCTGCTGCCGGACGCCGACCTGGAGGCGCTGCCGCGGCGCGCGTTCGCCTTCCCGGTCCTGGAGGGCTGGCATTCGGGCACCGATCTGTCCATCCTCGACCCGGCCGACCCGAACGACCGGCGCGCGCTGCTCGCTGCCGACCACGCCACCCCGGCCCCCGGCGGGGTCGGCCGGCACATCGAGCGGCACCTGGCGCTCGCCGACCGGCTCTGGCGGGGCGACCCGCCCGAGCTGTGGGAGGCGGCGCAGCGGCTGCTGGACGCCGGCCAGGACCGGCACCTGGTGCTGCACGCGCTGATGGCCGTGCTCGACCACACCAGCGGTGACGAGGCGGCCCTCATCGCGGTGCTGCGCGAGCTCGAGGCTGAGCCGTAAGCTCGCGGGGCTCCGGGGCGTTGGGGGGGCGTGAGGACCCGGCCCGTTCGGCATCAATAAGCCGGCTACGGGCGGGCCGTAGCCTCCCCCGCCCGGGGTTTCCATGACGAAGACGTCGCCGGGGCCGACGCGGGCCGAGTCGCAGCCGGCCATCGGCGTCACCGTGCCGTCGGCGCGCTCGATCCAGTGCCGGCCCAGCGCGCCGGGCTCGCCGCCTGCCATCCCGAACGCCGGGACGCGCCGGTGCCCGGTGAGCGTGGTCACGGTCATCGGCTGGCTGAAGCGCAGCCGGCGCACTCCCCCGTGGCCGCCGCGCCAGCGGCCCCGGCCGCCGCTGCCCGGCCGGATCCGGTACGACTCGAGCAGCACGGGGTAGCGCCACTCGAGCACCTCGGGGTCGGTGAGCCGGGAGTTGGTCATCTTGGTCTGCACCACGTCGGTACCGTCGAAGCCGTCGCCTGCGCCCGAGCCGCTGGCCACCGTCTCGTAGTACTGGTACTCCTCGTCGCCGAACGTCACGTTGTTCATCGTCCCTGACCCCTCCGCCATCACGCCGAGCGCCGCGTACAGCGCCCCGGTGACGACCTGGGAGGTCTCCACGTTGCCCGCGGCGACCGCGGCCGGGTACCGCGGGGAGAGCATCGTGCCCGCCGGGATGATCACCTCGAGCGGGTGCAGGCAGCCCGAGTTGAGCGGGATGTCGTCGTCGACCAGGGTGCGGAAGACGTAGAGCACGGCCGCCATGGCCACGCTGGACGGCGCGTTGAAGTTGTCCGCGAGCTGCGGCGAGGTCCCTGTGAAGTCGATCTCGGCGGCCCGTTCGGCCCGGTTGACGCGGACGGCGGCCCGGACGCGCGCGCCGTTGTCGAGCTCGTAGGTGTAGGCGCCGTCGTGCAGGGCGGTGATGACCCGGCGCACCGATTCCGCCGCGTTCTCCTGCACGTGCCCCATGTAGGCGTGCACCACGTCCAGGCCGAAGTGCCCCACCATCTTGTGCAGTTCCTCGATGCCCTTCTCGTTGGCGGCGATCTGGGCGCGCAGGTCGGCCAGGTTCGTGGCCGGGTCGCGGGACGGGTACTCGGCGTGTTCGAGCAGGCCGATGGTCTCCGCCTCGTGCAGCCTGCCGTCCCGGACCAGCAGCCAGTTGTCGATCAGCACCCCCTCTTCCTCCACCCGGGCGCTGGCGGCGGGCATGGAGCCGGGCGAGATGCCGCCGATCTCGGCGTGGTGCCCGCGGCTGGCGACGTAGAACCAGATGTCGTCGCTTCCGGTGCTGCTGAAGACGGGCGTGACCACGGTGATGTCCGGGAGGTGGGTGCCGCCGTGGTAGGGGTCGTTGAGGACGTAGACGTCGCCGCGGCGCATCAGGCCCGGGTTGCGCTTGATCACCATCTTGATCGACTCGCCCATGGAGCCCAGGTGCACCGGCATGTGCGGGGCGTTGGCGATCAGGCCGCCCTCGGCGTCGAAGACCGCGCAGGAGAAGTCGAGCCGCTCCTTGATGTTGACCGAGTGCGCGGTGGACTGAAGGCGGACACCCATCTGTTCGGCCACGGACATGAACAGGTTGTTGAAGATCTCGAGCATCACGGGGTCGGCCTGGGTGCCGACGCCGGATGGCCTCGGGCGCAGCGTCACCCGCTCCAGCAGCAGGTCGCCGCGGCCGGTCACCAGCGCCCGCCAGCCGGGCTCGAGCACGGTGGTGGCGAGTTCCTCGGTGATGATCGCCGGGCCGCTGATGGCGTGCCCGGGGCTCAGGCTCTCGCGTTCGTACAGGTCCACGTCGGCCCAGGCGTCGCGGGTGAACATGCGGACCCGCGCGCCGCTCTCCGGCCCGGTGTGGTCTTCCGGGGCCGAACGGGCTGGGTCCTCCGCGTCCCCGTAGTCCTCCTGCGCCCCGGTGACTTCGACGGAGACCGCCTCCACGATGACGGGCTTGCCGGGCATGAGGAAGGAGAAGCGGCGGGAGTATTCGGCCTCGAACGCGGCGGTCATCTGCGCCAGCGAGGCGACCGGGACGATGACGGCGGTGTCGGTGCCCTGGTAGCGCAGGTGCGCCCGGCGCGCGGCGGTGATCCGCTCCGGGGCGACCCCCTCGTTCTCGACCTCGGCGCGGGCGTCCCGTTCGAGGGGGTCGATGGTCGTCGGTAGCGCGGCGAGGCTGGCCTCGGTCAGCGGCACCTCTACGGCCTGCTCGCGCATCGCGATGATGTCGGCCAGCCCGATCCCGTACGCGGACAGCACCCCGGCCAGCGGGTGGATGAGCACCCGGGTGATGCCGAGGGCGTCGGCCACGGCGCAGGCGTGCTGCCCGCCCGCCCCGCCGAACACGTTCAGGACGTACTCGGTCACGTCGTAGCCGCGCTGCACCGAGATCTTCTTGATCGCGTTGGCCATGTTCGCCACCGCGATCTCGATGAAGCCCGCCGCCACCCGCTCGGGGCCGCGGGTGTCGCCGGTGGCTTCGGTGATGTGTTGGCTGAGTTCGGTAAATTTCGCTTTCGTAATATCGGCGTCCAGCGTCTGGTCGCCCTGGGGGCCGAAGACCTTCGGGAAGTGGTCCGGCTGGACGCGGCCGAGCAGGAGGTTGGCGTCGGTGACCGTCAGCGGGCCGCCGTTGCGGTAGCAGGCCGGGCCCGGGTCGGCGCCGGCCGAGTCGGGCCCGGCCCGGTACCGGCTGCCGTCGAAGTGCAGGATCGAGCCGCCGCCGGCCGCCACCGTGTGGATGGACAGCATCGGCGCGCGCATCCGCACCCCGGCGACCTGCGTCTCGTACTCGCGCTCGAACTCTCCGGCGAAGTGCGATACGTCGGTGGACGTGCCGCCCATGTCGAAGCCGATGGCCTTTATGAAGCCTGCTTTCTGGGCGGTGCGGGCCATGCCGACGATGCCGCCGGCCGGGCCGGACAGGATCGAGTCCTTGCCGCGGAAGCCCGCCGCGTCGGTCAGGCCGCCGTTGGACTGCATGAACAGCAGCTTGCTGTGCCGGAGCTCGGCCGCCACCTCGGTCACGTACCGTCGCAGGATCGGCGAGAGATAGGCGTCCGCCACGGTGGTGTCGCCCCGGGAGACCAGCTTCATCAGCGGGCTGGTCCGGTGCGACTCCGACACCTGGGTGAACCCGGCCGCGCGGGCGATGTCGCCGATGCGCTGCTCGTGCCCGGGGTAGCGGTAGCCGTGCATGCAGACCACGGCGACGGCGCTGAACCCGTCGTTCCTGGCCTGCCGGAGCTGGTGCGTGATGGCCGGCTCGTCCAGCGGGGCCAGGACGGTGCCGTCGGCGGCGATCCGCTCGTCCGCCTCGATCACCCGCTGGTAGAGCACCTCGGGCAGCAGGACCCGGCGGTCGAAGATCCGCGGCCGGTTCTGGTAGGCGATGCGCAGCGCGTCGGCGAAGCCGCGGGTGATGACCAGGACGGTGGGCTCGCCCTTGCGCTCGAGCAGCGCGTTGGTGGCCACCGTGGTGCCGAGCCTGACCGAGCCGATCTTCTCGGCGGGGATCGGCTCGTTCTTGGCTAGGCCGAGGAGCTGGCGGATGCCGGCCACCGCGGCGTCTTTGTAGGCCTCCGGGCGATCGGACAGCAGCTTGCGGGCCACCACGCGGCCGTCCGGGCGCCGGGCCACGATGTCGGTGAACGTGCCGCCCCGGTCGATCCAGAATTCCCAGCGTCCGTCCAAGGTGGTGGCGGTGTGCGGGGCGCTAGCCCTGGCCGGGGACGGGGATCGGGTCGCTGGGCACCAGGTCGCGGTACGCCGTCTCGACGTCGGCGGCGGTCAGCGTGGTCAGGTCCTCGGCGGTCGCCTGCTCGCCCAGCCGCACCACCCGCACGTCGCGGGTCGCGCAGGCCCGCTCGAACAGGGACCGGGCGAACCGGCCGTTGCCCAGCTCGTCGATCCGGCCCGAGTCGTAGGCGTGCGCGAAGATGACGTCGAGCACCTCTTCCGCCGCCGGGTCGAACACGTCCCCGGCCTGGCTCGCGAGCCGCTTGGCGATCTCCACCAGTTCGGCCGGGTGATAGCTGGGGAAGGTGACGCGGGTGCTGAACCGGGACGCGAGGCCGGGGTTGCTGCGCAGGAACCTGTCCATGTCGTCCGGGTAGCCGGCAAGCACGATCACCAGCCGGTCGCGGTCGTCCTCGGCCCGCTTGAGCAGCGTCTGCACCGCCTCGGCGCCGAACGCGTCGCCGCCGGAGTAGCCCTCGTTGTGGAGCGAGTACGCCTCGTCGATGAACAGCACGCCGCCGATGGCCGAGTCGATGAGCTTGTTGGTCTTGATCGCGGTCGAGCCGAGGTGCTCGCCCACCAGGTCGGCGCGGTGCGCCTCCACCACCTCGGGCCTGACCAGCAGGCCGTGCGCGGCGAAGATCCGGCCGAGGATGCGCGCGACCGTGGTCTTGCCGGTGCCGGGCGGGCCGGTGAAGACGAAGTGCCTGGCCGGCGGCTGGCTGGCCAGCCCGTGGATGTCCCGCATCTTGGCCACCCGCAGCTGGGCCGCGATCGCCCGCACCTGCTGCTTGACCGGGTCCAGGCCGACCAGCACGTTGAGCTCGGCGATCGCGCCCTCCACGGTGGGCGTGTCCTCGTAGCCGCGCAGCCGGCTGGTGAGCTCGGCGTAGGCCTGCTCCAGGTCGTGGCCGCGGATCGTCACCAGGTCCTTGGCGGCCGGCTCGGCCGTGCCGGTCATCACCCGCACGTCGCGGGCCTGGCCGGCCTTCTCCAGCAGGCTGCGGACGAACCGGCCGTTGCCGAGCTCGTCCGCGATCCGGCGGCGGCCGACCTCCTCCAGCGTGCGCCACAGCACCGGGCGCGCGTCCGGGTCGAGCACCTCGCCGCGCCGGTCCAGCGCCGACTCGGCCAGCGCCATCATCTCCGGCGGCGAGTAGCTCGGGAACTTCAGCCGGGTGGCGAACCGGGAGGCCATGCCGGGGTTGGAGGCCAGGAACGACTCCATCTGCTTCTCGTAGCCGGCCAGGATGATGATGAGGTTCTCGCGGTTGTCCTCGGCCCGCTTCAGCAGCGTCTGGACCGCCTCCTGGCCGAACCGGTCGGCCTGCCCGTCGCCCTCGTTGACCAGGCTGTAGGCCTCGTCGATGAACAGCACCCCGCCCAGGGCCGAGTCGACGAGCTCGTTGGTCTTGATCGCCGTCGCGCCCAGGTACTCCCCCACCAGGTCGGCCCGGTGCGCCTCGATCACCTCCGGCATCTGGAGCAGGCCGAAGGCGTAGAAGATCTTGGCCAGGACCCGGGCCACCGTGGTCTTCCCGGTGCCGGGCGGGCCCAGGAAGACGAAGTGCCGCATCGGGCGCTCGGTGGTGATGCCGGCCACGGTGCGGCGCCGCGCCGCCTCGATCGACGCGGCGATGGACCGGACCTGCTCCTTGACCGAGCTGAGCCCGATCATCGCGTCGAGTTCGGCCATCGCGTCCTCGACCGAGATCTGCGGGCGCGGCCGCGGCGGGCCCGCGTGGTGGTCGCGGGCGGCGTGGTCGGCGTAGGGCAGCGCCGCGGACTGGGCGCGGACGCCGTAGCCCGGCTGGCCCGGGTGGCCCTGGTGGCCCGGGTGGCCTTGGTGGCTGGCCGGCGGGCGCAGCGTGTTGTCCTCGGTAGGGGGACCGCCGGGGCCGCCCTGCGGGCGGCTGCCGTACATACGGCGGTCCTGGATGCCTTTGGCCACCCGCCAGCCGAGCACGGCCGCGGCCAGCAGCCACGCGGCGATCACGCCGAGGAACGGCTGGTTCGGGGCCGCCTTCAAGGCGATGACGCCGGCCGGCACCGACCAGGCCAGGACCCAGGCGACGGTCCGGCACGGCACGAACCAGCGGGCCAGCGGCCGGGTATGCGCGGCCAGCGCGGCCACGGCCGGGAGCAGGATAAGGGAGAGGAGCCAGGTGATGTTCCCGCTGTACGCCCCGAAGAAGACGGCCACGCCCCAGGCGGCGACCGAGGCGGACGCGCCGACGGTGCGCCGTCCCTGGACCACCGCGACGACCGCGTAGACCAGGGCGGCGAGCACGATGAAGCCCAAGGTGGCCGGGAAGAACAGGATCGCCGCGGCGACCGCGGAAACCTTCAGCCACGTGGGAAGCTGCCGGTAGGCGCGCGTCAGCCGGGCCCCCAGGGTCGGCTTGTCCGGCGCGGCGGGCTGGGCCCTATCGTTTGGCAGCATCACGCTTCCTCGCCCCTATGTCCCTGCCTCCCTAAGGCCTGCCTCGGAGCCATGTCACGGGCCGCGCGATGGTGTCGCTGAGTGTCGCTGAGTGTCGCTGGGTGTCGCTGGGCCCGAGATCCCGGCAACCGGTTGCCGGACAGTCGTACGTCCCTGTATAGCGCATGACCCGTGCGCGCGACAGCACACACGTAGATACTGTCGGTGAAAAATACCGCCGGGTCGTCGTGAGCCTGCCGCCTTCCTGGGAATCGCGCCTGGTTATCAGGATGGACCGGGCAGGCGCCGACACGTCAATATAAACACCGGGTTGGCCGGTTCTTCCGGGAAGGAGCACGCATGCACAGAATCGAGGCCGGGCTGCTCCTGCCCGGGCGCGGCGGTCCGGTGCACGACGGGGTGGTCGTCATGGACGGCGCCACGATCAGCTACGCCGGACCGGCGGGAGTGGCGCCGCCGACGGCGGGGGCGCCGGTCACCCGGGTGGCGGCGGTCATGCCGGGGATGTGGGAGTGCCATGGGCATTTCCTCGGGACCAGGACCTTCGACCTGGCCCGGCTGCCGCTCGAGCCCGAGGCGCTGCGGGCCGCCCGGTGTGCCAGGGACCTGCGCGCCGCGCTCGACGCGGGAATCACCTCGGTGCGCGAGCCGGGCGGCCTCGGCGTGTACCTGGCCCGCGCGGTCGCCGAGGGCGTGCTCGACGGCCCCGCGGTCTACGGGGCGGGCGCGATCCTGAGCACCACCGGCGGCCACGGCGACCTGCACTCGTTCCCGCTGGACTGGATGCGGGACTTCTCCGGGCGGGACGGTCTGCTGCGGCTGGCGGACGGGCCCGAGGAGTGCGCCCGGGCGGCCCGCGAGCAACTGCGGCGCGGCGCCAGGCTGATCAAGGTGTGCGCCTCCGGCGGCGTACTCTCCGAGATCGACGACCCGGTCCACCAGCAGTTCACCGCGGCGGAACTGCGCGCCATCGTGGAGGTCGCCGGGCTCGCCGAGCGGGCGGTCGCCGCGCACTGCCACGGCAAGCCCGGCATCATGGCGGCGCTGCGGGCCGGCGTGCACACCGTCGAGCACGGCACCTACCTCGACGACGAATGCTGCGACGCGATGCGCGAGACCGGCGCGATCCTGGTCCCGACCAGGACGATCATCGAGGACATGCTGGCGTTCCGCAAGGCCGTGCCGGAGTACGCGATGGCCAAGCTGGACGCGATCGCCGACGTCCACGCGCAGGCGGTGACGCGGGCCTACGAGCACGGCGTGACCATCGCCATGGGCACCGACATCGCCCTGACCGGCCCCGGCCGGCCCAACGCCTGGGGCCAGAACGGGTCAGAGCCCGGCTACCTGGTGAAGCTGGGCATGTCGCCGCTGGAGGCGATCGAGGCGGCCACCGCCTCCGGGCCGCTCACCCTCGGGCCGCAGGCGCCGCGCAGCGGCCAGCTCGCCGAGGGCTACGACGCCGACGTGATCGCCCTGGACGCCGATCCGCTGGCGGACATCGGCGTGCTCGCCGACCCGGCCAGGATCACCGCGGTCTGGACCGGCGGCCGGCAGGTGAAGGGCGTTACCGGCTAGAGCCTTGGCTCTTGGCTCTTGGCTAGAGCCGAAGGGTCAGGTCGATCTCGTCGTGCAGCGGGATGCCGTAGTCGCCGACCCTGGGGATCTGGGGCTTCTCCTGCCGGGACCGGTCGACCGCGCCCGGTCGCAGCTCCGCGAGCCGGAACCCGCGGCGCTGGTAGAACCGGAGCGCGTCGACGTTGTCGTTGGTGGTGGTGAGCCGGATCTCGTGGCACCGGTAGCGGCGCGCCGCGCCGGCCGCGGCCTCGATGAGCCGGGTCCCGATGCCGACCCGCCGTTCGATCGCGTTGAGCGTGACGATCTCGAGCACGTCGCCCAGCAGCTGGTAGGTGAGCAGGCCGACGACCCGCCGGGATCGTTCGGCGATGAACCCGGGCATCTCCGCCGGGCGGAGCACCGTGCCGTGTACCGCGACGAGTTCGGACCCCCAGAGTTCGGCGACAAGCCAGGCGAGCATCGGGCGATCACTCTCAGTGACCGGTCGGATCCTGACCTCGGGGTCCTTCACCACGCCATTATGCAGTCATGATCACCCGCGCAGCCGGGCCTGCGGGAAGGCCGTTGCGGGAGTCCTCAGCTGCGTGCCGGAGGTCCGTTGCCCCCGGCTGGCTGATACCCCTGATCACGCTGATGCCCGTGTGCGCGCTGTGACGCGATGTCCGGGCGCACCAGCCCCGCACATGCGCCCGCACCGGCCCGGGCGCTCGCGGCCGACGCCGCGGGAGCCAGGAAACCGGACTTCAGTCACTCAGGCACCTCCAGCACCGCAGCGCGTCGCTCCGGGCCCGTCGGAACGGTATGAAACCCGCTTTTCATAGCGCCAGGGCGCACTGGAAGTGCGGTTTCATGACGTACGGCGCACGGGCGGGCGTCATGATCGGCGCGACCCAAGTGGCATGTGGGATAGGACTAGTATCATGGAAAACGGGACTTCGTGGGACAGCTTGGTGCGGGCCTCGGCCGGGCGGGTCTAGGACCTGGGTGACCAGCGGTTCACGTAGCGGCTGCGGCTCGGCGGGCGGCCCGGGAGGGCCTGGCCGGGGCGGGCGCGCAGGCCGTCCAGGGCGATGGCGAGCAGCCGCGCCCGGACGTTGCGCTCCTCGTCCGGCTCGAGGCGACCCGGGGACCCGCGGCTGAACTGCTCGATCAGCCAGGTGATGTCCAGCGCGGTGACGTCGGCCCGGAGCCCGCCGTCGCGGTGCGCGCGGGCCACGATCTCCTCCGCCCGCGCCATGCCCTGGCGGGCCGTGCTCCGCATCTCGGCGGTGGTCTCGATCTGCCCGGCCAGCGCGGCCAGCGCCCCGCTGCGCAGCTCGACGCAGGCGCGGACGTAGCCGGCCAGGCCCTCCCACGGGTCGCTCGCGGCCAGGGCCTCGCCGCCCGCGGCCAGGGCCTGGTCCATCGCCAGCACGCAGAGACGCTGCAGCAGTTCGGTCTTGCTGCCGTACCTGCGGTACAGGGTGCCCATGCCGACCCCGGCGCGCTCGGCGACCGCCGAGATCGGCGCGTCCGCGCCCTGGGCGGTGAAGACGTCCCTGGCCGCTTCGAGCACGACCAGGTCGTTGCGCCGGGCCTGCGCCTGCCGACCGCGGGCCGACTGCGGGCGCAGGCTGCGGAAGGTCACGATAGGATCTTAGTCGGAACGAATCGCTCCGGTAAGGGAGGCGTCGTGCGCGCGGTGGTGATGCGGGAGTTCGGGCCGCCGGAGGTGCTCGAGCCCGCCGAGGTGGACGAGGTGCGGGCCGGCCGGGACGAGGTGGTCGTCGACGTCGAGATCGCCAACGTCACGTTCGTCGAGACGCAGGTCCGGGCGGGCCGGCCGCCCCATCCGTCGATGCTCCCCGCGCTGCCGGCCATCCTGGGCAACGGCGTGGGCGGCACGGTGTCCGGGACCGGGCGGCGCGTCGTGGCCAGCCTGAACGGGACGGGCGGGTACGCCGAGCGCGTGGTCTCGCCCGCGTCGCGGCTGGTCGGGGTCCCGGACGCGCTGGCCATGCGGGACGCCGTCGCGCTGCTGGCCGACGGCCGGACGGCGCTGGCCCTGGCGGAACGGGCCGGGTTGCGCGCGGGCGATACCGTCCTGGTCGAGGCGGCGGCCGGCGGGGTAGGGACGCTGCTGGTGCAGATCGCCCGCCGGGCCGGCGCCCGGGTGGTGGCGCTGGCCGGCCAGCCGGGCAAGCTCGCCGTCGCGCGCGACCTCGGCGCCGACCTGACCGTCGACTACCGCCGCGACGGATGGGACCAGGAGGTCCGCGACGCGGTCGGCGAGGTGAACGTGGTGTTCGACGGCGTGGGCGGGGACATCGGGCTGGCGGCGTTCGGCCTGCTCGGCGCCGGCGGCCGGTTCTGCCCGTTCGGCATGGCCAGCGGGAGCTTCGCCCCGGTCAATCCGGACCTGGCCGCGGCCCGCGGGGTCACCGTGCTCCCGGGCGCGGGCGCGGGCCCCGGTGAGCTGGCGGCGCTGACCAGGAGGGCGCTGGGCGAGGCCGCCGAGGGCAGGCTGCGGCCGGTCATCGGCCAGGAGTTCGGGCTCGGCGCGGCGGCCCGGGCGCACGCGGCGATCGAGGCCAGGACGACCGTCGGCAAGACCCTGCTGACCGTCTCGTCATCGGTTCGTTACTTATCCTGGCTGCCGCCCGCTGCTCGCGGCTAGCAGGGTGTCGGCGGCGGGGATCCGGTAGTAGAGCACGGACCGGCCGGCGCGCCCGCGCTGGACCAGGCGGGCGTCGAGCAGCACCTTCAGGTGGCGCCCCACCGATCCGAGCCCCTGGCCGGTCAGCGCCACGAGCTGCGTCGTGCTCTTCGGGGTGTCGAGGAGGACGAGCACGCTGGCCCGCGCCGGGCCGAGCAGCGCACCCAGCGCCTCGGGCGCCGGCGCCGGGTCCGCCTGGGCCAGGACGCCCGCGCACGGGTACATCACGGCGTACCGGTGCGGCTCGTCCCAGGTGACCCAGCCCTGGCGCGGGGTGACCGGGACGAACACCAGCTGGGCCCCGGCAATCGTCCGCGGCGGATAGTCGCACGCGTTGATCTGCAGGCGGCCCTCCCCCAGCCACCGCATCCCCGGGCCCATGCCGTCCAGGGCCGCGGCCCAGCCGCCCTGGCTCAGCTCCCTGGTCCGCGCGACCACGTCGGCCTCGAGGATCCGCTGTCGCCGCGGCCAGTCGGGCAGGACGGTCTGCGTCCACACCCATTCCAGCAGGTCCGCCGCGCGTTCCGTCAGATCGGGCCGCTGCAACGGGGCAGGCAGCGGACCCCCCAGCGCCACCGTCAGGTCCGCGCGGGCGGCCTCGGGGGGCTTTCGCGCATCGCGCCAGCTCCTCGCCGAAGGCCGGTTCGCCCGCGGCTTCCGGCGCGAGGGTCACGAAGTCCGCGATCCAGTGGGGCCGCAGGGCCGCCCGCACGAGCAGCGCGGTGACCGGATCGCCGGCCAGCCGCTCCCGGTAGGCGGGCTGGTGGGCGTCAAGCCAGGCGCGCTCGCCCGGGTGCGCGGCCGCTGCCCGTTCCAGG
>Ga0318524_10000286_pt1 | contig 16678 bp, 15 predicted proteins | sample GRESIP052b4f22_FD_203685 | JGI IMG/M metagenome (GOLD analysis project Ga0318524, IMG submission 203685) | Tropical soil microbial communities from Luquillo Experimental Forest, Puerto Rico - GRE.SIPMG.052b4f22 | ecosystem: Environmental > Terrestrial > Soil > Tropical forest > Bulk soil... | reverse complement strand
GTGGCCGGCCGGGTCGCCGGGGCGGGACACGCCGCCCTGGGGCAGGCCGTCCACACCGCCGCCACGAACGCCTTCCTGCACGGGCTATCCGTCGGCTGCCTGGTGGCCGGCGGGGTCGCCGCGGCCGGGGCGATCCTGGCCGTGCTGTTCCTGCCGGCTCATCCGGCCCAGCCCGCGGCCATGGCCGCCGAGCCGGCCGCCGCCGAGCCGGCCGCCGACGCCGCCGACGCCGGCGAGCCGACCGAGAAGGTCGGCAGGTAGCCCGGCTATACACTGGCTGCCTTGGCGAGAGACGGAGGATCTGGGTGAGCGGCAGCCGCACCGGGCACGTCGAGCGGAAGACCAAGGAATCCGCGGTCGTGGTCGACGTCGACGTCGACGGCACCGGTCAGGTCGACGTCTCGACGGGCATCGGGTTCTTCGACCACATGCTCGGCCAGCTCGGCCAGCACGGCCTGTTCGACCTCTCCGTGCACACCGAAGGAGACCTGCACGTCGACGCGCACCACACGGTCGAGGACACCTCGCTGGCGCTCGGCGAGGCGTTCGCGATCGCCCTGGGCGACAAGGCGGGCCTGCGCCGGTTCGGCTTCGCCTCGGTGCCGCTGGACGAGGCACTGGCCCAGGCCTCCGTCGACCTGTCCGGGCGGCCCTACGTCATGCACAGCGAGCCGCCCGGCATGGCCCCGCTCGTGGGCCAGTTCAACACCACCCTGACCAGGCACATCCTGGAGTCGTTCGCCGCCCAGGCGAGGATCTGCATCCACCTGCACGTGCCGTACGGCCGCGACGCGCACCACATCATCGAGGCGCAGTTCAAGGCGCTGGCACGGGCTCTGCGCGACGCGTGCGAACGCGACGCGCGGGTACACGGGATCCCCAGCACGAAAGGCGTTCTGTGACTCCGATCAACCATCAGGTTCGGCTGGCCGCCCGGCCGAACGGGCTCCCCCGGGCCACCGACTGGTCGCTGACCGCCGAGCCGGTGCCCGAGCCAGGACCCGGGCAGTTCGTGGTGGCGGTCTCGTACGTGTCCATCGACCCGGCCATGCGGGGCTGGATGAACGCCGTCCGCTCCTACGTCCCGCCGGTGGAGATCGGCGCGGTGATGCGGGCGGGCGCGGTCGGCCGCGTCATCGCCTCCGAGCACTCGGGCTTCGCCGCCGACGACGACGTGTACGGGGTGTTCGGCGTGCAGGAGTACACGGTCTCCGACGGCCGGGGGGTGACCAGGATCGACACCTCGCTGGCCGGGCCGTCGATATACCTGGGCGCGCTGGGGATGCCCGCGCTCACCGCCTACTTCGGCCTGCTGGACACGGGCCGGCTGAAAGAGGGCGACACGGTGGTCGTGTCGGGCGCGGCGGGCGCGGTGGGCAGCATGGCCGGGCAGATCGCCAAGATCAAGGGCGCCCGGGTGATCGGCATCGCCGGCGGCCCGGACAAGTGCGGCGCGCTGGTGGACGACTTCGGCTTCGACGCCGCGATCGATTACCGGTCGGGGAACGTGCGCCGGGCGCTGCGTGAGCACGCGCCGGGCGGCGTCGACGTCTACTTCGACAACGTGGGCGGCGAGATCCTGGACGCGGTGCTGACGTGCCTGGCCCGCGGCGCCCGGGTGGTGATCTGCGGCGCGATCTCGCAGTACAACGAGACCCAGGTCCGCGGCCCGGCGAACTACATGATGCTGCTGGTGGCGCGCGCCTCCATGACCGGCATGCTCGTGTTCGACTACGAGGACCAGTACCCGCAGGCCATGGCCGAGCTGGCCGGCTGGCTGCGGGAGGGCAGGATCGTCTCCCGCGAGCACGTCGTGCACGGCGGCGTGGCCGACTTCCCCGAGACGCTGCTGATGCTGTTCGACGGCGTCAACACCGGCAAGCTCGTGCTCGCGCTAGACAGGAGCTGACCTGCGGTCGAGGCCGGCGAGCAGAGCCTCGATGACGGTGATCGCGCGGTCGATGTCCGGGGCGCGGTCGGCGATCGGGTCGGCGTACAGGAAGCCCTCGCTGATCCGCAGGATCGCGTAGGCCAGCGTGGGGGTGTCCAGGCTGGCGTCGAAGCAGCCGCGGCCGCGCTCGAGGTCGATGAGCTTCTCCAGCGCGCTGGCCATGCCGCGGTGCGCGGTGCTCCTGGTGCCGGTGAGCAGGCGCAGCGCGGTCTCCGGGTCGGACTCGAGAAACGCCCGCAGCGGGCGGTCCGTGGCGATGGCGCGGAGCACGCCGCCGATGACCGCGACCAGCCGCTCCGTGCCCGCCAGCGGCGCGGTGGCCTGCACCTGGTCCGCGAGCAGACGGCGGGCCCGCCACCAGAGCACCTCGTCGAGCAGGCGCTCGCGGTTACCCGCCCGCCGGTACAGCGTCGCGCGGGCCACGCCGAGACGCCGGGCCAGCGACCGCATGTCCAGGCGCTGCCCGGCCACGAAGGTGTCGACGGCGGCCGCGAAGATCTCGGCCGGGATCCCGTCGGGCTTCGCGTCGTCAGGGCTGGGCATCGGCCAGGCGCTTTTCGGCCGCCTCGACCAGCAGGGCCAGCTCGTCGGTCAGGTAGCCGGCCAGCTTGTCGATGTCGGGGACCAGCTCGCGGCAGCTGACCAGGCCGAAGTGTAGCTGGCCGAGGTAGCCCACCAGGGTGATGTTCAGGCCCTGCCCGTCGGTGACCACGGAGACCGGGTAGTGCGCCAGCAGCCTGGCCCCGCAGAGGTAGACCGGGACGTTCGGGCCGGGCACGTTCGAGATCGTGAGGTTGAACGGCGGCAGCCGGTGCAGCACGCCGGTGGCGAACACCACGCGGGCGGCCCGCGCGGCCAGCGCCGGGACGGCGAAGTCGCTGATCTGGTCCACCAGCCCCTGCGGGATGGCGGCCTGCTGGGCCTTGGCGACCTGGGTCGCGGAGTGCACGATGTCCAGCCGCAGGCCGGGGTCGGTGACGCTGGTGGGCAGCGTGGCCAGCATCGCCGACACCCGGTTGCCCATCGCGCCCTTGCTGGCCGGGTCGCGCACCGACACCGGGATCATCGCGACCAGCGGCTGGTCGGGCAGCGCGTCGTGGTCGGTCAGCCAGCGCCGCAGCGCGCCGGCGCACATCGCCATCACCACGTCGTTGACCGACACGCCGAAGGCGTTCTTCACCATCTTGACCGTGTCCAGGCTGACGCTGCGGATCGCGAACCTGCGGTGCGGCGTGATCGGCTTGTTGAACGGCGTGGCGGGCGGCCGTCCCGGCCTGGTGGCGATGACCGCGCCGTCGCCGCGGTTCAGCCCGAGCATGCCGCCGACCAGCGTGTTCACCGCCGGGGCGAACGTCGGCAGCACCCTGACCAGCTCGTTGGTCATCCGCACGGTCTGCACCGGCCGCCACGCCAGCCGTGCGGCCGCCTTGGCGGCCAGCACCGGCCAGCCGGGCGGGCTGGCCGGCCGGAACGGCTCGGCCGGGGGCAGCTCGCGGCCCTCTGGCGTCAGGTCGAACAGGATGGTCAGCAGCTCGGTGCCGGAGACCCCGTCGATCGCGGCGTGGTGGATCTTGGTGTAGATGGCGGCGCGCTTCTTGGCCAGCCCGGTGATCAGGTAGATCTCCCACAGCGGGCGGCTGCGGTCGAGCGGCCGGGCGTGCAGCCTGCTGACCTGTTCGGTCAGCTGGGCGTCGGAGCCCGGGCGCGGCAGCGCGATCTCGCGGACGTGGTACTCGATGTCGAAGTCCGCGTCGTCGATCCAGTAGGGCTGGTCCAGGCCGAGCGGCACGTTGAGGAGCTTGCGCCGGAGCACGGGCACGAGCGCCACCCGTTCGGCGATGACCTCGGTGAGCCTGGCCAGGTTCAGCGGCCTGGGCGCGGCGCTGGGATCGAGCACGCTCAGGCCGCCGACGTGACCGGTGGCGTTGGCCGTCTCCAGGGCCAGGAAGGAGGCGTCGAGGCCGGTGAGTTGCTGCATTGCCGGGGTTCCTCCCTACGAGGCGAAATGCTGGCCGAGCCAGTCCCGCAGCGCGCCGGTGACGCGCTCGGGGACCTCGAGCTGCGGCGTGTGCCCCACGCCGGGCAGGAAGAGGGGCTCCCAGCCCGGGTTCCTGGCCGCCGCCTGGCGCAGGCTGGCGATCGGCACCAGCCGGTCGGCCTCGCCGCCGATGAGCAGGACCGGGACCCGCACCGAGGCCATCATCTCCCAGTAGCGCCGCCGGAGGCCAACCACCCGCATCAGCGACCGCGACGCCGCCAGGAAGGCCTGCTCCCGGGCTGGCGCGGGCTGGTTCTGCCGCTCGGCGGCCAGGGCGATCGACGCGGTGAGCATGGCCGGGTCGACCCGGGACGGGTCGGCGAAGCACAGCTCGATCACGCGCTGGACGGTCAGCTGCGGCGGCCGGCGCGACATAACCGTCCTGGCGTACAGCTCGCCCAGGCCGGGCAGCGCGTACATCAGGAACTGGCCGCCCACCTCCCGGTCGGGTTTCATCGGGGGCGGCAGCGCGGGATCGACGAGCACGAGCCCGGCGACGCTGTCCGGGGCGGCGGCGGCCTGCAGGATGGAGATCAGCCCGCCCATGGAGTTGCCGACCAGGATCACCGGCGTCCCGGTGACCTGCCGCACGAACCGGTCGAGCAGCCGGGCGTTGTGCTGGACGGTGGACGTGGCGCGGGTGCCCGGGGTCAGGCCGAACCCGTGCAGGTCCAGCGCCACCGCGCGGCGGCCGGCCGCCAGTTCGGGCCCGATCAGGCACCAGTTCAGGTGCGAGCCGCCCAGGCCGTGCACGAAGACCAGCGGCGTCCCTGCGGGGGTGTCGTCGGAGCCGTCGCGGGGCGCGAACTCGATCCAGTGCACCGGGCCGTCGAGGTCGGTGACGTAGCCGCGGGCGCCCCACGGCGCGGCGAACGCCCATGGCGCGGGCTTCAGTGCCGTAGTCATCGCGGGTAGAGGGGTCGCAGCGCGAACGGCGGGCGGAACGGGACCCGCTGGCCGGCCGGGACGGCGAGCCGGTCGGCGATCAGCCACAGCGTCGCCGGGTCCACGCCGAAACCCACGTGGCTGCAGCGGACCTCGACGTTCTGGTGCAGCACCGTCTCTGGCTCGATGCACGCCCGCCAGGCCACCACGCCGTCCCAGCGGGAGTAGACTGACGTCGACGGCACGGGGATGGGCCGCGCGCGCTGCTCGCGGGTCGGCAGCCTGCGGGCGGGCGCGTGCAGGAAGCTGAGCCGCTGGTAGGGGCCGTGGGCGTAGGTCTGCCTGGGGTCCCGGAGGGCGTAGGGACTGCCGAGCGTGATGACCTGCCGGACCTTGCGCGGATGCCGGCGGGCCATCTCCCTGGCGTATATCCCGCCGAGGCTCCAGCCGATCAGGGAGACAGGCCGCCCCGTCCGTTCGGCATGATCGAGAACAGCCCGGGGCAGGCCGGCCAGTACCTCCTCGGTCGGCCCGTGGTTACGGCCGAGGTCCCAGCCGCGGACGTCGTAGCCCAGCCGGCGCAGGTAGGCCCGCAGCGGCGCCGTGCTCCCGTCGCCGGCCAGCAGCCCGGGGAAGACCAGCACCCCGTGGCCGTCGCCGCGGGGGGCGGCCGCCAGGCCGGGGGCGGCCACCAGGAGGGCGGCCAGGTCGGCCAGCCCGCGGAGGGGCTCGGTCAGCAGCAGCCCGGCCGACGGCCCGGCGGCCGGCGGCCCGTCATCCGGCGCCCGGTTTTCGCCGGACCCTCCCCGAACGAGGTACACCACGGTTCCCTCCGCTCGCTTTTGCCTGCCTGGGCAGCCTAGGCAAGGCGGTGATACACACTTAATATATGTCTCACTTACCAGAAAATACTCCGGTTGGGGGCGGGATGAGCTTCAACTTGGCGGTCATGCTGACCGAGACGGCCGCGGCCGCGCCGGACGCCCCGGCGTGCCGCATCAGCGGGATCACGGTCACGTACCGCGAGCTCGACGAGCAATCGGGCCGCCTGGCGGCCGGGCTGCGGTCGGCGGGCCTGGCTCCCGGCCAGGTGGTGGCGCTGCAGCTGCCGAACATCCCGCAGTTCCTCGTCGGCTACTTCGGCGCGCTCAAGGCCGGGCTCGTGGTGCTGCCGCTGAACCCGCTGCTGATGGCGCCGGAACTGGAGTACCACCTGACCGACTCGGCGGCCGCGCTGCTGGTCGGGTTCGAGGGCATGCACGCCGAGGCGGCCAAGGCCTGCGAGACCACCGGGGTCCCGCTGTACCTGGTCAGCATGGGGTCCGGCACGCTGCCCGAGGGCGCCCGGCCGTTTACCGGGCTGTTCGGCGCGGCGCCGCTGGACGAGCCGGGCGGGGACGTCGTGGCCCGCGCGCCCGACGACACCGCGGTCCTGGTCTACACCAGCGGCACCACGGGCAAGCCGAAGGGCGCCGAGCTCACCCATTTCCAGCTGTACATGAACTGCACGATCGCCGGCGGGCTCTTCGGCGCGCGCAGCGACGACGTGGTGCTGGCGGTGCTGCCGTTCTTCCACGTGTTCGGGCTGTCGTCGGTGATCAACGTGTTCGTCAGGTTCGGCGGCTGCCTGTCGATCGTGCCGCGCTTCCAGCCCGCCGCGGTGCTGGACGCCATCGAGGCCGACCGGTGCACGGTGATCGGCGGCGTGCCGACCATGCTGCACGCCCTGGCGCAGCTGGACATCGCGGGCCGCGACCTGTCGGCGCTGCGGGTCGCCGTGTCCGGCGGCGCGTCGCTGCCGGAAGACATCATGCGCACCTTCGAGGACAAGTACGGCATCGAGGTGCTCGAGGGCTACGGGATGACCGAGACCGCCAGCTCGTGCTCGTTCAACCGGCCGGGTGACCGCAAGGTGCTCTCGATCGGCAAGCCGCTGTGGGGCGTGCAGATGCGGGTGATCGATTCGTCCGGCCAGCCGCTGCCGCCCGGGCGGGAGCACGTCGGCGAGATCCTCATCCGCGGGCACAACGTGATGAAGGGCTACCTGGGACGGCCGGAGGCCACCGCGGAGACGCTGCGCGAGGGCTGGCTGCACTCCGGCGACCTGGGCTACATGGACCCCGACGGCTTCTACTTCATCGTCGACCGGGCCAAGGACCTGGTCATCCGCGGCGGGTACAACGTCTACCCGCGGGAGATCGAGGAGGTTCTCTACGCCCATCCGGCGGTGCTCGAGGCGGCGGTGATCGGCAAGCCGGACCAGCGGCTGGGCGAGGAGGTCGTGGCCGTGCTCTCGCTGCGCCCGGGCGCGTCCGTGACGGCGGAGGAGATCATCGCCTACTGCCGCGAGCGGCTGGCGGCGTACAAGTACCCGCGGGAGGTTCGGTTCATGGACGAGCTCCCCAAGGGCCCGTCGGGCAAGATCCTCAAGGCCGCCCTGCGCGATTAGCCTCGATTCCCGGTCAGATAATTGAGTTGAGGTTTCTTGCGGCCTGGTGGTTACCGTGGCGGGAAGCGGAACCGCAGGGTGCGCCCGTCCCACCAGGGGATCGGGGCTTGGAGCTCGGCGAATCCGGCGTCGATGAGGGCGGGGTGGTGGCTGCGCAGGTTCAGTGCGCAGGTGACGCTGGTGTCGTCGATGTGCAAGGTGCCGGTGGCGTCCAGGAAGTCCCGCCACAGGGTTCCCGGCGTGGCCCGCTCGTAGCGGGACAGCTTGAGCGCTAGCAGGCGGTACAGGTTCCCGGCCACGACGGTCAGCGTGGTGTCCAGGTCGACGTTGAGCGGGACGCCGCTGGTTAGCGCGTCGAGGTGGAACCCGCCGATGTAGGCGTCGAGCTCGTTTTCCACCATCATCCGTTCGGCGTAGCGGGCGAACAGGTTCTTGCTGGGCGCGGTGAGGTCGCTGGTGATGAGCAGGGTGGGCTCGTCGCGGCCGATGTTCTTGATGGCGATCTGGCGGACCTTGGTGCTGATGCCAGGGAGCTTGATCATGTCTTCGTGCAGGCGGGGCCGCCGGTAGCGGCCGGACCGGGCGATGACGGCGGGTTTCCATGCTGAGGCGGGCAGGGCATCGAGGCGGGCGAGTTCGGTCTTGCCGCGCTGGCGCAGGGTGAGCCAGCGGATGCCGCGGCCGGACAGTTCGCCGAGGATCTTGTAGGTAGTGAGCTGGGAGTCGAAGACCAGCAGCCCCGGGTCGCTGCCGGTGGCTTGCTGCCAGTAGTCCGCGAAGGCGACGATCTCGGCGGCCTGTTCGGCCTTGGTGATGTCGGCGTTGGCGTACACCATGTCGGCGGTGGCGTGGTCTTGGGCGAAGAAGGTCAGGACGGCACGGGTGCGCTGGGAGCGGCGGGGGACGTAGTGCTTTTCCAGCACGGCCTGGTCGCCGTGGTGGCGGATGGCGTGGAAGTCGCAGTTGAACCCGGCCTCGCCGGTGGCCAGGCCGAGTGGCCGCAGCGCCTTGACCAGCCCGGTCAGCAGCGCGCGGTTGGAGTCGCGGCGGATGCGCCAGGAGTAGGTGCCCAGGTGGGTCGTCTTGGGCAGCGCGGTCAGGCTGAGCGCGAACGCCAGCCCGGCGTCGTCGGCCAGCGTCCCGGCGTGGGAGAGGCGGGGTTTGCGGGCGCATTTGGCCAGCAGCAGCGTCCCGATCGACTGCCAGGATGACAGTTCCCTGGTCGAGGGGTAGCCAGCCCGGCTGATCAGGTCCGGCAGGCCGATGTCGCAGATGGCGGGGAACAACAGCAGCAGCCCAGCGTGATCGCAGGGCAGGTCCAGCGGCCCGCCCGGCCAGCCGGGCAGCGCGGCAGCCTTGACCGGGTCGAGCCGGGCCGGCGGCCCCCGGCGGCCGCCGTCGCGGCGGGGCAGCCGTGGCAGTCCCTCGGTGTCGAGGATCTGCCAGACGGTCTGCGCCGACACCGGCATCCCCTCGCTGGTGCACGCGGCGGCGATCTCGGTGACCGAGTGCCCGGCGCCGCGCAGATCCAGCACCCGGGCCCGCAGCGTCCCGGTGGCCTTGCGCGGCCCTTTGGGGCCCGGCCGGGTCTCGGTGAACAGGGCCAGCCGGCCCTTGCGCAGCAGCGTGGCCATCTGGTGCACGCTGGCAGTGGAGTAGCCGAACCGGTCGGCGACCTCGGCGGCGGGCATCCCGTCCAGGAAGTAGGCGCGCAGCGCCTCATACCGGCGCTGCGCAGCGCCGGCCGGGTCGGTGAAGTACTCTGCGCCTTCGCGCACTGGTTCCTCAACTGGATTTACTGAACACTAGACTCAAACCATAGACCTGTATCAGCCAGGTGTCACGAAGGCGCGCCGGTCACACTCCTGACTCTGCGGAACATGTCCGATTCCAGCATGACATCAAGCGGGTACCTGGTTCAGGTTAACTCGTTGAGACAGGCGCGGCAGGACCCTATGCAGAGGCCGGTCACCAGCGGAAACGCGTCTGGAATCGCCGAATCGTCAGGTCAGAAAGAGGCGTCAGCCTGCTCCCGGGAATCGAGGTTAGCGGCGGCCGGGGGCCGGGGCGGCCGATCCTTCCCGGATAGCGCGCCCTGACACTCGGAATGGTACTGCCGCTCGGTTTCATGACGCTGCCGGCAAGGGCGGAATCTGCCCGGGCGATGTCGTCGCCGCGCAGCGGTATTCCCTCACGTTACTGTTCGCACATCCGTAAGAACCAGGCCATCGCGACGGCCGGTCTCAGAATCCTTCTGGCCACCGGGCCGTTACATTGCGCCAGAAGACGCCTAGGCTTGTGGTGGCCAGCCTGCGGGCACCGCTCCCAGGGCAAGGAGGTCCTGACATGCAGGCGACGATTGGCGACCGCATCTGCATTCACGGCAGCATCGTGGGGCACCCGGACAAGAACGGCGAGATCGTCGAGGTGCGCGGCTCCGGGGGAACGCCTCCCTACCTGGTGAAGTTCGACGACGGCCAGACGCGGCTCATCTACCCCGGACCCGACGCAGTGATCCAGCCTCCAGCGTCGGCCCGGGAGTAACAGCGGTTCGGGCGGGGACAAGGTCGTTCATCCGGGCCGGGTGGTGGTGACCTGGTTGGTGGCGGCGGCCGAGCGGACGTAGACGGGCTGGCCGACGGGTTCTTCGGCCGCGGTGAGCAGGTCCAGGAGGTCCGGGTCGTCGCCTTTGGCGACGAAGCGTTCCCCGCCGCGGGCGAGGCGGCCGACGACGATGCCGGTGCGGGCGCCGTCGCGCGCGTGCTTGACGGTGTACGTCTCGATCGTGGCCGGGCCGTCGGCGTCGCGCGCCTGGACCGCCGCGGGCCAGGCGTCGACCTCGGCCTGCAGGTCCCGGCTGCGGTCGGGAGTCCAGGCGGCCGGGACGGTGGAGTACACGCCGGCCGAGTACTTGCTCATGATGCCGCCGTTGGCGCCGACCAGCCCGAAGCTGCCCGGCGCGCGCCTGGCCCGCTGGACGGTCTCGGCGATGGCGTGCATGGAGTAGTTGTTGCCTGCGCCGCCGAAGAACGGCAGGCCGCCAGTGAGGGTGAGCCCGCGCGGGTCTTCGGGATCGAGGCCGAGCCCGTCACAGATGTTGAACACCGGCGCGGGGAAGCAGCTGTACAGGTCGAGGGTGGCCAGGTCGGCCGCGCCGATGCCCGCGACGTCGAGGGCGTGCCTGACGGCCGTCACCGAGGCCGGGCCGGCCGACATGTCGGCGCGGTCCATCAGGTTTTTCTCCCGCAGGTCGGCGTGGCCGTGCAGGAACACCCAGCGGTCCGGGGCGATGCCGAGGCGGCGCGCCGTGGCCGCCGGCATCAGCAGCACCGCGGCGCCCTGGTTGACCTTCTCCCGCGCCACGATGTAGCGGGTATACGGGTCGGCGATGGGCCGGTTGGCCTCCGTCGGCGTGACCAGTTCGGCCGCGGTGCGCTCGACCGGCGCCGAGGCGTGCGGGTTGGCCGCGGCGACCCGGGTGAACGGCGCGAACAGCGCGGCCGCGTACTCCCGGCGGGTCTGCCCGAGGCGAGCCCGCCGGGCGTTGTCGATCAGCGCGTACTGGCTGGGCGCGCCGGTCAGCCCGTGCGCCGCCTGGTGCCGGGAGATCATGCCGTCCAGCCCGTAGCCGCGGTCCTCCAGGCTGCCCTCGGCGTGCTCGGTGAAGTCCGGCCTGGCCTCCGCCCGGGCGAAGTGCTCGATGGTGGAGATGGCCTCCGACCCGAAGATCAGGGTCGCCTCGCTGCCGCCCGCGGCGATCGCCGCGGCGAACTCGTTGACCAGGTGCTGGGGGGCCTGGCCGCCGCTGACCTCGAGGACCGCGCGGGCGGGGCGGGCGCCGACGCGGCCGGCTACGGACCGGGGATAGTTATCCGAACGGCCCAGCAGTGCCTGCGCACGCGGATGGGAATTCTCGAACTGGCGGATGCCCGCCACCGTGTCGATGGCCGCCGCGACGGCGGCCGGGTCGGCCCCGGTGTCGGCCAGGGCCTCGCGGGCCGCGTCGGCGGCCAGGTCGACGGGCGAGCGCATCCGGTAGCCGGGGGCGCCGAGGCGCTCGGACGCCTGCCCGACCCCGGCGATGACGGGCGTACGGGGGTCGAGGGCCGACTGGCGCATGACGTCAATATGGCGCATGGCACGGGGCCCGGTCCAAATGATCCTGGGCGGGTCGGGACGCGTGTCCCGTGACACCGGGACCAAAAGGCTCCATCGTAGGTATGTGGATCTGGGCCTGCAGGAGCGTCCGGTCGCCGCGACGCCGGCCCGGCGGCTGACGTATGCCGGCCTGGCCTGGGCGGCTGCCGCGGTGACGACGGTCCTGGGGCTCTTCGCGGCGGTCCTGGCCATCCTCGCCCGCGACGTGTCCCTGCTCCTGCTGCCGGGACCGCTCTTGTACGCGTGGTTCGGGTGCGTGCTCCTGGCCCGGCGGCCCGGCCACCCGATGGGCCCGCTGCTCTGCCTGATCGGGCTGGCTGACGTGATCGCCGTGCTGCCGTACGCGTACGTGCGGTACACGTTCCACTCCCCCGGGTCGCTGCCGTTCTCGACCGCGATGCTGTGGCTCAACACCTGGGCGTACGCGCCCGCGACCATCCTGGGCGGCCCCGTCCTGCTGATGTTCTTCCCCGAGGGCAGGCTGCTGTCGGGGCGGTTCCGGCCCGGGCTGTGGGCGGCGCTGGCGTTCATCCCGCTGTCCGTGGGCGGCTACGCCTTCGACCCGCAGGACCTGGGCTCCCTATACCGCCACATGCACAACCCGTACACCATCCCCCGGCTGGCAGGGTTGTTCGACGCGTGCCGGGGCCTGTCCATCCTGTGCGGGCTGGTCGCGGGCGCCGCGGCGGCGGCCAGCGTGGCGCTGCGCTGGCACCGGGCCGACCGGGTCGGGCGGCAGCAGCTCAAGTGGCTCCTGGCCGCGCTGCCGGCGGCCATCGCGTCGCTGATCGCGACCCTGGTCGCCTCGGGCCCGGTGAGCCTGGGCCTCGGCGCAATCGCCGGCATCGTGATGCCGATCGCCATCGGGATCGCGGTCCTGCGGTACCGGCTGTACGAGGTCGACATCCTGCTGAACCGGGCGGTGCTGTACGGCTCGCTGACCGCCGGGGTGGCCGGGGTCTACCTGGCCGTGGTCGTGGTGGCTCACTACCTGTTCCGCGTGCAGGGCCGCAGCCTGCCCACGCAGATCATCGCCACCGTGCTGGCCGCCTCCGCGCTGTGGCCGCTACACGACCGGGTGCAGCGCCGGGTGGACCGGCTGTTCTACGGCGACCGGGGCGTGCCCTACGAGGCGCTGGCCCGGCTGGGCCGCCGCGTCGAGGAAGCCGCCGACACGGAAACGGCGCTGAACTCCGTGGTCAAGACCATCGCGGACAGCCTGCGGCTGCCGTACGCCGCCCTCGAGCTGCGGCTCGGCGACGGGTGGAGCCCGGCGGCCACCCACGGCGAGGCCCCGAAACAGCTGGTCGCGTTCCCGCTGACCTTCGGCCGGGAGACCGTCGGGCGGCTGCTGGTGGGCATGCGGTCGCGCGGTGAGCAGCTCGGGCCCGACGACGAGCGACTGCTGGCCGACCTGGCCCGGCAGGCGGGCCCGGCCGCGCACGCGGTCGCGCTGCGCCGGGCGCTCGACGCGTCCCGGGTGGGCCTGGTCACCGCGCGGGAAGAAGAGCGGCGCCGGCTGCGCCGCGACCTGCACGACGGGCTGGGCCCGACCCTGGCCGGCCTGACCCTGGGCCTGGACACGGCCAGGTCGCGGTCGGCGGGGCAGCCCGAACTCCACGACCTGCTGGGCAGGCTCAAGGCGGAGACGCAGCGGGCGGTGACCGACGTCCGGCGCATCGTCTATGGGCTGCGGCCGCCCACCCTCGATGAGTTCGGCCTGGTGGGATCGCTGCGCGAGGAGGTAGGGCGGCTGCAGTACGAGGCGCCCGAGCTCGCGGTTACCCTGGACGCCCCGGCCGACGGCCTGGGCGACCTGCCCGCGGCGGTCGAGGTGGCCTGCTACCGGATCGTGACCGAGGCGCTGACCAACGTCACGAGACACGCGCACGCCACCCGGTGCTCGGTGCGGCTGCGCCTCGACCACGACCTGGACGTGGAGATCTGCGACGACGGCGTAGGCTTGCCCGAAGGCTGGCGGGCCGGCGTCGGTATCGCGTCCATGCGCGAGCGCGTCACCGAACTCGGCGGAGAACTGGCGATCGAGCCCAGCCTTCCGCACGGAACCAGGATCAACGCCCGCCTGCCCGCCCGGGAGCCATGATGACCGAACCCATCCGGGTCCTGATCGCCGACGACCATCCGCTGTTCCGCGACGGCCTGACGGCGCTGCTGACCGACGCACCCGACACCGAACTGGCCGGCGCCGCCGCCAGCGGCACCGAGGCGGTCGAGCTGGCCAGGGAAACCCAGCCCGACGTGGTCATCATGGACCTGCACATGCCCGGGCTCAACGGGATCGAGGCCACCCGCCGCATCGTGGCCGACAGCCCGCACATCACGGTGCTGGTGCTGACCATGTTCGACGACGACGACTCGATCTTCTCCGCGCTGCGGGCCGGCGCCCGCGGCTACCTGCTCAAGGGCGCCGACCAGGAGCAGATCCGGGCCGCCGTCCAGGCCGCCGCCAGCGGCGAGATCATCTTCGGTACGCACCTGGCCGCCCGCATGCTCACCTACTTCACCACCGCCCCCTCCGCGCCGCAGCCGGTGTTCCCGCAGCTGACCGACCGGGAGCGCGAGGTGCTCGACCTGGTCGCGCAGGGGCGGGCCAACACGGCGATCGCGGCCAAGCTCGGGCTGAGCCAGAAGACGGTGCGCAATCACGTGTCGAACATCCTGACCAAGCTGCAGGTGGCCGACCGCGCCCAGGCCATCGTCCAGGCACGGGATGCCGGCCTGGGACACCAGTCCCGGGTCTGAGGGACATTCGGGCCCGGAGCGCCTTTCTCCGGGCGATTATTTCCCGGCTGATTCGTGACGGGTACCTCATGACGGCGGGACGCCCGCTCGCCGAAGCTGTCGTCACTGGCTCGGCACATATGAGGAGAACCAGATGACGACCGCTGAGGCAACCTGCGTCCTGGAAGAGTCCGACACCGATGCTGATTTCCTGGTCAGTGACCTGGTCGCCCGCGCGAGAGGCGGCGACCGGCAGGCGTGGGATGCACTCGTGGAGCGGTACGCCCCGCTCATCTGGTCGATCTGCCGCCGGCACCGGCTCGGCCGCGCCGACGCCGACGACGTGGCGCAGAGCGTGTGGATGCGCCTGGTGGACCAGCTGAACCGGGTCCGCGATCCCGCCGCGCTGCCCGGCTGGCTGGCCACGACGACCCGGCGGGAATGCGTCCGGGTGCTGCGCATGGCCCACGGCCCCCGCACCACGATGTTCGCGCTCGACGTCGAGAGCCTCCCCGACGAGCGGCTGGGCATCGCCGAGCAGGACCTGCTCGCCGCCGAGCGCCAGGCCGCCCTGCGCGAGGCGTTCGGCCAGCTGCCGCCGAACGGCCAGCAGCTGATCGCCATGCTCATCGCCGACCCGCCCCTGCCCTACGCCGACATCAGCGCCAAGCTCGGCATCCCGGTCGGCAGCATCGGCCCGAACCGCAGCCGCTACCTGGACAAGATGCGCCGCCACCCGGCCATCGCCGCGCTCATGACCGCGTAGGAGTGCCTTGCCGGGGTTCCGGCGAGGGCGGCCCGGAGGATCGCAGGCCGTTACCTTCGGCTGGCTGATGCCCCTGTGCACGCTGGTGCCCGTGCGTGTGCTGTTGCGCGCCGCACGCCTGGGGCGAGCAACAGCAGCACTACCGGTGACACAGCCGCCTGGCTTGATGCTCGCGGGCGGCGTCACGAGAACCAGGAGTCGGACTTCAGTCACGCCAGCACCGCTGGCATCGCAGCCCATCCGCTCTGGGCCCGCCAGAACGCCATGAAACTGCACTTCGATGTCGTCCTGACGTACTGGAAGACCAGTTTCATACCGTACTGGCACGACTGCGCGAAGCGATCCGGCTCAGCCACAAAGCGTCGCGCGGCTTCCTCGAAGTGGAACATGGGCGCGCCGTAGGTGGAACGCGTCCGCGGCCGCATGGCCAACAAGGCGAACACGGCCGCCACGGCCAGGGCGGTCAAGGAACCCGCCTCCAGTAGCGTCCGGCCAATCTCATCCTTAAGCAGATGACGTGGGGGGAATGTCGTCAGAACCCAGCCGCCGAGTACGCCGCTGACCGTCAGGGCAGCCACGGCCTTGGCGTCAGCGAACCTGATCAGCGCGCTCACCTGGTCCAGCGCCCGCCAGGCGTTCTCGATGCTCACCCGGGTCCCGAGCCGTTGGCTGCACCAGGCTGGCCTGCATCGAACGTCGCCGATGGCGGATCCGAAGGATCTGGGATCTTCAGGAGCGCCATCAACCGCCGCAGGACCGTCTCGTTCTGCGTCATCAACTCGAACGTGTCGCGTTTCCCGTACTCCTCAACCTGCGAGATGAGCTCCCGCGTCATCTCCTTCACCTGTTCGAGCCGGTCGTCGAACATCTTCTGGACGATGTCCCCGGCCGCTCCGGGATCCTGGGAGAGCGCCACCGCGTAGGGAGAGTGCCATTCGCTTTCCGCTGTCTTCAGGAAGGCATGCCAGGTCTCCCGGCGCTCGGACAACTGGCCGGCCAGCAGTGACGCCAGTTCGTGTTCGTTGACCGCCGCCTGGCGCTTGGTCCAGGCCTCCTGCTGGCTGCTGAGCACCGGTTTGTCCAGGCGAACCGACGTCCAGGGCTCGATGGCTCTGAGCAGAGCCTCGCGGCCGTCGTCGAGCCGACCCGTGATCTTGACGCACCCACCCGTGATCAAGACCACAAAGGTGGAGTCATCGTCTTCCGCGATGATGCGACGTCCCGCCTTGTATACAGTGGCGGCTCCTAGCCTGAGCAGGGCTTCACGGCTCAGCGCGGGAAGCGTCCCTAACAGGCTTCCGCCAGGCCATCTGTCCATGACTCTAGTCATGCACAGCTCGGTTGGATGTCAAGCCGGCTCAGGCGTCGTGGAAGACGAGGCCGAGGGCGTGCCGGTGCCCTGAGCGCACGGTGCTGACGCCGTGCCGGACCGGGGCGGCGGACCAGCCGCGCGCGCCGCGCACCGGGCGGTCCCTGGTGGTGAAGATCAGGCCGTGGCCCTGCTCCAGGGCGACGCAGGTGCCCCGCGACTGCGCCCGCGGGCGCTGCTCGACCAGGAGGAACTCCCCGCCGGCGTAGTCGGTCCCGTACTCGTCGAGCCCGATCACGACCTGCAGCGGGAAGATGAGGTCGCCGAAGAGGTCGCGGTGCAAGGCGTTCCAGTCCCCGGCCTGGTAGCGCAGCAGGATC
>Ga0318524_10000277_pt1 | contig 16856 bp, 13 predicted proteins | sample GRESIP052b4f22_FD_203685 | JGI IMG/M metagenome (GOLD analysis project Ga0318524, IMG submission 203685) | Tropical soil microbial communities from Luquillo Experimental Forest, Puerto Rico - GRE.SIPMG.052b4f22 | ecosystem: Environmental > Terrestrial > Soil > Tropical forest > Bulk soil... | reverse complement strand
AGAGCAGCGGCAGGGCCCCGACCAGCGCGGTGACCGGGTGGCGGCGGAACAGCGTGGCGCCGGGCGCGGCGAGCCCCGGGGCCACGGGCAGGAAGCGGGCGAGGATCGAGGCGCCGGTGTAGGCCAGCGCCAAGTGGGTGGCCCAGGGGCCCATCATCGCGCGGCTCGCGTCGACGAAGTCCTCGCGGCCGTGCGCAGCCGCCAGGGCGGCGAGCATCAGGCCGCCGTGGAGGCTCGCCAGGGTTCCCACCCGGCGCTCGGGCCGGCGCTGGCCGAGCAGGGTGGCGGCACCGGCAATGAAGGCCACCGCCGAGGCGATCGCCAGCATCGGCCCGGTGATCTCGGCGCCGGCCGGGAACGCCTCGATGCCGGTGAGGCGGCGCGCCAGCCACATCGCCCCCATGACCTGGAACGCGGCGGCGGTGAGCGGCGCGAGCCAGGCCCGGGCGCCGTGGAACAGATCGGCCATCCAGAAGTGGAACGGCGCCGCGCCCAGTAGCACCACCCCGGTCAGCAACGAGAGCGGCAGCGCGGTGCTCCACAGGAAGCGGGGCTCGAGGCCGAGCTGAAGCACCGCCCACTGTTCGGCGAACACCGAGGTCCCGGTCGAGAGCGTCAGCAGCTCCATGCCCGCCCACGACAGCGCCAGTGCGGGGCCCAGCACCCACAGCAGCTTGAGGCCGCACTCACTGTGGAGCAGGTCGCGGCGGTTGCGCGCCATCATCGCCACCGCGAGACCGACCACCAGCGGCACCAGCACGAAGGTGGCGCGCGCCGGGGCGACCACCACGCCGGCCAGCGGCGGCAGGGCGGCGAACGGCGCCACCGTGGCGGCCTGCGGATCCTGGCGGCGCTCGAGCAGGAACAGCAGCAGCGCCACGGCGAGCGCGACCGCGGTCGGCACCAGCGCGGTGCCGAAGCTCCCGACCACGGGTGTGACGATCGCCGAGAGGCTCATCGCAGCAGCGGCAACACCAGGACGAGGACGCTCAGGCCCACCAGGAACAGCAGGTAGTCCTGGGCATCGCCGCTGTTCAGGTCGCGCAGCGGCGAGGTCACGGCATTCGCGAACCGGGCGATCAGCGACACCACCGTGCGCTCGAGCGTCACCACCACGTTGAAGGTGACGCGCGCGAACTGCCGCAGCGCGAGGCCGGCGTGGGTGGGCTGGGCGCTGCCCTCGTCCCGCACCGGGGGCTCGGCGCGGTGGCCGCCGCGCCCGTACGCCGCGGCCGGGTGCGTACCGTGGCCGTCGTGGGCGGCCTCGAGCGCCGCTTGCACCCGGGCGCGCGCCTCGGCCCGCGCGCGCCCCCGGCTCCACAGCGCCAGGCCGCCCCCGGCCAGCGCGGGCAGGATCGAGGCCAGGCCCGCGAGCGGCGAGGGGTGGAAGCCGGTGACCAGCGCCCCGAGCAGCGCGACCGGCGCGATCACCAGCCCGAGCAGCGCGCCGAGGTGGCTGAAGGTGACCGCCGGATCGGCGCGCATCAGGGTGCGGCGCTCCGGGGCCTCGACGATCCGCCCCACGTTGATCCAGGCGGTCAGCATGGTGGCAATTCCCACCGCCGGGAAGCCGAGCGCGCTCAGCCGTTCGGTCGAGGCCGGGAACATGCTCACCAGGGCCGGCCAGGTGAGCGCCGCCGACGTGACGAAGGTCGACATCCGCCACAGCAGGCTCAGCACCACGCCGCGCCGCGGCGCCGCGCCGCGCAGCTCGCCGGCGAGCAGGAACGAATGACCGCCGAAGGCAGCGAGCCAGAGCATCAGCACCACCCCCGGCAGCACCTTGGCGAGGTCGACGAGCAGCACCGCCATCGCGCAATCCGAGACCACGAGCCAGCGCAGGCTCGCGGTCCAACGACGCCGCCCGAAGGCGCGCAGCGCCGCCAGCACCGCGGTGAGCACCAGCAGCACCTCCGCGATGTTGCGCACCACGGCGACCTGGGTCCAATGCGGCGACTGGCGCCACAGCACCGCGAAGCCCGCGGCCGGCAGCAGCGCCGGGAGCCAAGGACGGATGCCGAGCAGCGGCCCGGGCAGATCGGAGTAGGGGCGGGCGAGCGGCAGCGCGGCGAGCAGCTCGAGCCCCGCCCACATCACCGCGATCGCGTCCACGTGACGCCACAGCTCGAGGGACTGCCGGAACATGGCCAGCTGATGCGACAGCCCGGGCACCACGGTATGGAGCGCCGCGGCCAGCCACAGCGCCCCGGCCGGGCGCCGCAGCCACGCCCAGCGCGGGATCTCGCGCCCCGGGTCGGGCGCCGCGCGCGCCCACCACCAGAACGCGGTGCCGATCAGCTCGATGCCGAGTGCGGCGGCCCACAGCGACGGCAACCACAGCAGCATCATGCCGGGGATGCACAACAGCATGCCGGTGATCTGGGCGCCGGGCCGCGGCGGCGTGGTGAGCAGTCGCACGCCCCGCTTTACCCTTCCGCCGACCGTATCGAGCACGACCATCTCAGTCCCTGAGGTCGTGGGCGTCCGACACCCACGCCGTGCCGGCGGCGCGCTCTCGGCTCCCGGCGAGCCGCACCGTCATCGCCACCGCGATCGCGGTCGCCAGCACCACCCCCGCCGAGGGCGGCGCCGCCGCGACCTCGGCGTGGCGCGCCATGCCGTCCAGAACCTGGACCCCGAGCCCCAGCGATCCGTACGCCACGGCGGCGCGCAGGGCGTGGCGCCGCAGCATGAGATGGAGCAGGCCGAGGTCGATGAGCAGCATCGCGTAGGCCACGCGCCGCGACTCCTCGGGCGCCAGGTCCTGGCGCGCCACCGCCGCCAGCAGCAGCACCAGCAGCGCGGCGCCGATCAGGAGCCCGACGGTGCCCGGCTCCATGCCGGCGAGCCGCGTGGTCAGCGAGCGGCGCGCCCCGGCGGTGACCCGGCCGGCCTGCCAGGCGATCAAGACCCACAGCGCCACCCAGACGACCAGCAGGCTGCGTGGCACCTCGAGCTCGCGCACCAGCGGCAGGCACAGGGCCACCCCCAGCGCGGCGAGCCGCGCCGTGCCGCGCCCGGGTACGAACACCGCCAGCACCAGGAAGGCGGCCGGCAGCAGCAGCCGGATCAGGCCGAGCGGCGGCAGCGAGGTCCAGGCGTCGATGAAGTGCATGCGCGGCTCCCGGGTTCGAGGTGGACGCGGCCCCGTCGACGCCTGCGACCGACGCAGGTCGCGTGAATGTAAGTCGGGCCGGGCGGAACGGCTAGCGGGTCGGAGGTCGCCTCACGCGGAGGCGACGTGAACGCTCTCGGCGGCGCGCAGCGCCGCGAGAAACGCCTCGGGGTTTTCGGCCGCGATGAGGCTCCGACGCACCGCTTCCTCCTTGAGCAGGCGCGAGATGTTGGCGAGCAGCTTGACGTGCTGGGTGGTGGCGCTCTCGGGCGACACCAGCAGGACGAACAGATACGTGGGCTTGCCGTCCTCGGACTCGAACGCCACGCCCTCGGGCGACACGCCGCACGCGGCGGCAATGCGATCGACCGAGCGCGCCTTGCCGTGGGGGATCGCGGCCCCCGGGAACAGCCCGGTCGACATCATGGCCTCCCGGCGCATGACCCGGTCGAGGATCTCCCCGTGGCTGCTGTCGAACCCGTGCCCCTTCTCGAGCAGGTCGACCAGCTCGACCAGCACCTCCCGCTTGTTCTGGGCCTTGAGCCGGAGCGAGATGGCGTCGGGATTGAGCAGCTCGGACAACCGCATGGCGGGCGCACTCCGCGGCAGCAATGTGAAATGGCGCAAGGAGTTTGAACCCTAATGAGCCGGGGAACGGAGTGTCAAGGCATTTCACCCCGGCGCGGGCTCGGGACCGGGCGTCCGCCGCGGCCGCCGCGAGGCGGTCACATTCGACTGGCCGGTCGCGCGTGGAAGGCGGAGAATCGCGTCATGAGACGCGTTCTCCGAATTGCGGCCGCGAGCCTCGCGGTGCTCGCCCTGAGCGCGGTGCTCGCGCTCGCCGATCCCGAGCTGCGGGTGAGCTATGTCGACGGGGTCCCGCGCATCGAGATCGCGGGCAGCTACCCGCAGGCCCGCTACACGGTGTGGCGCCGGCCATCGATCGATGCTCACGCCGTGCCGATCGGGAGCGAGAACGTGCTGTGCCTGGGATCGTGCTTTGTAGACGATCCGACCGCGGAGCCGGGCCACGGCTATTTCTACGACTTCGATCTCGAGCTCGCCGACGGCTCCCTGGTGAGCTTCGGGCCCTACGCGGTGACGATCTCGCCCGCCCTGGCGGCGCGCATTCGCGCCCGCGTCGTGCCCAACCCGGGCCGCGGCCGGGCGGCGGTCGAGCTGTATGCGGGCGGCGCCGGGGAGCCGATCGAGGTCGACGCCCGCCTCTTCGACCTCCAGGGCCGCGTGGTGGCCACGTTCCATCGCGGGCCGCTCGCGCGCGGCCTGACGAGCATCGGCTGGAACGGCCGCGGCGACGACGGGCGTGCGCTCCCGAGCGGAATCTACCTGCTGCGCCTCGAGTCGCCGCTCGGGACCGCCGTCACCCGGATCCAGCGCCTGCACTGAGCGCCGCGATCCGCGGCGCCGCGCGCCCTCCGCGCACTTGAACCGCGCTGGGCGGCGGCCGCCTGTGGTACGATTGTGGTGGGTCGAACCCTTCGATGCTCTCGCGCCACCAACTCGGCCATCCCCACCCGATGCTTTCGGACGTAATTCTGGGCCCCCGGCACGGAGGCAGGGACGCCCGATGAAGCAGAAGACCATCGATTTCCGGGAGCTGCTCGAGCGCCTCCTGCCGCTCGACGAGCTGCCGGCCGCCAGCCGCCTCGAGGTGCGCCGGGCGCTCCAGACCGGGGTCGTGGTCCAGCTCGAGCGCGCCGCCCTCACCGCCCTCGGCGAGCTCGAGGAGCGCGGGGCGGTGCGGCGACTGCCCGCGAGCCCCAACGGCCCCGGACCGGTGCTGCGCTACCAGACGCGCGGCGCCTTCGACGTCATCTCCATCCACCTCCCGCCCGTCACCACGCGCGACGGCATCCACGAGCTGCCGCGCGCCGGTCTGCCGTCGCGGGCGCGCGCCGATCTCGGCCCGCTGCGCCGTCTGATCGCGCTCGACGACAATCTGGTCAGCGACCCGTGGCAGGCCGGCCCGGCGTTGCTCGAGCAGCTCGCGCAGGTGGGCGCCGAGCTTCTGGACGGCAGCGAGGTGCTGTTCATCGCGCTCGACGCCGAGCCGGATGCGGGGCCGCAGCCGCTCGATCCATCGCTGGCGGAGGAGGCGGTCGCCTCGCCCAACGCGGTGCTCTACTGCCCCGACCTGGCGCGCGCGCCGCGCCTCGAGGCCGAAGGGCGCCGGCGCGGCGTGCGCGCCCTGGCGCTGACCGCGGTCGTGGGCGCCGAAGGGCGCCCGCTCGGTCATCTCGAGGTGCTGAGCAGGAATCCGGAGCCGTTCCGTCCCGACGAGCTCGCGGTCATCACGCTGCTGGCCGACGCGGTGGCCGGGCTGGTCGAGCGCGTCGCGCGCATCGAGCGGCTGGTGTTCGTGGACGCGCTGACCGGGGTCTACAACCGCGCCTACTTCGACCAGCAGGTCCAGGTCGAGATGGCGCGCGCCCAGCGCGAGCACTCCTCGATGGCGCTGTGCATCGCGGACATCGACGACTTCAAGGCCTTCAACACCCGCCTGGGCTACGAGGCCGGCAACCACGTGCTGGTCCAGGTGGCGCAGGCGCTCAAGCACGCGGTGCGGCCGTTCGACGTGGTGGCGCGCTGGGGCGGCGAGGAGTTCGTGGTGCTGCTGACCGCGCCGATGACCCCGAACGACGCCGAAGCGATTTCGGAGCGGCTGCGCGCCGCGGTCGAGCGCCAGGCCGCGAGCCTCGAGGGCCTCGACCTGCGCCGCCACCGCGTCGGCGTGACGGTGAGTGTGGGCGTGGCGCTGTTCCCCGACCACTCGGGCGGCGCGCAGGAGCTGTGGCGCGCCGCCAACCAGGCGCTGCTCGAGGCCAAGCACCCGCCCAAGAACCGCGTGGTGTTCTTCGGCGCCGGGGATTAGGGCGCGGCCTAGCAGCGGAACCTGCCCCGGGGCAAGCCGAACCGAGGTGACCCAACTGGTTCCGGAACCAGTTGGGCGGGCGCCCTGATGCCCCGCCGGCGAGGGCCTGCCCCCGATTCCGTCCCTCACGTGCGCGTGCGGCAGCTGGCTTGATGGTCGACCGATCTCGGGTCGACTATCACGGCGAGGCAACGTATGAAGAGACTGATCCTCGTCGGGCTGGCCGCCATGAGCGTCACCGTTCCGGCCACCGGCCGGTGCCAGCCGCCGGTTCTTCTCCAGACGCTGGACCACTACGGTCCCCACGGCTTCGCGCGCCCCTGGGGCATTTCCCACGACGCGGCAGGGAACTTCTACGTCCTTGATTACGTCTGGCTGCGGGTGTTCGCGTTCACGAGCAGCGGCGACACGCTGCGGTCGTGGCCAGTACCTTTTCGGTCGATGTACATGGCGGTCGGTGGCGACGGCCTCGCCTACCTCACCGCGCCGTACCCCGATGGCACCTGCCTGACGCCGGTCCTGGTCTACACGCTCGATGGAGCGCTGGTCTCGATCTGGGACGGCTCCGGCTCCGGCCCTGGTCAGTTCATCCATCCCGAGGGAGTGGCCGTCGATGAGGCCGGGCGCGTCTACGTTTCCGAGCAGGGAAATGCCCGTGTCCAGGTCCTGACGGCGGACGGTCAGCCGGTGACGCAGTGGGGCAGCCGGGGAACGGCCCCGGGTCAGTTCAGTGATCCGGAAGGACTCGCGCTGGGCCGTGACGGTCTCGTCTACGTGACGGATGCCGACAATGAGACTGTCCAGGTCTTCACCCGGAGGGGCGACCTGGTGCGGTGGTGGGGTGGCGAGTTCGGCGGCGATCCGGGGCAGTTCTGGGGGCTCCGCGGCATCACTCTGGATGCCTCGGGCAACGTCTACATCGCCGACACCGGGAACGACCGCATCCAGGTCTTCACCGCCACGGGCGCCTACCTCACCGAATGGGGCACACGCGGCTTCGGTCCCGGGCAGTTCGACCACCCCATGTCGGTCGCGATCCGCTCGGATGGCCGCATCTTCGTCGCGGACACATGGAATGGCCGCGTCCAGGTGTTCGGGCCCGTGCCCACCGCGGCGGCAACCACCTCCTGGGGGCACGTGAAGACTCTGTACCGGAGGTGAGGCGGGCCGGCGGCGCCACGGCGCAGGCACGCGGCCACCGTTCCGCCGCGGGGGCGAGGCGGCGGCGGCGGCGGGTGCCGCCCGCTAGTCTCCGCGCCGGCGCCAGCTCGGCTTTCGCCTTCGCTCTCGGCGTCGCGGCCTCGAAGCGGAACTCGCCCTTCTCGAACTCGACCCGCACCGTCGACGTGTTCGGCCGAGAAGTGATGGAATGGCGCTGGAGTTCGTTGTCACCGGGCAGCCACCAGGTCAGTTGGGCGGTCGTGGCGAGTCTCCGCCGCTGAGGCGGACTTCGCTAGAGGGAGGGGATTGCCGTGGGACCAGTCCTGTCACGGACCTGGCTGACAACTGTCCTTATTGTAGCTGCCGCGGGCCTGCTGGTCGCGAGGTCGCACGACACCATCTGGATCGCAACCGTGCTGGGGTCGGGACTCGTAATTGTGCCCTCGTTGTGGTGGTGGCTCATTGGGCAGCGCCCCGCCCCGGGGGTCAGGCGCGGCGTCCTCGCCGGAGCGCTCGGTGGCGGCTGTACATTCGTCGTAGCCATGATGGTGATGACGGCGTGGGTCAAACTTCAGGGCGGATCTGATCCCGGCCTGGGCGCCATCGGCAACGCCCTGTTCGTCGTCACGGCGCTGGGCAACGCGGTGATCGCAGCAATGGTTGGCGCGGTCCTCGGAGCGACAGTCGTCGAGGTGGGCCGACGGCGGATGTCAGGCCGTGAGGCGCGGGGGCCCGGACCCGGTCCCAATCGTTGAATTGCACCCCCGCAACCCTGGGGCCCCTCCGACGCTGTACCGTTGGAGATGGAGCTTCGCGACCGGGCGGACGCGCGGGTCCGGTCCGGGGCAGTTCGACCAGCCCATGTCGGCCGCGATCACGCCGAGACGCCGAGCAGCCCCCGGCCGCTACCCCCGCGCCCCCGCGGTCTCCGCTTTCGCCTTCGGCTTCGCTGTCGCGGCCTCGAAGCGGAACTCGCCCTTCTCGAAATCGACCCGCACCGTCTGCCCGGGCTTGAACTCGCCCTGGAGCAGCTTCATCGCCAGCGGGTTCTGGATGCGGCGCTGCAGCGTGCGCTTGAGCGGGCGCGCGCCGTAGTGCGGGTCGTAGCCCTCCTCGACCAGCGCGTCGAGCGCGCGCTCCGAGATCTCGAGACCCAGCTCGCGCTCCGCGAGCATCGAGCGCAACGCCTGGGCCTGGAGCAGCACCACGCGCTTGAGATCGTCCCTGGTGAGGCCGTGGAAGATGACGATCTCGTCGATGCGGTTGAGCAGCTCGGGGCGGAAATGCTCGCGCACCGCCTGCATGACGCGGCGCTCCATCTCCTCGCGCTCGTCGGCCCCCAGCTCGAGGATCCACTGCGAGCCGAGGTTCGAGGTCATGATGATGATGGTGTTGCGGAAGTCGACCGTGCGTCCCTGGCCGTCGGTGAGCCGGCCGTCGTCGAGCAGCTGGAGCAGCACGTTGAGCACTTCGGCGTGCGCCTTCTCGATCTCGTCGAGCAGGATGACCGCGAACGGGCGCCGCCGCACCGCCTCGGTCAGTGCGCCGCCCTCCTCGTAACCGACGTAGCCGGGCGGGGCGCCGATCAGGCGCGCCACCGTGTGCTTCTCCTGGTACTCGCTCATGTCGATGCGCACCATGGCGTGCTCGTCGTCGAACAGGAACCCGGCCAGCGCGCGGGCCAGCTCGGTCTTGCCCACCCCGGTGGGGCCGAGGAACAGGAACGAGCCGGTGGGGCGGCGCGGGTCCTGGAGTCCGGCGCGGGCGCGGCGCACCGCCTCGCTCACCAGCCGCACCGCCTCGTCCTGGCCGACCACGCGCTGGTGGAGGCGGTCCTCCATGCTGACCAGCTTCTGGATCTCGGACTCCATCAGGCGCGCCACCGGGATGCCGGTCCACTTCGCCACCACCTCGGCGATGTCCTCCTCGTCGACCTCGTCCTTGAGCATGCGGCCCTGCTGCTGGACCACTGCCAGCCGCGCGGTCTCCTGGTCGAGCTGGCGCTGGACCAGGATCAGGTCGTTGTTACGGATCCGCGCCACGCGCTCGAGGTCGCCGGCGCGCTCGGCCTTCTGGTCTTCGATCTTCAGCCGCTCACGCTCCGCCTTGAGCTTGCTGATCTTGTCGACCGCCTCCTTCTCCTTCTTCCAGTGCTCCTCGAGCCGGCCCTGCTCCTTCCTCAGCCCGGCCAGCTCGTCGTCGAGGCGCTTCAAGCGCTCGCGCGAGCCGCTGTCGGTCTCCTTGGCGAGCCCGATGCGCTCGATCTCGAGCTGGCGCACGCGCCGTGTCAGCTCATCGAGCTCGGTCGGCATCGAGTCGATCTCCATGCGCAGCCGTGACGCCGCCTCGTCGACGAGGTCGATCGCCTTGTCGGGCAGCTTGCGGTCGCTGATGTAGCGGCTCGACAGCATCGCCGCCGCCACCAGCGCCGCGTCCTTGATGCGGATGTGGTGGTGGTTCTCGTAGCGCTCCCTGAGTCCGCGCAGGATCGCGATGGTGTCCTCGACCGAGGGCTCGCCGACGTAGACCGGCTGGAAGCGCCGCTCCAGCGCGGCGTCCTTCTCGATGTGCTTGCGGTACTCGTCGAGCGTGGTGGCGCCCACGCAGTGGAGTTCGCCGCGCGCCAGCGCCGGCTTGAGCAGGTTCGAGGCGTCGACCGCACCCTCCGCGCCGCCCGCCCCCACCAGGGTGTGGAGCTCGTCGATGAACAGGACGATGCGCCCCTCCTGCTGGCCGATCTCCTTGAGCACGGCCTTGAGCCGGTCCTCGAACTCGCCCCGGAACTTGGTGCCGGCGATCAGCGCCCCGAGATCGAGCGCGACCACGCGTTTGTCCTTGAGCCCCTCGGGCACGTCGCCCGAGACGATGCGCTGGGCCAGCCCCTCGACGATCGCGGTCTTGCCGACCCCGGGATCGCCGATCAGCACCGGATTGTTCTTGGTGCGGCGCGCCAGCACCTGGACCACGCGGCGGATCTCGTCGTCGCGGCCGATCACCGGGTCGAGCTTGCCGGAGCGCGCCGCGGCGGTGAGATCACGGCTGAAGCGCGCCAGCGCCTGGTACTTGTCCTCGGGGTTCTCGTCGGTGACGCGCTGGCCGCCGCGCACGTCGGCGAGCGCCTTGTAGAGCGCCTCGGGCGTCACCCCGGCGCGCTGCAGCAGCTGCGGCGCAGCACCCGGCGTCTCGGACGCGGCCAGCGCCATCAGCAGGTGCTCGACGCTCACGAACTCGTCCTTGAGCCGCTGGGCCTCGCCCTCGGCGCGGTCCAGCACGCCGCGCAGGCCCTCGCCGAGGTACATCGAGCCGCCCGAGACCTTGGGCAGCCGCGCCAGCGCCTGCTCGAGCCCCTGGGCGAGCGGCGGGCGCTGCACCCCGAGCTTGCCCAGCACCGCGGCGATCGTGCCCTCGGGCTCGTCGAGCAGGGCGGCGAGCAGGTGCTCGGGAGCCAGCTCCTGGTGGCCGCGCTCGCGCGCCAGCCGCTGCGCGCGCTCCAGTGCTTCGCGTGACTTGATGGTGAGCTGGTCGAGGTTCATGGCGGAGCCCCGGCGACCTCGCCGGACGCCGGGAACGATAGCACAGCGTTGCGATCGCCCGGCGCCGGCCTGAGGCCCGGCGCCGCCTCGACTCGCGGCACAGAGAGGCGCCCCCGGCAGGGGACCCCGCGGGAGCGGGGAGTGACGCCTCCCTACGCCGCGCGATCGAGGAACGGCACGATCATGGGCAACAGGCGCCGCCCGATCGACGGATATTCCATCACCACCTCGACGGTCAGCCGCAGCTGCTGCCAGGTGAGCGTCTTGCTGTCTAGCTTGCGCGCCAGATCGAGCAGCGCCTCGCGCACGCGCGGCCGTTCGCCCGCGGGCACGCCCAGCGACTCGAGCTCGACCGCCATCGCCATGATCGCGAGCGCGCTGGGTGACAGCTCCTGCGGTGCTCCGCCCGCCGGCCCGGCCGTCCTTCCGGCGCCGCCCGGACCGGCCACTGAGAACACCGGCGAGGCGCTCAGGAACTCGTCGGTCACCGAGCGCAGGTCCTCCATGTCGCCGGGCGGCAGCTCCGCCTCGGCAGCCGGAGCCGCGCCGGACTCGAGCCACGAGAGGTTGGGCAGCCCGTCGGAGCCGAGCGGGCTCGCGGGAGCGGTGCCCGACGCGGGGTCGGGCGTCCGCTGGCCGGCCGCGACCTCGCGATCGTATTCGGCCAGCAGACCCTTGAGGTGGGTGACCGCCTCGCCGCACCCGCGATCGTAGACGCGCCGCAACTCCATGCGGTCGGCCTTGGCCGAGGCGGGCAGGAAGGGAATCCGCAGCAGCCGGCTCACCTTGGCGCGGTCTTCCGGCCACAGCGCGCCGATGGCGTTGACCACGGTCTGGCGCCACTTCTTGAACGCGATGGTGGGGCCGGTCTGGTTGCGCAGCCGGCCCAGCTCCGCGAGCGCGGCGGCCAGGACCTCACGCGGCGAGGGCGTATCCGGCTCGCTCATCCGCCCGTCCCGCCGTGATCACCAGTCCGAGAAGCGCTGCTCCTTCCAGGGGTCGGCGTCGTTGTTGTAGCCGTTCTGCTCCCAGAATCCGGGCCGATCCTGCGCCGTGAGCTCGAGGGCGCGGATCCACTTCGCGCTCTTCCAGAAGTAGCGTGAGGGCGCCACCAGACGCAGCGGCCAGCCGTGCTCGGGCGTGAGATCCTCGCCGTCGTGCTTGAGGGCCAGCAACACGTCGTCACGCAGCAGCTCCTGGAGCGGGAGGTTGGCGGTGAACCCCTGCTCGGCATGCGCGATCGCAAACCGGGCCTCGGGGCGCACCCCGGCCTCCCCCAGCACGTGCTTCACCGCCACGCCCTGCCACCGGTTGTCGAACCGGCTCCAGCGCGTGACGCAATGGATATCGGAACCCACCTCGACCCTCGGCAACGACTGGAACTCCTCCCAGGTCCAGCGCTTCTCGCGCTCGACCAGGCCAAAGACCCGAAAGCTCCACGTGCTCAGGTCCGTCTTCGGAACCGAGCCGTAATGGAGCACCGGCCACTTATCGGTGAGCACCTGGCCTGGAGGTAGTCTCTGCCCCTGCCGGGGGACCTGGGAAGTATCGGCAACGGGGCGTGCGGATTTCATGCGGGCTGCGCCTCCTCGTTCAGGCGCAGAATGTTACACGGCTTCGTGGGATTCGCGAAGCGGCGCCGGTCGCACCTCCACCGCCCGCCGCACCCCGGCGATCACCGCCCCCAGCAGGGCGAGGAGCGCGCCCACCCACACCAGATCGACGAACGGCCGGGTGCTGAGCTCGACCACCGCTCCACCCACCGCGGCCCCGGCGCCGTCGAGCACCTCGACCGGCGACAGGTAGAGGTCGGGGCGGCGGCTGATGTAGGGCTTGCGCATCATGCCCTCGCCGCGCGCCATCCGGAACAGCTCGGGATGGACCTCGAGGTCGCGCCCCGGGGTCTCGACCCGCACCCTGAGCTGGTGGCGGCCGCGCGGGTCGACTTGCTCGCCGAGGTAGGTGAGCCGGAAGCCCATCGCCACGCGCGCCTCACCGCGGGGCAGCGGCAGGCGCTCGGTGCGGCCGAGCGAGGCCGAGAGGATCATGCCCAGCACCATCACGGCGATGCCGGCGTGCCCGAGATAGCCGGCGCCGTACCTCAGGCCGCGCCGGAACAGGCGCACCGTCATCGTCGCGTTGATCGCCAGGGCCACGGCCGCGGCGGCGAGCAGCGCGAGGCGGGCGGGATCGCGCACCAGGCCGGTGCCGCTCAGCGCCACCGCCGTCACCAGCCCGGCGATGAGCCCCGGCAGCAGTGCCGCGAGCCAGCTCCATCCCGCCTGCTTCGACCAGCGCAGTGCGGGGGCGATCGCCATCAACAGCACGGTCGCGAGCCCGAGCGGAATGGTGATGCGCTGATAGAAGCCGGCCTCGAGGCTCGCCGGCTTGCCGGCGAGCGAGGTCAGCACCGGCGCCGCGGTGCCGAAGGCGACCAGCAGCGCGAACACCAGCACGGTGACGAGCCCGGCCCACAGGGCCGCCTCGCGCGACAGCGTGCTCCAGCTCGAGTCGCCGGCCGCGATCGAACGGCCGCGCGCCAGCAGCAGCGCGGCGCCGAGCGCCAGGTTCGCGAGCAGCAGGCCGAGCAGCGGCGGCCCGAGCGCCGAGCGCTCGAAGGAGTGGACCGAGAAGTTCTCGAGCGCGCCGCTGCGCGTGAGCCACACGCCGGCGAGCACCGTGATCCAGCCGCCGAGCGCGAGCGCGAGGTTGGTGCGCACCAGCGCCCCGCGGGTGCGCTGGATCAGCAGGCCGTGGAGCAGCGCGACCGCGACCAGCCACGGGACCAGTGAGGCGTTCTCGACCGGGTCCCAGCCCCAGTAGCCGCCCCAGCCCAGCACCTTGTAGGCCCAGATGCCACCGAGCGCGATCCCGGCGCCGAGCAGCGCCACCGACAGCAGCGCCCACGGCCACACCACCCGGTTCCACTCCCGGTGGGCGCCGCGCGCCAGCGAGGCGATCGCGAGCGCGAACGGGGCGAGCAGCGTCGCGTAGCCCGCGAACAGCACCGGCGGGTGGACCACCATCCACGGATCCTGGAGCAACGGGTTCAAGCCCTGGCCGTCGGCGGGCGCCGGCAGCTCGACCCGGAACGGGCTCTTGATCACGAGCAGCGCGGTGAGCGCGAGCTGGGTGAAGCTGACCACCGCCATCGCCGGGCGCGCCAGCGTGCCCGGCTCGCGCCGCAGCGCCACGCCGCACAGCGCCCCCAGCGTCGCCCACAGCAGGATGCTGCCCTCCTGCCCCGCCCAGGACGCCGCGAACGCGAGCGCCGGCGAGAGGGCGCGCGAGCTGAACTGGGCGACGTAGGCGATGGCGAAGCGGTGGGTCACGAAGTCGACCCACAGCAGCACCAGCGCCGCGAGCAGGGCGAGCGTGTGCACCACGAACAGCGCACCAGCGGCGCGCAGCGCGGGACGCCCGCGCAGGGCCGGCAGGTATCCGAAACCCGCGAGCGCGGCCGAGACCACGGCCAGCGCGATCAGCACGTCGCCGGTATTCATTGTCGGTCGTTTCTCCCGCGGCCGCATGGGTGAGGTCGGGCGTGAAAACGGCAAGAAACATGCCCTGCTCGACCGGTTCGTCCCGCCGCGCGCGCGCGCCGATCCGCTCATTTAGCGCACTTGCCCGGACGCGAACGATTGACTCAGGATAGCTCCGGGAAAACCCATGGAAAGCCCGCCACTTCTGTCAGCCGCTTGTCACAGGTGGCACCCCGTGCGCACGCGTCCACCGTACCCTACCGGTAGGACCCGGCGGTAACCAGTTGCAGCCCAGCAGGGTCGGAGGGCCGCCGCTGGGGCCAAAGGAGACCCGCCAATGGCATGGTGGTTGCGGTCCGTAGTTCCACGGAGGCGCGGCACGCACGGCCCGAAGTTCGGGTCGGCGGCCCGCGACAGAACGATGAGCGAGCACGAGAGCCCGATCACCAACGCCGGTCCGAGCCCCGTCGGAGCGCTGAAGTTCGCGCCCGCGGTCGCGGCGCTCGGCGCCGGGCTGCTGGTCGCCCCGGCGATCGCGCGCGCGGCCGATCTCAGCGTCAAGCCGGTGCTGGTGGTGCGCGAGGCCGAGCCCGGCATTCCGCTCAAGGCGCCGCGCGGCATCGCGATCGATACCCTCCACCACGAAATCGTGGTCTCCAACTCCGACGACCACCGGGTCGAGTTCTACAGTTTCGACGGAGGTCGTCGCGCCCGGTACATCCATCGCGTGCAGGGCCCGGGAGGGGCGTGGGTGGACGGCGTGCCGCAAGCCCTCGTGGTCGATCGCGCCGGGCGTGTCTATGTGAGCGACGTGATGGCCCGCTACGTCGACGTCATCGACTACCGCGGGCGCAGCGTGACGCGGGTCGCCCTGCCGGACTCCTCGGCCGGCCCCGAGGCCCTGGCCCTGGAGCCGGACGGCGGCCTGCTGGTCGCCGAGCGCGGCCCGCGCGGCCGCGTGCTGCGCTTCGACGCGGCCGGCCGCGCGCGCGGCGCGTGGGGCGTGCCGGGCACCGAGCCGGGCCAGATCAGCGCCGTCGCCGGGATCGGCGTGCTGCCGAGCGGCGACATCGTGGTCGCCGGCCGCACCACCCACTTCGCGGTTCAGGTCTTCTCGCCCGCGGGCGAGTACCGGACCGGCTTCGGCACCCACGAGATCGGCCCCGGGAACTTCTCGCTCCCCTCGGGGCTCGCGGTCACCGCGGGCGGGCGGATCTGGGTCAGCGACGAGCTGCGCCACACCGTCCAGGTGTTCGAATCCACGGGAGCGTTCATTGAAGAGCTCGGCGGGCGCGGGACGGCCCCCGGACAGTTTTTCTACCCCAGCGCGCTGGCCAGCGACGGCGGGAGCCTGGTGGCGGTCACGGAACGGGAGGGCAACCGCTTCCAGATCCTGAGGGTCGAATGAGCCCGCGCCAGGATCGCACGTCACGACACACCGAAAGGAGGGTGTTCACCAACTCCGAGTCCACGCAGCACCGCAGTCCGGTTCGTACTTCCTTCCGGAAGAGGAGTGAACCCATGAAACGCCTGATCATTGCCGTTGGAGTGCTGGCCTGCTTCGGGCTGGCAGGCCCGGCCAGCGCAGGCGATCACCATTCGGGCACCTCGCTGATCTGCAGCGATTGCCACACCGCGCACTTCAGCAATCAGCACGGCTACACGGTTGGCGATCCCACGCCGTACCTCGGCACCGGCCCGAACGATTACCTGCTGCGGGACGACACCAACAACCTGTGTCTGTCCTGCCACAACAACGAATCGACCACCCCCGACGTCTTCGGCACCAACACCGGCCTGGTGTCGGGCAATCGCGTCGCCGGCGCCCTCAACGCCGCCCCCGGACATCTGAGCCCGGGCGCCGGCTACGACGATATCGACGGCCACACGCTGTGGTCGACCGCGACCGCTCCAGGCGGCACCTTTAACAACCCCAACGGCCTGGAGTGCATCGACTGCCATTCGCAGCACGGTCAGAACGTGTTCCAGTACCGCAACCTGCAGTACTCGACCACCGCGTCCAACAAGTTCTACAACAAGCTCGTGGACTACGCGATCGGCACCAACGACCCCACCAAGGCGGTCTTCGAGACCCCGGTCGCGGCGAGCTACGCCGAGGCCAACATCTGGTACAACGAGCCGGACGCGACCAAGAGCGCCATGGCTGACTGGTGCGCTTCGTGCCACACCAACTTCCACGGCGCGGGCGGATCGGCGAATATGGGCGGTGTGTCGGGCGGATACGTCAACGGCACGTCTCCGCCGTGGCATCGTCACCCGACCGCCGATGTCTATCTCGGTCACGCGGGTGAGCCGGCGTTCATCGCCAGCCTGGCCCAGTACCTGAGCCACACCAATCGCGTCAAGGTCATGGATCCCGACGGTCACTGGGATGCGACCTCGACGCGCATCACCCCGTCGTGCATGAGCTGCCACAAGTCGCACGGCAATCAGAACGGGTTCGGGCTGATCTACATGACGGGCTCGGGGACCACGGTCACCGAGGAAGGCGACGGCGGCGTGTACAAGGATCTGTGCCGTCAGTGCCACGTCCAGGGCGGCTAGCAGTGAGGACTCTTCACGCAGTCCGGCACGGGGTGCCATGGAACGAGGTCATGAGATCCGACGGGCAAGCGGTGCAGGCGAACCGGGCTGCTCCGGGGCGAGTGCAT
>Ga0318524_10000276_pt1 | contig 16870 bp, 8 predicted proteins | sample GRESIP052b4f22_FD_203685 | JGI IMG/M metagenome (GOLD analysis project Ga0318524, IMG submission 203685) | Tropical soil microbial communities from Luquillo Experimental Forest, Puerto Rico - GRE.SIPMG.052b4f22 | ecosystem: Environmental > Terrestrial > Soil > Tropical forest > Bulk soil... | reverse complement strand
GTCGTTCAGCACTTGCGTGATCGTCGATCCCGGTCCGGCCCAGCGCCCCCAATAAAGCTGCGCGCCGCCGCTCGCGTCGCTGCCGGTGTCGACGAGCTGCGCCGAGCCCAGGTTCGCCTGCAACGAGGCGTTGGAGAACGCGGTCATGCCGCCGGTGCTGTTGAGCGTCAGCTGCGCGCCCGGGGTGGATGCGAGCTCGAGCGTGTAGCGATCCGAGCCGATGACCACGGTGTGCTCGCTTGCCGGCGGGATTGGCGGTTGCGGGACCGTGAACTGCGGGTGATCCAGATCCTCTGTCGCCATGAAAATGAACACCGGATAAGGCGGCAGCGTCAGCGCGAGCGGAAAGTCCGGAACCTTGGTGAACGTAAGCTCGAGCGACGTGGCTTGGACCTGCCCCGCGCCGGCCGACGTGTCGTCGGCCAGGAACTTCGGCGGGACGAGCCAGCGCTGCGGCGCACCGCCGTCCGGCACGAAGAAGAACTCTCGGGCGCCGAAGACGCCACCGCCCTGTGGATTCTCGACCGCGACCAGGCCGTCGAAGACACCACCAAACAAGCCCGCAGGCGCTGGCGGTGCGTTCGGGTCGTCGCGGCATTGATCCTTGGCGCAGATCTGGATCGCGTAATGCGTGCCGCGGATGCCGATCGTCGCCTGCGTGGTCTGCACCTGATACGCGTCCTGCTTGTCGCGACCGATCGCGCCCGTCAGCGTGCGGAATCCACCGCGAATCAGGCGGAACACCGCGCGCTCGGAGCCGTCCGGCTTGCCGGCATAGTTGAACGCCTCGATGCGAAATTCGGAATCCGGCTTGAGCGCAACCAGCCCCTCGTCGGAAAAGCGGATCTGCGCATGCCCCTGCGCGCCGGTGATGATCGTGTCGCCGACATTGACCGCGGCGCCCGCGGCGAGGCGCACGCGATCGGCCCCGCGTACCGCGGTCACGTCACCGACCGCCAGCACGACGCGTCCCGCGACCTGTGCGAACGCGGCGGTCGTAGCGAGATACAGAACCAGCCCGAAGATCCACAAGAGGTTGACGCGCGGTCGCATGGCGATCTCTAGCGAAAGTCGTAGCGCACCTTGAACGCCACGACGTTGCGGTTGTACTCGAAGAGCTCGAGGTTCGAGCGGTTGTTCGAATACTGGTACTCGAGCCGTGCGCTCCAGTTGCGCGAGAAGATATACGTCGCCGCGGCGGTCGCGGTGTAGAAATTGTCCTTGCGCGTCGTATCGATGATCGGATACGCGCCATCGTAATCGCTGCGCTGGTAGCCGAAGCCCGCGCTCAACAGCCAGAACGGCGACGGTGACGCGGAGAGGTCGACTGTCAGCCCCCAGAGCGAGCGGCCGAGAAACGAATTGCCTTGGTTGTTGTGCTCCTCGCCGGCGTAGAGGCCGAGGTTCACGACCGGTTGCCAGTCGGTGAGCCACCAGCGGCGATAACCGGCGGCGACCGCCCAGTAATCGGCGTCGCGCGCCGAATTCGCATCCGTGTAGCGCAGCGATGCGTATTGCGGAGCGAGGCTCAGTGTCGAGAACTCACCGACCTGCCGTCGCCATTCGAGCGCGACACCGTTGCTGTAACGATATTTGCTCCCGTCGAGCTGGATCTGCGTGTACGCGTACGTAAGCCCGAAGAGATCGACGCCGCGCCGATAGCGTCCTCCCGCGGCGACACCGAGATTGGCCAGGTTGAACTGGTGCGCTTCCGATTGCGTGTAGAACGTGCCGTTCCCCCAGCCGCCCGCGTACAGCCACATGCCCGGTGCGACCGGATGATTGATCTGCCCGCCGCCGGAGATCCATCCGAAGCTGCTGCCTTGCTGGACACCGAATGGATTGACGATCACGGGCCCCAGCACCGGCAAGCCGATGTTCGCCTGCGAGACGCCGGCATTGGCATTGCTGTCGTAGCCGCCGCCAAGCTCGACGAAACCGGTGGCCTGCGTCAGGTATTCACCCTCGCGTGTGGTCAACGCGTCGAGGTAGCGGCGGACGCCGGTTTTGACCGCCTCCGGTGGATCCGTCCTCAGCACCGCTTCGAATTCCGCACGCGCATGCCGGTCGTCACCGGCATAGAAATAGGCGCGGGCGAGTTCGAGCCGCGCCCGCGTGTCGCCGGGGAAGCGCAGTGTGTAGCGCTCGAGCGCGAGGACGCCGACGCCGGCTCGTCCCACATCGACCGCGGCGACGCCACACCAGAGATCAGCCTTCGGATCGGCGTCGAGGTCGACGCTCGCGCACTGGTCGAAGGCTTGCGTGGATTGTCCCGCTTCGACCAGCGCGCGAATGTCGTCGCTCGGGGCGGCGCGCGACGACGTCGCCGCGATCAGCAATGCACAGGCCGCGGCACCGCGCAAAAGACGCGGCAGGCGCTGTGCAGTGAGCTTGTTGCCTTCGGACCGTTCGGAGCGGCTTGCCCAAGCGCGGGCGCCAGGCGCTGCCCCAGTGACGCAGCCCCGGCGCGGCGTCCCGGCCGACGTGCCCGGTCCTTGCTGGCATCGGTTGCATCGCGGCGCTGCGCAGTCCCACCGGGTCGCCGCAAGGCCCTCTGCGGCGAAGCCCGTGGGCCGCGTGATGCCGGGGAAGCCGTCGCGCGCGTCCATTCCAGGGAGTTCGCGGCCACGAACCAGGGAACCGACCCGGAACGCTGCTCGGGCGACCAAGCGCCGCCAGGCCGCCCCGGGGGGCTCGCCGCATGCCGTGTGGGAAGCCGCGGAGGGCGCAGCTCGGAAGATGCCGCGCTTGTTGGCGGAACCGGCGCGTAGCGCCGCTCGGGGGACCTTATCCAGGCTCGGCATGGCGGCGATGCGGATCGTGGCGGCGATCATAGCATCGCTTATGGGCCGATCAGGGTACGACGTCGCCGATGACGATACGAATATTCGCGGCGCCGGGCTTCACCACACCGCTCGTTCCGCGCAAGTCGCCGGGTTGCGGCGCCGCATTGCCCGATTTCGATACACGCGCCTCGATCACGACGTCGCCGGCGGTCGAGAGTTTCATGGCTGGCGACATCGCCATCGTGTCGTCCAGCGTAAACGCCCTGGGCAGCTCCGAGGCGGGCACCCGCAGCACGGCGAGCGGCATGCGCGGGCCGTTTGCTGCGCGCGCGAATACAAACAGCGTATCGCCCGCCGCGAGCTTGGCCTGTAGCGCCGGCGCGAGCTCGACACGCCCGCTGACCCTGCCTGCGTTCGCGCTGGTGCCGACGGATGGTTTGGACGCCCCGGTGCTCGAGCCGACGAGCGGTGGTGCGCCGATTCCCGCGGACGCGCTGGCGGGTGGCCCGGATTTCGTGCCTTTCGTCCCGGCCGCGGTTGCGCCGGCGCCCGCGCGAGTCTCGACTTCGGCGATCACCGCATCGACGCGCTGCGCTTCCTCCGTCCCGGCGGGCACCAGCGCGCGCAGGGTGCGCCACTGGGCAAGCGCACCTTGCACATCACCACGCTCGAGTTTCGCGGTCGCGTCGAGCGCAAGCGCCTTCTTGTTGTTGGGATCGATCTTGAGCGCGCGCGCGATGAGTTCCGTGGGCTCACCCACGAGCGTGCGTCCTTGCGCCATTGCCAGTGCGTCGGCCCAGTCGGCGTAGAGCTGCGCATCTTCCTGCACGCGCTGCGCGGCCTCGGCGTAAGCCTGCGCCGCCTCGCGGAAACGCCCCAGCGCCGTGTACGAGCGCGCGAGCAGGAGCCACCCGTTCGGATCGTCGGGGTTAGCGCGCATCCGCGCCGCGAGCGTCTCGACCATCGCCACGATTTGCTCTTGCGACACCGCATGCGATCGGTCCTGCGCCGCGACACGCACCGCCTCGGGTGTTCCCAGCGCGAAATACGTGACGATGGCCGCAGCGGGCAGCAGGGCGACGAGCACGAGTGCCGCGAACCACGGTACGCGAGACGGCGCTCCGGCGGCACGCGCCGGCGTGTCCTTGAGTTCGGTGCCAAGCCGCACGACGAGCTCCGCGTGTGCGGTCGCGCGCTCATCGTCGGAGAGCCATCCTGCGCGGTGCTCGGCGTCGAGTTGGCGCCGCTGATCGCGCAAGACCGCAGTCGTCGCCTCGCCTTCATCGGGCGCCAGGTCGCGCCCGCGGGCGCGCACCAGCGGAAATACGAGCACGACCAGCGTCGTCGCGACGAGCGCGATGACGATGAACCAGAAGACGGGTACCGGATTCATGCGCGCCGACTTAAGGTGGCCCGCTTGCCGCGTCCTTAAAGCGCGTCGGGCGGATCGGGATCCGAAGGAAAGTCAAGTGATTATAACGAGGCGACGAACGTCGCCCGCGCTCTGCTCAAACACTCGCCAAAGCCGTTACACTCGCGCGAGGCTTTTGGCGCATTAGGCGCCGCGCGCAGGCCGGACGACGCTAAAACGGGAGAGGGTCGTTTGCGGCATCAATCGCTTCTCACCTACGCGAACTATCGCTGGCTCAAGGCGGCGGCGTTCCTCGTCGTGTTGTCGATCGCCGGGTACGCCTGGTACCGACCGGCGGGTGGCCCCAACGGTGGCACGTGGGTCGGTTACACGCTGGGGACGATCGGCGCGCTCCTGATCGTGTGGCTTGCGTGGTTCGGCGTGCGCAAGCGCAACTATGTGCCTGCGTCGCTCTTGCTCGGATGGCTCTCCGCGCACGTGTACCTGGGCTCGACGCTGATCGTCGTCGTCACCTTGCACGCGGCGTTCCAGGTGGGGTGGAACGTGCACACGCTCGCGTACGTGCTGATGCTCCTCGTGATCCTCTCGGGGTTCTACGGCATCTACACCTACGTCCGCAACCCGCGCGCGATGACCGAGAACCTCGGCGAGGACACGATGGACTCGCTGCTGCTCAAGATCGCCGATCTCGACAAGCAGGCGCGCACGCTTGCCTTGGGATTGCCGGACGTTGCGAACCAGCTCGTGCTTGCGTCGTCGCAACAGACGCGGATCGGCGGCTCCTGGCTGCGGCAGCTCTCCGGGCGCGATCCGGCCTGCCCGACGACCGCGGCCGTCAATGGATTGCAGTTACTCGGCCGCGGCCTGCGCGGCGAGCAGGCACGCGCGAACCAGCAGCTCTACACGCTCCTCCTGCGCAAGCAGGAATTGCTCGCCCGCGCGCGACGGGATGTGGCACTCAAGGCGCGCCTCGAGATCTGGCTGTATGTGCACGTGCCGCTGTCGATCGCGCTGATCGCCGCGCTGATCGCGCACATCGTGAGCGTGTTCTTCTATTGGTGATGCGGGCCCGATGAAGATCCTGCTCGCAACCATTACCCGCAATCGCAAGGGTCAGCCGGTCCGCACCGAACGCACGATCGAAGCCGAAACGCCGGCGCTCGGACGCGGCGCGCAATGCGTTATCCATCTGCCGGACCCGCGCGTCGCGCTCGAGCACGCGACGATCTTCATGGCGGATGGCGCACAGCGCATCGCGGGCGTCGGCTCCGCGGTGCTGATCGTCGACGGTCGCAGCGAAGGCGAGCTGGTGCTCGCGCCCGGCTCGCGCTTCGAGCTCGGGCCCTATCACTTCGTCGTCGAGACGCCGCCGCCGGGATACGACCTGGCACTTTCCTGCGAGCTCGTGCGGCCGCTCCCCGACGATCTGTCCGAGATCAAGTCGCGCTCGCGTTTCTCGCTTACCCCCGGCGGAATCTCGAAACGGGCGGTGTCGTGGGGACTTTTCGGCGCCATCGCCGCATTGCTGCTGATCCTGCCGATTGTCGTGGTGATGACGCCACCCTTGCGAGCGGCAGCGGCTAAGCTCAAGGTGCCGCCCGACCTGGTGTGGAACTCGGGACCGCTGTCGGCACGCCACCAGGAATTCGCACATCAATGCGCCGACTGCCATGTGCTGCCGTTCCTGCACGTGCGCGACAGCGCCTGTCTCGCCTGCCACAAGGGCGATCCGGCGCACGTGCGCGACGCGGCGCTGCAGAAGAAGCTGTTCGGTGGCACACGGTGTGGGGAATGCCACGCCGAGCATCAGGGCGGCGAACGGCCGGTGCGCACCGATTCGGGGCTCTGCACGCAATGTCACGCCGATTTGAAAGCGCGTCTCGCGACGACGAAGCTCGAGAACGCCGCCGATTTCGTCCGTGCGCATCCCGAATTCAAGCTCACGCTCTGGCGCGGGCCCTCGGATGAAGATTACATCCGCGTCGCGCCCACCGACGTCGCGAACTACCGTCAGCAAACGCGCCTCAAGTTCCCGCACGACGTGCATCTGAAGCCCGGTCTGCGGACGCCGAACGGCCGCGTCACGCTGACCTGCGATCGCTGCCACGTGCCCGAGCCGGGCGGCAAGACGTTCAAGCCCGCGGACATGAATCACGATTGCATCGAGTGCCACAAGCTCAACTTCGAGCCTTACGATCCGACGCGACAGGTCGATCACGGATCGGCGCGCAAAGCCTGGTTGACCATCCAGGACTTCTATGCAAACATCGAATTGAAAGACGCGCCTGTCGACACGGTCGACACCGGGGAGATTCAAAGAAGGATTCCCAATCCATCCGCGAAAGCGATGACGGAAGCGGAGCGGTTGCAGGGGCGCGTCCGCGCGCAGGCGAGGGCGGACACCGCGGGGGCCTACCTCTTCGAGAATCCGAAGAACGGCTGTCCGTACTGTCACGACGTCACGCGCCGGCCAGAAGAAGCGCGGCAGGGAGCCAACGATGTACCGTGGGAGATCGCGTCGGTTCATCTTCCGCGCACCTTCATGCCGAAGGGGCGCTTCGACCACGAGCGGCATCGCACCGGCAAGGACAAGACCGGCAACCCGATCAGCTGCGCGAGCTGCCACGAATCGGTGCTGCGCTCCAAGTCTTCCGCGGATCTCTCGATTCCAGGCATCGAATCCTGCCGCGTGTGTCACGGTGGCAATACGCAGGTAGCGACCGTCGTCCCGACCAGCTGCGAATCGTGTCACCGTTACCACCGCGAGGGCGCGATGAAACCGGTGCACGCGGCACCAACGCCGCCGTCAGGAGCAATTCCCGCAACCAAGGACGCGACACCGTGAGCCTGCTCGCTCGCGGGGGGAGTGTGCTCGCGCTGATCGCGGTGCTCGCGGGCTGCGGAGGCGGCGGCAACGGGTCCGGCAGCGGCGGCTGCGGCGGTCAGTGTCAATCCGCATCGCCGAACGCACTCACGGTCGCCGACGTTCAGCAGGTGATCGCGCAGGCTGTGTTCGAGTCGCAGGCGCGGAACGCCAAAGCGACAATCGCCGTCGTCGATCGCGTCGGCAACGTGCTAGCCGTGTTCCAAATGAACGGCGCGCCGCCGGACTTCGTTGTCGACCCGCAGCGGCCGGTCACCGGCGGTTTGAATTACTTCAATTCGAAACGCGTATCACCGAACGGCGCGCCGCTCGCGGCGATCGCGATGGCGATCACCGGTGCGTATCTCTCATCGGAGGGCAACGCCTTTTCGACGCGCACGGCGAGCCAGATTGTCCAGCAGAATTTCAATCCGGGCGAGAACAACCAGCCGGGCGGGCCGCTGTTCGGCGTGCAGTTCTCCTCGCTTTCGTGCTCGGACATCAATCAACCAGCAAGCGCAGGAACGATCGGGCCGAAGCCGACCCCGCTCGGGCTGTCGGCCAATCCCGGCGGCTTGCCGCTCTACAAGAACGGCACGGTGGTGGGCGGCGTCGGCGTCATTTCCAACGGCGAATACACGCTCGATCTCGACATCGAGAACGTCGACCAGGATCCGAACGAGCTGATCGCCGTCGCGGCGTCGACGGGGTTCACCGCACCCTCCGACCGCCAGGCGAATCAGATCACCGTCGACGGACGCTCGCTGCGTTACGTCGACAGCACCTCGATCGCGAGCAATCCGGCGAACGCGCCACCGTTCTCGTCCCTGGGGAATGTGGGAACGCTGGTTAAGGTCAATGGCTACTACGGCAGCGACGCGATTGTCCCGGGGATCGTCGCGGGCGTTCAATTCGGACAACCGGCTTCGGGGTACGCGCCGAGTCCCGATCCGGCATTTGCCGGCCTCAACGCGTACACGCTGGTGAACGGCGTCGGCAGTCCGCGCTTTCCACCGCGCAACGGAACCGAAAGCTCCGTCGTCGTCGTCGACACGAGCGGCGAGATTCTCGGTTTGATTCGCTCGCCGGACGCCCCCGTGTTCGGTACCGACGTTGCGGTGCAGAAGGCGCGCAGCGCCGCGTTCTTCACCAGCCCGGGCGCTGCCGCGGCGCTGAACGGGTTGCCGCCCGCCATGTACCACCTGATCGGCGGCACGGACGTGCCGATCGGCAATTACGTGACCGCGATGCGATCGTTCCTCAACGATCCGACGTCGCTTGCGAACGGCGTCGCGTATTCGAATCGGGCGCTTGGCAATCTTGCGCGTCCGTTCTTCCCGGACGGCATTCAATCGACCGCGAACGGCCCGCTCGCGGTGCCGTTTGCGACGCAATGGAGCCCGTTCAACGTCGGGCTGCAGCTCGATCTCGATTTCAACGCGATCGCGACGGCGCTCGTCGCCGGTCCTCCGTTTCCCGCGACCTGCACCGGCATTCCGACGATTCGCAACGGCATCCAGATCTTCCCGGGAAGCGTGCCGATCTTTCGCGGTAACAAGCTGATCGGCGCCGTCGGCGTCTCCGGCGACGGTATCGACCAGGATGACATGGTGGCGTTCCTCGGTCTCGCGAATGCGGCGAGCGCGCTCAATACCGGCATCGCCAACGCACCGTCCGCGATACGCGCCGATCAGATCGTCCCGCAAGGCACGGGTACGCGTCTGCGCTACGTGAACTGCCCGCAGACGCCGTTCAACAACAGCACGCAGCAGAACGTCTGCGAGGGCTTGTGAGCGCGCGCGTTACCGCCTGCACGTTGACGCTCATCGCGCTCGCGGCCGCGTACGCGCACGCGCAGACGCCATCGAATCCGGCGCCGTCGAATCAGGCCGTGCCCGCGACACCAGCCGCGAATCCTTCGGCACCGGCTACGCGCGCATCACCCGCTGCCGAGATCTCGAAGACCGGGCGTTACGAACTCCAGGTGCTCGCGCCGAGCGTGAACGTGTACGCCGAGCCTCACGCTGGCGCGACCGTGCTCGCACAATTGCAGGAGGGGGCGCGCGTCGAGGCGCTCGAGCGGCGCAACGTGTGGTATCGCATCACGCTGTCGGACGGTCGAACCGGTTGGGTGGTCTACGCGCCGGGACGCACGAATCCCAATTTCTCGGTGATCGCGGAACAGGGACTCTTCCGGACGCGTCCCGCGGCGACAGGCGCGGAGCCTGCTGCGCCGGAAGGGGCACCAGCGCCACCTGAAGCGCAGGCCGTCACCGGCGCGCAGCCGGACGACCACATCGTGCAACAGCGGCCGATGGGCAAACCGCTCGAACCCATCGTCCCCGAAATCGATCCGCGCCAGGTGCCGCCGCCTTCGCCCTTGATGCCCGACGAGACGATTCCGGTCTCCGATCGCTGGCGTCTCGTCGATCAACTGGGCGTCGTGAACATGCGCTATTACGACCCGTACAACCCGAACGTGCTGAAGGGCGACCGGCCGGTGTTCGGCGACGACTGGTTCCTCAACGTGAGCCTCATCTCCGACACCGTCTATGAAGCGCGTCGTCTCCCGACGCCGATCGGCGCACAGTCGACCGAGAATCCCGGCTCCAACGATCAATTCGGCCGCGAACGGCAAACTTTCTGGAACGAGAACCTGATCGCGAGCCTGTCGCTCATCAAGGGCGACACGACGTTTCGTCCGCAGGATCTCGAGATCCGCTTCACGCCGGTGTTCAACTGGAATCGCACCGAGGTCGACGAGGTGCGAGTGTTGAATGTCGACCCACGCCGTGGCACGACGCGCAACGACAACTTTGTCGGCATCCAGGAGTTGTTCGTCGACTATCACATCCGCAACGTTTCGGACCGCTACGATTTCGACAGCATCCGCGTCGGCATCCAGCAGTTCACGACCGACTTCCGCGGTTTCCTCTATCTCGACCAGCCGCTGGGCGTGCGGCTCTTCGGCACGCGCGACAACAATCGTTATCAGTACAACCTGGGATTCTTCCAGCGAGTCGAGAAGGACACGAACAGCGGCCTGAATGACTTGGGGCAGCCGCTACGCAAGGACTACCTCGTCGTCGCGAACCTGTATCGCCAGGACACGTTCGTTCCCGGCTTTACGCTGCAGGGCACGCTGATCTACAACTGGAACCGCGAAACCTCCGACTATTACGACACGAACGGATTCCTGATCCGCCCGGCGGTCGTCGGCGACGTGCGGCCGAAGAAATACGACGTCGGGTATCTTGGTTTGAACGGAGACGGGCATTTCGGCCGCTGGAACCTCACCGCGACCGCCTACTGGGCGCTCGGTCACGACGATCACAATCCCTACTCGCAGCAAGGCGCGAACATCAACGCGTTCTACGGCGTGGCCGAGGTGTCGCGCGATTTCGATTGGCTGCGCGTGCGCGGCACCGCGCTCTTCCAGTCGGGCGACAAGAATCCGTTCGACAACAAGGAAAACGGTTTCGACGCGATCCTCGAGGACCCCAAGATCGCCGGCGCGGACACGAGCTTCTGGATCCGGCAGGCGATTCCGCTGATCGGCGGCGGCGGTGTCACGCTGTCGCAGCGAAACGGCGTACTCGCGGATCTGCGCTCGTCGAAGGACCAGGGCCAGTCGAACTTCATCAATCCGGGACTGACGCTGATCGGTCTCGGCGCGGACGCCGACATCACGCCCCGCTGGCGCGGCATCATCAACCTGAACGAGCTGTGGTTCAACGAAACAGGCTCGCTCGCGGTTCTCCGCCAGCAGGGGAGCATCAGCAAGAACATCGGGACCGATCTTTCGCTCGCGGTCCAGTACCGGCCGCTCTTCAACGAGAACATCGTCCTGAATGTCTCGGCAGCGTGGCTGTTCCCGGGACAGGGCTTCAAGGACCTCTATCCGTCGAACGGCGGCTCGACGCCGTATTCGATTCTCGCGAATCTCCTTCTGACGTTCTGACGATGAACGCACTCGCTCTCCACCGGATTCTCGCCATCGTCGTGGCGCTCGGCTGCGGCGCCGCGATCGCATCCGAGGGCGAAGCGCCTGTCGCGCGCACTTACGCGAAGCAGGCGCCGGCGCCCGAGCGCCAGACCGTCGAGGAGGCCGCGCAGAAATCGCTCGGATGCGAAACCTGCCACACGGCGACGGATCACCGCACGATGCACGTCAACGCCGGCGTCATCCTCGGCTGCACCGATTGCCACGGCGGCAACGTGACGATCCGCAAACCGGAAGGAACCAGCGCCGGCGATGCCGCGTACAAGAACGCTGAGGAATCTGCGCACATCCTTCCGCGCTATCCGATGGCATGGAAGTATCCGTCCAGCGCGAATCCGCAGGAGAGCTACACGCTCCTGAATCGCGAGGCGAAGGAATTCGTGCGCTTCGTCAACCCCGGCGATTATCGCGTCGCGCGCGACGCCTGCGGTGCGTGCCACCTGAACATCATCGTCGCAGCCGAACGCAGCCTGATGTCGACCTCCGCGATGTTGTGGGGAGGCGCGTCGTACAACAACGGCATTCTGCCGTTCAAGCGCTACATCCTCGGCGAGGCGTACACACCGGACGGCATCGGCGCGACGGTCGTCAACCCTGTGCCGCCGACGGAACTGATGACCGCAAAAGGCATCCTGCCGAAGCTTTATCCGTTGCCGGCATGGGAATCGGTGCCACCCGCCGACATCTTCCGCGTGTTTGAGCGCGGCGGTCGCGTGATCGGATCGCAGTTTCCCGACATCGGCATTCCCAATTCATCGGGCGGATTGCAAAAGCTCGACGAGCCGGGACGTCCCGATATCAAGCAGTCGAATCGCGGCCCGGGCACAGGGAGCCGCATCGCGGTGCCGGTGATCAACATCACGAAGACACGGTTGAACGACCCGCACATGTGGTTCCTGGGCACCAACGAGCAGCCGGGCGATTATCGATCGTCGGGATGCTCCGGGTGCCACGTGGTGTACGCCAACGATCGCGATCCCAAGCACTCGGGGCCGTACGCGTCGTTCGGCAACACGGGAACTACCCAGACCGCCGACCCGACGATTCCCAAGGGCGAAAGCGGCCATCCGCTGAAACACGCGTTCACGCGCGCCATCCCGTCGTCGCAATGCATGGTGTGCCACATGCATCAGCCGAACGTGTTCGTGAACACGTACTACGGCTTCATCATGTGGGACTACGAGTCCGACGCCCCGTTCATGTGGCCCGAGAAGCAGAAATACCCGACGGCGACGGAGGCGCGCGAAATCCTGAACCGCAATCCGGAGGAGGCGGCGATCCGCGGGAAGTGGAGTGATCCGGAGTTCCTGAAGAACGTCTCGTCGCTCAATCCGCAGCTCAAGGACACGCAGTTCGCCGACTACCACGGCCACGGCTGGAACTTCCGCGCTGTGTTCAAGCGCGATCGCCACGGCACGCTGCTCGACAAGGACGGGAAGCCCGTTGCCGACGACGATCCGCAGAAATTCCAGAAGACGGTGCACCTGTCGTCGATCCACATGGATCTCGGCATGCAGTGCGTCGACTGCCACTTCAACCAGGACGCACACGGCAACGGTCACATCTACGGCGAAGTCGCCGCGGCCATCGAGGTCGATTGCGCCGACTGCCACGGCACCGTCGATCGCTATCCGAATCTCTATACCACCGGTCCGGCGACGCGGCCCGGCGGCAAGGACCTGTCGATCCTGCGCACTCAGGACGGCCGCAGCCGCTTCGAATGGCGGGGCGGAAAGCTCTATCAGCGCTCGGCGATCGATCCGGATCGCGAATGGGAAGTGACGCTCGTCAAGGACACGGTCAATCCCGCGCATCCGAAGTACAACGCCAAGGCAGCGCGCGCGAAATTGATGAGCAACGACCCGTCGACGATGCAGTGGGGTCCGGGCGTCGATCCTTCCAAGCTCGCGCACGGCAACGACAAGATGACGTGCTACACCTGCCACCTGTCGTGGACGACGAGCTGCGCCGGCTGCCACCTGCCGATCCAGGCGAACTGGAAGACCGAGCGCAATCACTACGAAGGCGGCGAGACGCGCAACTATGCGACCTACAACCCGCAGGTCGCGCGCGACGACATGTTCCAGCTCGGCCACCACGGCGATGCGAAGAACTTCCGCATCGCGCCGATCCGCTCGAGCTCCGCACTCGTGCTGTCGTCGACCAATATCAATCGCGAGCGGATCTACATCCAGCAGCCGCCGATCGCCGCGTCGGGATTCTCGTCGCAGGCGTTCGCGCCGCACTATCCGCACACCGAGCGCAAGACCGAAACCAAGACCTGCAGCGACTGCCACGTTTCCGACAAGAATGACAACAACGCGATCATGGCCCAGCTCCTGCTGCAGGGCACGAACTTCGTCAACTTCATCGGCTACAACGCCTGGGTGGGCGAGGAAAGCCGCGTTGCGGCGGTGCAAGTCACCGAATGGGACGAGCCGCAGGCGGTGATCGGAAGCTACCTGCACAAGTACGCGTATCCCGATTACTTCGCCGCGCACGATAAGCGCGACCGGCGCTTGCCGACGATCGTCCCGCACGGAACGAGCGGACCCGCGGCGTGTCTGCAGATGCGCGGCGAGTATCTGTACGTCGCCGAAGGGAAGGGTGGCTTCCGCGTCTACGACGCCGCGAGCATCGCGAACAAGGGCATCTCGCAGAAACTCATCACCGCCCCGTTCTCGCCACTCGGCCACGACACGCACGTGGCGACGACGAATGCGACTTGCGTCGCCCTGCCGACCAACCAGCCGATCAACCCCTTGCGCAACCAGGGCGACCTGATGCGCAAGACCAACGAGGAGCAACCGTTCCATCCGATCTACAGCTACGCGGCGATTACCGATTCGGCGGAAGGGCTGATCCTCGTCAAAGTCGAGACGATGGCCGACGGCGATCCGCAGAACAATTTCCTCACGCGCGCGGCGACGTGGAACGAGAACAACGTGCTTGCGGGCGCGCGCCACATCATCCTCGGGGGCAACTACGCCTACATTGCGGCGGACGCCGGGCTGGTCGTCGTCGATCTCGACGATCCACTGAAGCCGAAGCTCGTGTCCGTCATTCCATTGAAGAACGTTCGCGCTTCGGCGTTGCAGTTTCGCTACCTGTTCGTCGTCGATGGCGGGGGGCTCGTCACGGTCGATGTGACGGATCCCGGGAAGCCGCGCATCGTTGAGGCCGCGCGCGTCCCCTTTGCCGATGCGCATCGCGTCTACGTCGCACGCACGTACGCTTACGTCGCGGCCGGCAAGGACGGCCTCGCGATCGTCGACGTCGAGCGGCCGGAAGCGCCGAAGCTCTACATGACGTACAACGCCGACGGCAAACTGAACGATGCGCGGGACGTGGTCGTCGGCTCGACGAACGCCTCGCTTTTTGCCTATGTTGCCGACGGCGCGAACGGGCTCAAGGTCGTGCAGCTCACGTCCCCCGAGCTGCAGCCGAAGTTCTACGGCTTCTCGCCCGAGCCCAGGCCGAGCCTGATCGCGTGGCGCAACACCGCATCGCCCGCCATTGCGCTATCGAAAGGCCTCGACCGCGATCGCGCCGTCGACGAGACCGGTGGCCAGATCGCCGTTTTCGGCCGCATCGGGTCGCGCCCGTTTACGGCGGAAGAGATGAAGCGCTTCTACCTGAAGCCGGACGGCAGCCTGTTCACGGTAAGCGACGACGTGTTGATGCAGGACTTCCTGCGCGCGCCGCGCACGGCCGACACGACGGCGCCGGCGAAATGACGAGGTACGCGATGAACGCGATTCCGTTCCGTTTATTGTTGAGTCTGTGTGTCGCGGTGACGACACCCGTGTTGGCGCAGCAACCCTCGGCACCGACGCCCGCGACCAAGTCCGCCGCGCCAGCGTCGACGCCGGTTGCCACGCCTGCGGCCGCACCCCTTGCGGCCCCCGCCGCAACGCCGGTCGCAACGCCGGGGGCGATGCCCGCGGGACATCCCATTCTGCCGTATCAGAGCAAGGACACGACGGTCGGCGTGGTGAATTGCTCGAACAGCCTGTGCCACGGGTCGGTGCAGCCGTTCAAGGATTCCAACGTGCTGCAGACCGAGTACGTGACGTGGTCGCGCGTCGACAAACATGCGCGCGCCTACAAGGTGCTGGCGAACGAGCAATCGCAGCGCATCGCGCGCAATCTCGGGATCGGCGATCCGCAGAAGGCGCCGCTGTGCCTCAACTGCCACGCGCACAACGTCCCGGCAAATCTGCGTGGCGAGCGGTTCAAGTTCGAGGATGGCGTGACCTGCGAATCCTGTCACGGACCGGCGGGCCGCTGGCTCACGACCCACGTCGAGACCGGCGCGACGCACGCGAAGAACATCGACAACGGCCTGTATCCGACCGACGATCCGACGTCGCGTGCGCAGCTGTGCCTGTCGTGTCACTTCGGCAACAGCGATCGCTTCGTTACCCATCGGATCATGGGTGCGGGGCATCCACGGATGAGCTTCGAGCTCGACACGTTCACCGTCGTCGAACCGGCGCACTTCAAGGTCGATGAAGACTGGCAAAAGCGCAAGCGCATGTGGGACGGCGTCAAGGTGTGGGCGATCGGCCAGGCGCTTGCCGTCAGGGAATCGATGGCGGTGCTCCAGGATCCCAAGCGGAGCCACGATGGACTGTTCCCCGAGCTCGTGCTCTTCGACTGCTACGCCTGTCATCACCCGATGAGCGCCAAGCGCTGGGCGCCGCGCGTGCCGGGACTCGGACCGGGTGCGGTTCGGTTGAACGATTCGTCGATGCTGATGGCGCGATCGATCGCACGCGCGATCGATCCGGCGCTCGGCTCGCGCGTTGGCGATTCGATGGTCAAACTGCAGAACGCCGTCGTGCACGGCGGCGACGTCGCCGCCGACGCGCGCGCCGTCTCCGGCGAAATGGACGCGCTGATCGCGCAGATCGAGAAGCGCGATTTCACGCCGGCCGATCTGCGCGCGGTGCTCGCGGGCTTGATCGAAGAAGGCTTGAACGGTCAATTCCGCGACTACGCCGGCGCCGAGCAGGCGACGATGGCCATCTCGAGCGTCGCCAACTTCATGTACCAGAAGGGCCTGATCAAGTCGGCAGCGACCGTGAACAGTGGCATCGCGCAGCTGCAGGCCGCGGTCGCGGACGATGAACACTACCATTCGGGCAACTTCGAAGCGGCGCTCCGGAATTTCCGCGGGACCGTGGGGCTGTAGTAAGACCGGGGACAGACCACGTTTCTTGCGCTCGCGAATCGTCCACGAGCTGCAGGAAGCCGTGGCCTGTCCCCGATTCAGCTGCGCAAGTCGTGGCTGGAATATCCGGCAAACGGTTTTGCGCACTGCGGCCGGCCCGTGCGAATATTCCTTCGTCCGAGGGCTCTTGCCGGGCGTAGCATGATCGCTCGCCCGCGCCCATACGCGCTTCATCCAACCCGTGTTCAAGATCGCCATTGTCGGTAGCGGCCCCTCGGGGCTCTCCGCTGCTGCGCACGCGGCCGAGCTTGGGGTATCGCACGTGCTCCTGGAAACGGAGAACCACGCCGCCGACACGATCTACAAGTACCAGAAGGGCAAGTACGTGATGGCGGAGCCCAACGTGCTGCCGCTGCGGAGCCCGCTCCCGTTCGCGGCGGGCACGCGTGAGCAGGTGCTCGGCGCGTGGGGCGATGGCCTCACCAATTACAGCGTCAACATCCGCTACGGCGCGGGCGTCACCGCGATCGAGGGCAAGAAGGGCGCCTTCACGGTCAAGACTGCAGACGGCAAGAGCCTCATGGCGGAAGCGGTCGTGCTCGCGATTGGGCTGCAGGGAAACTTGCGCAAGCTCGGCGTCCCCGGCGAGAACCTGCCGATCGTCCAGTAC